>Ga0181528_10001760_pt1 | contig 13419 bp, 6 predicted proteins | sample PEATcosm2014_Bin_47_FD_119742 | JGI IMG/M metagenome (GOLD analysis project Ga0181528, IMG submission 119742) | Peatland microbial communities from MTU Mesocosm Facility, Houghton, MI, USA - PEATcosm2014_Bin10_10_metaG | ecosystem: Environmental > Terrestrial > Soil > Wetlands > Peat | place...
GACGACGGCGGTGACCACCGGCGTTGGGATCGCGGCGCAGGCGGTTCCGCAAGGTTTGAGCACGCGGATGCGGTTGGCAACCGGCTCGGAGAAGTAGATGCTGCCCGCCGAGTCGACCGAGAGGCCATAAGGAGCGATTTGGGCGCTGAGCGAAGGCAGGCCCTCGCCGCTGTAACCGTATGTTCCGGTGCCCGCAATGGTGGCGACGATCCCGTTCGAGACCCTGCGGATGCGGCCGAGGTCCGCGATATAGAGGTTGCCGGCGGCATCCAGCGCGATGCCTGTCGGCGCGGCCAATTCGGCGTCCGTCGCCGGTCCGCCGTCGCCGCTCGAGCCGTATGTTCCATTGCCTGCCACGGTGGTGATGATCCCATTCGATACCTTGCGGATGCGGTTGTTACCTGCGTCGGCGATAAAGAGGTTGCCGGCTGCGTCAACCGCGATGGAATAGGGATAGGCCAATTCGGCGCTGGTGGCAGGGCCGCCGTCGCCGCCCGATCCGATTCCTCCGGTGCCCGCAACGGTGGTGATAATGCCGTTCGAGACCTTGCGGATTCGCGCAGTGCCATCGCTGATGTAGAGGTTGCCGGCTGAGTCCACAGCCACGTCGGTCGCACCCACGGTCGCGTTGGTGGCCGGGCCTCCGTCGCCATTTCCGCCCGCGGGAGACCCTCGGCCGGCTACCGTGGTAATCACTCCATTGGACACCTTGCGGACGCAGAGGTCGAGGGTATCGGCGATATACAGATTGCCCGCGGAGTCCGCCGCGACGCCCTGGGGATTATACAGTCCCGCGCTCACGGCGGGGCCGTTGTCGCCGCCGAAACCACTCGCGCCATCGCCAGCTACGGTAAAGATCGTTCCGTTGGTTACCTCGCGGATGCGGGAGTTCCACTGATCGGCGATGTAGAGGCTGCCGGCCGGATCCAGCGCGATGCCGTAGGGATAGAACAGTTGGGCGCTGGCGGCTGGGCCGTTGTCGCCGCTGAAGCTTTCTATTCCGTTTCCGGCCACGGTGCTGACGATCCCGTTCGAGACCTCGCGGATACGGTAGTTTCCCGTATCGGCGAAATAGACATTGCCCGCCGAATCCAGTGCAATGCCACCGGGTTGGTTCAGCTCGGCGCCGGTGGCGGGGCCATTGTCGCCGCTGAAGCCGAATGCTCCATCGCCTGCCACCGTAGCGATCACGCCTTGGGAGACTTTACGAATGCGGTTGTGGGTGACATCGGCGAGATAGAGGTTGCCGGCGCCATCCACTGCGACCCCCGACAGAGCGTATAGTAGAGCGCCGATCGCCGGCCCGCCGTCGCCCAGTCCGGATCCGCCCGCTGCACCCGCTCCGCCCGCCACCGTGGTGATCACTCCGCTAGAGATCTTACGGACGGCGCCGGGGAAATAGCTGGTGGCCACGTAAAGATTGCCGGAGGAGTCTACTGCGATGCCGCCCGGCTCGATCAACGGGACACTGGTGGCCGGAACGTTGTCTGTGTCGCTGGCGGGGCCGCAACAGGGCCCGTTGCCCGCGATGGTGGTGATGGTCCCGTGAGAGATTTTGCGAACAGAGCCGATGGTGATGAATTGTGGCCCCCCAGGAATTTGTTGATCCATGGACGAGACTGCGCAGGCGATGTAAAGGTTGCCGGCGGAGTCCACCGCGAGGCTTAACGGAGCGATCTGGGCTTCGATGGCTGGCCCATTATCGCCGCTGCTCCCTGCCGTCCCAGTCCCCGCCACGGTGACGATGATTCCGCCCGAAACTTTGCGGATGCGAGCGCCATCGGCGATGTAGACGTTGCCGCCGGGGTCCACGGCTATGGCGTTCGGCGCGTTCAACTGGGCGGCGGCGGCCGGACCGTTATCGCCGCTGAAGCCCGGCGTTCCGGTTCCTGCTACCAGGCTCAGGATTCCTGTGGCAGCATCCATTCGCAGGACGCTCGAGCCGCTCACGAAATAGAGGTCACCCCGCGGACCGGCTGCCACCGACGAAACGAACCCGATGCTGGCTGAGGGTCCCACGACGTTGACCGGTGGCCCGCCCGCGACGGTGGAAACGAGGTAGCCCTGGCCGGATGACGGCCCGGAGAGCATCAGGACCAGAAGGGCTGTTCTCATGGCGTTCCTACGAAAATCGTTACGCCGGCCGGTGTGGATACGCCGCCGACGGATGCTTGGACCGCGACCGCTCCGGTGGGTACGTTGGCGGGAAGCTGGATGGTGATCTGGTACAGGCCGGCGGATCCGGCCGTGAGAATCGTATCGATTACCGGAACCGCCATCCCGCCCACCGTCACTATAGGCGCCGTCACTACCGCCGGCGTGCCGGTGACCACCGTGCCCGCGGCTACCGAGGGACTGGTCGCGCCAAAGCCCGTGCCCCAGAGCACCAGCGTGTCACCCGGCTTGGCCGGCGCGGAGGGTTCGCCCACCTCGGCATAGTTGGGCAGGCGCGAGGCTAAGGCGTAGCTGGTCCCCAGGTACAGGAAGAATGCCGGCGCCGCAGCCTGCAGTTGCGCGGTTACCGGGGCGCTGACCGCCCCGTTGTTAGTGACCACCACGCTCACCGCGCCCAGCGCCGCGTCCGACGGCGCCTGCACATTGATCTGCGTGGGGCTGATGTAATCGACGAAGGCCGCGATGCCATCGATGGTGACGCTCACGCCGTCAAGCTGAGTGGGCAGATTGCCGCTGGCCGCAAGGTCGACTTTGTTCGCCAGGTTGGTGCCTTTGACGGTCACCCAGGAGCCGGCTTCGATCCCCGGCTGGAAACTCGCGCCATTCAGCACGGAAGCGATGACCGGCGGGCCCGTGGCCACCTTCACCACGAACGCGTCGCCATAGGTGTAGGGCAATGGCGAGCCGCCGGGCACCGGGAAATCGCCCGAAAAGGTCTGCCCCGCGAAGATCGCGTTGCCCTGGGAATCGAGCGCCACGGCCAGCGCGCTATCGTCCGCGGAACCGCCGTAGTAAGTCGAGTAGGTCAACTTACTGCCGTCCGCAGCGACGGCTGCCACGAAGGCGTCGGCGAGGCCGGCGTTGGCGGTTTGCGCCGCGTTGGCAATCGGGAAATCCGTGGCGCGCGTTCCGCCGGCCACCGTCGCGTTGCCGGCCGCGTCCAGCGCGATGGCGGAGATCCAGCTCTGCGTCATGAAGACGCTGGGTTCGGCGAGGAGGGAGACGAACGACTCCATGGAGGCGTGGCCGCGCAGGTAAGTGGAGAATAAGATGCTCGACCCATCGGCGCTGAGCTTGGTGAGGAAGCCGGCGCTAGCTACCTGGTTGATGATGGCGTAGAGCGTACCGGTAGTGCCGGCTGGAACGATACTGGTGATTGCGGGGGCGGCCCCATCGACATTGGTCGGCGGCGGGATGAAGGAGCCGATGGGCGTCCAGGTCTGGGCGTGGTCTTTCGAAACGTAATTCCCCACCAGATCGACCGCCGCGTAGAACGTTCCATTGGGATCTATGGCGACGGCTACGTAACCGGAGCTCCCGGCTGGCGGAGTAAGCGGAGTCCAGGTGACGCCGCCATCCACGCTGCGATCGAAGAGACTATCGTAGACCGTGGAAGGGTTGGTGGATCCGTCCACGTACAAGCCGGAAACGTTCGGCGCGGGCAGAGGCCCCTGGATCCAATCTGCGCCGCCGTCTACGCTGCGATAGAAATACGGAGGCTGGTTAGCGCCGCAGAAGACGCCGCAGAAAAACGGGTTCGAGATGGCAAAGAGATTGCCGCTGACGCGCGGATCGAGCAGCATGGTAGCGACGGTTCCGGGGAACGTCACGGCGTTCCAGGTGGCGCCTGCGTCGGTGCTTTTCCGCAGACCGGCGCCGATCTCCCAGACGATGTTAGCATTCTGCGCGTCCACGGCGAGTTGGGAAATGGCCGCGGCCGATGAGTCGATGGGAGCCCAGCTTTCGGCGCCATCCACGGACTTATAGATGTTATAGACAGTGCTCGATGTGGCTGCGTACAAGGTCTGCGGATGGAGCGGATCGATGGCCAGCGCCGTGATGTTCGTGGCGGCGATGCCGCTCGACGAGTTGGTCCAGGTGGCGCCGCCATCCTGGCTCTTGAAGACGCCTAAGTCCCCCGTGGCGACATAGAGTGTGGCGGCGCGCGTTGGGTCCGTCAATATCACCTGCGGAAGCGCGAACGGCAGATTGTCCATGGGCGCCCAGGTGGCTCCGCTATCGGCGCTCTGCCAAAGCGGACGCGCTCCGGGGGAGCTTTCGAGCGGCTTCACCAGCGGAAAATCAACCGACGATGTGCTGCCCCCGACCCAGGCCTCGCCCGCGCTGTCCACGGCGATGGCCGCACCTATTGTCTGGACGCTGCCGCCCAGCACGGTTTCGTAGACTTTCTGCGAGCCGTCGGGCGAGACCTTGAAGACGAAGGCCTGCGCTGTACCCGCTTCCCCGGAGTTTTGCGCGGTGGCGCTGAGATAGGGCTCGCCGTAAGTCCCGGTGACGTAGGCGCTGCCAGCCGGATCCAAGGCGATGCCTCCGGCAGTGCCGGTGGGATGGAAGAACGAGTAGACCAGCGCGCCCTGAGGATTCAGTTTGCTGACAAAGATGCCGTACTGATTGGGGGCGTTCTCGGTGCCGGGGTAGCCTGTGGCGGAGTTCACATTCACCGCGGCGTAGGCGTTGCCGGCAGCATCCACCGCAAGGCCGGCGGCTCCGCTGAGATCCACGGCGCCCAGAAACGTGGAATAAATCAGCTTGGAGCCGGTGGGGTCCAGTTTCGCCACGAAGGCAGCGTAATCGTCGCCGCTCAGCGTGCTCTCAATCGCGTTCACCAGCGGGAAATTGGCCGACCGCGTGTATCCGGAGACCAGCACGTTGCCGGCGCTATCCAGGGCTATGCCTGTGGCCCAATCGTCCAGAATGCCGCCGAGATAAGTGGACCAGAGCACTTTGCCATCGGGACTAACCTTGGCGATCCACGCGTCGCACGTGCCGCCGAAGGTGGTTTGGAAAGCTCCGGCGGTGACCGGAAAGTCCGCGGAATAGGTGAGGCCGGCGACGTACGCGTTGCCTTGCGCGTCGGAGGTTGCCGCCAGGGCGATGTCCTGCCCGCTGCCCCTCAGGACGGTCGAGAAAATCGTGCCGGCGGCGTGGACGGCGCCGGAGAGAGCGCACAACAGCATCGCGATCCGTGCTGCTGTGTTCATGGCGCTCCCACGAAGATCGTCACGCCGGCCGGACTTGCCACTCCGCCGACGGAGGCTTGCACCGCAACCGTGCCGGTGGGCACGTTGGCGGGAAGCTGCACAGTGATCTGGTACAGGCCGGCAGTGTCCAGGGTGAGAAGCGCGCTGAGAACGGGAACCGCCATCCCGCCCACTGTTACCGTGGGCGCGGTCACCACCACGGGCGCGCCGGTCACCGCCGTGCCCGCGGGTATCGCGGGATTAGTGGCGCCGAATCCGGTGCCCCACAGCACCAGGGTGTCTCCCGGCATGGCCGGCGCGGACGGCTGGCCCACTGAGGCCCAGCCGGGCAGGCGCGAAGCAATCGCCGTATTCGTTCCCAGATACATGAAGAACGCCGGCGCGGCGGCCTGCAGTTGCGCGGTGGCCGGAGCGCCGACCCCGCCGTTGTTGGTGACTACCACGTTCACCGCGCCCAGAGCCGCGTCCGATGGCGCCTGCACGTTGATCTGCGTGGGGCTGATGTATTCCACGAAAGCTGTCTTGCCATCGATGGTGACGCTGACGCCATCGAGCTCGACGGGCAGGCCGCCGTTGACGAAGTCGGTGTTTTGCCAGGGGCGCGTGGTGATGGAGAGGTTGTTGCCCTTGATCACCACCCAGGAGCCGGCTTCGATCCCAGGCTGGAAACTCGCGCCGTTGACGACGGAGGTGACCACCGGCGGGGCGGTGGCCAGCTTCACCACAAACCCGTCGCCATAAGTGAAAGGCAATTGCGCGCCGCCGGGAACCGGGAAATCGCCCGACCAGGTTTGGCCCGCGAAGATCGCGTTGCCCTGGGAATCGAGCGCCACCGCCAGCGCGCCATCGTCTTTCGAACCGCCGTAGTAAGTCGAGTAAGTCAACTTACTGCCATCCGCCGCCACGGTTGCGACGAAGGCATCGGCCAGCCCGGCGTTGGCGGCTTGCGCCGGGTTCACGGTTGGGATATCGACGCCGCGCGTTCCGCCGGCTACCGTGGCGTTGCCGGCGCCGTCCAGTACGATGGCGGAGATCCAATTCTGAGTCGTGAAGACGTTGGGCTCGGAGTTGTAGATGACGGACCCCAGTAAGGAAGGGTGGCCGCGCAGGTAGGTGGAGTATTCGAGTGTCGAGCCATCCGCACTGAGCTTGCTGACGAAGCCTGCTGAAGCTACCTGGTTTATGGTGGTGTAGAGTGCGCCGGTAGAGCCGGCCGGAACGATGTTGGCGACTGCGGCTCCGGTAACTGGCGACGCGACCAGAGGACTGAGGGCGGTCCACGTCTGGGCGTGGTCATGCGAGACGTATACACCCGTCGTGCTATCCGCATAGACTGCTCCACTGGGATCGAGCGCGAGTAGGGTGGGTGACTCACCCGGAGGGGGCGTCGCGATCGCGGTCCAGGTGGCGCCGCCATCTGTGCTGGTGTAGGCCAGTCCGTCGTAGATCGTCGAAGGGTTGGTGGATCCGTCGACGAGCAAGGGCGCGCTGGGCTGGATCGAAGCCGCGATCTGGATCCAATTCGCGCCGCCATCCACGCTGCGATACAGAAGCGGAATGGTGGGAAGGTTGCCGGTGCAACCGAAACCGCAGAAAATGAAGCCCGCGGCGGCGATGACCTGGCCGCTCACATTGGGGTCGAGCGCCATGGATGTGACGGATGGTCCGGGAAACGTCACGGCATTCCAGGTGACGCCGCCATCGGTGCTCTTTCGCAGGGTGCTGGAGATTTCCCAGACGATGTTGGGATTCCTGGCATCCACGGCGAGCGAGACCGCGGACGGGGGGGAATCGATCAGAGTCCAGCTTCCGGCGCCATTTACGGTTTTATAGATAGCGCTCGATGAGCCGCCATCCGCCAGGGGCACATTCATGGATGCGTACAAGGTCTGCGGATGGACCGGATCGATGGCCAGCGCCTGGATGTTTTTGCCGGCGATGCCGGTGCTCGTATTGGTCCAGGTATTGCCGCCATCCTGGCTCTTGAAGACGCCCAGATCGGCGCTGGCTTCATAGAGCGTGGTAGGGATGGTCGGGTCCACCACCATCGTCTGCGGAACCGCGAAGGGCAGATTGTCGATGGGCGCCCAGGTGTTGCCGCCATCGGTACTCTTCCAGAGCGGGCGCGCGCCCAGCGTGGTCTCGAGCGGCTTCACCAGCGGGAAATCCACCGACGAGGTGCTGCCCGCGACCCAGGCCTCGCCCGCGGTGTCCACGGCGATAGCCGAACCCAGTGACTGGACGCTGCCGCCGAACGCGGTTTCGTAAACCTGCTTCGATCCGTCGGGCGAGATCTTGAAGACGATTGTCTGCGAGACGCCCGTGTTCAGGAAGCCGATGGTGCTTGTGCTGAGGCTGGTGGAAAGCACCGATCCGTTCGTCCCGGTTACATAGGCGCTACCCGCGGCGTCCAGCGCGATGGCCCCGGCGATTCCGTTGGGATAGAAGAACGAGTAGACCAGGGCGCCTTGCGAAGTCAACTTATCGACATAGATGCCGGGGTAGCCCGTGGCGGATTCCACATTCACGGCGATGTAGACGTTCCCAGCCGCGTCCAGCACCATGCCGGCGGCGCCATTCGTGGTCCCGCCGCCCAGATACGTGGAATAAAGCAGCTTGGATCCGGTGGGGTCGAATTTCGCCACGAAGGCATTAAAATCGTCGCTGGGGGTACTCTCGATCGGGTTGACCAGCGGAAAATTCGGGGAGCGCGTATATCCGGCAACCCATACGTTACCGGCGCTATCGACGGCCACGCCGGTGGCCCAATCGTCGAGAATTCCGCCCAGGTAAGTGGCCCAGACTATTTTGCCATCCGGCCCGACCTTGGCGACGAACGCATCGCAGGTTTGGCCGAAGGTGGTCTGGAACGCTCCCGTGGTGACGGGAAAGTCGGCGGAGTAAGTCAGGCCGGCAACATATGTGTTGCCTTGCGCGTCGGATGTTACCGACGTGACGTAGTCCTGCCCGCTGCCGCTCAGGACGGTCGAGAAGATGGTTCCGGCAGCGTGGACCGTGCCGGCGAGAGCGCAAAGGAGTATCAGGGCGTGCTGGAACCGCCCGAGGGCAGGCGAGCACCGCCTGCCCCACTGGGGCGCCCGCGGCGCGCTGGATGATGTAGTGGTCATGGATTCCCCACGAAAATCGTTACGCCAGCCGGCGTTTGCACGCCGCCGGCGGATGCCTGTATCGCCAACGCGCCCGTGGGCACCGTGGCGGGAAGTTGAATCGTAATCTGGTACAGCCCGGCGCAACCGGTGGTCAGAACCGCACTCAGCACCGGAACCGCCATGCCGCCGACGGTCACCGTGGGGGTCGCAACCAGGGCGGGCGCGCCAATCGTTACGGTGCCGGGGACCAGCGCCGGGTTGGTGGGGCCGAACCCCGTGCCCCACAGCACCAGGAGGTCGCCCGGGTGGGCTGGCGCGGATGGCGCGCCCACCGCGGCGTAGTCGGGAAAGCGCGAGGCGCTCACAAAGTTTGTGCCGGGTTCCACAAAGAACGCCGGTGCCGCGGCCTGCAGTCGCGCTGTTGCAGGGGCGCTGAACGCGCCGTTGTTCGACACCACCACACTCACCGCGCCTGCAGCCGCATCCGAGGGCGCCTGCACGTTGATCTGCGTAGGGCTGATGTATTCCACAAATGCCGGGACGCCATCGATAGTGACGCTGACGCCATCGAGCGCGGTGGGCAGGTTGCCATCGACGATTTCGCCGGCGGTCCAGGTGCGGCCGGGATTGGTGTTGGCCAGGCCGGTGCCCGTGATGGTTACCCAGGAGCCGGCTTCGATGCCCGGTTGGAAGCTGGCGCCGTTGAGCACGGAGGCGATGGCCGGCGGAGCGGGCGGCGCCAACTTCACCACGAAGGCCTTGCCATAGCCGGAGACCACCCCGACGCCGCCCGGAACGGGGAAGTCTCGCGACCACGTCTGCCCCGCGAAAATCAGATTCCCCGCGGAATCGGTAGTGACCGCCAGCGCGGAATCGTCCTGCGAACCGCCCAGGTAGGTCGAGTAGCGCAACGTGCCGCCGTCCGCCGAGATCGTGGTCACGAAGGCGTCCGCCCGCCCGGCGTTAGCGGCTTGCGCGGGGTTCGCCACGGGGAAGTCCGCGGCGCGCGTGCCGCCGGCCACGACTACATTGCCCGCCGGGTCGAGCGCCAGGCCCGCGATCCAGTTCTGCGCCATGAGTGCCCCGGGCTCCGCGGCGTAAGTATTCACGGGCGCGAAGCTCGAGTGACCGCGCAGCAGCGTGGAGAAAACCAGGCTCGACCCATCGGGACTGAGCTTGCTGACGAAGCCGGCCGTCTGCGGGTTGTTTACCACCGTGTAGAGCGTCTCCGATGCGCCTATGGGAACGGTGGCTATGACGCTAGGCAGGAGGCCGGAGACCGTCGACGGGGGAACCGGCGATCCAATCGCCGTCCAGGTGAGCCCGCGGTCATGCGACGTATACATGTCGTTGTTATACGGGGCCGCGTACAACGTCCCGCTGGGATCCACAGCCACGCCGCCGACCGAACCGGATGCCACCGAGGAAGGAAGCGAGGTCCACGTCACGCCCCCATCGGTGCTGCGCTGGCTGAAGCCGATATAGAGCGTCGAGGGGTTGGTGGAAGTATCCACCGTCACGCCCGCGTTTGGGGACACCGAGGGGATCTGGGTCCAATCCGCGCCGCCGTCCGTGCTGCGCCATACCATGGCCGGCGTTCCCCCGATGCCGAAGCGGCCGGGGCCGGCTACCGCGGCGGAGAATGCGAATAAGTGCCCGGTCGCCTGTGGGTCGAGCGCCAGATAGTAAGTCGAAGTTCCGGGGAAAACGATGTTGCTCCATGTTACTCCGCCATCCGTACTCTTGGCGGTTCCGCTATCCCATTGGAGATAGATTATGTCAGGATTCTGCGCGTCCACCAACACTTGGAGCGCCTGGCTGGACGCGGAAGAATCTATCTCGCTCCAGTTACTTCCGCCATTTACGGTTTTGTAAACCACGCCCGGAGTCATTCCCTGGCCCGTGGCGGCGTATAACGTTTGCGGGTGAACGGGATCGATGGTCAGCACCTGCGTGGCCGCGGCGATGCCCTGGCTGGCTTTATTCCAGGTGACGCCGCCATCCAGGCTTTTGAAAATGCCGGCATCGCTGGTAGCCGCGTAGAGCGTGCCAGGCGAGGTGGGGTCCGCAACCAGTGTTTGCAAAAACGCGAACGGCAGATTGTCCAGCGGCGCCCAGGTGAAGCCGCCATCGCTGCTCTTCCACAGCGGACGCGCACCCATGTTACTCTCGAGCGGACGCAGCAGAGGGAAATCCACCGACGTGGTGATTCCCCCCACGTAGGCCGCGCCCGTGCGGTCCACGGCGATCGCCATACCGTAGGCATCCATGCTGCCGCCCAGGGTGACTTCGTAGATCTTCTGCGATCCATCCGGCGAAATTTTGAACACCAGGGCTTCCATGCTGCCCAGCGGGCCGAAGGTTTGCGTAGTGCTCACAGGGTAATACGGAGATGCCGAACCGGCGACATACGCGGCACCGGCGGAATCCACGGCGATGGCCGATGCGCCACCGTACGCCGCAAAGCTCCCGTAGGGGTGGAAGTACGAATACACCAGCGCGCCCTGTGGGTTCAGCTTGGTGACGAACATTCCGAACCCCGTGGCCGAGCTGGCAAGACCGGTGAAACCCGCCGCGCTCCCGACCGACCCTGTGACGTAAGCGTTCCCGCCGGCGTCTACCGCCAGACCATAGGCGCCGTCGTCGTTCGGTCCGCCCAGGTATGTGGAATAGATCAACTTGGAGCCGGTGGGGTCCAGTTTCGTCACGAAAGCATCCCAGCCGTTCGGCCCGGCGCCATCGTTGAATGCGCTGTCGGCCGCGTTCAGTAGGGGGAAGTCGGAGGACCGCGTCCATCCGGTGACCAGCACGTTGCCCGCGGCATCCACACCCACCCCGGTGGCATAGTCGTCGGCGCTGCCCCCAAGGAAGGTCGACCACAGCACCGTGCCATCGGGCGCCAACTTGGCCACGAACGCATCGCTCGCGATGGCATCGGGATTGGCCAGGGACCCGTTGCCGGCGAGCCTGGTTTGGAACGCGCCAGAGGTGACGGGGAAGTCGGGCGAATAGGTTAAGCCGGCGATATAAGTGTTACCCTGCGCATCGGAGGCAACCGCCGCCGCGTAGTCCTGACCCGAGCCGCCGAGGACGGCTGAAAAGCCCGGACCGGCCGCGTGCGCCGCCGCGGTGGCCCAAAGCGCCACAACCACTGAGGCACACCGACACCACAGGCGCGCGCCGCCGCGTTCTAACACCCGCATATTCGATAGCTCCAGCGGCTATAGAGCAGGTGCCATGCCAAGTTACAACCAGCTACCCCTGCCCGGGCCGGTCGAGGTAATTTCCCGACAAGATCCGCCGCTGCTCGTCCACCGGCCGGTTGTACACGTAAACCCAGGCGGGCGACGGCTCGCCGGTATCGAGCAGCACGTCGCCGCTGACGCGCGTGAAATCGGCGCCTTCATACCGGTCGAGGATCGCCAGCGTTCGATCGGCATCGCGCAGCCGGTACACCTCTCCGACGGCCCATTCCTCCGCTGCGGAGGAAAGCACCAGCCCGGGATAGCGCCCGATATCGTACAGCTTCCCATGAACCCGCCCACCGCCGAGCAGATTTTCCCCCTCCGCGAGCAATCGCGCAAACTCATTCTGAAACACGCTTCGCAGCGTGCCGTAGACGAACAGCCGATCCATACCTCCCCAGCATATCGCGCGGGGAATATTCACCGCAGGTGAACCCATCTCTTCCCGCCGAATAGCCGATACTAGGTTCGTATGGACATCATCACCGGCAACGTCGGATGGATCGAAGTGATTTGCGGGCCCATGTTCTCGGGCAAGAGCGAAGAGCTGATCAGACGCCTGCGCAGAGGCATGATCGCGCGCAAACGGGTCGAGGTCTTCAAACCGTCGATCGACGATCGCTACTCCACCGACGAAATCGTCTCCCACGGCGATCTGCGGATGAAATCCCAAGTGGTCGCGAACGCCAGCGAGATCATCGAGCGCCTGGACTGGCGCTCCGAAGTCGTGGGCATCGACGAAGCCAACTTCATGGGCCCGGAGCTTGTCGGCGTTACCCAGCGCCTCGCCGATAGCGGAAAACAGGTGATCGTCGCCGGCCTCGACACCGACTACCTGGGGCGGCCGTTCGCCCCCATCCCCGACCTGCTGGCACACGCCGAATCCATCACCAAGACGCTGGCCATCTGCGTGCGGTGCGGCAACCCCGCCAAGCACACCCAGCGGCTCCGCGGTTCCGACGACCTGATTGTGGTCGCCGGCTCCGACATGTACGAGGCGCGCTGCCGCCGCTGCTTCGAGCCGGGCATCCCCAAACAGGTGGAGATGGATTTCGTCAAGGCCAAAGTCCGCGGCACGACTTAGTTGCCGCCCGGCGGCAGGTCGCTGTTATAGATGTCCTCGATAGCCTTCCACGAGCCGTCGGCCTGTTTCTTCCAGACCGTCAGATACTTCCCTGTATCGACGAAAGGTTTGCCATCGCGCCCGGTGTTAGTCCGGCTGTAAGTGCCTTCCGAATAGACCAGGATGCCGGAAGCTTCGATCTTACTCGCGTTGAAAGAGAGCGCGAAGTTGGGGTCCTGCATCATGGGCGTCAACACGGCCTTGATGCTATCCATGCCGCGGAAGATCGGCTCATTGGGGATCATCACCGTCGCGTCGTCGGCATAGTACGTCGCGAACTTAGCCGCGTCTTTGGAGGCGGCGTCTTTGTTCCACGCTTCACTCCTGGCTTTGACGGCCTGAGCGTCGGCGGTGTCGCTTCCCGAACAGCCCGCCAAGATCGCCAGCAGCCCCACGCACCCGACCAGCAAACCGATACGCATTCGTCCTCATGCCTCCTTGGGCATCCGAAAGTGTATCGGCCAGCACAACCGGTGTCAATGCTCGCCGCCCGCGTGGCAGCCGGAACGCCCGGCTCCCTCATTCCTGTCTGAGCGTCTCGACAGGATCGAGCGTCGCCGCGCGGAGGGCGGGAAGGCCGGCCGCAAACAATGCCGCGAGGAGGAGAATGCCGAGAGCCAGGAAGAGAGAAAGGGGATCGAGCGGCGTCATGTTTGTCAGCTCCTTCTTGAGGTACCTCCCGCCCAGCCACAGGAAGGGCGCACTCAAAAGGATGCCCCATACCGCCGTCCCGAGTCCCTCGCGCAGAATCAACGACACCACGC
>Ga0181528_10001761_pt1 | contig 13416 bp, 12 predicted proteins | sample PEATcosm2014_Bin_47_FD_119742 | JGI IMG/M metagenome (GOLD analysis project Ga0181528, IMG submission 119742) | Peatland microbial communities from MTU Mesocosm Facility, Houghton, MI, USA - PEATcosm2014_Bin10_10_metaG | ecosystem: Environmental > Terrestrial > Soil > Wetlands > Peat | place...
GAACAGGCCGCCCACAACCGTCTGATCCGTCCGTCGGCCCGATACGTCGGTCCGCCGGCGCCCCAGGTCGTACCGTCGATCTGACGATCGCCGGAGCGGGGGCGCTCAGGCGACGCTGTTGCGGCGGGGCAGCACCCAGTCAGGACGGGGGAAGTGGCAGGTGTAGCCGTTCGGGTAGTGCTCGAGATAGTCCTGATGCTCGGGTTCGGCCTCCCAGAACGGCCCCGCCGGGCTGACCTCGGTGACCACCTTGCCGGGCCACAGCCCGGATGCCTCGACGTCGGCGATGGTGTCCTCGGCCACCCGGCGCTGCGAGTCGTCGAGGTAGAAGATGGCCGAGCGATAGCTGGCACCGATGTCATTGCCCTGGCGGTTCATCGTCGTCGGGTCGTGGATCTGGAAGAAGAACTCGAGCAGGTCCCGATAGGACGTCATGTCGGGATCGAAGGTGATCTCGATGGCCTCGGCATGATTCCCGTGGTTGCGGTACGTGGCGTTGTCCACCTCACCGCCGGTGTAGCCCACGCGGGTGGAGAGCACCCCCGGCCGCTTGCGGATCAGGTCCTGCATCCCCCAGAAGCAACCCCCGGCCAGGACGGCCTTCTCGGTGCGTTGGCTCATTGGACTGTCTCCTTCGTCTCGCTCGGCCCGTCGAAGAGCTCGATGTAACTTCCATACCCCTGGTCCTCGAGTTCGTCATAGGGCACGAAGCGCAGGGCCGCCGAGTTGATGCAGTAGCGCAGGCCCCCTTCGTCAGCCGGCCCGTCGTCGAAGACGTGGCCGAGATGGCTGTCGCCGTGCTTCGAGCGGACCTCCGTGCGGGTCATTCCGTGACTCGCGTCGATCACCTCGACGACATTGCCCGACTCGAGCGGGACGGTGAAACTCGGCCACCCGCAACCACTGTCGAACTTCCTCGTGGACGCGAACAGCGGTTCCCCCGAGACGATGTCCACGTAGATGCCCGCCTCCTTCTTGTCCCAGAACTCATTGTCGAAGGCGGGCTCGGTGGCACTCTCCTGGGTCACGGCGTACTGGCGGGCGCCGAGCTTGGCGATCTCGGCTGGGTCCTTTCGATAGTCGTCCGGCATCAGGATGACCCCCTTTCGCGTCCCCAGTTCACATCCTACGGGGCCCGTGATGCCACCGTGCCCGACCTGACCAGGCTGTTTGCCGTCTCCGGGACATGACGGCCCGGTCGCGGAGGCTCACGCCTCCGGCGGGACAGCTACGGGCTGCTACATGTGTTGCCAAGGGGTCCGGCAGCGCTCTCGGCCGTAGTCCGAACTGCGGGACAATAGGTAGGCGTACGGTGCTGTACAGGCGGGATTGGCGGCCAATGGAATCAATAGACAGATGTCGTCGGGCGGTGGTGGAAGGAGCTTCGGCCGAGATCCTCCAACTCGATCGGCTGATCGAGGCGTGCAGCCAGATGCAGGACGAACTGCGGAGGTCCCTCGACCTGATGGCCGACGACTACACCATGACGACGATCCTCTCCCGGGCCGGGACCGAGGGGGTGATCCCCAAGCTCACCGAGGCGATGGAGCAGACCAACGCCGCCAGACGCGTGGGCCGGGGAGCCATGATCCGGCTCGCACTGGCCGAGGGCATGACCACGAGGCAGCTGGGTGAACGGCTCGGGATCTCCCGCCAGCTCGTGGAGCGCTATCGGGACGAGTAGCCGACCGTGGGCGGCCCACCGGTGATCGTATCTGCCGGACCCGGAGCATCGGGTGGCGGAACCTTCTGCTCGACGGGCCCGGCACGACCAGTCTAGTGGTCATATTAGGTTTCCCTTACATGCCGGGTTCTGCCCACCTGCCATCACCCGATCGAGCCGGACGGCGGTAGCGATGGGTCCCGGTCAGCGTCGCGGGCGGGGGCGCCGCCCGGGTGCCGCGGTCGCCGGATCGTCGGGCCAGTGATGGCGCGGATAGCGCGTCGCCATCTCCCGGCGGACCACCGACCAGCTCCCGTTCCAGAACCCCGGGAGGTCGCCGGTGACCTGGATCGGCCGCCCGGCCGGTGAGAGAACCTCGACCGTCACCGGGATCCGTCCGTCCGCGATCGTCGGGTGGACCGCGCTGCCGTAGAGGTCCTGGGCGCGCACCGCGATCCGGGGATGGTCACCGTCGTACGCGACCGCGGCGCTCTTGCCGCCGGCGAGGCGTACCGAGGTCGGTACGAGTCGGTCGAGCTCGCCGACCCGGCCGCCGAGCCGCGAGCGGATGACACCGGCCATGTCCACGCGCTCGAGGTCCGCTCTGCCCGTCGCCGATCCGAGGAGCGGGGCGAGCCACTCGTCGACGTCGGCGATGAGCGCGTCGTCGGTGCACGACGGCCACGTCTCACCGAACGCGTCACGGGCCCACCGTACGCGTGCCTGGAGGAGTCGCGCCGCCCCCGACCACGTGAGGGCGGCCAGGCCGGTCGACACCGCGTGGGCGACGAGCGCCGCGGTGGTCTCCGGCCCCGGCGGGGCGGCGGTCCGCACCGCGCCGAGGACGAGCGAGTCGAGGACGCGTTCGGTCGTCGCCCGTAGGTCGTCGACCCCGTCGTCCCAATCGACCCGGACGACGGTGGCGATCGCCTCGGCCCCGATCGACTCGACGTCCTCACGATCGAGCACCGCCGCGAGCCGGATCCGCCCCTCGGCGCGGGAGGTGCGGTCCGCTCCTTCTATTTCGGCGGCCACGAGCCACCCGGCACCGGTGAGTGGGTCGTGCTCGGGGAGCGTCGCGACCGTTCCGTGGCGCAACCGGTAGTGGGCGCCACCGCGCAACTGCGCGATCCGATCGGGGTAACCGAGAGCGAGCAGCGGACCGGGATCGGCCGTCCTACTGCTGCCGGCGGGCAGCCTGGCGCGCCGGAGCAGTTCGTCGGCACGGCGGCGCACCGTGGCGACGGCGGCGCTGTCGACCGCCAGCGAGCCCGACCCGCCGCCCGTGAGGACGGCGAGGCGCTCCGCGACGTCCGCGCTCACGGGCGAGTCGCGCCCACCCCGGCGGGCGATGTCCCGCTCCGAGAGCATCGCCGCGAGGAGCGCCGCCACCCGACGGTCGTCGGCCGGTGACTCGATGAGCATCCGCGCGAGTCTCGGGTGCAGCGGAAGCTCGAGCATCCGACGCCCGAGATCGGTCGGACGGCCGTCGGCCAGTACGCCGAGTTCGGTCAACAGGGAGGTCGCCACCGCGAGGGCAGCCGGTGGTGGCGGGTCGAGCCAGCGGAGCGCCCCGGACGGCGCGCCCCAGGCGGCGAGTTCGAGCCCGAGGGGCGCCAGGTCCGCGGCGGCTATCTCGGGATCGGGCCAGGGCCGTCTTCCGAGGTGCCCGGATTCGGACCACAACCGGTAGGCGACGCCGGGTCCGGTGCGGCCGGCGCGACCCGCCCGTTGATCGGCCGACGCCCGGGAGGTCGTGATGGTCCGGACCCGACTGAGACCACTGGCGGGGTCGAAGGAGGGTCGCCGGGCCAGCCCGCTGTCGATGACCACCGTGACGCCCTCCACGGTCACACTCGACTCCGCGATGTCGGTCGCGACCACGACCCGGCGCCGGACACCCGCTCGCAACGCCCGGTCCTGCTCGGCCCCCGGCAGCGTGCCGTGGAGGGGCAGGACGTCGACATCGCCCAGGTCGCCGAAGGCGCGCATCGCGGCCCGGATCTCCCCGACCCCGGGCAGGAAGACGAGGACATCGCCGGGGTCGTGCTCGAGGGCATGACGCACCGCGGCGGCGACTGCGTGCTCCAGACGGGTGTCCGGGCGCCTCGGCCTCCAACGCAGATCGATCGGGAACGAGCGTCCCCGACTCGCTACGGATGGCGCGCCTCCGAGGAGGTCCGAGACGGCGCCCGGGTCTAAGGTCGCCGACATCACGAGGACCCGGAGCTCCGGCCGGAGGCCCTCGCGGGCGTCGAGTGTGAGGGCCAGGCCGAGATCCGCCTGGAGATGGCGCTCATGGAATTCGTCGAAGATCACGAGCGCCACACCGTCGAGTGTGGGGTCCCGCTGGAGGCGTCGGGTGAGAATGCCGTCGGTGACGACCTCGATCCGGGTCGACCCCGAGACCCGGCGTTCGTCACGCGTCGAGAGACCGACCGTCTCGCCGACCCGCTCGCCGACCAGGGCCGCCATCCGAGCGGCGGCGGCGCGGGCCGCCACCCGACGAGGCTCGAGGAGGAGCATGCGACGACCGGCCATCCACGGCTCTCCCAGCAGGCGGAGGGGAACGACCGTCGTCTTGCCTGCGCCCGGTTCGGCCTGGAGGACCGCGGCGCCGACTCCGGCCAGGGCGTCGCGGAGCTCGTCGACGACCCCTTCGACCGGAAGGCCGGTCGACGGGGGTTGGGGGAAGGCGGCCACAGGCCAGGGTACGGCAGCTACGTCGTGACGAGGGCCGGGTACAGGGCGGCGGTGGGCGACGACGACCTCACGGACGGGCCTGGTAGCCGGCCGATCCGGTGACCTGGGTGAAGGCCTGCAACGCCTGGGGTGACGAGGTGAGCGCGTAGGAGAACCCGCGCCCGGGGGCGTCGAAGTACAGCACCGCCCGGACCCGCGGGAAGTCCCGGGGGATCTCCTGGCCGAACGCGGTCGAGATCCAGTCCGCCTTGGCCGTCGGGTCACCCGGCTCGTCGACCGAGCCGACTTCGGCGATCATCACGGGCCGGGAGCTGACCGCGGTGACCTCCGCGTAGGCCTGGCTGAAGATCGACGTGAACGACAGCCAGGGACTACCCCGGTTGTAACCATCCAGGGCGATCCACGACACATAGGCGTCGCCGGGGAAGTACACGGCCGGATTCGGGAGGGCGGGCTTCGCGCCCACGCACCAGACGAACTGCACGTTCGTGGCCCCTTCGGCCTGGAAGATGCCGACGATGTGCCGCCAGGCCGCCACGTACTCCTGGGCACCCGTATTGCCGTTGACCCCGATGCTCCACGGGTACGTCATGTCGTTCATCTCGTGCATGGGGCGGACGTAGACCACCCGGCCGAACGCCTTGGCCGCCGCCGCCCACGAGCGGATGTAGCTGTCGTATCTTCCCGACGTCAGCTGGGCGAGGGAGTAGTCGGGTTGGTCGGCGAGCGATCCCCCGGCGGACCGGGTGTCGACCGCCTGTTCGGGCTGCCAGGTGATCATCGGGGTCGCGCCGACGGACTCGGCGAACGAGGCGAACGAGGTCGGGAACGGGGTCATGGCCCCGGACGCGGCCTGCCAGCTGGTGAACGTCTGGACGATGGACAGCCGGCGGCCGATGCTCGATTCGAACTGCCCGACCGCCGCTTCCTGGTCGTCGGAGCCGGTCCCGGGCTTGACGTAGATGCCGAGCGCGATGCCCGCTGCTCCGCTCGGACCGGGCAGGTCCGAGGTCGAGCTCGGACCCGGCGCGGGAACGGATCCTCCCCCCGGAACCGAGGTCGGCGAGGGTCGGGTCGTCGGAGCGACGGCGCTCTGGTGTCCACTCCCGGTCGCCTTCCACACGAACACGGCGGCAGCCACGAAGACCACTACGACCAAGGCCGTGAGGACGGTCGTCCACTGACGACGGGACGTGCCTCCGCTACCCCGGCTCAACGTCGGCCCGCCCCGTCCGGGCCGACCCGACCGGCGACGGCACCGGGGACGGTGCCATCAGCGGAGCGACGGGGTCCCGGGCGGTCATGGGTAGTGATCATCTGGGCATCTGCGGCCTCCCGCCGTAAGGAGAGGCGGCGTCATCGCCGTCCGGCCCTCCGCCAGTCAGTCGTACCCACTATTCCCCACTCCCACCCGAGGTCCCGGTCGCCGTCGACCTGTCGCCCAGCGGCGGCCGAGGCCCGTCCCGGGATCACTCCGGGTCGGCCGAGGTGGATGCCGGCCCGGTCGCGGCCTCCCGAGTATCTGTAAATCTGATCGGGTCACTAAACTTTTGGGGGTGGCCACCGGCCGGCACACCTCGGCAACGCCGCCATCCCGGCCGGTCGCCGGGTGACGTGGTCGATGGCGCCGGCGGAACGGGTCGTAGTCTTGGCCCGGCGCAGTTCCGACCGGCCGCGATGAGGGAGGTGGTGTCATGGACGTCCTGCTCGTGATCGACGCAGCCGAGGTACCCGGGCGCCTGTCCGCCCGGGCCCGGCGCCGGGTGGACGTCGCCTCGGGACCGGTGCCGCCCGAGGTCATCGCCGACCTGCGCGCCCACATCCCCCGATCGGTCGGCCTGATCGCCCCCGACAGCGACGAGGGCCGCAGCTCGTTGACGGAGGCCGCCGAGCAGCTGCACCGGGCGGGGCTACCGGTCGAGGTGTTCAGCGACGTGGCCGTCGCCCTCGATCCGGCCATCGAGGTCCGCCCGATTCGGGATCCGGGCCCGGCGATCGAGGCCGCTGACACACTGTTGGAGCTGTTCGGCAACACCCCGCTCGTCCGGCTCGACCGGACCGGGCGGGACCTTCCCGGTCAGCTGCTGGCCAAGTTGGAGTTCCTCAACCCCGGGGGCAGCGTCAAGGACCGGCCGGCGATCGCCATGGTCGACGCGGCCGAACGCGACGGCCTCCTCCGGCCGGGCGGGACCATCGTCGAGCCGACGTCGGGCAACACGGGCGTGGGTCTGGCCATCGTCGCCGCCCGCCGGGGCTACCGCTGCATCTTCACGATGCCGGACAAGATCGCCGCGGAAAAGGTGGCGCTGCTCCGTGCCTACGGGGCGGAGGTGGTGGTGTGCCCAACGGCCGTCGACCCGGCCCACCCCGACTCCTACTACTCGGTCGCCCGACGGCTGGTCGACACGACCCCCGGCGCGTTCCAGCCCGACCAGTACTCCAACCCCCACAATCCCGAGGCCCACTTCCACACCACCGGGCCGGAGATCTGGCGCCAGACCGCCGGTCGCATCACCCACCTGGTCGCCAGCATCGGCACCGGAGGGACCATTTCGGGCATCGGTCGCTACCTCAAGACCCAGAACCCGGACATCCAGATCATCGGAGCGGATCCCGAGGGGTCGGTGTACTCGGGTGGCAGCGGTCGTCCCTATCTCGTCGAGGGCATCGGTGAGGACTTCTGGCCGGCCGCCTACGACCGCGACATCGCCGACCGGGTCGTCATGGTCTCGGACCGCGACAGCTACCTGACCGCCCGCCGGGTCACCCGCCAGGAGGGGATCCTCGTCGGCGGCTCCGCCGGTACCGCCATCTGGGCCGCCCTCCAGATCGGGCACGCCGCCGGGCGCGACGCCGTCATCGTCGTGATCATCCCCGACTCGGGCCGCGGCTACCTCTCCAAGCTCTACGACGACAGCTGGATGGCGGACCACGGCTTCCTCCGCTCGGGCGGGTCGACCGAAGAGACGGTCACCGAGCTGCTGACCCACAAGCACCGCAGCGGGACGGCGTCCCTCCCCCCGCTGGTCCACGTCCATCCGGACGAGACGGTCCGGGAGGCCATCGCGATCCTGCGGGAGTACGGCGTGTCGCAGGTACCGGTGGTCAAGGCCGAACCACCGTTGGCCCTGGCCGAGGTGGTGGGCACGGTGACCGAACACGACCTCCTGAGCCGGCTCGTCAGCACCCCGGAGTCCTTCGACGCCCTGGTCGCCGACGTCATGACGCCACCCCTACCGATGGTGGGCACCGGCGAGGCGATCGAGGTGGCCTCCGCCCGGCTCGCCGAGACCAGCGCGGTGCTGGTCGTCGACGGCGGGCACCCGACGGGCATCATCACCCGCAGCGACCTGTTGGACTTCCTGTCCGGACAGGGCCGATGACCGACGGCCGGCCCCCGGACCCCCGAGGGGAGGGCTTCGAGACCCGCGCCATCCATGCCGGCCAACCGCCGGATCCGACCACCGGCGCGGTCGTCCCACCGGTGTCGTTCTCCACGACGTTCGCCCAGGAGTCCGTGGGCGAGCACCGGGGCTACGACTACTCCCGCAGCGGCAACCCCACGCGCACGGCGCTCGAGACCTGCCTGGCCAGTCTGGAGGGCGCGCGGCACGGGCTGGCGTTCGCCAGCGGGCTGGCTGCCGAGGACGCCGTGCTCCGACTGCTCCACCCCGGCGACCACGCCATCATCCCGAACGACGCCTACGGGGGCACGTACCGGCTCTTCGACAAGGTGTGGGCGCCGTCCGGGCTCGGCTACACGCCGGCCGACCTCACCTCCGTCGACCGGGTCCGCGACGTGTGGCGGGACCGGACCGAGATGGTGTGGATCGAGACCCCCTCCAACCCCATGCTGTCGATCGTCGACATCGAGGCCGTGGCCGCCGTCGCCCACGACCGGGGGGCGCTGGTGGTCGTGGACAACACGTTCGCGACGCCCTACCTGCAGCAGCCGCTGCGGTGGGGAGCGGACATCGTCGTGCACTCCGCCACGAAGTACCTGGGCGGCCACAGCGACGTCGTCGGTGGTCTCGTGGCGACCGACGACGACGAGCTCGCGGAGCGGATCGGCTTCTTCCAGAACGCCGCGGGTGGCGTTCCGGGACCGATGGACTGCTACCTCGTGCTCCGGGGGATCAAGACCCTGGCCGTTCGCATGGACCGCCACTGCGCCAACGCCGCCGCGGTGGCCGATCTCCTCGGCGGGCATCCCGCGGTGGCGTCGGTCCTCTACCCGGGTCTGGAAGCCCATCCAGGCCATCAGGTCGCCCGCCGCCAGATGACCGGCTTCGGCGGCATGGTGTCGTTCGTCCTGGTCGGTGGGGAGCCGGCCGCCCTCGAGGTGGCCCGCTCGTCCTCCGTCTTCACGTTGGCCGAGTCCCTCGGGGCCGTCGAGTCGCTGATCGAGCACCCCCATCACATGACGCATGCGTCGGCGCAGGACTCGCCCCTCGCCGTGGACCCGGGGCTCATCCGCCTGTCGGTCGGCCTGGAGACCCTCGAGGACCTCCTCGCCGACCTGTCCGACTCCCTCGACCGGGCCGGGGGTCGCGTCGGGGGTTGACCGACCGGCACCCGTCCCCACCCATCTAGAGTCCCTCGTAGATCCACCACCGACGAGCGGGAGCACCCATGGAATCCACCAAGGCCAAGGAACTGTTGGACGCCGAGCGCTTCCGCGTCGAGCGCCTGCTCGACGAAATGACCGGCGAGCGGGGCGACGACCTGACGGCCGCCAACGCTCCCGGCGACATGTTCGATTCGGCCGAACCGCTCACCAGGGAAGGCACGGACGAGTCGATCACCGCGGAGCTCCAGGATCGGCTCGCCGCCATCGACCGGGCGGAACGGCGGCTCGAGGACGGCAGTTACGGACTCTCGGTGCGCAGCGGCCAGCCGATCCCCGACGAGCGGCTCGCCGTCGACCCCGCCGCGGAGCTGACGGTCGAGGAGGCCCGCGAGGCCACCTGAGTCGGGCGGGCGGGTCGGGACCGGGTGGTCCGACGCCGGCGGGTCACCGGTAGCGTCATCGGCAAGGGAAGCCCGAGAGGAGTCGAACATGGCCAAATCGCTCTACACCGCCCGAGCCCACGTCGTCGGCGGCCGTGACCAGGGTCACGGCGTGACGAGTGACGGGGCGTTGGACGTCCAACTGCGGACGCCCCCCGAGATGGGCGGCGACGGTGGGGGGACGAATCCCGAGCAGCTGTTCGCCGTGGGCTACGCCGCCTGTTTCGAGGGAGCGCTCGGCGTCGTCGGACGACGCGAGCACACCGACCTCGGCGCCGTGGCCATCGACTCGGAGGTGAGTCTGATCACGACCGAGACCCGCGGCTTCACCGTGGCGGTCAGTCTCGACGTCTCGCTCCCGGACGTCAGCGATCCCGGGCAGGCCGTCTCGATCGTGGCCGCCGCCCACGAGGTCTGTCCCTACTCCAACGCCACCCGGGGGAACGTCGAGGTCACCCTGAAGGCCAACGGGCATCCGGTCCCGACGGTGACGACCGGGGCCGACTGACCGGAGCGAGACCCTAACCTGGCGCGGTGCCCGTTCCCCTTCCTGACCCGGCCGACACGGACCTCGTGCCCCCCGACCGGGACGAGGTCGCCGCCACGGCCCGCGGCGTTGCTTCGGCCGTATCGACTCCCCAGGGCCTGACCAACCTGCAACGCATCCTCCTCGAGGCGGTCTTCGAGGCCATGACCGGACACGCGGTCCACCTGGAGGACGTCGAGCCGGCGACCGGCACGGATCTGGCCGAGGAGCTCCGACACCGGAACCTGGCGTTCCGGACCCGCATCGTGCAGATCATGCTCCTGGCCGCACTGGTGCTCCGTCCCCTGCCGGAGTCCGTTGTCGACCAGGTGGGCAGCTGCGCAGCGGAACTGTGTGTCGACGAGTCCCTGATCGGCGTGGCGCGGAGGTTCGCGTCCGGCTCACTCGGGCTCGCCGCCATCGACTTCGAGCGGAACGGCTACACGTCCGCGTGGCGACCTGACTCGGCATCCGAACTCCACACGTCGAAGGAACTCGCCACCGCTTGGGACCTGGCCGTGGACGACCACGAGCTGGCCGGACGATGGTCCGAACTCGGCGGTCTGGCGGACGGGACCCTCGGTCACGGCGTCTTCACGCTCTACCAGACGAGAGGGTTCGTCTTTCCCGGCCTCCCGGGCTCCGCCCCTCCCCTCCTCGCCCAGCACGACTGGGTCCATGTGCTGGCCGACTACGGCACGACGGTGGAGTCGGAGCTGGAGGTGTTCGCCTTCATCGCCCGGGCCAACGACGACATGCGGGCCTTCTCCCTCCTGGCCATGGTGGTCTCCCTCTTCGAGACCGGCTACCTCCGCACCGGAGCCGGACTCTTCGAGGCGAGCCCCGGCCACCTCTCGTCGCATGACGAGGTCGCCGTGCGGATCGCCGATGCCATGCGGCGCGGGGCGCTCTGTCGGGACTCGGTCGTCGGCACCGACAGCATCGACTACCTCCACCTCGACTGGTTCTCCATCGCCGAGCTGTCCGTGGCCGACGCCCGGCGTCGGTTCGGCGTGATGGACAAGTCACCCGAAGCCGTCGCCGCGGGCTCGGTGGGCCCCTGGGACCGGGGTGGTATCAGCGAGTTCCAGCTCAATGCAGGCCGCGAACTGGCGATGCGTCAAGGTCGGCCGTACGAGTCGTACGGACCGGGCGTCCACTGAGCGACGCCGAATGCCGCTCGGGACGGACCTCGTCTCCCGTCCCAGTCGACTGACTGAACGAGTCAGTTCGTATTCCGGGGTGGCCCGGCGTACCCTCCGCGATCGACTTCCCGAGGTGGCCGCCGCGGCGTGCACCGCCTTCATCGAGAAGGGCTACCGGCGCACCCACGTGTCCGACGTGGCCAGCCGCCTGGGACTGAGCCAGGGTGCGGTCTACGGCTACTGCCGGTCCGCGACCCGGGCCCCGACGCCCTGTTGGAGCCCCTGACCGCGTGGGAGCCGAAGGACTCCTTCCCCCTCCTCACGAAGGCGTTGCGCACGAAGCAGCCCGGCGACGTCGCGACCGAGTTCGGCGGGATCGTGGACGAGAGACGGAGCTCCGGGTCGAGAGGACCGCCCCGGCGCCGTCAAGTACGAGCGTCCGATTGCCGAAGGCAAGACCTATGACCTGTCTCCCGGCCCGCCGCAGGACGAGGCGATTCCTGCGAGTCACCGTCGCCGCCGCCGTCGTCACCCTGTGCGCCGCCCTGCCGGGCTTCCGATCCGCCGGTGCCACCACCCACCCCGGGTCCGGCGGTGCCGTCGCCCATGTGTCCGCCGGCCCGACCGCTTCGGCCGGGTACTGGCTGGCCTCGACGGACGGACACGTGACCGCCTTCGGCGACGCCCCGTCCTACGGTTCGGCGGCCGGGCCGCTGGCCGCCCCCGTGGTCGGACTCGCGTCGACGCCGGACGGCAGGGGGTACTGGTTGGCGGCGGCCGATGGGGGTGTCTTCGCCTTCGGCGACGCGTCGTTCGACGGCTCGATGGGCGGGAGGCACCTGAACCGGCCCGTGGTCGGCATCGCCGCCGCACCGGGCGGCGGCTACTGGCTGGTGGGGGCCGACGGGGGCGTATTCGCCTTCGGAGCCGCCGCCTTCGACGGTTCCATGGCAGCCGACCACCTCGATGCCCCGGTGGTCGGCATCGCCGCCGCGCCGGGCGGCGGCTACCGGGAGGTCGCCTCCGACGGCGGCGTCTTCGCCTTCGGCACCTCGTTCTTCGGCGCCGCCACCTCCGCCCATCCCGCCGCGCCCATCGTGGGGATCACCCCCGTCTCCCAGGGCGGGTACTTCGAGGTCGGGGCCGACGGCGGCGTGTTCTCCTACGGCCCGGGCGCCACATTCGCCGGGTCGCTCGGGGGCAACACCCTGGCCGCCCCCATCGTGGGCATGGCCGACGTCAGCTCCGGCGGGCCCGGCTCGACCTCGGCCGGCTACGACCTGGTGGGCGCCGACGGCGGCGTGTTCAGCTTCGGGACGGCCTTCGCCGGATCACTCGGGGGGACCGGACTCGACGACATGGTCGGTGTGGCCGTACCGTCACCGACCACACTCCCGGTGTCCTACTTCCTCGAGGCCGGCACCACCCCGCGTGCCGTCGTCTACGTGAGCGTCGCCGGCGGTGCCCCCGAGCGCATGGTCCTCGACACCGGGTCGACGGGAATCCACCTCTACACCTCGGGGGTGGGCACCGACGGCCTGGTCCCGGTCGCTCCGTCGACCAGCGAGTCGTACGCCGGGGTGCAGTACACCGGCCCGATCGACCGCGCCCCGGTGACGGTGGGTGGCGTGGCCTCGGTCGCCCCGGTCGACTTCATGGACGTCCAGACGGTCAGCTGCCTCCCGGCGGACCCCACCTGCCTCTCGCCCTCGGCCGCCGCCCTGTTGAAGAACGGCATCTACGGGACCATCGGCGTGTCCCTGTCGGCCTTCCCACCCGGTGACCCCCAGGCCGGCGTGTACAGCCCGTTGCTCCAGCTCCCCGGCGGGATCCGAGGATTCACCATCGCCTTCCAGAGCCCTTCTTCGGGGACGGTGTCCCTCGGCGCCGGCACCCCGGCGACCGGGTCCGCCGTCCTTCCGCTCACCTCCCGTCCCACGCCCAACGCCAACGGCTCGCGGTCGTGGGACGACGCGTCGGCCGAGGTGTGCTGGTCGGTGGCGGGCGCCCCGCCGACCTGCAGCCCGGGCGGCACGACGTTCGACACCGGGACGTCGTGGCCGGGGGTCGACGTCGCCGAACTCTCTCCGGAGCCGTCCGTCGTCGGCAATGACCTGAAATCGGGGCAGACCGTCTCCCTGTCGAGCCCGGGCAGCTCGGCGCCGTTCTGGTCGTACTCCACCAGCGCTACGCAGACCACCGCCAGCTCGCCGGCTTCCTACCTGCTGGGCACCGCCGGCCTGCCCATCTACTTCGACTGCGCGGTCACCTACAACGCCGCCGCCGGCGAGGTCGTCGTCACCCCCGACACCCCGGCCGGCTGACCGGTCCCGTCCCAGTTGACTGACTGAACGAGTCAGTTAGTATTC
>Ga0181528_10001762_pt1 | contig 13415 bp, 9 predicted proteins | sample PEATcosm2014_Bin_47_FD_119742 | JGI IMG/M metagenome (GOLD analysis project Ga0181528, IMG submission 119742) | Peatland microbial communities from MTU Mesocosm Facility, Houghton, MI, USA - PEATcosm2014_Bin10_10_metaG | ecosystem: Environmental > Terrestrial > Soil > Wetlands > Peat | place...
CCCACTTGCCGCGCATCAAAAGCTACACCCACGCCAAAACCGGCGAAGTGGTAGAACGCAAACCCCACATCCATATCGTCATCCCTAAATACAACCTACTATCAGGCGAGAGCCTTAACCCGTTCGGCCTGGTCGAACGTCAAGTCAAATACCTGGAAGCCATCCAGGAAACCCTCAACAACCGCTACGGCCTAGCCAGCCCCAAGGACAACCGCCGGGCCTTATTTACCGACGACTCGGAAATGCTCAGCCGCTATAAGGGCGATGCTTTCAAAGGCGGCAGCAAGGCCTTTAAAAGCGCACTGCTGACCGAACTACTGGAACGGCAGATAACCGACTACGAGGACTTCAAAACCCTACTGGCCGAACAGGGCGAAGTCAAAATCCGGAACGAAGGCAAAGACAACGAATACCTTTGGGTAAAACCCAACGCCAGCGAAGATGGCAAAGGCATCAATCTGCGGGACGCCGCCTTCAGCCGCGCGTTCATCGAGCTGCCGCAGCTGCAAAAAATCCAGAAATTAGCGACCGAATCACGCTATGAAACCACCGCCACGCCCAGGGTCAACCCAACGCCCTACGACCAGGCCTTACAAGAATGGCACGAGCAACGGGCCAAGGAAATCAAATACGTCTACCTCGGCAAGCGCAGCCAGTACGACGCTTACAAACAAGCCACGGTCGAAGAAAAAGCCCAGCTATTGATCGACCGCGAACACCGATTTTATCAAAAACACCTTCTGGAGCCTATTGATGAATACCAACAAACAGACACTATTAGAGACCCTCTACGAGCAGCCGCTGATCCTATCGAAACTACAGACCTTAAATCGGCTAATCCGCTTGACAGTGGCCCAAAAACCAGCGTAACCGGGCAACTGCTGCACGACCATAAGGCCGAAATCGAGCGGGTGGCCAGCAACCAGGAATTTGTCGTCATCAAGCAAAATCTGGAGGCCAAGCGCTTACTGGCCAGGCTCTCGCACTCGCATGGCGTTAATCCAGACAAATACCCGATTAGCAAAGGCCAGGACGGTGGCGACAGAATCCAGGCCGGAAGCCGGAAACTCAACGTCTCCGATTTTTTAACCAAAGAGCTGAATCTGGATTACCGAACCGCTGGCCAGATTTTGCGGGAAGTCTACCAAGAGCAGACAGGCCGCACTTTAGAGACCACGCCACGGCAACAAGCCCGTGCCGATTTATGGAAAACTTACCAGGCGGAACGGCAAGCCAGCGCCGCGATCCGCAAAGCCGAGCGCCAGGCGCAAGCTCAACAGCGTAAAGAAAACCAGCAAAAGCGCCGGCAAGCGATCAAGACTGCCCATCAACGCAAACTAGATGGAATACGGGCCAATCGCAGCCTAAGCCCAGCCGAACGTAAAGCCGCCACCAGTATCGCCAAAATGGAGCGCATACAGGCCGAAGCCGCCTTACGCGAACAAGCCCAAAGCGAACGGGAACGACTGGCAGCTATTCAAGGCGACGAATACCGCAACGGCTACCGGAACTGGTTGGCCAGCCGGGCGCAAAATGGCAATGAAACTGCACTGGCCGAATTGCGGCGGATGCAAGCCAAGATTAAGAACGGCACTGGGAACCAGGAGATTCATTCCGGGACCGAAATTGAAACCCATCCACAAAACCCAGCCATTCCAGACACAGAACCCTTATTGAAAGCCACTCCACTGTCTTATCATGTCCACCGCAACGGCGTAGTCACCTATCGACGCGGCGATACCGACGTGATGCGCGATGAAGGCCGGTTTGTGAAAGTGCTGCAAACAGAAGACAACACCATTGAAACCGGTTTACGGCTGGCTCAGGCTAAGTTTGGAAAAAAACTGACGGTACGCGGTAGCGACGCGTTTAAGGTCAGCGTTGCGCGGGTCGCCGCTGAAAAAGGCTTATGGGTCGAATTTACCGATCAGCACCTTAATAAGCTAATGGCGGCACGAAAAGCCGAATTGCAGCAAGGAAAGTCAAACCCGGTCGAACAGCCACCAGCAAAACCCGCGATAACAACGCCCAGGACGCCAAGTTTACTTAGCAGTGTAGCGCCCAATACCGAGATTGGGCGCTACACCGGCCAGGTAGTGGGAGTCGATAAACGCTATGTTTACCAGGCACAAGGTAAGGAGATTATCCGCCATAATCGAAACCTGTTCAGCGCTGTGCCGGCACAAGGCGAAAAAATTCAGATCAGTTATCAGGGTGGCCAGATGAAAGCAGAGTTGGTGCAAGGTAAGGATAATAACCGGTCGAGAGGACTGTGATGTTGTTTAGGCTTGCCAAATGTTTCTTGTAGAATACAATGCAGCATGAAATACGAACTGCAAAGCACCCAAACCTTTAATTACTGGATGGCTAAGCTGAAAACAGAACGGTTAAAATCCTATTATTGTCCCGATTGGCGCGGGTTGAGAAAGGCAATTTTGGCGATACCAAAACCTTAGCTGCCGATTTGTCCTAATTGCAGTGTTTTTTTGGCGTGGGCATTAGAGTGTGTTACACGATTCGCAATCAACGAATTGTCTTGTTGTTGGTCGGCGGTGACAAAGGTAGCCAAGAGAGGGATATTGAAAAAGCCAAAGCTATTCTGGAAACCTTGGGGGGTTAGATTATGACTGAAACTGTTACCGCTTTTGGTATTGCCGAACATTTGGAAACCGACGCCGATATTCAGGAGTTTTTACGTGAAACAGCGAAAACCGGCAATTCATCCGATTTTATACACGCGCTTAATACCGCTGCACGGGCTAAGGGTATGACCGAAGTGGCCAAGCAAGCCGGTGTGACACGGGCAAGTTTGTACAAATCACTGGCGGAAGATGGAAACCCTCGATTCGATACTATCGCTAAGATTGTTGAGGCGCTTGGCTGTAAGTTAGTGGTTTCTTGATTCCAATTTTTGACATATATCAATGAGGTCCAAACCGAAAATAACGCCGCTTTTCAAAAAAAATCAATTTTGATAGAAAATTAAAAATTTGTAGGTATTTCAATAGCTTTCTTGTTTAGCAATTTTCCAACGGCATGGTAAGATTAAAGCCTAATAAAATTTTTTGTCGTTTTTTAACTCATCGACATTACCAATGTTGTGCACTCCTGAATTGGGCGTTAGGTCTTGTAAAAGGAGGTGAAGTTATTGCGACTCACAGACGAGTTGACAACTGAATGCATCTTTGATCTCCAAAGCCGTTATTAGTTACAATGGTGTTCTAAAATTTAATAATCATATTTCAATTTAAATGGAAAAATTACTCTCACTCATCACTACTCGTAATTTCATCGTTTTAGCATTTGTTTTTCTTTTTCCATCGTTGAGTTTTGCGGAAGAAGCAACTGTCGCAACTCAATTAGATCTAAAAGATCATTTTATTGGTTATTTTGCCGTTGCATTCACAGTGATTGCCTATGCTTTTGCAATGACTGAAGACATGCATCAAATGAGTAAAGCAAAACCGATGGTTTTAGGTTCGGGAATAATTTGGTTTGCCATATTCTTATACTATAGCTTTGAATTTGGCGGAGCAAAAAATGTTGCCGTTGCTTTCCAAAGCAATTTAACGGCCTATGCGGAATTATTTCTATTTATTACCGTATCGATGACTTTTTTAAATGCGATGACGGAAAGGGGGATTTTTGACGCCTTGCGTATTGTTTTAGCCAATAGACAGTATAGTTATCGGCAACTATTTTGGATTACCGGTGTATTAGCCTTTGTATTGTCTCTGGTGATCAGTAGTTTAACGGTTGGTCTGCTAATGGGATATATCATACTAGTGATAGGAAAACAAAATCCTAAATTTGTCGGTCTGGCAGGTTTGAATGCCGTGGTCGCGGCCAATGCCGGGGGAACGATGAGTCCTTTAGGCGGTATTTCTACTTTTTTTGTTTGGCAACAAAATGCTCTACATTTCACGCAATTTTTTAACTTAACTATACCCTGTATCGTTAATTTTTTAGTACCTGCCTGCATTATGCATTTTTCGGTTGTTAAAGAAACGCCTTACTTTGCTAAAGAAGTACCTATATTAAAACGTGGCAGTAAGCGGGTGATTTTTATATTTATCCTGACATTCAGTATTACTATTTTATCCAATGTATTTCTCGATATGCCGGCCATCACCGGCATGATGTTTGGTTTAGCCATATTACAAGTTTTTGCTTATTTTTTGACTAAAACCGAAAAACTTCCGCGTTTTTTAATACCTGACTCCCCAAACACCATCGATTCTCAAAAGGGTTTTGACGTATTTAAATGTATTGCCGGTGTTGATTGGGATACCTTATTGTTTTTCTACGGCGCAATGATGATCGTCGGCGCACTGAGCTTTTTAGGTTATTTAGACGCCATGGCGCATTATTTATTTACCGAAATCAGCCCAACCGTAGCTAATATTTTAATAGGTTTATCGTCATCGTCGATTGATAATGGCACACTGATGTTTGCTGTACTAAATATGCATCCGATTTTTCCAGTCGGGCAATGGTTATTATTAACCCTGACACTGGGTGTTGGCGGTAGTTTATTAGCCATAGGCTCTGCACCCGCCTTGCATGTATTGGGATTAATGAAAGGCGTTATGAAAGAGGGCGAAGGTTATACCTTTACCATGCATTTACGTTGGATGCCAGCCATCCTATTAGGGTTTTTTGCCAGTATTGGAACTTTATTTTTAATAAATGGTGGCAACTTGTAATGTTAAAACTACAGTTATTGACAATTTAGTTATATGTATTCGTAACAATGCAGAACTTAGAAATTTACTCTGTAAAATACTTAGCTTGATTTGTCTCTATAGAGTTAATTTTATGCTATTTAAGTATTGACTTGATAAAACTGTATCAATTGAAAAGCCGGGTAACACCGGCTTTTTTGTGCGCGTTTAATAGCCTCTGAGGGGCTGCATCTGAATTGAAATGGCTAGGGGGCAATCGCTTATGATAGAACTGACAAATAGATTTTAGTCTTTATTGTTTATTAATAAGAAACTATATATTTCTTTTTAGTAAACAAATCTATACAAGAACTTTACACCGAATTCTTTACTATCCGCCCATCGTTATCACTTAGTTGAAGGATTTATCGATGGACATTCCCTATCTTGCCTTATACCTGCTGTTCATACTATTAGCCTTAGGCCTCATCAAAGGTTGTGAAGCCTTGGAGAACCGTAAATGACTATTGAATACATCATCGGCTTGGTGGTAATCATGGGTTTGGTGGTCTATTTGATCGCTGCTCTGATCAATCCGGAGGATTTCACATGACGTCGCACGCTATTACCTTATTGGTGGTATTCCTAATCGTATTGTTGTTAACGGTAAAACCGCTCGGGGCCTTTATAGCCGCCGCTATGGAACCCTCACATCTCTTGACTACTATGCAACCGGTTGAACGGCGGCTGTTCAGGTTGCTGGGCATTGATCCGAACAAGGAAATGAATTGGCAGGAATATGCTTATGCACTGGTCATCTTTAATGCACTCACTGCATTGTGGGTCTATGCCGTGCAACGTTGGCAGGGCGACTTACCATTGAATCCACAGGGTTTAAGTGCTGTCAGTCCAGATTCATCACTGAATACGGCCATCTCATTCCTGACCGCCGCCTGTTGGCAAGGCTATGCGGGGGAAGTGACCATGAGTTACTTGACGCAAATGTTGGGTCTTGGCTTTTTAAACTTCGTTGCCCCTGCTACCGGACTCTGCGTGGCTTTTGTGCTGTTCCGGGGATTTTCCCGGCATGAGACAGCCTTGATCGGTAATTTCTGGGTGGACATGGTACGCGCCTGTACCTATGTATTACTACCGTTATCGCTGATATTGGCGGTTTTTTTAGTGCAACAAGGGGCTATTCAAAACTTTAAGCCTTTTGTCGAAGCACAAACGCTGGAAGTCACGCAATATCAGGCACCAAAACTGGATGCAGCGGGACAACCGCTTAAGGACGCGCAAGGGCAAGCAATAACTGAGACTGCTTCTACCCAGAAGCAAACCTTACCTATGGGGCCGGCCGCCTCTATGGATGCCACCAAGGTGATGGGCAACAACGGCGGCGGTTTTTTCAACGTCAACGCCGCACATCCTTTCGAAAACCCTACGCCGCAGACGAATTTCGCCGGCATGTTGGCCATGTTCCTGATCCCGGCAGTATTGTGTTTCAGTTTTGGCCGTATCGTCGGTGACACCCGTCAGGGCTGGGCTATTTTGTTTGCGATGGCCTTCATGTTTGCGGGTTCCGCGATGGTCGCGCTGTATGCCGAACAGGCTGGCAATCCGCTGCTTACGCCTTTGGGCTTGGAGCAAAGCGGCGGTAATCTAGAAGGCAAGGAAATGCGGTTTGGGAGTGATGGATCAACACTATGGGGCGTCATTACCACAGCCTCTGGCACTGGTGGCGCCAATGCCATGCATGATTCTTTTACCCCGCTGGGCGGCTTTGTCTGCATGTGGTTGATGCAAGTCGGTGAGGTCGTGTTCGGTGGAGTTGGTGTGGGTCTGGTCGGCATGTTGATTTTTGCTATGGTTGCCGTATTCCTATCCGGTTTGATGATAGGACGTACCCCGGAGTATTTGGGTAAGAAGATTGAAAGCTACGAGATGAAAATGGTCTCTATTTCAATTCTGATAACCCCTGTACTGGTACTTGTTGGTACGGCCATCTCGGTATTGCTAGCGGATGGTAAGGTTGGGATGCTTAATCCTGGCGCGCACGGTTTTAGCGAAGTGCTTTATGCCTTTTCTTCGGCAGCCAATAATAACGGCAGCGCTTTCGCCGGACTTTCCGCCAACACCCCTTATTACAACAGCATGCTGGCCACAGCGCTTTGGTTTGGGCGGTTTTTTGCCATTATTCCTTATTTGGCAATCGCTGGAGCCTTGGCAAAAAAACATAGACTGGAACCAGGGGAAGGTACTTTACCCACGCATGGCCCTATTTTTGTCATTTTGCTGATTGGGACGGTGTTGATTGTCGGAGCTTTGACGTATTTCCCTTCACTGGTACTTGGGCCTTTCGCCGAACATTTCGCCTTGTGGCCGCATAGTCAATGGAGTAAACCATGAGCCGTACTAAACTCGATTTATTTGATCCAAAACTCGTCCGTCCAGCCCTATTGGCAGCCTTCCGGAAGCTATCTCCACGGGTGCAGTTACGTAACCCGGTGATGTTCGTCTGCTTCATCGGCAGTATCAGTACGACTGCCTTGTTGTTTAAAGCCTTAGCCAAGGGTGGCGATGAATCGGTGACATTCATTTTAGCCATTACCTTATGGTTATGGTTTACCTTGCTGTTCGCCAATTTTGCTGAAGCCCTTGCCGAAGGCCGCAGCAAAGCTCAGGCGGCATCGTTGCGTTCTTTACGCAAAACCGTGGAAGCTAAAAAATTGGTTGCACCAAATCATTTGGCGGAAGCCAAATATGGTGCGCCGTGGCGATTGGTTGCAGCGGACGATCTTCGCCAAGGAGACGTGTATTTGGTGGAAGCCGGCGACTTTATTCCCACCGATGGCGAGGTGATTGAAGGCGAAGCCTCGGTGGATGAAAGTGCTATTACCGGCGAATCAGCGCCGGTGATCCGTGAATCCGGCGGCGATTTTTGTTCTGTCACGGGCGGCACGCAGATATTATCCGACTGGCTGGTGGTTAGGGTGTCGAGTAATCCCGGCGATAGTTTTCTGGATCGCATGATTGCCATGGTGGAAACCGCCAAACGCGGTAAAACCCCCAACGAAATTGCGCTGACCATTTTGCTGGTGGCCCTGACCTTCGTGTTTCTGACAGCCACCGTTACCATATTGCCGTTTTCGCTGTACAGCATCGAATCCAGCACCAGAGGTTTGCCGGTGACCATAACGGTTCTAACCGCGCTACTGGTCTGTTTGATTCCAACCACTATCGGCGGTCTGCTCTCAGCTATCGGTGTGGCAGGTATGAGCCGCATGTTACAAGCCAATGTGATTGCTACGTCGGGGCGTGCGGTGGAAGCGGCCGGTGACGTGGATGTATTGCTATTAGATAAAACCGGGACCATTACTTTTGGTCATCGTCATGCTTCGGCGTTTTACCCTGCGCCAGGCGTTCCGGAGAAGTTGTTAGCAGAAGCAGCCTGTCTGGCGTCGCTTGCAGATGAAACACCTGAAGGCCGAAGTATCGTTCTGTTAGCTCAACAGCGTTTTCAGGTGCAGGAGCAAAAGCGCGGTGAGTTTATTCCGTTTACGGCAAAAACCCGGATGAGTGGCGCCGACGTGGATGGCAGACAAATCCGGAAAGGTGCGGTAGACGCTATGCGACGGCATGTTGAAACGCTGAATTACCCGTTCCCGGAGGCCGTGTTGCGTAAGGTCGAGGAAGTCGCACAAAGCGGCAGTACCCCCTTAATTGTTACTGATGGCGGCATCGTATTGGGTGTGATCGAACTGAAAGATGTGGTTAAACCCGGCATACGCGAGCGCTTTATAGAATTGCGGCGCATGGGCATCAAAACGGTGATGATTACCGGGGACAACCCATTGACGGCGGCCGCTATCGCCGCTGAAGCCGGTGTCGACGAATTCTTGGCCGAAGCCACACCCGAGGCCAAGTTGGAACTGATTCGCAAGTATAAATCCAAAGGCTTGATTGTAGCGATGACCGGTGACGGCACCAATGATGCGCCGGCATTGGCTCAGGCCGATGTCGCCGTAGCGATGAATTCCGGCACCCAGGCCGCCAAGGAAGCCGGCAATATGGTGGATCTGGATTCCAACCCGACCAAGCTGATCGAAATCGTCGAGATTGGTAAACAAATGCTGATGACCCGAGGCGCGCTGACTACTTTCAGTATCGCCAACGACATCGCCAAATACTTTGCGATTATTCCGGCGGCCTTCGTCGCCACCTATCCGCAACTGGGCGCTTTGAACATTATGAACTTATCCAACCCAAATTCGGCCATTTTATCGGCAGTCATCTTCAACGCCTTGATTATTGTTGGTTTGATTCCTCTGGCGCTGAAAGGTGTCGCATACCGGCCTTTGGGGGCGGCCAAATTATTGCAACGCAATATGTTGGTTTATGGTTTAGGTGGCGTCATCACGCCTTTTGTGTGTATCAAGGCGATTGATGTGGTCTTGAATGTTCTTGGTGTTGCCTAATAGGCAGGAGTCGTTATGCAAAGTAATTTAAGACCTTTACTGTCCACCTTTATATTTTTCTTAGCCCTAACCGGGTTGGCCTATCCGTTGTTGGTGACTGGAATTGCCCAAGTATTTTTCCCGGAGCAAGCGAATGGCAGTTTGCTCAAAAAAGATGGCAAATTGGTGGGATCAAAACTCATCGGCCAAAACTTTACTAGTGAAGGCTATTTTTGGGGAAGATTATCGGCGACAGCCAGCTTTCCTTACAATGCCGGCTTATCAGGGGGCTCTAATTTAGGCCCTTTAAATCCGGCTTTGGTGCAGGAAGTTGATACCAGAATTCAAGCGCTTAAAGCAGCAGATCCTGATAATAAGACCTTAATTGGGGTAGTTACCACATAGCTGTAAAAACCGCCATCTTCGATGGAATGAATTACCCGTATCAAAGAATGCGTAAATAAATTTCTCTAAAAAGCTCTATCAATTTTATGAATCTAATGATAGCATCTTAGACTTACTAAAATCAGTATGTGAAGGGATTCTATTTTGAAATGGCAATGGCAAACAGATGAATTACATGCCTATTGGCATTTGACGACTGAAGAATCTGATCTACTGTTTAAGAAAACCTCTCATGGCCGCTTGGGTTTTGTTGTATCCCTCAAGTATTTCCAAAATGAAGGTTATTTCCCTGAACATTGCCGTCAAATCCCGGAAGCGGTTTTGGCTTACTTAGCTGATCAAATAGGTGTTTCTGGCGACAATTTAAATGAATACGAATTCACTGGACGCACAGGCACCCGTGATCGTGCTGAAATTCGTTCATTCTTAGGCATTCGTCGTTCCAATGAAAAAGATAGATCTGAGTTTGCCAAGGTAATTTTGGTTGAGATGCTGCCGTCGGCCCCGACTTTTAATTCCTTGCTGGATTTCGCCAATCACTGGTTTAAGAACCGTCGCATGGAGCCGCCAAGTTCCATGCAGCTTGAACGGTTGGTCCGTTCAGAGACAAGTACCTTTGAAGCGGAATTATTCAACCGTATCACAAAGGGCTTAAATCCGAATACAAAAAAAATGATGGATGGCTTGCTGAATGTTGCTGAAGACGATGCGGATGGAAGTGCTGCGTTAAGCAACGCTTTTTCGAGCGTTAGTTGGTTAAAAGATGATACTGGAAAAGTAGGGCTTGACCGAATTTTACAAGCGGTCGAAAAAATAAACTATCTACGAGGCCTGGACATCCCAAGCGAACTGCTAACATCACTGCCCGCGAAATGGTTGCAAAAATATTACCGTCGGGCTTCTACTGAATCGGCATGGGAGTTGCGTCGCCACCCCGATGTGATCCGCTATTCCTTGGTGGCCGTTTTTTGCTGGCAACGCCAAATGGAAATAACGGATAACCTGATTGATCTGCTCATTCAAGTGGTCCATAACATTGGTAAACGTGCTGAAAATAAAATTGATAAAAAACTGCTTGAGGATTTAAAACTTGTCCACGGCAAAACAGGGCTGTTATTCAAGTTAGCCGAAGTGGCGGTTGAACAGCCTGAAGGGATTATAAAAGATGTCTTATATCCTAAAGTGAGCTTAGAAACTCTGAAAAACCTAGTGAAAGAGTACAAATCTAGCGGCAAGGCCTATCAGCAGGAAGTTCATCAAGTGCTTCGGCGTTCTTATGGCAACCATTACCGGCGTATGATCGTACCGCTACTCAATACCCTGGAATTCCGTAGCAATAACAGCAAGCACACGCCAGTGCTGGATGCCATAGACTACCTCAAAAGCAATCAGGAATATCGTGGTCAATATTTTACTGATATCGATGATATCCCCGTCGCCGGCGTGGTTAAATCCAAACGATTCGATACGGTCATCGAACAAGATAAGGATGGCGATGATAGGATTAACCGCATCAATTATGAAATCGAGGTATTACAGGCTTTGCGTGAGCGTTTGCGGAGTAAAGAAATCTGGGTGGTAGGTGCATGTCGTTACCGTAACCCTGATGAAGACTTACCAAGCGATTTTAGCAGTAACAGTGATGCTTATTATGAGGCGTTAAATTTACCCAAAAATCCGGAAGACCTGATAGAGAAACTGAAAACGGATTTAGAGAAGGCCCTTAAGCATACGAATAAGGAAATGCCCAAAAATCGATTGGTTAAAATTATTTCTACAGGTAAGAATCGCATTCGGATTACCCCTCAAGTGCCTCAATCGGAGCCCGAAAACTTGGCCCGACTCAAAGCCGAAATATTCAATCGCTGGCCTGCGACAGGACTGCTTGATGTTCTAAAGGAAGCAGACCTACGGGTTAATTTTACCCAGATGTTTCAGAGCAGCCGACAACGTGAAACGCTAGATCAAGACACGATACAAAAACGTTTATTGTTGTCCCTATTTGCGCTGGGTACAAATGCTGGATTAAAGAGGATTGCCGCAAGCGGACATGACGCCAGTTATAAAGAACTACTCCACATCAAACATTCATTTCTTGAAAAAAATACCTTACGTGAGGCTATTTCGCAAGTCGCCAATGCGACGCTGACCGTGAGGCTTCCTGAAATCTGGGGTGAAGGCACAACCAGTTGCGCCTCTGATTCCACAAAAATCGGTGCCTGGGATCAGAATCTCATGACGGAATGGCATGTTCGCTATGGTGGTCGCGGAGTGATGATTTATTGGCACGTCGAGGGACAATCTGTCTGTATCTACTCTCAGTTAAAGCGTTGTTCATCCTCTGAAGTGGCGTCAATGATTGAAGGTGTGCTGCGGCATAAAGTGGATATTGATATACAGAAAAGTTATACCGATACCCATGGACAAAGTGAAGTCGGCTTCGCATTTTGCCATTTGCTGGGATTTAGCTTAATGCCTAGGTTAAAAGGGATTGCCTCACAAAAACTCTATCTGCCGGAAAAAGGCAGTGGCACTCGTTACCCCCATCTTGATCCCATATTGACCCGTTCTATCAACTGGGATCTGATTCGCCAGCAGTACGATGAAATGGTGAAATACACTACGGCATTAAAATTGGGTACGGCCCAGGCTGAGGCTATCTTATCCCGGTTCACGCGTAATAATGTCCAACATCCGACCTACAAAGCATTGGCGGAGCTAGGCAAAGTCATTAAAACCATTTTTTTGTGCCAATACATTATTTCAGAAGCCCTGCGTCAGGAGATACACGCAGGTCTGAATGTGGTTGAAAATTGGAATAGCGCTAACGGATTTATTTTTTATGGCGATGGTCGCGAAATAGCGAGTAACCGAATAGAAGACCAAGAACTGTCGGTACTATCGCTGCATCTGCTCCAGCTTTGCCTAGTGTATGTGAATACACTTATGATACAGCAAGTACTGAAGGAAAGTATCTGGCATAGCCGAATGACCTCTGCCGATTTCAGGGCGTTGTCACCGCTGATTTATGCTCATATAAATCCCTACGGGTGGTTTGAATTGGATATGGATAAGCGCTTGCCCATCGAAAGGATGGCGGCCTAATGAATAAATTGGAAATAATAAGCCACATAACACTACCAATAGGGCATGCCCTAGTGATAGTTTAAAAAATGGCGATAAAACCTATCTTTAGAATTAATTTTTAATTTAGATAGTTACTCTATCACATATACTGGAACCTTATGATAGAAAAATGATTATTGGTTACGCACGCACATCGACAATCGACCAAATGGCTGGTTTTGAATCTCAAATTACCGAGCTGCAAAGTATCGGTTGCGAAAAAGTATTTCAGGAACAGGTTTCTTCGGTTGGCAACCGGGTACAACTTGATGCTGCTTTAGAGTTTGTTCGAGAAGGCGATGTCCTAGTGGTGACAAAACTGGATCGCTTAGCCCGTTCAGTGCGGGATTTAATGGCTATAATTCATCAGCTTGAACGTAAACAAGTCGGTTTGCGCATTTTGAATTTAGGCATGGATACCAAAACCACAACGGGTAAGTTAATGCTGACGATTTTAGGTGGCATCGCCCAATTCGAGCGTGAAATGATGCTTGAGCGGCAACGCGAGGGTGTCGCTAAGGCAAAAGAGGATGGCAAATATACGGGTCGAAAACCCATTGACACCACTCGCAGGGCAACAATTATCCGTTTAAATACTGAAGGTTTAACCAAGATCGAGATTGCCAATCAGGTTGGCGTAGGTGAAGCTACGGTTTATAGGGTATTGGCTAAAGCGAGGAAAACTTAATCTATTGATTGTATTAAACAATAAAACCATGTCGGTCAAAGATGGCGGTTTTTACAGCTATGTGGTAACTACCCC
>Ga0181528_10001763_pt1 | contig 13390 bp, 12 predicted proteins | sample PEATcosm2014_Bin_47_FD_119742 | JGI IMG/M metagenome (GOLD analysis project Ga0181528, IMG submission 119742) | Peatland microbial communities from MTU Mesocosm Facility, Houghton, MI, USA - PEATcosm2014_Bin10_10_metaG | ecosystem: Environmental > Terrestrial > Soil > Wetlands > Peat | place...
CAAGGGCGGGCCCGGCATCACCAACGCCGACTTGCTCGTGATCAACAAGATCGACCTCGCGCCGCACGTCGGTGCCGATCTCGAACGCATGCGGCGCGACGCCGGCGCGGCCCGCGGCCCGCGGCCGTTTCTGTTCACCGATCTGCGGCACGGCACGGGACTCGAACCGCTGGTCGATTTCGTCGCGCGGGCCGCGTTGCTCGACGCGCCGGCGTGAGGGCCGCGGGCAGCATCGCGCTCGCGTGTGCGGTGGAAGGCGGCCGCACGCGCCTGCGGACGCTGCGCTGCGAGGGGCTCTCGCGTTCGAGCCGCGCGTTCGCGGAGCCGGCCGGCGCGATCCGGCTGATGCTGGCAACGCTCGGACCGGGCGTGTTGGGCGGCGATGCGTTCGCGCTCGAGGGCGCGGTCGAGCCCGGCGCGGCGCTGGTCGCGGCCGGACAGATGGCGACGCCGGTCTTCGCCGGTGATGCGGTCTCGCGCAGCGACGCGCGATGGCGCATCGCCGCCGGTGCGCGGCTGCACGTCGCGGGCGAGCCGCTGCTGCTCGAGCCGGGCAGCGCGCACGTCACCGCAGCGCACTTCGCGCTCGAGGCGGATGGGATCGCGCTCGTGGCCGAGACGTTCGCACTGCACGGCCGCGCCCGGCTTTCGCTGCGCACCCAAGCCACGCTCGACGGCCGGCTGGTCTTCCGCGACGCCGTCGAGCTCGCCGGCGAGCGGCCGGGGGCTTACGGGACCGTCGCGCTGATCGCCGCCGACCCCGGCCTGCGGGCGGCGTTCGCTGCCCGCGCCGGGGCCTGGGCCGCCGCTGCGGGGGCGGTCCGCGCGGGCGTCGGGGAGACTGCGGCCGCGGTCGTCGTCCGGCTGACCGGCGCGCGCGTCTGGGACGTGCTCCGGGCCGGGCGGGCGATTGCAGCGCTGGCGCCGGCTAGCGGTGGTGGACCGTCCGCGCCCGGACGAACTCCGTGAGTACCGCGTGCACGAGGCCGTCGCCGTCGTCCGCGGCGTTGAGTTCGGCAACCGGCGAGACGTGGTTGTGCCGGGGCAGGCGCACGAGCGGTGCGGGCTCGCCGTGGCGGGCTTCGAGCGCATTCGCGAGCAGCCCGGCCTGGTCGTGGAACGCCGGCGGGTCGTATTCGGCGACGGTGAACAGCAAGGGGATGCCGGTCAGGGCGAGTGCGGGCAGCGCCGAAGCCCGCTCCCGCGCCGCGGGGTCGTCGCCCGAATAAGCGTCGGCGTTCGCCAGCCCGCCGAATGCGGCGAAGTCGTAGATCCCCGAGAGCATGATCGCGCCGCGGATGCCGCCCCCGGGGCGGGCGTGCACCGCCGTCAGTGCCGCGTAGGTCGCGACGTGGGTCGCGCCGGCCGATTGCCCGAGCAGAACGATGCCGGCCGGATCGCCGCCGAACGCGGCGACGTTCGCGAGGGCCCAGCGCACGGCCGCGCCGACGTCGGCCGCGGCGGCGGGGTAGGCCGCCGCGGGCGCCAGCCGGTAGGCGATCGTGATGCCGACGAAGCCGCTGCGTACGGCCCACAGGCCGGCGTTGTCGTAGTACGGCCCCGCCCCCAGGCGCTTATCGCCGCCGACGAAGCCGCCGCCATGGACGAAGAGCACGACCGGCCGCGGCTTGGAGGCCGTCCCCGGCGGCGCAAACACGTCGAGCCGGTGCCGCTCGTGCTTGCCGTAGGGGACGTCGCGCGTCAGCGCGACATCGCGGTAGGGTTCGGCTTCGTGCAGCGGCGCGTAGGCGCTCATCGTCGCCGCGACCATGTCTTGCGAGAGCACCGGACCGTGAGCGGCGATGAGCCGGGCGATGTCGTCGCGCATCCCAGCCATGGTAGCACGGCGCCCGCTTGAAGGCGTCGCCCCGCCGCACGCTCAAAACGTGGGAAATGTCCGTCTCAGTAGAGTCGACGGCGGCGGGTGGAGCGCTCGGCGCCGAGCCGTTCATCGACGTGGTGCGCCGCGTCGCAGCGGCGCGCGGCGACGCGCCGGCCCTCGACGAACTCTCCTACGCCGAGCTGTGGCGCCAAACCGGACGCGTCGCGCGCCGGCTGGCCGAGCGTGGCGTCACGCGCGGCGACCGCGTTGCGATCTTTTCGGAGAACCGGCGCGGCTTCGTGCTGGCCTATCTCGCCCTGCTGCGGCTCGGCGCGATCGCCGTGCCGACCAACGTGCTCTACCGCGCGGCCGACCTCGGCAACGTCCTCGCCGACGCGCGCCCGCGGCTGGTGGTCGGTTCCGCGCTAACGCGCCCGCACGTTCCGGCCGAGGTCGCGTTCGTCGACGCGGCCGACGTCGAGGCTTGGGCGGCCGATGCGGCGATCCCGGCCGAGTACGCCGATGCGCCGGTCGCGTCGAGCGACGTCGCGATCATCATCTACACCAGCGGCACGACCGGCCGCGCCAAGGGCGCGCTGATCACGCACGGCAACCTGGCCGCGATCGCCGCGCAGGTCGGCCGCGCCTGGCGCTGGACGACGGCCGACACGCTGCTGATCGCACTGCCGCTCTTCCACGTCCACGGCCTCGGCGCGGGTCTCAACGGCACGCTCGCGGCGGGCGCGCACGCGATCCTGCGCGAGCGCTTCGACGTCAACGATGCGGCCGCACTGCTGAGCTCGGGTGCCGTGACGATGTTCTTCGGCGTGCCGACGATGTACGTGCGCTTCATCGAGCACGTGCCGGCGCAGCGCTTCGAAGGCGTGCGGCTGTTCGTCTCGGGTTCGGCCGCGCTGCCGGCCGACGTCCATCGCGCGTTCGAGCAGAAGTTCGGCGTTTCGATTCTGGAACGCTACGGCTCGACGGAATTCGGGTTTCCGCTCGGCAATCGTTACGACGGACCGCGCGTCGTCGGCAGCGTCGGGGTACCGATGCCGGGCGTCGAGGTGACGATCGTCGCGCCCAAGACGATCGAGCGCGTCGCGCCGGGCGAGGTCGGCGAACTGCTCGTGTCCGGCCCCAACGTGTGCGCCGGCTACTGGGAACGCCCCGAAGCGACGGCCGAGGCGTTCGTCGAGTTCGACGGCCGGCGCTGGTTCCGCTCGGGCGATTCGCTGCGCTTCGATCCGCAAGCCGGCGTCTACGTCGTGATGGGCCGGCTCAAGGAACTGATCATCAGCGGCGGCTTCAACGTTTACCCGCTCGAAGTCGAAGCCGAGATGCGGCTGCATCCGGGCGTCCGCGATGCGGCGCTCGTCGGCGTCGCCGACGCCGCGCGCGGCGAGATTCCGGTCGCCTACATCGAAGCGGATCCGGCGTTCGACGTCGCCGCATTCCAGAGCGCGATGCGCGAGCGGCTGGCCAGCTTCAAGCTCCCGAAGGCGGTGCGGGTCCTCGAGGCCCTGCCGCGCAATGCGATGGGCAAGGTGGAGAAACAGCGTCTGATCCGCTCCTATGCGGCGGAAAGCGCGCGAGATGGGGGTGCTTCACGGTGAGTTCGAACGATGCGAGAGCCGTCGGCGAAGTCGAAGCGGCGGTCAGCGAGTACCATTCCTCGCGCGCCCGCTACATCCGGACCGTGACGTCGGACGTCGAGAAGCGATTGCTCGAATCGATCGGCAAACGCCGCGCGCCGCTGACGGAAGAGATCGCGAATCTGAACACGCTGGCGCACGTGCGTTTCGGCACCTACCAGACCGCCCTCAAAGCCTACGGCGCCAAAGCTCCGAGCCGCGTCACGGCGGCGGGACTGCAGGCGCCCGGGCCGGCGGAGCGGATGATCGGCGGGATCGACAAGCTCTACAAGGCGGCGCTCAAGGCGGCCGAGGAGTACAACGAGGTCAACGCGATCATCAAGAAACGCCGCGACAGCCTCGACGAGATGGACAAGAAGCTGCGCGAGCAGGTCGAGAAGTACGGCCGCGATTTGATCGCGCAACTCGAAACGCCGGCCGGCCTCGAAGCGGCGTTCAAGCGCGATCCGTTGCTCGGACGCGCGCACGCGCGCATGCTGCAAGCCCAGGCGCGGGTCGCGCAGTGACGGCGCCGCGTTGACGGATAAGGGTGACTCGGGCGCCTGGGATAACGAGCTGCTGCCGGGGCAGCCGGAATTCGACCGGGCGATCGCCCAAGGCGAATTCGATTACGCGCGCACGCGTTTCGTCCGCAGCCTCGATGCCGGCAAGATCTCGAGCCTCATCGAGCGGGCGACGATCCAGCGCAAGCGGCTGCGCGCGGAGATCGACAACCTGCGGCTGGTCACGCGCGCCCGCCACGAGACGGCGGTCGCCGACGCGCGCGCCTACGGCGAGATCCTGCCGCACCGCGTCGGGAAGACCTGGATCCAACCGCCCGCCGGGCTCGAACGCGTCGGCGAGTATTACGGCGCCGACAAGGCCTACAAACGCGCGGCGCGCTCCGCCAAGGACTACGTCGAAGCCCGCGATCTGCTCGTCAAGCGCCGCGAGCAGCTGCTGGCGTTCGAGAACGAGTTGCGGCGGCGGCTCGATCAACGCGAAGCGGCGCTCCTGCACCAATTGGATTCGCCCAGCAGCCTGAAAGTCGCGCTCAAGCTCGATCCGCTGCTGAACATAGCGTATGAAAAGCTCCGCTCGCTGCGCGAGGATCTGCAGAACCCGGGCACCGAGGACGGAATCGGCGATCTTTAACACCCCCTGCCGGAACCCGGAAAGTTGACACGATGAACTCCGTTACACTCGCACAAGCACAGACGATCGTGACCACCGCGCTCGCGTACGCACGCCAACACGACTTCAAACCGCTCGGCGTCGCCGTGCTCGACGTTCGCGGCGCGCTCAAAGCCTACGCCGCCGAAGACGGCGCGACGCTGGCCCGCGCGAACGTCGCGATGGGCAAAGCCAACGGCGCGATCGCGATGGGCGTCGGCTCGCGTTCGCTCGCCAAGCGCGGCCGCGAAGCACCGCAGTTCGTGCTCGCGGTCGGCGCGCTCACGCCGCTCGGGCTGGTTCCAGGACCCGGCGGCGTGCTGATCAAGGATGCCTCCGGCGAGATCGTCGGCGCGGTCGGCGTGTCGGGCGATCTCTCCGACAACGACGAACTCGCGGCGCTGGCGGGCATCGCGGCGGCCGGTCTCGTCGGCGACGCGGGCAGCGACTGAGCGCACCGGGTCGCACGCTCCCACCCCAGGATAGTGCAGACATAGCTTCGAAATCGTGCGTTCATATGCGCCGCGCGATACTTGCCGCATGCGAATGACACCGCGCGCCGCAGCCTGGGCACTGTTCGCGGCGCTCGCCGTCTTCTGCGGTATCGCCGTCCATCTCATCGCGGAGTTCGTCGCGCTCGGTTGGCATTCCGATGCGGCGCTCATTTTTTCGCCGCGACACATTCCGCTCGGATTACTCGCTCTCGGAGCGACCGGCGCGCTGGCCCTCGTCGGTGCCGGGATCGCCCGCAGCGGCAATCGCGACGGGCTGATCTCGGCGATCGTCGGCGCGCTGCCGGACCGCGGCTGCGGGCCGCGGTTCCTGGGCCTCGCGTTCGCGGCGCAGGTTGCCGTGTTCGCCGTGACGCAGGCCGGCGAAGGCCTGCCGATTCAGTCCGGAGATCTTGGATTAGGTTTCATCGCCGCCTGGCTCGCAGGCGCGGTCGGCGCGCTCCTCGTCTGTCGGTTCCAGTTCCCGCTCATCGCGGCACTCGGTGAGCTCTTCGGCGTTTTTTGCGCGGCCGCGGCAACGCCGGTCGAGTCTCAATCCTGGAAGCGCAGCGGCGCACGGCTGCGGCCGCGGCAGTGCCGCTCGATCGTTTTTGCCGGTTCCCGGCGTCCGCCCCCTTCGGCTCCCGTGATCGACCCCTTCAATCCGGCACGCAGATCACAGGAGACGAAAGGTGTTCAGTTCTTTTTTGGCGCGCTTCCGTGCGCGGTTGGGCATTGCCCTTGTTAGTTTTGCCCTAGCCCTCTCGACGTGCGTCGCGGCCGATGCCGCGACGACCCTGACCGGGACCGTCACCGACGCCGGCCATCCCGTTGCCGGCGTCACCGTAAACGCTGCCGGCAACAACTCGATGCAATCGGTCGTTACCGACGTCGCCGGACGGTTTTCATTTCCGGCACTTGTCTTGGGCACGTACACGATAACGGCCACCGCTGCCGGCGGCGCAAACGCGACGGTGCAAGTCGACGTCGGGAGCGGCGGGGCGACGATCGAACTCGCACTCGCCCCGCTCAAAACGATCGGTAAGGTGGTCATCGCCGCCGCGCCGGCCGTGCGCGGCAGCGGTGCCGACGTGACGCTGAACGCGACCGATTTGGCGCGGTCGCCCGCCAGCGACAGCTTCCCCGAAACCCTCATCCAGTTGCCGGGTACGGCTCGCGGCGCGAACGGCGTCGTGCACATGAACGGCGACCACGGCGTGATCGACTACGTCGTCGACGGCGTTCCCCTTCCGCAGGCGCTGAACCGCGAGATCGGGAGCGAGATCGACCCGAACGACATCTCCTTTCTCGATGCCATCGAAGGCGCGTATCCGGCGCAGTACGGCTTGCGTTTCGGCTCGGTCCTCAACATCTCGACCCGATCCGGCAGCGGTCCGGCGGGCTTCGACGGCAGTTTGAACTTCGGCTCGTACACGAACGTCCAGCAGTCGCTCGGCTACCACGCGCCGATCGGGACCGGCGGCGGATACGACGTCGCGTTCAGCAACTCGCAGACGACGCGCGCCCTCGACCCGCCCGACTTCAACTCCCCGCACAACAACGGGAGCGATACGAATCAGTTCGCGCGCGTCACGCTGGCCGACGGGAACAATAGCTTCACGGACCTCACGCTCATTCATAGTTTTCGCACGGACCAAGTTCCCAACGACGTCCAACTTGGGGAACCGGCGACGACCGACGACAGCGAAACCCAGGACGACACGTTCCTCAACCTCCAGTTTCGGCATGCGATCGGCCAAGCGGGTTCGTTCAGCTGGGGGCCGGCCGTCAAGGTCTCGCGGATTCGCGACTTCGGCGACCCGGCCGGTGACTTCGCATACGGAGAAGCGCTCAACCTGACCGCTCCCCCGTTCGGGAACGGCGGCACGTCTACCGACTGCCAAACCGGCGCCAACTACGCGCCCACGACGTGCGCCTTTTCGCTCGCCGACGACAAGACCTCACTCGACTACATCCTGCAAGGCGACTACGTCCGGCAATACGGCAAACACAATTTTCACGCCGGCGTCGGCTACGATCTCACGCGCGTCGACAAGAACTACAATGTCACGCTGCAGCCGAACAACTTTCTCGCTCCCCTGCTGACGCCGGCGACGCCGAACGCACCCATTACGGTCACCGACACCAACCCCAACACGGGCAATACCTATCAGTCCTTCGTCCAGGATACGTGGCGGCTCTCGAACGATTACCAGGTCGACTACGGCATCCGCTACGATTTTTTCTCCATCGGCTCGACGGATTTCTTTCAGGGCTTCGGAGGGACCAGCCCGCGCTTCAAGCTCACCCGCTTCTTCGGTCCGCGCGCGGCGGTTTACGCGTACATCGGCCGCTTTTTCGAACCGTTCTCGTTCGAGAACGTCGATCCGCATGCGGCGCAGCTGCTGAATCTGACCTTGCAACCGACGTTGGCCCAATTCGACCTCAAGCCCGAGCGCGATACGCAAATCGAATTCGGCGGACACGTCCCGGCCGGGCCGGGCGAACTGGGCTTTCGCATCTGGCAAAAGAACGCGAACAACTTGATCGACGACACGCAAGTCGGCGTGACGCTGCTGCATCAGGATATCAATTACACGCTGGGCCGTCTCTCGGCCGAAACGATCGACTACGTCGATCCGCTCGGCCGCAACGGCCGCGCGTACGTGAACGTCAATCACACGGATTCGGTCAACAACGGTTGCGAAACGCAATTGCTCGCACCGTGCTTCGGCTCCCCGAACGAGTTCACGCCGGCCGACCACGAGCAGCGCTGGAGCATAACCGGCGGCGTCCTGCTCAACGACCGCCGCGGCGGTTGGCTTTCCGGCGATGCGGAGTACGGCAGCGGGCTTTCCTCGGCGTTCTGCATGCCGTCCACCGACGATTGCAAGGAAACGCCGCATACCATCCTGGCGATCGAAAAGGGCATCCCGCTCGCGAGCCGCGTCGTCTTTACGGCCCGCATCGATAACCTCCTGAACGACCGCTACTACGTCACGCTGTTGAACGCGCAAGGAACGCATTACGCCCCGCCGCGCGAGTTCGAAGCGGGACTGCGTTTCGGCCAATAGGGCCGGGATCGCTTAGAGCGGCGCGCCGCCGGGGCGGCTCACGGTGAAGACGTGTTTCTTCGCCGGATCCCAACGCACGATGACCAGCGCGGTCAAACCCTGGCCGCGCTGGTCGCCGCCGCGATAGTCGTAGATGCCGTTCGTGCCCGCGTAGCCGTGCTCGCTTTCCATGTAGTCGAGCAGCGACTTGGCGTCGGTGTCGGTGCCGAGTTTGCGCAGCCCCGCGATCAGCACGATCGCCGGGTCCCACGGAAAGTTGTTGCCGACGTCGGGGTCGATGCCTTGCGCGTTGAAGGCCTTCGCGAAGGCCAGCTGCGCGTCGCGCACCGGACCCGGGCCGGAAACGTCGCGCGCGTAGACGCGCGGCGCGGTGAAGTAGATCTCGCGCGGCATCTCGGCGGCGAACTCGCCGAGCGCGGTATTCGTCAGGTTGCCGAGGTTCGTCATCATCGGCACGTCATCGAGGCCGGCGTCCTTGAGGCTGCGCAGCAGCGATCCGGTCGCCGTGCCGACCGTGCAGCCGAAGATCACGTCGGGATTTGCGGCTTTGATGTTGGCCAGTTGCGCGGCGATGCTCACGTCGCTGCCGTTGAAGTGCTCGCCGTCGACGATGGCGAGGCCGGGAAACCGGCCGCTCGCGAGCACGCTGCGGAACTGCGTCTCGATGTCCTGGCCGGTCGCATCGGTCGTGGCGATCAGGCCGATCCGCTTCCAGCCCTTGGCCCGGGCGAAGACCAGCGTCTCGATCGCCTGATCGCGGCTCGAGGCGCCGCCGGAGAACGTGTAGCTGCCGGCGGCCGGGTGGATCGTCGGCGCGAAACAGTACTCGACGGGGCCCGCGGTCCGCACCAGCGGCATCACGGCCAGACACGACGCGGCGTAGGTCGGGCCGAGCATCAGCGGCACGTGCTTGGCGATGATGCCGTTGGCAAGCTGGACCGCGACGGAAGGCTGCGACTGGTCGTCCCCGATCGCGAAGCGGATCGGCCGGCCGCGGATCCCGCCTTGGGCGTTGACCAGCGGTTCGAGCGTCTGGAGCGCCTTCGCCTCGGCGTTGCCGAGAAACGCGAAGGGGCCGCTCAACGACAGGATGACGTCGATTTCGTACGGGTCGGGTGCCGCGGCCCCGGCCGGAGCGAGCGGGGCGAGCAGCAACAGCACCGCTGCGAGCGCACACGGGAACCGGCAGCGGGCCGCGGCGGCAGAAAGTTTCATCCGCCCCGGTTGCCGCAGCCGGCGCTGCGATCCTGCGAACGCGCAGGGCGGGGCGCGTTCGAGTAGTAGGATGACCGGATGAAGACGCTGTTTCTGAGCCCCCCGTCGTTTGACGGCTTCGACGGCGGAGCGGGCGCTCGCTATCAGGCGAAGCGCGAAGTGACGTCGTTCTGGTATCCGACGTGGCTGGCGCAGCCCGCCGCGCTCGTGCCGGGCAGCACCCTGGTCGATGCCGCGCCGCACGGCCTCGGCGTCGACGACGTCCTGGCGATCGCGACGGGCCACGATCTGGTGGTGATGCACACCAGCACCCCGTCGCTGCCCAACGACGTCGAGTGCGCGCGCCGCATCAAGGAAGCGAACCCGAACGCCAAGGTCGGGTTCATCGGCGCGCACGTCGCGGTGCTGCCCGAGCAGACGCTCAAGCAACATCCGGTCATCGACTTCGTCTGCCGCAACAACTTCGACTACACGTGTCTCGAACTCTCGCAAGAGCGGCCGTGGGACGACATCGCCGGCCTCTCGTATCGCGATGCGAACGGCGACTTGCACGCCAACCCCGAGCGCCCCGACGTCGCCGATTGGGACGCGATGCCGAGCGTGTTGCCGACCTACAACAAGTTTCTCGACATCCGCAAGTATTACAACGGCTATCTGCTGCATCCGTACGTCTCGTGGTACACCGGCCGCGGCTGCGTCGCGAAGTGCACGTTCTGCCTTTGGCCGCACACGATCGGCGGCCACAAGTTCGTCCACAAGACGCCGGCGGCGGTCGGACGCGACATCGACGAGGCGGTCGGCATCTTCGGCAACCGCGTCGCCGAGTGGATGTTCGACGACGACACGCTGACCGGCGAAAAAGAATACGCGATCGCGCTCTCCGAGCACATGAAGCGTCACAAGCTGAGCTGGGCGTGCAACGCGCGCGCCCACGTCGACTACGACACGCTCAAGACGCTGCGCGACAACGGTCTGCGCGTGCTGCTGGTCGGGTTCGAATCGGGCAACCAAGAGATCTTGCACAAGATCCGCAAGGGCCTCAACCTGCAGATGGCGCGCGAGTTCATGAAGAACTGTCACAAGCTCGGCATCAAGGTCCACGGCACGTTCATCATCGGCTTGCCGGTCGAGACGCCGGAGACCGTGCGCGAGACGATCGAGTTCGCGAAGGAGCTCGACCCGCATACGATCCAGGTGTCGATCGCCTCGCCCTATCCCGGCACCGTGCTCTACGATCAGGCGTTGGCCAACGGCTGGTTCGCGCGCCAAGATCTCGTCGAGGGCTCGAACGGCATCCAGACCTCGACTTTGAGCTACGACAGCCTTTCGCCGGCCGAGATCGAAGACGCGGTCGAGCGCATGTACCGCGAGTTCTATTTCCGGCCCAAGAAGATCGCCAAGATCGTCGGCGAGATGATCACCAGCCGTCAGATGATGACCCGGCGGCTGCGCGAGGGCGGCGAGTTCTTCACCTACCTGCGGCAACGTCAGGCGTCGACCGGCCGGCGCCGCAGCGAGGCTGCGATCGCTTGACCAAACTGCAGATCGGGTCGCCCGAACATCGCGACCTCTTCTGCCGGACGTTCGTCGAAACGCACCGGCCGTTCGAGCCCGAGCAACTTCCGTGGCCGCAGCTCGAAGCGCGTTACGTCGAGCTGCTGCGCGCGTTTCCGTTCTGGAGCTTCGCGCGCAGTATGGAACAAGAAGCCGATCGGATGATCGCCACGTTCTCGAAAACGCTCGCGGACCCGGTGATTCGCGCGACCGTCGAACTGCAAGGGTACGAGGAAGGCCGCCACGGGCGCTTGATCAACCACATGCTCGAGCGCTACGGCATCGACGTGCCGCGCGTGCCGCTGACGAACCTGCCGGTGACTCGCGATGACTTCGTCGTTTTCGGTTTCAGCGAGTGCACCGACTCGTTCGTCGGGTTCGGCGGGTTCGCGCTGGCGCGGCGCAAGCAGATCTTTCCGCCGGCGCTGCTCGACATCTTCGAACACATCCTGTTCGAAGAGGCGCGCCACATCGTATTCTTCATCAATTGGTGGCGCTACGAGGAAGCGCGGCTGGGAACCGGCCGCCTGACCCGCACGCTGCGCGCGTTGAGCTATCACGTCCGCGCGATCGCGCACACCGCGCAGGGCGCTCAGGGCGCCGCGGTCGTCCCGGCGCCCGTCGACCTGACCGGCGGCGGTTCGCAGGCGATCCTCGAGGGCGTGACCCCGCTGACGTTTCTCGAAGTCGCGCTGGCCGAAAACCGCGCGATGATGGAGCGCATCGACAGCCGCTTGCTGCGCCCGCAGATCGTTCCGGCGCTCGCCGCCCTGGCGCTGCTCGGACTGCGCCTGCTGCCGCCGCGCGCCGAAAAACCGCTAGCCGCCGCCTCCTAGCTTCGTCGCGGCCGCCAGCGTTTCGGCCAGCATATTGCGTTGATAGGCGATCATATCCGCGACGTGCGGAAAGCGCGCGTCGGCGCGCGCGTCGGTCAGCCGGTAGCGCGGCCCGTCGGCGGCGAGCGTGCCGCGCGCGACGAGATTGGTCAGCGCTTCGTCGACCGCAGCGTCGGGCGCGCGTTGCAATTCCGGATCGGCGAACGCGTTCTCCGGCAGCGCCGCGAGTTGCGCGCGCACGGCGGCGCGCGCGTCCGCGGCCGCGAACGCGCCGTCGGTGCGGCTCAGGTAGGTCGCGAGCAGCGCGCTCGTGACGACCGGCCGCGCCGCTGCCAGCGATGCGTCGAGATCCTCGAGCCGCGCCGGACGCACGATGCGGTAGAGCATCGAGAGCCGCTTGCCGCGGAACGGGTCGTAGGCGATCGCGCACAGCCACGGCTCGGCGTACGGCAGCACCGCGCTGGTGAGTCCGTTGCGTAGCGGATGCAGCGTTCCGTCGCGGTTGAAATCGCCTTCCGGCGTGACGTAGAACGTCGCGCCGGCACGCACGCGCTCGACGACCGCGGCGATGTCGGCTTCCATCACGCGGCGAAAATTCGCGGTCGCCTCGCGCCGGTACGGCTGGCGCAGGTTCCCGAGCTTCACCCAGGCTTGGCCGCGCATGAAATGCGCCGCCGTCCAGAGGTCCGAGATGCGGCGGCCGGCGAGACCGAGCTCGGCGACCGCGCCGGCGTCGAGGAATTCGTCGATCGCGAGGTCGCCGTGCGCGGCGCGGATCTCGGCGGCAAAGCTGGCCAGCGGACGCGAGTAGAGGTGGTTCTCGATCGGCAGCAGGCTCAGGCGCAGCCACAGGCCGCCCAGGTTGAGGTTGCGCGTGAAATTTTTCGTCCACGGCAACCGCGCGGCGAAGAAGCCGGTCTCGAACGTCCGCCGCGAGTTCACCGCGACGATCGGCACGTCGGGATGGCGCAGGAACGTCCGTGCGAAGACCGTCTCGCCTTCGTCGACGTGCTGGTGATTGGTGATCAGCACGACCGGTCCGCGCGGATACGGCAGCGCTCCCCACTGCCGGATGCGGATCTTGAACGGGATGTAGAGCCGGCGCACGCCCGTCGTAAAGATCAGCAGGGGCACGTTCGGCTTCACGCCTTCGCACCGTTCGGATGGCGCACCGCAAGCACGCTCAGCGAGCCCAGTAAGAAGCTCGCGCTGGCGGTGGCAAACAGCCAGCGGTAGCCGTCGGACGGCGTCGAGCCGTGGGCGATGATCACCGCGCCCAGCGCCGGCGCGATCACCATCGGCAGGTTGGAGAGCGTGCCCCAGATGCCGAGATCGCGCGCGACGTCGCCCAGCTGGGGGATCGAGTCCATAGCCAACGCCCAACCGACCGAAAACACGCCGCCGTAGCCCAAGCCGAACATCGCGCCGAACAGAAAGAGCAGCTGCGTGGTCGGGAAGAGCGCGAAGCCGAGCGCGGCGAGGGCCATCGGAAGACCCGACACGCACACGACCAGCCGGCGGTCCAGCCGGTCGGAGAGCGCGCCCGCCGCGACGCTCGAAACGATCGCGCCGATCATCGCCGCGCCGGCGA
>Ga0181528_10001765_pt1 | contig 13379 bp, 8 predicted proteins | sample PEATcosm2014_Bin_47_FD_119742 | JGI IMG/M metagenome (GOLD analysis project Ga0181528, IMG submission 119742) | Peatland microbial communities from MTU Mesocosm Facility, Houghton, MI, USA - PEATcosm2014_Bin10_10_metaG | ecosystem: Environmental > Terrestrial > Soil > Wetlands > Peat | place...
CTTCTCGGAAACGGCAAAAAAGCTGATCGAGGATGCAGGGCCGCTGACGGGCGTGACTTTCAAATACACGCACATCGACAGCTGGGAAATCGGAGTTCCCACCTGGACCCACGAGTTCGTCGCCGAGTTTCGCAGTCGCAAGGGGTATGATCCCATCACGTACCTCCCCGCGCTCGCCGGCAAAACGATGGACACGCCCGAGCTCGCGAAGCGATTCATGTGGGACTACCGCCGAACCGTCGCCGACCTCATTGCCGAGAACTACTATGGGCGCCTCAGTGAGCTGTCGGCCGAATATGGGTTGGGCATGCATCCGGAATCGGGCGGCCCGTACTACGATCAATTCATCGACGCGCTGCAGGTCCTGGGTATCAGTGACGTCCCGATGGCGGAGTTCTGGAGCTCGCGCGGCCCGGTTCGAGGCGCTGATGGGGCTCCGCGAGGAACGACGCAAGGTGTTCCCAGCAAGTTTTTCCGGACGTCCGAGAAATCGATGCCGGAGCAGTTTGGCGCCTCGGTGCGGCAGGCGGCGAGCGCGGCGCACATCTACGGCAGGCCGATCAACCAAGCGGAAGCGTTCACCAACTTCAATCCCGATTGGTCGGAAGACCCCGATTTCCTGAAGCCCTACGGAGATCGTGCCTTTTGCAGGGGACTGACGCGCAACGTCCTTTGCTATTTCGTTCACCAGTCGACACTGACGGACGTACCCGGATACCAATGGGAACACGTCGGCACCCACTTCGATCGCAACGTCACGTGGTGGCCGAAGAGCAATGCCTGGCTCGCGTACCTCGCACGCTGTCAGCATCTGCTGTGGCAGGGCCGCTTCCTCGCCGACATTCTTTACTTCTCGGGCGAAGCCATTCCGAATTTCGTGCTGCTGGACCGAAAGCCGATCGAGGGCTACGACTATGACGTGATCGACGCCCACGCTTTGCTGACCCGCGCGGATGCGAGGAACGGACGGTTGGTGCTTCCGGACGGCATGAGCTACCGCTATCTCGTCATACCCGATGGAACGGCGGAAGACATGTCCCCCGAGATTCTCGACAAGCTCCGGGCGCTGATCGAGGAGGGGGTGACGCTGGTCGGACAGCGGCCCAAACGCTCATTGGGCTTGGTCGACTATCCCGAATCACAAGAGCGCGTCATCCGCCTGGCCGCATTGCTTTGGGGCTCTGCCGAGAACGGAACGAAGATCCGGCGCGTCGGCAAGGGCCGGGTCATTCGGGACACCCCCCTCGAGAAGGTGATGGCCGCGGACGGGTTGCCGCCCGACTTGGAATTCCGGGGAGGGACGAACGCCATCGAGCTCGATTGGATACACCGCCAAACGGAGGGCATGGACATCTATTTCGTGGCGAATCTGAGCGCGGTGTCGGCCCAGGCCGAGGTGGCATTTCGAGTATCGGGCAAGATGCCGGAGCTCTGGGACCCCGTCACCGGCGAGACCGGCGATCTGCCCGAGTTTCATCGGGAGGAGGGCAGGACCGTCGTGCCGCTGCAGTTCGCGCCCAAGCAGAGCTGGTTCGTGGTGTTTCAAAGGCCGGCCGGCAACGCCGCCGCGGCGCGCGCCAGAAATTTCCGAGGAACGTCGAAGGTCCTCGAGTTGGCGGGCCCATGGGAGGTCACTTTCGATCCCCGATGGGGCGGCCCCGGAGCCGTGATGTTTCGGGAGCTTCAAGACTGGATCACCCGGGAGGAGGAGGGCGTCAAGTTCTACAGCGGCACCGCCACTTACCGCAAGACGTTCGACGCGCCGCAGGCGGCCGCAACGTATCTCGATCTGGGTGCGGTGAAGAATGTGGCGCACGTGTGGTTGAACGGACAGGACCTCGGCATCGTTTGGACCGCGCCCTGGCGCGTCAACCTCGGCCAAGCGCTGCAAGAGAAGGGCAACCGGTTGGAGATCGAAGTCGTGAACTTGTGGCCCAACCGGTTGATAGGCGATGGGGCTCTTCCGAAACGGGATAGGCTCACCAAGACCAATGTAAGAACGTACGAACGAAATCTGCCCGCATCCTTCCCTTGCTGGTGGAACCTCGATTGCGAAGACCGTAAGAAAACCGGAGCGCCGGCGCAACTACTGTCCTCGGGACTGCTTGGGCCCGTGAGCCTGCTGTCCGAGGTGACAGAGGGAGTGAAGACTTCATGAACTGGCACGGTGTCCTACTGGCAGGGGCCGTCATCGCGCTCTCTTCGAGCGTAGGTGCCTGCAAAGTGAACGATAGCTCGGGAGAAAGGGCGCCACAGGCGCCATCGGCGCCCCCCGATTTTCCCGGCATCACCAACCGGGTCCCCGCATCGCCCGCCGTCGGTCAATCCCGCGCCGGCATCGCCTATAGCGTGTATATCCAAGCGCCCGGCACCGGCGACAAGGTGGCGTTCACGGTGTTCGAGCCGTCTATTTTGCAGGGTGGCAAGACTTACCCCTTGGTGTTGCAAGCGTCGGGATTCGGCCTCACCCGTGAGACACCGGCGAATATCGACGACGCCGAGCCTGCCTCCATCGTCAGCCTCAAGCCTCTGATCGAGGCCCAATACGGCGTCATCAGCTTCGATCACCGAGGTCACGGTGAATCGGGCGGTGTCGTCCGGAGCATGGATCCGGACTACGAGGGTAAAGACCTGCTGGCCGTGCTCGATTGGGCGGAAGCCCGGCTCGACTGGCTGAAGTACGGTGCGATCCCCGGAGATCGGCATAATCTCGTGCTCGGCTCGATCGGCGGCTCGTACGGCGGCATGTATCAGTACCTGCTCCACAACATCGATCCCAAGCACAGGCTCGATGCGATGGTGGTGTGGGTCGCGCCGAACGATCTGACCTATTCAAATTTTCCGGGTGGAGTGGCAAAGGCCTCCTACCTGTCGATACGCGCACCGGCGGGAACGGGGCCGTCAATCGATCCTTATGTGATCAGTGCCTCGGCCGCGAGCTTGCGGGCCAATAAGCTGGTCGATGGCTACGGGGATTTCCTCTATTACCACAGCAACCAGTATTTCTGCGCGGACCGCCGCGTGGCCACCAACGGCGGCCCCGGCACCGCGCCTGAGCATTGGCCTCATCGCGGTCCCCCGGTCAACGCGCTGCTGTTCCAGGTCATGCGCGACACGCTGTTCAACTTCAACGAGGGTTACGCCAACTATCGGTGCCTGGAAAGCGAAGGCGGCGATGTCCGCCTGCTCAGCTACCAGAGCGGCCACAACACCGCGTATGTGGTCCCCGATCCGGGTGAGGCCTACTTGCCGCCGGGGAACGCCCAGGACCGCCGATGCGGCAGCCTGTATCTCGGCACGGCGATCCGGATGTTCTTCGATCAATACCTGAAGGGTGTGCCCGGCGCCGCCGACGGCGTGCCGACCAGGCCCTGTTTGTCGATCGCGAAGGACGATGCGGTGCTGGTCAGACAGATCATGACCCTGCAGGGCGGCGGCGAAACGGCGGTCGAGGTACCTGCGACGCGGGTCGTCGCCGGCACCGGGCTGGACCGGCCGATCTCCGTGGACCTCGGTATCGTCGGGGCGCCGGAAAGCTCGGTGGTCGCCGGCATTCCGCATCTGCGACTCACGGTACATGCGGCGCCGGATGCCGCCGGCGAGCCGATCATATTCGTCGGCCTGGGTCAGAAGCACAAATCCGCCCCCGACGCCTGGGATTTGATCGACAACCAGGTGTTGCCGCTGCGCGGCACCGGAACCTTCGATGTGGACCTGGTGGGGGTGGCCGCGCGCCTTGCCGCAGGTGAAAAGCTGGCGCTGCTCCTCTACGGACGTCAGAGTCTGTTCACCGCTGCACGCAGCGCCGAAGTCCCTGAGCCGGTGGTCCTGCCGGTTACCGTCAGCGGAAAAGTCTGGGTACCCCTGCTGGCGGCCGGCAGCTACCAGGCGGCGCGGTAATCATTTCCGCTCCGTATCACGAGTGCCAATTCAAACCATACCGCCCAAGGGGCCACCCACTCCCGCCGGGGATGATAACCCGGAAGAAACGCGTGAGTGGCTCGAATCGCTGGACGCCGTCGTAGAACACGGGGGACTGGCCCGCGGAGCCTACTTGCTCGAGCAACTCGAGATTCGGGCGCGCCAATGGGGTATGTTGGGCAACGCCCCGCCGTATTCCGCGTACCAAAATTCAATCCCGCTCGAGCGGCAGGCGACGCATCCGGGCGATGTGTCCATGGAAGAGCGCATTACCGCCATGGTGCGATGGAATGCCTTGGCCATCGTGATGCGCGCCAATAAGGCATATGGTGAACTTGGCGGCCATATTGCGAGCTATGCTTCGGCCGCCGAGATCTTCGAGGTGGGATTCAATCATTTCTTTCGCGGCGACGAGTGGCCCAATGGCGCCGATCTCGTTTACTTCCAGCCGCACTCTGCGCCGGGCGTCTATGCGCGCGCCTTTCTCGAGGGTCGCCTGAGCGAAGAGCAGCTTGGCAACTATCGCCAAGAAGTGAGCGGCAAGGGACTCTGCTCCTATCCTCATCCGTGGCTCATGCCGGATTTCTGGCAATTTCCCACCGGGTCGATGGGATTGGGTCCGATCAACTCCATCTACCAGGCGCGCTTCATGCGCTACCTCGAGCATCGCGGCTTACGCCGCTTCGGCGATCGACATGTGTGGGGTGTTTTTGGCGACGGTGAAATGGATGAGCCTGAGTCGGTGGCGGCCCTGACCCTGGCCGCGCGGGAGAAGCTGGACAATCTCACCTGGGTCATCAACTGCAACCTTCAGCGCCTGGACGGACCGGTGCGCGGCAATGGTCAGATCATCCAGGAGCTCGAGGGACTCTTTGCGGGTGCAGGCTGGAATGTCGTGAAGGTCCTGTGGGGATCCGACTGGGACGCCTTGTTTGGCCGTGACGGCGATCACGCCTTGCTGCGTCAATTCGCGGCGACGGTGGACGGCCAATATCAAACCCTGGGCGCCAATGATGGTGTCTACAATCAACGGCACTTCTTCGATCAGACCCCGGAATTGAAGCAGCTCGTGGCGCACATGTCCGCCTCTGAAGTGGACTCCTTGAAGCGCGGCGGTCACGATTTTCGCAAATTGTACGCGGCATTTTCCGCCGCATTCGCGCACCAAGGACAACCCACGGTCATTCTCGCGAAGACCAAGAAGGGATACGGGATGGGGCGCAGCGGCGAGTCGCGCAATACCGCTCACCAGCAAAAAAAGCTCGATGAAGAGTCGCTGAGGGAATTTCGCGATCGCTTCGATTTGCCGCTGAGCGATGAACAACTCGCCACCATGACTTTCGTGCGTCCGGACGACAACGGCCCGGAGATGACCTATCTCAAGTCTCGTCGAGCAGAGCTCGGCGGCAGCCTCCCCGTCCGGCGCCGCCAGGCCGACAAAGTTACGATTCCGGCGCTCGAGAGCTACGCGACCTTCGCGCTTCGGGCCGAAAACAAGGAGATGTCTACGACGCTCGCCTTGTTGCGCCTGTTCACGAGCCTGTTGCGGGACAAGGCTCTGGCGCCGCGCATCGTTCCCGTGGTTGCCGATGAAGCGCGCACCTTCGGGATGGCGAGCTTGTTCCGCCAGATCGGTATCTACTCGCCCTTGGGGCAGCTGTATCAGCCCGAGGACGCGGGCTCGATGATGTCCTATCGCGAGGCGCGAGACGGACAAATTCTCGAGGAAGGCATTACGGAAGCCGGGGCGATGTCATCGTGGATAGCGGCGGCGACTTCCTACAGCGTGCACGGACTGACTATGCTGCCGCTGTATATTTATTACTCGATGTTTGGATTCCAGCGGGTCGGCGACTTGATCTGGGCCGCCGCGGATCAGCGCGCTCGGGGCTTTTTGATCGGCGCAACGGCCGGCCGAACCACGCTGGGCGGCGAGGGGCTGCAGCATCAGGACGGATCCAGTCAGTTGGTCGCCGCAACGATTCCCAACTGCCGCGCTTATGACCCGGCCTTCGCCGGAGAGCTGGCGGTCATCTTCGATCACGGCGCGCGACAAATGGTCGAGCACGGCGAGGATGTTTTTTATTACCTGACGGTGATGAACGAGAGTTACCCGCAACCCTCGATCGCCATCGAAAATGCCCCTGGAATCATCAAGGGGATGTACCGCCATTCCAAGCCGCAGGGCGGCGATGCGGCCATTCGATTGCTGGGTTCGGGAGCGATTCTTCGCGAAGTAATTGCCGCGGGGGAAATGCTTCGGGTTGATTGGGGGGTCGATGCCGAGGTGTGGAGCGTCACCAGTTTCGCTGAGTTGGCGCGCGAAGCACGCGAGGTGGACCGGGAAAATCGTCTGCATCCTCTGGCGGGATCGCGATCCAGCTACGTCGCGGAATGTCTCGCCGGGACTACACCCATAATCGCCGCCACGGATTACGTGGCCGCCTACGCCGGCATGATTGCGTGCTTCGTGGACGCTCCAATGACTTCGTTGGGAACGGACGGATTCGGCCGCAGTGACACCCGCACCGCACTGCGCCGATTCTTCGAGATCGATCGTTACCATGTGGTGCTGGCGGCGCTCCGCTCGTTGATCGGCAGTGGCGCTTTAAGTCCTGACATATCGGCGGCGGCCATCGAACGCTATGGCATCGACGCGGACGCCCAGCCGCCGTGGTCCCGATGAGCCGCGCTCTCCAACCAGACAGTATGGACATTGCGTGCAATAGCCGATAGAGTGGTCATGGGCTGGGCGAGACTGATATGAGCTACCGTGTCCGTGTTCTCAGGGTGGGCGAGGTGGAGGTTCCGGGTCCCGAAGTATTCTGGATGTCGCAATGGGATACCTGGTTGCCCCTCTCGATCAATGTTCTGTTGATTGAAGGGGGAGGCATCACCGCATTGGTCAATACGGGTGCTCCAGAAGATCTTTCGCCGATCAATGAACTATGGACGTCCGTGCTGGGTGAGCGAGCTCTGTATCGGCGCAGCCCCGAGCAAGCGCTTCTGTCGCAATTGGCCGGCTTGGGAATTGCTCCGGGAGACGTCACGCACGCCATCGTTACGCCATTGCAGCTATATACGACCGGCGGTATTCCGAATTTTCCCCGTGCGCAGATATGCCTCTCCGAGCGGGGCTGGGTCCATTTCCACATCACCCACTCCCATCCCCATGATTCACGTTGGCATTCCCTATCGAAAGAAGTCCTCACGTACCTGGTCACGACCGCGTGGGACCGCGTTCGACTGCTCAAGGACGAGGACACGGTCGCGGAGGGAATCCGCACATGGTGGGCCGGGAATCACCACCGGGCCTCGATTGCGGTGGAGATCGATACCCCAACCGGCGTCGCCGTGGCCTCCGATGCCTTCTTCTACTATGAAAACGTAGAGAACGATCGGCCCCTCGGGATCAGCGAGAACCTATACGAAGGCATGAAGTGCTTCGAACGCACGCGCGGCGTCGCGGATCATATTCTGCCGCTCTACGATCCCCGCGTCTTCGACCGGTATCCGGGCGGGTCGATCGGCGCAAGGGTCCGCGCTTGAGCGGGCGCATCCGAGTCGGGGTGATCGGCACGGGTTGGTGGGCCACGCAATTCCATCTCCCGGCGCTTCTGAATCATCCTGGCGTGGAGGTGACCGCGCTCGCCGATACCGACTCGCATCGGCTGGAGCTGGCCGCCCAGCATTTCGGCATCCACACCCAGTTTACGGACCCGCCCGATCTCTTCGCAAGCGGGCTCGTGGATGCCGTCGTGATAGCCACTCCTCATGCCACCCACTATCCACTGGTGAAGTCGGCCTTGCAGCACGACCTGCACGTCCTGTGCGAGAAGCCCTTTGTGCTGGAAGCATGGCAGGGATATGAGCTGCTGCGGATCGCACAGGAGCGCGCGTTGCACGTGGTCGTCGGATATACGTACCAATTCACGCGTCACGCCCGCTGCGCGCGACACATGATCCGACAGGGCGAGATCGGCGACTTGCTGTTCGTTTCGGGACTGTTCGCCTCCATGGTGGAGGCGTACTATCGGGGTGAAGTCGAAGAGTACGACGCGGTCTTTCGCTACCCGGTCACTGGACCGGAGCGAAGCACGTATTCCGATCCGCGGCTCTCGGGCGGCGGACAAGCCCAGACCCAGATCAGTCATGCGATGAACATGGTGTTCTGGGTGACCGGATGCCGGGCCCGCGAAGTTCACGCTTTTATGGCCCAGCGTGACTTGGCGGTCGACCTGACCGATGCCATCTCCTATCGCTTGGATCGCGGCGCGATAGGAACGATGGGCTCCACGGGTAGCTTGCGGCCGGGGCAACCCCAGCAACAGGAAATCCGTTACTACGGAACACAGGGCTACGTACTGCAGGAGCTCATTCACGGCAAGCTCAGTCTTTTCAAAAACGACGGCTCCGCTGAATCGATCCCCGACCTTTCACTCGACGAGGTCTATCCTGCGGGCGCGGTCTCCGCCGGTTGGATCGATGTCATCCGTGGCGTCGGGGAGAATTCCGCCGATGCCGACACCGCGGTGGCAACCGTTGAATTCATAGAGGCCGCCTATCAATCGGCGGCCCGCGGAGCTCCCATCAAAATTGACCGTGAAGCGGCACGTACGGGCGGCACTCCGTGACCGCCGGCCTCAGCGGCATCTTTCCGATGCTGGTCACGCCTTTCGATGAGTCCGGGGCGGTCGCGCTCGACGAGCTTTCTTCGGTGACGAATTATCAGCTGAGGGCGGGTGTGAGCGGCGTGAGTATCCTTGGGCTCGCCGCCGAAGCCGAGACTCTGACCGTCGATGAACGCACGGCTATCGTTCGCCGTGTTCTTTCGACAGCCGACGGTATTCCCGTCATCGTGGGCTGCAGCGCCGGGCGCACGGTGGACACCGTATTGCTCGCCCGAAAGGCTGCTGAAGCGGGCGCTGCCGCAGTGATGGTGGCGCCCTCGGTCTCGGGAGACTGGTCCCGGGAGCAGTTGATCGAGCACTACGCCGCAGTGGCAAGGGCGATTGATCCCATCCCCCTCATGGTGCAGGACGCGCCGGCGTTTGTCGGCGTGGCACTCGACCCGATATTTGTGCAGGAGCTCGCGCGCGCGCACGCCAACGTTCAGTATGCCAAGCCGGAATCGGTACCCGCCTCGGACGCCGTCGCCACTTTGGCGCAGCTCCCCAGCATGGGTGTCTTCGGCGGCCACGGCGGACTCTATTTCATGGACGTGCTGGAGGCAGGCGCCGACGGCCTCATACCGGGCTGTGAGCAGCCCCTGGCCTTTCAACGCATATACACCCGCTGGACGAGCAACGACAGAGCCTCCGCGCGTCTTGAATTCGAAAGATTACTTCCGCTGCTCGTATGGCAATTCCAGTCGCTGCCTTGCTTCATTGCATGCGTGAAGACGCTTCTGCATGCGAAGGGGCTGCTCGCGCATCCCTCGCTGCGGGGCCGATCCTGGCCTCTGAGCAGCGGATCCCAGGGCATTTTGCTGAACTATGCCAGGAGGACCGATGTGGCCTGAGCGGTTTGCCGGCAGAACGGCCGTCATCACGGGAGGCGCGTCCGGGCTGGGCAAAGCCGTCGCCCAGCGCATCGTCCGGGAGGGCGGCAAGGTTTGTCTCTGGGATCTCAGCCCCGAGGGATTACAGAGCGCCCGCGATGAGGTTGACGCCGCCCACACCGTCGCCGTCGACGTTTCCGATCATGCCATGGTCGCGAAAGCCGCCACGGAGTCCGCGCTGCAGCTCGGTCGCATCGACATTCTCGTGGCGTCCGCCGGAATCACGGGGGCGACGGCTCCGGTAAAGGACTTCCCCATCGAGAGTTGGCACCGGGCGATCGCCGTCAACCTGAACGGCGTTTTCTATGCCTGCCGGGAACTCATCCCGCACATGCTGGCAAACGGCTATGGCCGTATCGTAAATGTCGCCTCCGTGGCGGGCAAGGAAGGCAATCCCAACGCTTCCGCATACTCGGCGTCCAAGGCAGCGGTGATCGGATTCACGAAATCCCTGGGAAAGGAACTCGCGACCCAGGGGATTCTGGTGAACGCGATCACGCCCGCGACCTTTGAAAGTCCACTGCTGACGCAGCTGCCGGCGAGCCAGGTGGACTACATGCGCTCAAGAATTCCAATGGGCCGGCTGGGGGAGATTGCGGAGAGCGCCGCCATGATCTGCTTCATGGCGAGTGAAGAATGCAGCTTCACAACGGCCGCGACCTTCGATACCTCGGGCGGCCGGACCACTTACTGAGCAGGTCTTCGGAGGCGCAGCTCAAAGATGAAGCTTTCCAAAGTCAAGCAAGTCCGCGCTTGGGTTGCACGAGGCGGCGGGGCCGACTATCACGACCAGATCGGGCGTCATTGGATTGACGATCACGTGGCAAGCCCGATGGCCCGGTACCCGGAGTACCGGCAAAGCCGCAGGAGTTTCGGCACCAATGTGCTGGGAACTTTGGTGGTGGAAATCGAGGCGGAGAACGGGGTGATAGGCTTCGCGGTGACCACCGGTGGGGAGCCTGCGGCGTTTATCGTCGAGAAGCACCTCGCACGCTTCCTTGAAGGTCGAGATCCCTTCGAAGTCGAGAAGATCTGGGATCAAATGTATTGCGCGACCTTGTTTTACGGACGCAAGGGTCTCGTGCTGAACGCGATCTCAGGCGTCGACCTCGCGCTGTGGGATCTGCTCGGGAAGCTCCGCGGGGAACCCGTGTATCGGCTCCTCGGGGGCGCAGTGCGTGACGAGCTCATATTCTACGCCACGGGCGCCCGACCGGACGTGGCGAAAACGCTGGGATTCATTGGCGGCAAGATGCCACTTCATCATGCACCAGCCGAAGGTGAAGAAGGTTTCCGAAAAAACCTGCAGATGATCGCCGACATGCGGACCAGAACGAGTGAGGACTTCTGGCTCATGGTGGACTGCTGGATGAGCCTCGATCTCAACTACGCCACCCGTTTTGCGCACGAGGCCTGGAAGTACGGGGTGAAGTGGATTGAGGAAGCACTGAGTCCCGACGACTACTGGGGGAGCGCCGCCCTTAAACGAGCGATGCCGGCCGGCATGTGGTCAACCACGGGGGAGCATGAAGCCACTCGCTGGGGATTCCGACTGCTCCTGGAAATGGGTTGCTGCGACATCATCCAGCCGGATGTGGGATGGTGCGGCGGAATCACGGAATTGATCAAGATCGCCAATCTCGCGGATGCTCACGGCGTGCTGACGATTCCCCACGGTTCGAGCGTCTACAGTTATCACTTCGCCATCACTCGCCACAACAGCCCGTTCTCGGAGTTCCTGATGATGCATCCCACGGCTGAACAGGTCGTACCGATGTTCCATCCCCAGCTGATCGGCGAACCCGTGCCGGTGAATGGCCGCTTGAAGCTGTCGGACCGCCCTGGATTTGGTGTCGAGCTCAACCGGGATATCGGACTTCATCGCCCGCACACGCACGATCAAAGTGTCCTTTGATAAGAGGTCGCCAATGGCATGAGTGGCTGGGACCCTGGCGAGGAGTAGATGCCAAACTTGAGCAGACGAGCCTTATTGATGTCAGGCGGGGTTGCGGCAGCCGTGAGTTCGGTTGTGCCGTCTACGGCATGGCCGACCTCCACAGCGGCGTCGGTGGTCAAAGTCGATCCCATGTCATTGGTCAATCCCGAGTTCCGCGGTCCGCTGGAGGCCGTGCTCAAGCGTGGAGGCGACGTCGCCTTAAGTGCACGAACTTTAGAGCGCGCACGCAAACCGTGGATGACCGGTACCCCGACGCCTACGCCACCGTATGAGGAGCGTTCAATCCCCGGAGCGAGAGGGGCAGCGGACGTTCATGTATTCGTAATCAACGCCGCGGCAAACGACCGGCGAAGACCCGCGATTCTCCATATGCACGGTGGCGGTTTCGTTGCGGGCCGGGCTGTTGAAGGTATTTCTGCCCTGCAGCAGGTCGCCCGAGACAATGACTGCGTGATCGTAACTGTGGACTATCGCCTCGCGCCCGAAGCGCGCTTTCCGGAATCGCTCGAGGATAATTACGCAGCACTTAAGTGGCTCCACGGCTCAGCGAGCTCTCTTGGTGTGGATCGTTCTCATATCGTGGTCATGGGCGAGAGCGCGGGCGGAGGCCATGCGGCCATGCTGGCGATTGCCGCCCGCGATCGCGGCGAGGTGCCGATTGCCTTCCAGCTGCTCATCTATCCGATGCTTGACGATCGCACCGGAAGCTCGCGCGGTGTCCCACCGCATCTTGGCGCATACCTCTGGACGCCCGCCTCGAACCGATTCGGCTGGAGTTCCTTTCTGGGCATCCCGGCGGGCTCCCGGGTCGTTCCGGCAGGCGCGGTTCCTGCGAGAGTCGAGAATCTCGCTGGCCTCCCGCCCGCGTTTGTCGGTGTCGGGTCTATCGATTTGTTCGTTGATGAGGATATGGAGTACGCCAGGCGGTTAATTGATTCGGGCGTGCCGACGGAGCTCTGCGTCGTCCCAGGTGGATATCACGGCTTCGACATCATCGCCCCGGAAGGAGCGAAGTCAAAAACCTTCCGAGCTACCTGGAACGCTGCCTTGGCCACAGCTTTCGGCATGAACTCCGGGTCATATTGGTGCTCCCAAACGGGCGCTATCTAGGCGAGGTAAAGCGGACTCCTAAATCCAATGAACCCGTTGCCGGTACATTCCCTACGAAACGACGAGTTTCTTACCGGCTGTCTGCAGCGTATCTGAGGGATATTCGCCAAAAGCGGCGCTGTAGAATTGCGCAAATCGACCCATATGCGCAAATCCGCAGCGCTCGGCAATGCAATGGACGCTGCTGCCGGCTTTCGCGCGCAATAGCCCTTGGCGCGCGCGCGCCAGCCTCAGACCCAACAAGTACTGTGATGGCGTCACTCCGACGATTTCCTCGAAGCTATAGCGCAGCGTTCGGGGACTTACGCGGGTGGCCTCGCACACGTCGGACATCACCAGCGGATCCGCCAGGTGCGCTTCGATGTACTGAGTGGCCTTTGCGACGACGTAAGATCGCGTCGAAGGCGGCGGCATCTGCCAGGAGTCGACGACGTTTGGGTCGAGTATTCGGACCAGCATGTTCAATACTCGATCTTTGATCGACTGTCGGTAGTGGTCACTGTCAAGGAGGCGCGGCGATGTCACGAGTTCGCCTAGTGTCGCTGTCGTGCAGCGCAGATATTCCTCGACGGCCTCGGCGTTTATGATGGCATGGCACCGGCGCCACGTTTCTCGCGAAACCTCTCTACCCAGCAAATTCTGCGCGTGAACCGCAAGCGCCTCCTCCTGAACTGCAATGGTAAGGCTGTCCGTCGGGGCGCTGCAGAAAAATTGTTCGGTAAAGTTCCACGGGACCACCGTCACCGCATTAGCCGCAACTTGTCGGCCGTCGAACAATAATTTCCCACCCGCTGTGACAAAAGAGGAAAAGATTATGGCGCCGCTCCATGC
>Ga0181528_10001766_pt1 | contig 13378 bp, 10 predicted proteins | sample PEATcosm2014_Bin_47_FD_119742 | JGI IMG/M metagenome (GOLD analysis project Ga0181528, IMG submission 119742) | Peatland microbial communities from MTU Mesocosm Facility, Houghton, MI, USA - PEATcosm2014_Bin10_10_metaG | ecosystem: Environmental > Terrestrial > Soil > Wetlands > Peat | place...
CATCATGCCGACGCCGCCGAGCCCGATCAGCAGCAAATTGCGCTGCCGCGGCCGGTCGACCAGCCGCTTCAGCGCGCCATAGGCGGTAACGCCGGAGCACATCAGGGTCGCGGCCTGGTTGACCGGCAGCGGGTCGTAATCCAGCAGATATTTGGCGTCGGGTACCAGCACGTGGCTGGCGAAACCGCCGTCGACGGCGACGCCGAGAAAGCGCTGCTTAAGGCACAAATTCTCATCGCCATTGAGGCAGTCCCGGCACTGGCCGCAACCGATCCAGGGAAACACCGCCTTTTTGGTTCCGATCAGGCCCTTGTCGACATCGGGTCCGACGTCGTCGACCACGCCCGCGATCTCGTGCCCCAGCGTGAACGGCAGCGTCATGCCGCGCGTGGTGTCGAGCTTCTTGCCGCCGCCGAGGTCGGCGTATCCGTCCTGGATATGCAGGTCGGAATGGCACAACCCGCAGCGCTCGATCCGGACCAGCACCTCGCGCCCCTGCGGCTTCGGGGTTTCGATAATGGTCTCGCACAACGGCGCATCGAACTTGACGAGCGACTGGCGACGCATTTGCGCCATGGGTATTCTCCTTAGACGGAACTGTTTTTTTCGTTGCGTATATTGGTCAATTCGCGGGCCATGGCAACAAAACCCGAGACCGGAACCGTCTCGGCGCGCCGCGTCACATCGACCCCGGCGGCGGCGGCCAACCGGGCCGGCTCGACCGCCAGCGATTTCAGGCTCTGCCGCAGCATCTTGCGGCGCTGGCCGAACGCTGCGGCCGCGACCTGTTCGAGCATGCGGCGGTCGCACGGCTCCGGCTTGGCTCGCGGCACGAGCCGCACCACCGAGGAAGTGACCTTGGGTTGCGGCACGAACGCGGCGGGCGAGATGTCGAACAGGATCTTGGTTTCCGCGCGCCAGTTCGCCAGCACGCCGAGCCGTCCATAGGCCTCGGCATTTTCGCGGGCGACGATGCGTTCGGCGACCTCGCGCTGAAACATCAGCACCATCATGTCGTACCAGGGCGGCCACGGTTCCACCGACAGCCAGTCGATCAGAAGCGCGGTCGCGATGTTGTAGGGCAGGTTGGCGACGATTTTTGCCCTCGCGCCGCCGAGCAGCGGCCGCGGGTCGAACTGCTGGGCGTCGGCGCAGACGATCTCGAGCCGTCCGGGATAGTGTTTGGAAATATCCTGCAGCGGACCGAGCGCGCGCTCGTCGCGCTCGATCGCGATCACGCGCCGCGCGCCGAGCGCGAGCAGGGCGCGGGTCAAGCCGCCCGGTCCCGGGCCGATCTCGATCACCGTTGCATCTTCGAGCGGGCCCGCCGCACGCGCGATCCGCGCCGTCAGATTGAGGTCGAGCAGGAAGTTCTGGCCGAGCGATTTTCGAGCGGACAGCGCATGATGACGAATGACCTCGCGCAGCGGCGGAAGGTCATCGATCGCGCTCATGCGGACTGCGCCGCCATGCGGGCGGCAAGCCGCAAGGCTGCCACCAGGCTCGACGGGTTGGCCCGGCCGGTGCCGGCGATATCGAAGGCGGTGCCGTGGTCGGGCGAGGTGCGAATGAACGGCAGCCCCAGCGTGACGTTGACCCCTTCGTCGAACGCCAGCGTCTTGATCGGGATCAGCGCCTGATCGTGATACATGCAGATCGCGCAGTCATAGGTTTTGCGCGCGGCTTCGTGGAACATGGTGTCGGCCGGCAGTGGCCCCCTGACGTCGATGCCATCGGCGCGCAGGATATCGATGGCCGGGGTCACGATGCTGCGTTCCTCGGTGCCAAGCGAACCGTCCTCCCCGGCATGGGGATTGAGTCCGGACAGGGCGAGGCGCGGCCGGGCGATCCCGAACCGCGACGTGAGACCGGCCGCCACGATCCGCGCGGTGGAGACGATCAGGTCGGTTGAGAGCTGCGCGATGGCATCGCGCAGCGAAAGATGAATCGTCACGGGGACGACGGCCAGCGCCGGCGACCACAACATCATCACGGGCTGCGGCGTCTGCCCGCCATTGGCAGCCAGCTCGGCCAGGAACTCGGTGTGGCCGGGGTGACGAAATCCGGCGCGGTACAGCACGCTCTTGGCGATCGGATTGGTGACCACCGCGCCGGCCCGCGCGGCGGTGACATCGTCCACGGCCTGGCGGATCGAGGCGATCGCCGCATTCGCGCTGCTGTCGTCGGGCTGCCCGGGCCGCGCCGTGGCCGGCTGGCCGGTCGCCACCACCGGCAGGGCATTGGCGAATGTCGCAAGCGCCTCTTCGGGGCTGGTCTCGGCGAACCTGACGTCCAGTCCGAGTGTCCTGGCGCGGTCGCGCAGCGAGCCGCAATCGCCGCGCACGTAGAATGCCGGCAGGTTCAGTTCAGCGCGGCGCAACCACGCCGCAAGGGTGATGTCCGGTCCGATGCCAGCGGGTTCGCCTGACGTCAGCGCGAGGGGTTTTGCCATGCTTCAATGACGATATTCGATCATCGCGGCCTTGCGGATCTGCTGCAGATACGCGTTCGACTTCGCCTCGAATTTGTCGTTGAACATCTTGTCGCGGATTTCCTTTTTCCGCGGCGTGTCGACCGTGGTCGGCTGTCGGCTGCACAGGACAACCATTTCCACACCCTGTTTGGTCAGTTCGGGCTCGGTCAGATGGCCGATCGGCGTCTTGTCGAGCACCGCACGCAGCGCCGGCGGCATGTCGGCCGAGGTCTTGACCACGATATCGCGTATCGCGGCATTTTGCATGCTCTTGAACAGCGCGTTGGCCTCGTCGCAGGTCTGGATGCGGCCGCGCAGGGTTTCGGCTTCCTTGCGTCTCAGCTCGATAGCGGCCGGCGTCGCGCCTTTCGGAACGATCAGGACGATCGGCTGCATCTTGTATTCGAAGCTTTCGGTGTCCGTCTTGTCCTTGTCGTCTTTTTCGTCCTTGACTTCGCCTGGCGTCCCGGCCGCCGCGTTGACTTCCTTTTCACCGACCTGAAGGCTCTCCTTGAACCGGCCGCGGACCAGCGCGGTCCAAACCATCTCGCTCCTGATGCGCTTCTTCAGGGTGTCGGGACGAATGTGTTGGGCTTCGAGCATCTGATCGAGTTGGCCGGAACTCAGCCGCATCCGCCCGGCCATCTGGCCGTACGCCGCATCGATGTCGGCGGAGCCCGGATCGACGCTGTATTGCTTCGCCTCCCGGATTTTCAGTTTTTCATCGACCAGTTCCTGGATCACCTGCTGCCGGGTCGATGCTTTGTGGGTCGACAGGAAGTCCAGCTTGGTGCGCTGATCGACATCGAAATCGGTGATCGGTTCGCCGTTGACCATGACCGCGACGGTTTGCGCGCAGGACGGCGTGACGCAGCCCAGCAGCGCCAGCGCCAGGGTTACGGCGCAAGCCGAAACGAGGGCCGGAAAACGCTGAGGCAGGGTGGTCGTCATGGTCATGGTCGCTATGTCTGTCGATTGATTCGGATTCGGCACAAAGCATCAGTCATCCGCGGCGAAGTGGTGACGCGGTTCTACTGGACGCCACTGCTGCCCGCGGCGGTCTGCGCAATGGTCCGCAGGCCGAGCTGCAGCATGAACGAATGGTTGAGCGTCGGCGGCGCGGTACCGGCAGAATAGGCATATGCCGTGACGTAGTTGGCTGCCAGCACGAAGCAGTCGTCGACATAGCCCGCGCCGATCACATATTGGTTGATCTGGTTGGTGACGAGATCCCAGCGCGCGGCGCCGGTGGCCACCCAGTTGGCCGTCAGCTTGACGGTGCCGGTGGTGAGGATGCCGGCGCGGCGGGTCAGGTAGCCGAGTTCCGGCTGGGCGGCGTAGTCGCCATACAGCATGCTGACCGAAAAGCGGTCGAAATTGGCCTTGCCCTCGGCCTCGAAGCGGTCGACCTCGCCGGTGGCCTGGTCGATCCGGGCGCGGGTGGAGAAGGTGTAGGTCCGGTTCGGCGCATAGGTCAGGCTGGCGACATAGTCCGACACCGGCTTGTCGAGGCCGGATTCCAGCGAGGTATTGTTGGGGTCGGCGACCGCGAACGAGTTCAGGCCGAACAGCTGGTAGGACTGTCCGAACACCGCGGTGACGGTGCCGCCACGCTCGAACTGGGTGGTGGCCTGGGCGCCGACATTGGCGCGGCCGCCGCCCTCTTCACGGTCATAGCCGGAGAACTTGTCGACACTGAACAGGTTGGAGGTGTCGAACACAAAGCTCTGCGCGTCTTCGTTGGGCAGCTTGCCGGCATAGGGTTCGTTGGGGCGGGCGATGACCTGCGCGATCGGCTCGACCGTCGTGGTGCCCCATGGCTGCACGTTGATGAAGGGATAGCGGTAGTCGAGGCCGATCGTCGGCATCACCCGCAAGGCCTGGCTCTCGCCGGTCGGCAGGAAGTTGGAGACGCCGGGCTGGTTGGCCACCGAACTGTCGATCGCATCCGCCCGGATGCTCGCGAACGGGGTCCAGACCTCGCCGGCCGAATCCGTGAACGAGCGCCGCCAATCCACTTCGCCGGTCGCCCTTGTATAGGTGCCGGGCATGCCGCGCAGCAGGCAATTCGCCGGCGTGATGTTATGCGCCGGATCCGCCGTGGTCGGCAGGCAGTTGCCGTTGGCCAGCGCGTTGGCATTGATCGGATCGAACGCCGCGGTGTCGCGCGTCAGGCTGGTGAAGTTGCCCTTGTAGCTGACCTCGCCGCCGAAGACGTTGTAGTTGATCACGTTGGAATAATCGATCACCGGCGCGACCACCGGCACCTGCGACTGATTACCCGAGAAACTCAGATAATAGATCGTGCGCGCATCAAAGTAGCTGCGATTGCCGACGCCGGTCAGATAGAGCTGCGAGGTCGCTTCGGTCGGCAGGTTCAGGAACGAGCCGAGCGGATCCCTGTACTGCGCCAGCCGGTAGTCGGACATGAAGTAGTAGTCCGACAGCACGACGCCATCAAAACCCCATACCCATTTGTCGTTGAGCGCGAACTGGCCCTTGGTCTCGACGCCCCAGCGGACGTCGCGATCGCCCGGCAGGCCGGCGAAGGCGCCGGGATCGAGCTGGTCGATGCCATAGGCACGGATCTGGTAGGAGCCGTCCATCAGCCGCTGGCGGAACTCGGCCTGCATCAGCACGCCCTGCTTGGTGGTGATGCGCGGCGTGAAGGTCGCGTCATAGTCGGGCGCGATCGCCCAGTAGAACGGCACGTCGACGCCATAGCCGAACGACGTGTAGGACGTGAAGGCCGGCATCAGGAAGCCGGTCTTGCGCTTGACGGTCGGATCGGGCGTGGAGAAATACGGCATATAGGCCATCGGAACGCCGAAAAATTCGAGCCGGGCGTTCTCGAAATACAGCATCTTCTCGTTCTGGTCGTGAATGATGCGGGCGCCCTTGACCTGCCACAGCGGCGGCTTCTTCGGATCGTCCTTGCAGGGCGCGCAGGCGGTGTAGACGCCGTTTTCGAACACGGTGTAGTTGCCGTTGGTGCGGTCGGAACGGGTCGCGGCCATCCGGGTCGCGTCGGCGGTGTCGACCCGCAGCGAATCGACGAAGCCGTCGCGGTAGTCGTCGCTGAGATCCATGATGTTGGCGTAGGTGATCTTGCCGTCCGCGTCGGTCATGCGGACGTTGCCCTCGGCATGCAGCCGCTTGGTCTTCTGGTCGTAGATGACCTTGTCGGCCTCGATGCTGGTGCCGTTGTAGAACATCTGCACGTTGCCGACCGCCGACACCCGCGAGTTGTTGTAGTCGTAATCGACCTCGACCGCCTGCACCAGCATCTGCCCGTCGCTCGGCGGACGCGGCGGCACCACCCGCTTGGGACCGGCGTTGTAGGAAAATTGCGCCGATGCGGGCGTGCTGAAGCCGATGCCGAGCGCGCACGCCAGCATCAATCCGAGAACGAGGGCGAGGGGGCGCCGGATGGCGGTCAAACGGGCGCGACGACGGCGCACCGGGGTGCGCCGCCCGAACGCGGACGACCTGCCTTGGCGGGCGGCGACTACGGCCACTACCCGTCCTCCTGGTACAACAAGGCCAAAAAGCCGGTGAGGCCGCCCACGCACACGGGCAGCCACGCCGCAGCAATCGGATGCATCAGCTCGGCCTTGCTCAAATCCTCAGTTACTTTCGACAAAACGTAGAGCAGAAAGCCTGCGCCCACGCCACTCAAAACCATCTTCTGCACGCCGCCGAAACGGAAGAACCGCAGGCTCACGGCAGCCGCCAGCATGACCATTGCGGCCAGCAAAAACGGCTGTGCAATGAGCTTGTGGTACTGCAACCGGTAGCCGGCGGTCGCAAACCCCGAGCTTTCCGAAGATCGGATGTAGTCAGGCAGTTGCCAAAAAGACACAGTTTCCGGGGTAGAAAAACTATTGCGGATTTGGGCTCGGGTCAGGGTGGTCGGCAGGGAAAAACTCTCCTGGTCGACTGGCGCAGCGCCGAGCGTGTAGCGCCGCACCGATCTGAAAAACCAGTGCCCCGCCTCGAGGGATGCTTCCTTCGCCTCGATGCGCTCCTTGAACTGGTTGTCATTGTCGAACGTGAACACCGTCAACCCGGTCAAGCGTATGCCCTGCTGCTCACTGCGGGCCGCATTGATGATGGCGCTGCCGTCCTCATTGACCTGATTGAGCCAGAAGCCGGCGGCATCCTGCACGCCGCCGCCCGGCGCCGAGCCCATAATCTCGGCTTCCATCTTCTTGGAGATCTCGCGCAGATCCGCCGACATCGGATTATAGGCGGTGGTCGCGAGCACGCCGAGGATGATCGCGCTGACCAGCGCCGGCGCGATGAACTGCCAGGCCGATACGCCGGCGGCGCGCGCGATCACCAGTTCGAGGCGTCGCGACAGAGCGAGATAGCAGGTCATCGCCCCGATCAGGATGCAGAACGGCATCATCTTCTCGAGCAGTTGCGGCACCCGGAACAACGAGGTCTCGGCGACCATGATCGCCGACGCGCCGACGATCCCGGAGGTCTTGCGGACCATCTCGATGTAATCGACCAGCACCAGCAGCAGGAAGATGCCGGCAAAAACCCCGAGCGCCGCGACCACGAAGCGGCCGGCGAAATAGCGCCCAAGCGTGTTGGTTACCATGCTCATGCGGCGGCCGGCCGTCGAAACAGCGCAAGCAGCCGCGCGTTGGTCTTGTTGATGGCTTCCAGCAGCAGGGCCGGCGGCTCGATGACCCAACCCGCGATGATGATCCAGACGCCGGCGCCGATCGCCGCCAGCAGCATCAGGTACTGCACCAGCGGCGCGAGCGGCGACTTCACTGCCATCACCGAACAGGCGAATCCGGCCATGCGCAACCCGAACACCGCGATGATAGAACCGCCGATCGAGAAGTTGCGGCTCTGTCGCGTGGTGCGCGGCGTGCCGAGAAAGGCGAAGGTGAGGGCGGCAAACGCGAACGGATACAGCGGCGACATGAATCGGTCATGCAATTCGGCGCGGAACTGGCCGGGTATCTGCATGTAGATCGGATCGTTTTCCTCCGGATACATCAGCTCCCAGAGATAACGCTCGCGAATGCCGAGGGCGACGTCGTGGCCCTGGTTGAATTTCGACATGTCGAAGGCGTAACGGGCGAACGCCACCAGCGCGGGATCGCGCTTGCCGACTTCAAAGCGTTGCAGATTGCCGTCCTCGAGAATCAGGAACGAGCCGCTGGCGTTCTTCAGCACCGTGCCATGGTCGGCGACGATGCTGACGCGTTCATTGGGATCGCGGCGGTCGTCGATGAAGACGCCGGCGAGCAGCCCGCCGGGTTTGCGTTCCCGGATCCGGATGGTCAAATTGTTCTCAAGCTGCGCGAAACGTCCGGGCTGCAGGATGTTGGTCAGCACGTCGGCGGTGATGTCGGCGTCCCATTGCTTGATCCGGCGCATGCCGTCGGGCGCCAGATAGGCGGCGATGAATGCCACCATCAGCGCCACCACGCAGGTGGCGTAGATGAAGGGGCGGAACAGCCGGTACGGCGACAGGCCGGCGGCGTTCATCACGATGATCTCGGAATCGGTGGCGAGCTTGTTGAGGGTGTGGGAAATCGCGATCATCAGCGCGATCGGCGCGATGATCAGCACCAGCGCCGGAATCACCAGGCTGGTGATGCCGAGAAAGGTCAGGATGGTCTGGCCCTGGCTGGTCATCAGGTCGATGCCGCGCAACGCCTGCGTAATCCAGATCACGCCCGTCAGGCTGACCAGAACCAGCGCAAACGACGCCAGCGTCGTTCGAAAAATGTACTTGTCGATCGACCCCATCGCTACCCGTACGATCCCGCCTCGCCAACCGGAACCGCAACAGGCGACCAATCCTGAAATCAGGATCCCCTCGGTCGCGCCGCCTTACGTTCCGGCAAGCCCCCAATTCTCATTACCATCCCGTTGATCCGTCAACAAAATGGCTGCCCCAAGGCACCCTTAGGATATGGTTAATAATTCAGCCCATGTGACCTTCCGGCCACGCGTTGTCTTGGCCAGATCTTGGTCTTGGCCAGATCTTGGCTAACTCTTGGCTTTGCGGCCGCTGGCAGGCCATAGTGACACCGAAACAACTCCCGACGGCCAAGCGAAGTGGCTTATGCAATCGCGAGCCGGCCGGTGGCCCGACTAAAACCCTGATTTTTGGAGGATTTCCCCATGTCCGACGCCGTCAAGGTCGGCTTCGTCCCGTTTTCTGCCGCTGCGGCCGGGATTCTCGTGGTTTTCTGCGACGATTCGCTGAAATTCGGCGCAGCGACCCGCAAGGCGCTGGGATCGGCGGCCGGCCTGGTCGAACGGGTGGCGGCGGCCAACCGCTTCAAGGGCAAAAGCGGCGCCGCGCTGGATATTCTGGCGCCCCAGGGACTCAAGGCCTCGCGCCTGATCGTGGTCGGCGCCGGCAAGCTGTCGGCGGTCAAGGAGCATGACCTGCTCAAATGGGGCGGCGCGATCGCCGGCAAGTTGCGCGCCGGCAGCGAGGCTGTGACGGTTTTCGCAGATCTGCCCGACGGGCCGATGCAACCCGCACAGGCCGCCGCGATCGCATCGGGCATTCGCCTGCGCGCCTATAAGTTCGACCGCTACAAGACCAAAAAGAAGGACGGCGAGGATGCCGAACTGCGCGCCGACGTTTCGATCGCGGTCGGCGATGTTGGCGCCGCGCGAAAAGCCTTCGCACCCGAGGGCCACGTCGTCGACGGCGTGATCCTCGCGCGCGAACTCGTCAACGAGCCGCCGAACGTGCTCTTTCCCGTGGAGTTCGCGCGTCGCGCCAGCCAGTTGCGCAAGCTCGGCGTCGAGGTCGAGGTGCTCGACGTCAAGGCGATGACCAAGCTCGGCATGGGCGCGCTGCTCGGGGTCGGCCAAGGCTCGACGCAACCCAGCCGCACCGTGATCATGCGCTGGAACGGGGCCAAGAAGGGCGAACAGCCGGTGGCGTTCGTCGGCAAGGGCGTCTGCTTCGACACCGGCGGCATCTCGATCAAGGGCGCCGCCAGCATGGAGGACATGAAGGGCGATATGGGAGGTGCTGCCTGCGTGGTCGGCCTGATGCATGCGCTCGCAGCGCGCAAGGCCAAAGCCAACGTGGTCGGTGCTATCGGCCTGGTCGAGAACATGCCCGACGGCAACGCACAGCGCCCCGGCGACATCGTCACCTCGATGTCGGGCCAGACCATCGAGATCATCAACACCGACGCCGAGGGCCGGCTGGTGCTGGCCGACGTGCTCTGGTACGTCGCCAAGAAATTCAAGCCGAAATTCATGGTCGACCTCGCCACCCTGACCGGCGCGATCATGGTGGCGCTCGGCACCGAGCACGCCGGCATGTTTTCCAACAATGACGAACTGGCGGAACGGCTGACCAAGATGGGCCTTGAGACCGGCGAGAAGGTCTGGCGCATGCCGCTCGGCCCGGAATACGACAAGCAGATCGATTCGCAATTCGCCGACATGAAGAATACCGGCGGCCGCCATGGCGGCTCGATCACCGCGGCGCAGTTCCTGCAACGCTTCGTCGATGACACGCCATGGGCGCATCTCGATATCGCGGGCACCGCGATGGGCGCGCCGAAAACCGAAATCAATCACAGCTGGGGTTCGGGCTACGGCGTGCGGCTCCTGGAGCGGCTGGTCGCCGAATATTACGAAGCGAAAAAATAGCCAAACGACAGTGCCCGCGATGACCGAGGTTTTGTTCTACCATCTGCAGGACATGACGCTGGAAAGCGTCCTGCCGCCGCTCTTGGAAAAATCGCTGGAGCGCGGCTGGCGCGTCGTCGTGCAGTCGACCTCGGAGGAACGCGCCGACGCGCTCGACGCCCATTTGTGGACCTATCGTGATGATTCGTTCCTGCCGCACGCCACCTGGCGTGTCGGCGACGCGCCCGAGCAGCCGATCGTGCTGATCGCGGGCGAAGGCAATCCAAACCGGGCCCATGTGCGGTTCCTGGTCGATAACGCAGACCTGCCGCCGGATTGCGACGCCTATCAGCGGCTTGTGCTGGTCTTCAACGGCGACGACGGCGATGCGCTGGCGGCCGCGCGCAGCGCCTGGACCGATTGCAAGACGCGCGGCTTCGACGTCACCTATTGGCAAGCCGACGAGCGTGGCCGCTGGCAAAAGCGGCAATAACGGCGGAGGTATTGGCGCCCGCCGGCGGTTAATGATATTCTGCGGTTTCCGCCACAGCGCTTGCCGCCAGCCACGGTCATGCCGCAAAGTGATGGTGGGACAGCCGATTGCGGCAGGGCTCGGGAACCTATTTCATCGTGCGAGAGATCGACGCTCATCGAAAATCGCTGCTGGCATTGTTGCTGGCCGCCCCGCTGATGGCGGGCTGCGCCGGCGGCGGCATGGGCGACATGTTCCAGTCGGATCTGCTGTCGCGAGACGCGAACTGGTTTTCGCGAACTGGCCGGTTGACCATCAGCAACGTCTCGATCGATGCGCCGCCGCTGACCCCGAACCGGCCGGTGACATCGGACGATCTGGTTACCACTGAGGGCTATTGTTCGGGCATGGCGCCTCCGCCGGCGCCTTCCGATGCCAACGCCCTGACCGATAATCCAGCCGGCGCGCCGCCGGCTCCGGCTGCGGCGCCAACGCCGACCGGCACCGTGGCGCTCGGTCATACCGAATGCGACGTGGTGCGCGGCATCGGAGCCCCCGTCAGCGTCAATTTGTCGAACAATCCGCGCGGCGACCGTGTCGCGGTCGTCACCTATTTGCAGGGCCCGCGCGCTGGAATCTACACGTTCACCGGCGGCCGGCTGTCCTCGGTCGAACGCGCGCCGGTGGTGGAGCAGCCCAAGCCGGTGAAGCCTGCCAAGAAGCTGGCGAAGAAGAAACCGCCGCCGGCGGCGACCTGACACTTTCTCCAGCTAGAGCTTTTTCGGTTCTGATAGAATCAGAACCGAAGCTCTAGATTCTTGTTTTGACGCGTTTTCTTCACGCGAACCGGTATCCACTTCGCTCGAAAACGCTATAGATCGCTCGCAGGCTGACCGGCTTACCCGGTCGCCTCGTCATATTCCGAACTGGCTTCCAGCCATCGCTCCTCGGCGCGCGCCAATGCGCTCGCCGCCGCCGCGCGCGCCTTGCTGAGCTGGGCGGCCTGTTTCGGATCGCGCGTGAACAAATCCGGCAGCGCCAGCGCGGTATCGATCTTCCCGATGATGCCGTTGATGCGGGCGATCTCGGTCTCGGCCTCTGAAATCCGCTGCTTCAGCGGCATTTGCTTTTCGGACCTGGCGCGTTGCGGCTTGTCGCGGCCGCCTCCGCGCTCGTTGCCGGCGCGGTCGCGTGAATTGGCGCGCATGCCGCGCGACGACAGCACCATGCGCCGGTAATCGTCGAGGTCACCGTCATAGGTTTTGACCGCGTTGTCGGCCACCACCCACAATTGATCGGCGCAAGCCTCGATCAGATAGCGGTCATGCGAGACCATGATGACCGCGCCGGGGAATTCGTTGATCGCTTCGGCCAATGCGGCGCGGCTGTCGATGTCGAGATGGTTGGTCGGCTCGTCCAGGATGATCATGTTGGGACCGAAGAAGGTTGCAAGCCCCAGCAACAGCCGTGCCTTTTCGCCGCCCGACAGGCTCTTCACCAGCGTGTCGCCGGCCTTGCCGGAAAAGCCGATCGCGCCGACCCGGCCGCGCACCTTGCTCTCGGGCGCGTCGGGCATCAGCCGGCGAACATGGTCATAGGCCGAGCCGTCGAGATTGAGTTCGTCCACCTGGTGTTGCGCGAAATATCCGACCGAGAGTTTTTCGGCGCGGACGACCCGCCCCGAAAACGGCGGCAGCTTGCCCGCGAGCAATTTTACCAGCGTCGACTTGCCGTTGCCGTTGGAGCCGAGCAAAGCGATGCGGTCGTCGGTGTCGATCCGCAAGGTGACACGATTGAGCACCGGCTTTTTCGGATCATAGCCGACCGAGACGTCGTCGACCGCGATGATCGGCGGCGACAGCATCTTTTCAGGTGTCGGAAACGAGATTTCGCGCACGTCCTGCGTCACCAGCGCGGTGACCGGTTTCATCCGCTCCAGCATTTTTACCCGCGATTGCGCCTGGCGGGCTTTGGTCGCCTTGGCCCGGAAGCGATCGACAAATTCCTGCAGCCGCTTGCGCTCGTCGGCCTGGCGCTTGGCGTGCTTGGCGTCGAGCAACTCGCGCGTGGAACGCTGTTCCTCGAACGAGGAATAGGTGCCCTTGTAGAGCGTCAGTTTGCCGCGATCGAGATGCAGGATCTGGTCGACCGAAGTATCGAGCAGGTCGCGATCATGGCTGATGACGATCACGGTGCGCGGATAATTCGCCAGATGGTCTTCCAGCCACAGCGTGCCCTCGAGGTCGAGATAGTTGGTCGGCTCGTCGAGCAGCAACAAATCCGGGGCGGCGAACAGCGTTGCGGCGAGTGCCACCCGCATCCGCCAGCCGCCGGAGAATTCGGAACAGGACCGCGCCTGGTCGGCGGTGGAAAATCCGAGGCCGGACAGGATCGCGGCCGCCCGCGCCGGCGCCGAATGGGCGTCGATATCGACCAGCCGGGTCTGGATGTCGGCGATCCGGGCCGGATCGTGCGCGGTTTCGGCCTCGTTCAGCAAGGCTTCGCGTTCGAGATCGGCCTTCAGCACCACACTGAGCAGGCTTTCCGGGCCGTCGGGCGCCTCCTGGGCGAGGCTGCCGATCCGCCAGCGCGGCGGGATCGCGATGCTGCCGCTCTCGATCGGCAAATCGCCGCGGATGGCGTGAAACAGCGTCGATTTACCGACCCCGTTACGGCCGACAAAGCCGACCCGCGCGCCGGGCACGATCTGCACGGAGCTGTTCTCGATCAATAGCCGTCCGGCGATCCGGAGCGATATGTCAGTGATGGAAAGCATGCGGCCTTGTCACCGGAGC
>Ga0181528_10001767_pt1 | contig 13367 bp, 11 predicted proteins | sample PEATcosm2014_Bin_47_FD_119742 | JGI IMG/M metagenome (GOLD analysis project Ga0181528, IMG submission 119742) | Peatland microbial communities from MTU Mesocosm Facility, Houghton, MI, USA - PEATcosm2014_Bin10_10_metaG | ecosystem: Environmental > Terrestrial > Soil > Wetlands > Peat | place...
ATTGCAGACTCGCAAAATCGTCGAGCGCGCGAAAGGCATCCTGCAGCGCGATCTAGGACTGAACGAGGAGCAGGCCTATCTCGCTCTCCAGCGCCAGAGCCGCCAAAAACGCAAGCCGATGAAAGAAATCGCCGAGGCTATCGTGCTCAGCGACGACGTTCGCGGCAACTCGCAGCTCCAGGCAACGTAAGAGTCGGGCGAACTTCACCGTCGGCGCGGCTGGTGAGTTTGATGGTGAGTCTTCGAAGGGAATTGAATCGAACGGAAAGGGCTCGACTTAAAGTCGGGCCTTTACTGTTGCGCGAAAGACTTCGCACTTCAGCCGCTGAGGTCCTGAGATGCAACCCATGACAACAAAAGATGAGGGCGGATACCTGGTTGAATATCCGCCCTTGCCTCTTCAAGCAAACAAGCGATTTACTGGCCTGACGCTGAAGCCGTGGTTACGGCTCGAGCGATCTGTTTTTCCGCAGCATGCGCGGGCACATTAAAGCGCAACGTCATGCCGAACTCCGGCAGTTGCATCGCGCTCACGTAGCTTCCGTCCGGCGTAGTCTCGAGCACCAACCGGCTTGCGGACGCCTCACTCGTCTCTTCCGTCACCGGAACCAGCATCATGTATCCCCCGGGGGCTCCGCTGATCTTGCTCAACGTCAGCAAAGCAATACCGGCGGAACTGAACGAGAATTTATATTCGCCTGCGGGAACCTTGGTGTTCCCCCAGAGAACATCATGCGTTAGCGTGAACTTGCCGTGCGCCGGCGTTTGAGCCGAAGCGAGGTTCGGTGCAAAGCTGATGGCGGTTAAGGTCAACAAAGTGGCATACACGAACTTGCGAATCGAAGTCATTGGATCTCCATTTCTGCGCCACTCGAGAGACACGACGGCGCAAGTCTGACGAGCACGCTGTCCGCATCATCCGGATCGCATGGGCTCAGGCTGTAGTGGAGAACGACAAGGTCAGGAGATTGTCGATGCCGCTAACACAGCTGGCACCCAATCAGAGACTCCGCGGGACCGGCGAACTGAGCTGGTGTGCGAAGTGATTCCACTATGCAACAACTTCGGTGCAGAGTCCAATTCAAAGAATTTATAGAAGCGATTAGGTAGACATTCGTGACGACAGTAACTTTCTCGAAGACTCCCCCAAATCAACCTGCATCGTAATCTTTCTTGCTATCCCGCCGATGTATCCCTCATATCATGAACACTGCAGGCCAAGCTTCGGCAGAGAAGCCAAATCCGTGGCTCGCGCGTCAACCCATCGTTACCAGTGAAGAGAAGCTCGTAGGCTATGAACTGCTCTTTCGCGAGACTGCCGAAGATCTCCATTTTCGTTCCGACGCAGAAAGCGCGACCTCGAGCACCATCGACAGCCTGAATGTCACCGGGCTCGATGCCGTCTGTGACGGTGGCCTCGCGTTCATCAATTGCACTCATCAGATGTTGCTGAAGGATTATTTCCTGCTCCTGCCGCCCGACAAGATCGTCATCGAGATTCAGGAGACGATTCCAGCGGACGAGATCGTCCACTCCGCTTGCCAGCGTCTCCGCCAAAAACGCTACAGCCTTGCTCTCGACAACTTTGCGCCCGGCGATCCCCGGGAACCCCTCATTCCCTACGTGAATTTCATCAAAGTCGACATCCGCAAATTCCCGCTGGAACAAAATGCAGCACTCGCCAAGAAGTTTGCTCGCAAAGACTGCCGCATGCTAGCCCAAAAGGTCGAAACTCGCGTAGAGATGCTCACCGCGGCCAGTCACGGGTTCACGCTATTTCAGGGGTATTTTTTCCGCCGTCCCGAACACATGCGCGCCCGCCACATTCCCGCCAATCAGGCCGATTCGCTCCGACTGTTAAAAGCCGTTGCCGGACCCGTTCTTGACCTTGCCGCCATTGAATCGCTGATCAAGCACAACGCCTCCCTCTGCTATCGCCTGTTGCGCTATCTGAATTCGCCTTTGCTCGGTCTCTCTTCGCCCGTTCAATCGATTCGCCACGGAATCGCCCTCCTCGGCGAGCGCGAGCTCGTCCGCTGGATTCGCATGGCCACCACCCTGGTCATGGGTCAGGAACAGTGTTCCGACCTCATCTCTTCCTCCCTCGTCCGGGCCCGCTTCTGCGAACTAATCGCTCCCAAACTCGAAAATGCAAAGTCGGATCTTTTTCTGATGGGACTCCTCTCCGTGATGGACGCCATACTCGACCTTCCGATGGGAGTTGTCGTGGAGGGCCTTCCACTCGACCCGGACATGAAAACCGAGTTGCTCGGCGCAAAAATCGGGCGTGAAACAGCTCTCACTCCGGTGTACCGCCTCATGCTGGCGCGGGAGAACGGCGACTGGGAAGAGGTGACCGTCCATGCGAAAAGGCTGCACTTGTCTTTGCCCAGCGTGAACCGCGCCTATACGGAGGCTTTAATTTGGGCGCGTGAAATGACCACCGGCATGCCAGGACACTGACGACGCAGGTCACGGGTATCCACTCACCCGCATTCCACCGTGCTTGAATGCCCGATTTCCGCCTTCCACTCCTCATTCGTTTGCCAAACACCCGTCCGGCGTGAGACCATCACCAGTTCATTTAGGTGACGGTTAACCGTCACCGCAGGAGGGGCATTTGTACCAAAAGAAAGCTGGAGTGTTCATGGCCGATTGGTGGGACGCCGATGGCCGGCGTCACCGTAAACAGTTCGCTACAGCTGCGGCTGCACGCGAGCATGAGCATCGCGAGACCGCCCTGGCCCATGCCATGCGGGCTAGCCGCGAGATGAAGAAGGTGGCCCGGACGAGTGGCACGAAGCGGTCTTCACCAAAGACGGAAAGTGGCACCATCGAACCCGCCAAGGGCAAGCTCGGCGTCATGATTCCCGGGATGGGAGCCGTTGCCACGACCTTCGTAGCCGGCGTCGAGGCCATCCGGAAAGGCCTCGCCAAGCCCATCGGATCGCTGACCCAGATGGGTACGATCCGCCTTGGAAAGCGTACGGATGCCCGCTCTCCAAAGGTGAAGGAATTCCTCCCACTCGCTGGCCTCGACGATCTCGTCTTCACCGGATGGGACATTTTTGAAGACAACATGTACGAAGCCGCGTCTAACGCCGGCGTGCTTGACTATCGCCTCCTCGAGCAATTGAAACCGTTCTTATCATCCATCAAGCCCCGCGCCGCCGTCTTCGATCACAACTACGTCAAAAAGATTGACGGCCCGAACGTAAAGAAGGGCAAGAACAAGATGGATCTCGCGCAGCAATTGCGGGACGATATCCGCGACTTCAAGAAAACCAGTGGCGCCAGCCGACTGGTCACGATGTGGTGCGGCTCAACCGAGTCTTACATCGAGCCGACTGAAGCTCATCAATCTGTGAAGGCTTTCGAAAAAGCGCTGAAAGAAAACGACGAGATGATCGCGCCCTCGATGATCTACGCCTACGCCTCGCTGATGGAAGGCGTGCCGTTCGCCAATGGCGCGCCAAATCTGACCGTTGATCTCCCGGTCATGCTCGAACTTTCCCGCAAGAACGAGGCACCCATTTGCGGCAAAGACTTCAAGACGGGCCAGACGCTCATGAAGACCGTCCTCGCCCCCGCCTTCAAAGCGCGCCTGCTCGGCCTCAGTGGCTGGTATTCCACCAACATCCTCGGCAACCGCGACGGCGAGGTCCTCGACGACCCTGGCTCCTTCAAAACGAAAGAAGAATCCAAGCTGGGCGTCCTCGAACACATCCTCCAGCCGGGCCTCTATCCCGAACTCTACGGGAAGATGTACCACAAGGTAAGAATCAACTACTACCCGCCTCGCGGCGACAATAAAGAGGGCTGGGACAACATCGACATTTTCGGATGGCTGGGCTACCCGATGCAGATCAAGGTCGATTTCTTGTGTCGAGACTCGATCCTTGCCGCGCCCATCGTCCTCGACCTAGTCCTATTCCTCGACTTGGCCAAACGTTGTACGGAACTGCGGGGCCTAGGCATCCAGGAATGGCTCAGCTTCTACTTCAAGTCTCCTATGACGGTCCCCGGCCTCTATCCGGAGCATGACCTCTTCATTCAGCTGATGAAGTTGAAAAACACCCTGCGCCATCTGAAGGGCGAAGAGTTGATCACACACTTGGGCTTGGAGTATTACGACTGAGTTAACTGAAGTTTTATGAGCGCGTGGGGCGTCCGTTCTGGGCATTTGCGGACGCCCCGGCTTTTTTCACAGCGCACCTTGTGACATCTAACCTTGAATACGCAGCTCCAGATGAGAGCCTCATAGATTTTTCGGAGGTTTTCCTCCAACTCGATGATTTCAATGGACCGCCGGTAAGGGGATACCTTCCGCAAAAAGTCAGGAGGGAAAGGGAATGAGAGAGTAGCGCAGGAGGTGGTTCTCCTTCGTGCTCTTAGTGGTTTAAAGGTTTTGACTTTCCGGGACAGTGCAACAAATCACCATGCAGGTTTGCCATCCTGAAAGCGGAGGGTCAGTGTTTCTCCACCCTTTACGACCTCACGTGCCAGGATCAGATCGGCTCCGTCCTGCTTGACCTTCGATCCCGTGACCTGAATCGCATCGTCCGCTTTGAAGCTGATCCCCATGTCGTCGAGAAACTTCTTTGGGCAAAGAAAGACCTCAACGTCGTCCTTGGCCGAACCAGTTTTTGTCATCACATACGCTAAGGGTTTGGGTCCCGACGGAGGCACGAATCTCAGCTCCGCGACGGTTCCCTTGAAAGTGGTTTCCGTGCTGGCGTCATACTTGGGAACAGCTTGGGAATAGGCGACGGTGGCGACGAAAGCGAAGGCGGCGAGTTGCAGCAAATACGTGTGAACCGGACCGGACGTCTTCATGGACAGGTCCTCCAGTCGCGCCGAATGTTAGGCCCGAAGCGCCGGAAAAGCAACGGGAATCTTGCTTTTGTTCCACGACCGGATAACCCCCAAGCCTGCCGTCAGCGTCTAATTACCGATCAAGATTTGGGGCTTGGTGTCTTTCCGACCGGGCGTATAATCAGGCTCAAGGAGTACCCCTATGAAATTCAGATGGCTGGCAATCGCGTTCGGATTGGCGGCGTTCAGCGCAGTGCCCTGGACGTTGGCGCAAACTCAGGATCCAAACCAGAATCCAAGCCAGAATCCGACGCAGACTGCGCCTCCGGCTCAGACACAACCGCAGAGTCAGCCGCGGACGCAGACTCCGACCAACGATCCGGATCAGGGCCAGCCGAAAGCCAGCGATGTCCAGAACGCGCCCAAGCAAGCACCTGCCGCGCTTCCCACGCAGGATGACAGTTCGATCAAGCACGATGGCGGTAAGACCGACGTCGACGCCGTGGGCAATCGCAACGTGGGATGCGGACGCGGCGTGGGGAACTGGTACACCGTCGAAGGTCAAGTCGCTCGGGGACGCGTGTATGCCCAGCAGATTGAATCCCAGATTAAGCTGATCAACGACCCGGTCATCACCGAATACGTAAATCGCATCGGCCAGAATCTGGTTCGGAATTCCGACGCGCAAGTACCGTTCACCATTAAGGTCATCGACTCCGATGTCGTCAACGCGATGGCGCTTCCCGGTGGCTTTTTCTACGTCAACTCCGGCTTGATCCTCGCTGCTGACGAAGAAGCGGAGATGGCGGGCGTGATGGCGCACGAAATTGCCCACGTTGCTGCCTGCCACTATGGCCGCGAAATGACGCGAATGAACCTCCTGCAGATGGCTTCTTTGCCTGCCATCTTTATGGGCGGCGCATTGGGATACGGGATCTACGAAGGCATGGGACTCGGCATTCCGCTGACCTTCCTTCACTTCTCCCGCGGGTTCGAAGCTGAAGCGGATTATCTCGGCATCGAATACATGTACCGGGCCGGCTACGATCCTTCGGCCTTTGTCTCCTTCTTCGAAAAGATTCAGGCGATGGAGAAGAAGAAGCCCGGCACCCTGTCGAAAGCCTTCGACACGCATCCCCAGACTCCTGATCGCATCGAAAAGTCGCAGGACGAGATTCGTAGGATTCTTCCAGCCAAGGCGCAGTACATCGTGACTACTTCGGAATTCGATGAGGTTAAAGCTCGCCTGGCCTCGATCGAGAACAAACACAAATTGCTGGACGAGAAAGACGCCAACAAGCCTAGCTTGCGGCGCACCTCGAACACCAGCGACAAGTCGAGTGACGGCAAGTCTGACGACGATCGTCCGACCCTGAAGCGCCGCGACGATTCGTCAAACTAGATGTGGAGATAGGCTTCCTTGGCTGTCCGGTCACAGTGAAGCTGGCCTAACCCTTTAAGGAAGTTTGCAAAACCGGCGGCTCGGGCCGCCGGTTTCCTTTTGCGCAACGCTTCAACTGTTGATTACCAAAGACACCGCATCACAATTACTTGTGATCTTAATCACAGATTGGATTTGGGAAACGGACATAGGCTCGGCTATGCTTGTAACAGAGCGCGCATAAAGGCGGAGAACTCATGCCAGACAATACATTGACCATCACCGATAATCGTACAAATAAGACGTACACCGTTCCAGTCGAGAACGGCACGATCCGGGCGATGGACCTGCGGCAGATCAAGACCGGCCCAGAAGACTTCGGGCTGATGACGTACGACCCGGCCTACATGAATACGGCGTCGTGCAAAAGCGCCATTACCTACATCGACGGCGACAAAGGAATTCTCCGCTACCGCGGCTACCCGATTGAAGTCCTTGCTGAGCGCTGCAACTTTCTGGAAGTGGCGTACCTGCTGATGTTCGGCGATCTGCCCACCGAGAAGGAATTGAAGCAGTGGGTTTTTGACATTACACACCACACCATGCTGCACGAGACGACGAAGAAATTCATGGAAGGATTTCGCTACTCGGCGCATCCGATGTCGATGTTTGTCAGCACGATCGCGGCGCTCTCCAGCGTGTATCCTGACGCAAAACTCGTACGCAGTCCCAAAGATCGGATGCACCAGATCGTCCGGCTAATCGGCAAAGTGCCTTCCATCGCTGCGATGTCATATCGGCACAACGTGGGTTTCCCATACGTCTATCCCGACAACGATCTGAGCTACACCGAAAACTTCATGAACATGCTGTGGAAGATGGTCGAGCCGAAGTATGTCGCGCACCCAGCCATCGCCCGCGCGCTCGACATTCTTTTCATTTTGCACGCCGACCACGAGCAGAACTGCAGCACCGCTGCTATGCGCTCAGTCGGCAGCTCCGAGACGGATCCCTATCTTGCGGTCGCTTCCGCTGCATCGGCACTTGCTGGCTCGCTGCACGGCGGCGCGAACGAGGAAGTCCTGAAGATGCTCGATGAGATTGGCACCAAGGACAATGTCCCGGCTTACATCAAGCGCGTGAAGGACGGGCACTTCAAGCTGATGGGCTTCGGGCACCGCATCTACAAGAATTACGATCCGCGTGCCAAGATCATCCGCTGGAGCGCCGAGCAGGTGTTCGAAGTAACGGGACGCAACCCGAAACTCGACATCGCGTTGGAACTTGAGCGTATTGCGCTCGAGGACGAATATTTCGTCAAGCGCAAACTCTATCCCAATGTCGATTTTTATTCGGGAATCATGTATCAGGCCATGGGGTTCCGGCCCGAGATGTTCACGGTGCTGTTCGCGATCCCGCGAACAGCGGGGTGGCTCGCACAGTGGCAGGAGCTAATGAATGATCCGGAGCAGAAGATCACGCGACCCCGCCAGATCTATACCGGGCACGCCGAGAGAGAATTTGTGCCAATCGACAAGCGCGTCGCAGTCCCGATTCCGGCCGAATACCCAACGCGCTAATTGCCTTCGCAGCAAAAGAAAAAACGCTCCGCTTTGGCGGGGCGTTTTTAGTTTTCACATACCGTTCAGGGCTGACGCTACAGTGCGACGCGTCAGACGTAAGACCCTACATAATGGCAGCTTCGTTTTAGGCCGCGTGCTTCGCCAGTTCCGCCAGATGCGCGCGATGTTCTTCGGGCGATGTGATGACCTTCATCTCCTGCCAGTCGTAAGCGAATTCTTTTCCGCAATCAAGGCAAACCACATAGGTTCCCGTCAAGGCAGCAGCCTGGGGCCGGCGCGTTGCCCGGCGAACGCTTACGGGAAAGCTATAGTGAGCGTGCCTGCAACCGAAGAGAGTATTAACCAGTTTTTCAATCATGACCCACCTTCCATACCTGAGCGTGTATGCCAGTCCTGGGTTTATCTAGGAGTCTGCGCGCCCCCTTCACGGCTTGCCGTAACGCCAGCACTCAAATACTTAGATTCACCGATTGCCAAAAGGGTTTCGGGTTTTGCCAGCATGCCCATTTGCACGCTCTGATTCCCTGAACCCATTGCACCAGAAATAGTTACGGTGGGGGATGAGAAGAAGGGCTTACACCCTATCGGGGGGATTCTTGCTGGAGTGAGCCTTTTTCCTAGGTACTGAGCTACTCGCGCGAAAGCGGCGAATATCTAAACGCTCTGCGGCCCGCGCTTCTTGTGCTGCTGACACTTGGTCATAATCGCGGAGCGAAGCCGGGTGCGGAGATCGTCGGGCAATTCGTAGAGCTGCGAGTCCCTATAAATCTCGATGGTTTTCTTAGTAGTGTCGCAAACCACGTAGCAGTTGTGGCACCAGGAAAGATGATTCTCTAACTCGACTTTTGTCTTCTCGTCGAGTACGCCGTCCAGATAACTGGTCAGCTCGTGAAGGAACTCAGAGCATTTCACAGGTCGCCATCTCCGCTCGCCACATCAGTTTTAACCTCTCCACTTTTGCCATTGTCACCCTCGCGCCTCTGGAAGTAGCGTCCCAGCCGCTCTCGTAGTTGCAGGCGAGCCCGCAACAGCCGCGATTTCACAGCCGGCACGCTCAACTCCAGCGCTGCCGCAGTTTCCTCCGTGGATAATCCCTCCACGTCCCTCAGTACGAACACGGTCCGGAACCCTGGGGGCAGTCCCTGAATCGTTTTACTCAAAATCTCGCGTAGTTCCGCTTGCGTGTATTGCTGTTCCGGATTCGGGCTCCAATCCGCGATCTCGCGGGGAAGAGAGTCGTCTTCCGTTTTGATATCTTCGTCCAGCGAAACGGTGCGCTCGGGCTTGCGCCGGCGCAACTTCATTAGCGCTTCGTTGACTGCGATCCGGACCAGCCACGTATAAAACTTGGACTGCTCCTGAAACTTTGGCAGGTTGCTATACGCCTTCAGGAACGCTTCCTGCACCACGTCTTCCGCGTCCTCGCGGTTCTGCGTGATGTGCTGCGCGATCCGAAAAACGTTGCGATCGTACCGGCGGACCAATTCTTCGAAGGCTGAGTCGTCGCCCTTCTTGGCCGCCTGTACCAGCGCCAGCTCTTCGCTAACAGGCCCTGCTAGTTTGTTTTGGATGGCTCCCATGGTCTCGAAGATGCAGTATTTTCCCGTCTTTGTGACCATCATTCTGCAGCAATTGAACAGCTGCAGCGAAGCCACGAAATCAGACTGTTATTCTACTTGGTAACCACCCGATTTGCCCAACGGCTTTGTGCCGAGGGCGATTAGACTCTGGATTACGGTGCAGGAACCGGGGGCTGACGCGGTCGAGCAGGTACCGAAGTACTCATGATTCCCGCCCTACAAGTTCCATATAATCAGCAGTTAGAGTACTGTCAGTACTTATACGTGCGGAAGACTCGGGTCTTGGAAATGGTTCTCTGAGAATGGCGGACAGCAAGGATCTCCAGCAAATCGTCGAGCGCGCAGTGGCGCAGGTTTTCGAGCGTCAACTCCCCAAGTTGCAGGCCGAACTGGTGGAGCGCGTATTGGCGGAATTACCGGCGCATGCGCCTGCTGCGGAAGGTGCTGCCGCAGGCCCGGCGCCGAGCTCTCTCGCGCAAGCGGTCTCCAGCATTTACGCGGGGTCCACGCAAAAAGAAATTCTGAGAGCACTGCTCGATGCGGGCAGCTCGTATGCGGCGCGGGTCGCTCTCTTTGTGATGAAAGCGGGAGCAGCCAGCGGCTGGCAGGGACGCGGATTTGGAAACGACGACACGGTGAAGGATTTCGCTCTCGACATGAGCGCCGGACCGGTATCGCACGCGTATCAGAATCGAGTGGTGGCGCCGGCGAACATCGCTGAAATGGATCAGCGTTTCGTCGGACAGTTCGGTGGACCGGAGAACGAACAGATCATGGTTCTGCCGCTGGTACTCAAAGAGAAAGTTGCCGCCTTGCTTTACGCGGATGGCGGGGCCGATGGAATTCTCGACGCTGCTTCGCTGGAAGTGCTGGTCATGGCGACGAGTTCGTGGCTCGAAGTCACCTCGCTGCGCAAGCAGGTTCAGAAAGACTCCAGCGAAGTTGCCTCCCCTAGTATCGAGCGGCCTCCAGCGCCGGCGCCAGTACAAGCGGTCAGTTCTTTCTCGGATCCCTTCGCATCCCACGCGCCGAAACACATTGCGCCCAAGCCTACTCCGGAGCCGGAGCCTGCGGAAGTTGTCGAAGTTGTGCATGCAGCATCCGCAAGCGCAGCAGCATCGGCCCCTGCGGCAGCTGCCGATCCATTTGCTGGATTGTCCGCAGAAGACGCAGACACGCATCGCAAGGCGCAGCGCTTTGCCCGCCTGCTGGTTGATGAAATCAAGCTCTACAACCAGGCAAAGGTGGCGGAAGGCCGTCGCAATAAAGATCTTTACGACCGCCTGAAGGAAGATATCGATAAGAGTCGCGCTACGTTCCAGAAGCGCTATGGCACTACGGCCGCCGCGACCGGCGATTATTTTCAGAAAGAAGTTGTCCGCAGCCTGGCCGAAGACGATCTTTCGGTCATGGGTGCGAACTTCAAGAAGTAGGTTCGAATGCGGCCATTCATGGCCGCGTAGCATCTTAAAAGAGTACGGGCGTTAGCTCACGAACGGCAAATCAGGTTCTGGCATTCGCGTCTCCGCGCGAAGAACAAAAAAGGTGTTTCGATTGGGTCTCAAAAGTTGTCGCTTGCTGGCTCTGGCTGGGCTGTTAGGGCTCCTGAGCAGCTCGTCGCCGCTCGCACTGGCATTTCCTCAAGACGCACCGGCAGCATCTAATGCACCGGAAAAACAAACTTCAGCAGATAGCGCAGCTCAAGCGCCTGCAGCCTCCACGTCGTCCTCGCCGGCAAAATCCGCAGCGAAAAAAACGTCCGGCAAGACGAGTGCCGCCAGCACTCACCGGAACGTCACCAATAGGAAGACGGCGCACCCGACGCCGGCGAAACGAAAACGCCGCCCGATGTCTCCGCGCGTACGCCGCATCCGAGAAGCATTCGTTGCGTCTGCCAGCTTGCGCCCGATGGCGCAGCAATTGATTCAGGATCGTACTCCCGCGGCATATACCGGAGTCGAAAGCTACGCTCGCGCTCACTCCAAAGAAGATGCCGGTGCGCTGGCCTGGCTTGTCGTCGGATACGCGCACGTGCTGGATCGGGAATTCGCCAAGGCCATTGAGCCACTCAACCGCGCCAAGCCTCTTGCCGGTGACCTCGGTGACTACGTGACTTTCTACCTGGGAACTTGCTATCTCCAGACCGGACGCCAAGCCGAAGGGCTCGCCGCGCTCGCGAATTTTTCGACAACCTACCCGGATTCTTTGCTGGTGAGGGACGCACACCTGACCTATGCGAATGCGCTGCTGGCGGAAGGCCGGGCTTCGGAAGCCGTGGAAATCCTTGCGAAAGATCGCCTGCCGGCCCGTTCGGATATTGAATTCGCTGTCGGGAAGGCTTATGCGGCATTAAAGGACTATCCCAAGGCATCGGAAGCTTTTTCGAACATCTATTTCAACATGCCGATTTCGGCGGAAGCGGATGCGGCCAACGACGAACTCAAGAAGCTCTCGATTTCGCGTGAGGCGACTCCTGCTCAACGCAAAACTCGCGCAGAATTGCTGATGAAGTCGAAGCGCTACAACGATGCCGTGGAGGAGTACCGCGATCTGGCAGCTCACGCCACTCCCGAAACCCGTCCCGCAGTGGAACTCGCCCTCGCCGACGCCTTGCATCGCAGTGGCCGCAATCGCGAGGCGAAAGCCGAAGTCATGAATCTGCCTGGCGCAACCCCGGAGCAGAATGCGCAGCGCTTGTACATTCTTGCTTCCGCTGCGTGGTCATCGGACGAGAACGATAATTTCTACCGAACGGTCGATGAGCTGCGGCAAGCCTCCCCCACGAGCCCATGGCTGGAACAAGCTCTGTTGCTGGTCGCAAACTTGCACTTGGTGCATCACGAAGCCGATCAGGCGCTCGACGCCTTCCGCGAATTGCAGCAGCGCTTTCCGAACGGGAGCAAGGCCTCTTATGCGCACTGGAAGGCTGCATGGCTGACCATGCGCCTCGGGCGCAAGGAAGAGGCGAAGAAGGAATTTGAAGAACAGATTGCCATTTATCCCAACGGGAACGAGACTTCGAATGCGCTGTATTGGCGTGCACGTCTCGCGGAGGAAGAAAACCAACCGGCGATGGCTCGTGCTTTTTATCAGAAGCTCTCGGACCGTTATCGCAATTATTACTATGCGGCACTGGGCCGCGAGCGACTGAAGAAGCTTCCTGAGAGCTCGGACCAGCCCGGACAATATCCGCTGTTGGATCGCATTCCGCCGCTCGATCACGCGGAGAAGGTCACATTGGAAGATCCTCCGGCCGAGGATCTCCATCTTCAGAAGGCGAAGCTCCTCGGAAACGGCGGCCTGGTGGATTTTGCCGTGCAAGAATTACAAGCTGCGGCACGAGACGACAAGGGAAACTGGGAGATCGCCGAGACCGCGCAAATCTACACCGACACCGGTCACTATGATCGCGCGATCGAGGTGATGAAACACTCAGTGCCCAGCTACTTCGCAGTCGATATCCCGATGCTGCCGCGCGAGTATTGGGAAGCCCTGTTTCCGCGCCCGTACTGGACTGATCTGAAGAAGTTCTCCACTGCGAATAACTTGGATCCCTACCTGGTTGCATCACTCATTCGCCAGGAATCTGAATTCAATCCCGTTGCAGTCTCGCGCGCCAACGCCGTCGGGCTGATGCAATTGCTTCCCAAGACCGGCAAACTTGTCGCGCGTCAGGAATCGCTCAGGCATTACAGCCCGAGCCAGCTTTATACGCCTACCGTCAACCTCGAGTTGGGCACGCGCTACTTCCGCGGCATGGTCGACCAGTTTGGCGGATCGTTTGAGCACGCTCTCGCCGCCTACAATGCTGGCTCGGATCGCGTCGAGGAATGGATGGGACAGGGTCCATATCGCGATTCTCCCGAATTCGTCGAATCGATCCCTTTCACCGAAACCCGTGAGTACGTGCAGGCGATCATGCGCAACGCCAGCGTGTATCGCCAGCTATACGGCACGCCCTAACCCTTCAAACTTTTCTGGAACTTTCCCCCAGGATCGCCGTATCTC
>Ga0181528_10001768_pt1 | contig 13366 bp, 14 predicted proteins | sample PEATcosm2014_Bin_47_FD_119742 | JGI IMG/M metagenome (GOLD analysis project Ga0181528, IMG submission 119742) | Peatland microbial communities from MTU Mesocosm Facility, Houghton, MI, USA - PEATcosm2014_Bin10_10_metaG | ecosystem: Environmental > Terrestrial > Soil > Wetlands > Peat | place...
AAGCACCATAGGCCGCATCGCGATCGCGCCGTGCTCGAAAAAGTCACCCTGTTTTTCAACGATACTTTTCGCAACTCGTAGCAAGGTATCGTTACGGCTATGTAGACTTTTGATAAACCAGCGGGCTTCCTGTAGGTGGTTTTTCATGCTGACATTGTCTTGGCTGCTGTCCGCGCGTTTGATCATTCCCGAATAAAATGGATTTACCCGCAATCTTGGCGCGATATCCGGATTTAAGGTTACAACCCATTGATCTTTAATTTTGCTGACAAATACATCCGGCACCACATACTGCACGTCATCATCCTGCAATCTCGCTCCAGGCTTGGGATCCAGTGTTCTAATCAACGTCAATATAGCTTTAAGCTGTTCTTCGCTCAAGCCAACCCGCTTCATCAACCGTACCTGATCGCAACTTGCCAATAAATCCAGATGGCGTCGAACGAAGTCGATAGTATCAGCCTTGTAGGGAGTGGTTTCCGGTAATTGCTGCAATTGCAGCCGCAAACAATCGGCTAAATCGACCGCGGCCACGCCAACCGGATCGAAATTCTGGATCATGTGCAACACTGCTTGCACTTCATCCATTTCCACTCCCTCCAACTGCTCTTGTAGACCTTGCAAAATATCGTTTAGCTCACTGGTAACATAACCGTCGTTGTTTACAGCATCAATAATTGCTGTTGCAATTGCGTAATCCCGATCAGAAATAGGCAACAATTCCAGTTGCCAAACCAGATGATCACGTAAGGTTTCGGCATTACCATGAAAAGTTTCAAACTCAGCGGACTCACCGCTATCGTCGCCAATAGGCAATGAGCTTTCAAAAACATCATCCCAACTGATATCTACCGGCAGTTCATCAGGGATATCGGTTTGAGAACCCTCGCTGGAAACTTCTCTGTTGTCGACTTTCTTTTCCCGAAAATCCAGATTCTGGCTATCATCTTCATCCAGTTCCAACATCATATTCGAATCGAGCGCCTGCTGAATTTCCTGTTGGAGATCCAGTGTCGACATTTGCAGCAACTTGATTGCCTGCTGCAATTGCGGGGTCATGGTCAGACTTTGACCAATTCGGAGTTGTAGGGATTGTTTCATTAAGATCTTAACCTATAGACTAAACTTGTCGCCCAGATACACCCGGCGGACTTCTTCGTTCTCGACAAGCTGTTGCGACTGACCCTCAGCAATTACTTTACCACCGTTCAGTATGTAGGCGCGATCACATATTTCCAGGGTTTCCCTCACCTTGTGTTCAGTTATCAAAATACCGATTCCTCGAAGTTTTAAGTGGGCGATAATTTTTTGCAAATCAATCACTGATAGCGGGTCAACGCCGGCAAACGGTTCGTCAAGTAAAATAAACTTAGGATTGGACGCCAAAGCTCGCGCGATTTCAACCCGCCGCCGTTCTCCACCCGATAAACCTAGCGCCATTTGCTGACGTAGTTTTTCAATATTAAATTCGCTCAGCAATTCATCTATCATCAGTTCAATTTGACCATCGGTCAAATTATCGTCACGCATTTGCAATACCGCGCGCAAATTATCCGCTACACTCAACTTTCGGAACACGGATGCTTCTTGAGCAAGATAGCCTATCCCCAAACGCGCCCGACGATGCATAGGATGATGAGTGATGCGTAGATCGTCGAGAAAAATTTCTCCACTGTCTGCTCGCACCAACCCAACCAACATATAAAAGCTGGTGGTTTTACCGGCGCCGTTAGGACCTAGCAGACCAACAACTTCACTCGTGTTAACTGTTAAGCTTACGCCGTCGACAACGTTGCGCTTGTTATAGCTTTTAAAAAGCAACTCTGCCGCGAGACATGCCATGTCACTTTGCCTTTTGGGATTGCGACTTCGGTTTAATTACGGAATGCACCCGCTTGGCATCGCCTACTTCGACATGTTCTCCGGCTTTTAATAAGGACAATTTAGTATCATATTCTATGTAGTCACTGGATTGTTTGGCGTCGCCTTGCCAAACCGAAGCATTTTTCTTGAAAATCAGCAAATTTTTATCCGGATAAAACTCGTTAATCAAGCCTTCGCCGAACATTTCTTCTTTATCAACTTCCGGCAACTGCCTAAAATGGGAGGGTTTTCCAGTGGAAACCAGATGTTCGATATTCCCGTCCTTCATATAAACCACCAACTGATCGCCATCTATATTGATACTGCCTTGGGTGGCATGTACATTACCAGTATAAGTGCTGATATCTTTCTTTTCATCATATACCGCTTTATCTGAATCAATATAAACTGGTTGCTCGGAATCGCTCTCAAGTGCTCCAGCAATGCCGGTAAATAATACTAAGCAGAATCCGGTTATTTTAATTATTAAGCTCATAGCGGCCTTTTACCTTGGATAAAAATTTGAGGTGAATAGGGCTGACAAACGTCACTTCCATACCCGTTCCCGAGGTTTTGTCCGGTGGACTGATAATCTCCCCCCAGTCTTCAGTTTCGGCATAATTGGTCGCCAACTTGACGCGTAAATTAGAGGTGTTGATTGTCAACGCTTTGGCGTCTTTTGTAGCCTCGCGATTTATAAACGTTTGCCCGATCAGTTGGAGATTATCGCCATCCGCGGCCATAATGCCGTTTTCGGCCTTGATACGCCAAGGGGCGACGGTTCCAGTCGAGTTAAATAAAGTCATCAGCGGCATGTCCAAATGGGTTGAGCCGTCTGCTTTGTAATGCTGCATTTTATCCGCCAACAGCTCGTTTTTCGGCAAACCTTCTGTATCCATCTCTTTTTTGTAATATCCGCTGCTAAAAAAATCGGGACTATTCTCTGAAATTTTTATTGCCACGTCGCCTTCTTCGTTCCAGCGAGCCAGGCCCCAGCTTATTAGGGCGACCGCAGCCACAATCAGAGGCAATTTCAGTTCTCGTCCCGACGTCATAAGTAAGTTTGCAATATGCCTTGGAAATTTCCCTGCACTTGCATAATCAAATCACAAACCTCACGCACGGCCCCAAAACCACCCCCTGCCGCCGTACACCAATCCGCGTAGTTTTTTACTGCAAAATTAGCGTCTTGCACAGCTATCGCGAAACCGACCTGGGTAAGAATAGGCAGATCCGGTAAATCATCGCCAACATGCGCTGTTTGTTCGGCCGTTAAGTTTAAAGTATTTAGAATTTCACCAAAAGCAGCGCGTTTATTTTCATGGCCTTGATACACATATTCGATTCCCAGACTTTGCATCCGCAATGCTACGCTGCCGGAACTTCGACCGGAAATTACCGCAACCTCAACACCGGATTGCCGCAACATTTTTAGACCATGACCATCCCTAGCATGAAAGCACTTATATTCATTACCCTGGTTATCGAAAAACAAGCGACCATCGGTCAGAACGCCGTCGACATCCAGAATCAACAACTTAATGCGTTTTATTTTATGGATTTGCTCGGAAGTTAAATCTTGCATGCGGAGTTACCTAAACAATTCCGGCGCGAATCAAATCGTGCATATTTAAAGCGCCCTGAATCTTTTGCTGAGTGTCGACCACTAACAGTGCGTTGATTTTCTTCACTTCCATAATCTGCATCGCCTCTGCCGCCAGAATATCGGCGCTAATAACCGTGCAAGCTCGCGTCATAACTTGACCGACTTTGGTGGTGTGCACGTTCAAATTTTTCTCCAACATCCTTCGCAAATCGCCATCGGTAAAAATGCCGACCACACATTGATTGGTATCAATTACAGCCGTCATCCCCAGCTTTTTATTGGTCATCTGTAATAAAGCACTGCTGACCAAAGCATTATCTTCGATCACCGGCACTTCAGCGCCGGAGTGCATCACGTCGCTAACTTTTAACAATAAACGTTTACCTAGACTACCGCCCGGATGCGATAAAGCAAAATCGTCACGGGTAAAACCTTTGGTTTCCAGTAGAGAAACCGCCAACGCATCACCCATGACCAAAGCGGCTGTAGTACTTGAAGTCGGGGCCAGTCCCAATGGACAAGCCTCGTGTTCAACAGCGACATTGATATGCGCGGTAGCAAATTTGGCCAATGTTGAATCCGGATTGCCGGTCAACGCAATCAGTGGCACTCCCAGTCGTTTAATAATAGGTAAAATTGTCAAAATTTCACTGGTTTCACCGGAATTTGATAATGCCAAAACCACATCTTGACGAGTAATCATTCCTAAATCGCCATGACTGGCCTCGCCGGGATGAACAAAAAAGGCCGGCGTCCCGGTGCTTGCCAGAGTCGCGGCAATTTTACCGGCGATATGCCCTGACTTTCCCATGCCAATCACCACAACGCGACCTTTACAGGCCAACATTAACCGGCAGGCATACACAAATTGAGCATTGATTTGCTCGCTGAGTGCGATAATAGCTTGAGCCTCGGCCTGTATCACCGCCAAAGCTAACGCTTGAATATTTAGATCGTGCCCCACTTTTAAGCCGCTCCGCAGCAACCAACCCACAAAAGGGAACTATTATTGCATGTTATTAACGAACTTTTCACCTCAAGTCATTGACTTATTCTTAATGCCTCATACAAAATAGCTATCTTTTATACGAAAATATCCCTTGAATTTCCTACATGGCTAGTAGCTCAAGCACTGAAAATAACATCGTCGCGGTAAAAAACCTATGCTTTAGCAGAAGCAATAGAAAAATATTTGACGATGTCAACCTGGATATCCAACGCGGCAAAATCACCGCAATTATGGGTCCCAGCGGCACTGGCAAAACCACCTTGTTAAAACTGATCGGCGGCCAGCTTACCCCGGATAGCGGGAAAATAGAGGTAGACGGTCAAAATGTACATAGGTTAAAAACCCGTGATCTGTATACTTTACGTAAACGCATGGGTATGCTGTTTCAAAGCGGCGCGTTACTGACTGATATGAATGTCTTCGATAATGTCGCTTTTCCGTTACGCGAACACACTCAGTTGCCGGAATCGATGATCCGCAGCCTGGTTTTAATGAAGCTGCATGCTGTAGGTTTGCGTGGCGCGCGGGATTTGATGCCTAATGAGCTATCCGGCGGTATGGCGAGGCGGGTAGCGATGGCGCGCGCCATCGCGCTTGATCCTTTGATGATCATGTACGACGAGCCGTTCACCGGTCAGGACCCGATTTCCATGGGAGCGCTTGTACATCTTATCAAAGCGCTGAATGCAACCCTGGGGCTGACCAGCATTATTGTCTCGCATGACGTCCAGGAAACGGCCGCGATAGCAGACTATATTTATGTTCTTTCCGAAGGTAAAGTCGTTGGCCAAGGAACGCCCCGGCAAATAGCCCAATCCGATTCCCCTTGGGTGCAGCAATTTATGAACGGATACCCCGACGGCCCGGTACATTTTCAATACCCGGCCATTGACTACCTTGATGATTTGTTAGCATCTACATAACCGACACCGGCTTAAATATGCTTGAATTTTTTACAAACCTGGGTAGTTCTACGCGCAACAGTTTTTCCAAGCTCGGACGCGGGGCGTTTTTCCTCATCCATACGTTGTCCGGCATAGGTCAGGTATTAACGCGTCCCGGATTGCTGCTCAAGCAAATGTATTCCGTGGGCGTGTTGTCTTTTTTGATCATCACTATTTCCGGACTGTTTGTAGGCATGGTCTTAGGCTTGCAAGGCTTTTATATTTTGCGAGACTTTGGCGCCGAAGAGTCCTTGGGCGTTATGGTCGCCGCCTCGCTGGTGCGTGAATTGGGCCCGGTAGTTTCGGCAATTCTGTTTGCCGGTCGCGCCGGTTCGGCGTTAACCGCCGAAATTGGACTGATGAAAGCTACGGAACAACTGTCCGGGATGGAAATGATGGCGGTAGATCCGATCAAACGTATAATTGCCCCACGCTTTCTGGCGGGTTTTATTTGTATGCCATTGTTAGCTGCCTTATTCAGCGCTATTGGCGTGATGGGCGGACATATGGTTGGCGTCAGCATGCTGGGCGTTGACGATGGCGCATTCTGGTCGCAGATGCAGGCTACTATTGATTTCCGGGAAGACATTGTCAACGGCGTGATTAAAAGCATAGTCTTTGGCTTTGTAGCCGCTTGGATTGCGCTATTTGAAGGTTATGACGCGGGTCCAACCTCGGAAGGCGTAAGCCGCGCCACCACCCGTACCGTCGTCAATTCCGCCTTCTCGATTCTGGCTCTCGATTTCATTCTAACCGCACTCATGTTTGGAGAAATTTAACATGCAGCATTCTAAAACTCAGGACACTTTGGTCGGATTTTTTGTCGCTTGCGGCATTGCCGCCTTATTTTATTTGGCTCTGCAAATCAGCAACCTGGGAACTTATTCCAGCAAAGACAGCTATACCATCAGCGCCAGCTTTCAAAATTCAGGCGGGCTAAAAGTGAAGTCTCCGGTTTCTGTGGCCGGTGTTCGCATCGGTCGCGTCTCCGCAATTACACTGGATAAAAACAGTCTTGAGTCAGTTGTGGAAATGCGTATTGAATCTAAATATAACAATTTGCCAGACGATTCCGGCGCCAGTATTTATACTGCCGGTTTATTGGGAGAAAAATATGTCAGCATAGATCCCGGTCCTGGTTTATCAGGCGCTTTTTTAAAAGACAAAAGTAAAGTGGAAAATGTCAGTTCGGCGATTATCCTCGAAGAAATGATAGGTAAATTTTTCTTGAGTAAAGAAGGCAAATGATGTCCAAACTGTCATTAACCGAGCAAAGTCCTGGCCATTACATGGTTGAAGGCAGCTTAACCTTTGCCGGCATGGATAAGCACACAGTTAAGTCATTCAAATTTATTAAAGGCTTAGATAGCATCTGTATCGATTTAGCCAAAGTTGAAGCTGCCGATAGCGCCGGCCTAGCGCTAATGATCGAATGGATTAGACTCAGCCGCAAGAATCGAATTCGAATCAGTTTCACGAATATCCCGGAACAACTCCTCGCCATCGCCAAGCTCAGCGGCCTTAACGAAAACGAATACTTTGCAGTCGCTGCCAAATAGCAGTATTGCCTTACCATTAAACTTACTCGACATTAGATATGGATAAATTACTCATCACCGGCGGTCAACCTTTATCCGGTGAACTCCGCATTTCCGGCGCCAAAAATGCCGCCTTGCCGATTCTGGCCGCCACCTTATTATCCGAGTACCCGGTTAGCGTCGGCAATATTCCGCACCTGCATGACATTACCACGACGCTGGAATTGTTGGGTCAAATGGGAGTGGGTCTGCTGGTCGACGAAAAAATGAATATTGAAGTCAACTCCAGCAGCATCGACAAATACGAAGCCCCCTATGAACTGGTAAAAACCATGCGAGCTTCGATTCTGGTGCTCGGCCCGCTCTTGGCCAGGTTCGGCGAGGCTCATGTTTCGTTGCCGGGAGGATGCGCTATAGGTTCACGCCCGGTGGATATACACATTGACTCTTTAATAAAAATGGGCGCTGATATTCAGGTTGAAGCCGGTTATATCCATGCTCGCGCCAAACGTTTAAAAGGCTGTCATTTAGTCCTGGATAAAATTACCGTTACCGGCACCGAAAATATTTTGATGGCCGCTACCTTAGCCGATGGCATTACCATCATAGAAAATGCCGCCAAAGAACCGGAAGTGTCTGATCTCGCTCACTTTTTGAACAAAATGGGCGCAAAAATCACCGGAATTGGCACAGACATACTCACGGTTGAGGGTGTAGACGCGCTAGGTGTAGCTGACCTGCACTACGATATCCTCCCAGACCGCATAGAAACCGGCACCTATTTGGTTGCCGGCGCTATCAGTCGCGGCAGGGTGCGATTAAAAAATACCGATCCCCGCCTTCTTGACGCCGTATTGGTTAAACTCCGGGAAGCCGGCGCGGATATTATGATCGGTGATAACTGGATAGAATTGGATATGCACGGTAGGCGACCAAAATCGGTTACCATTCGCACCGCGCCTTATCCTGCTTTCCCAACCGATATGCAAGCGCAATTTACCGCTTTGAATTCAGTGGCGAATGGGGTCGGACTAATCACCGAAACCGTTTTCGAAAATCGTTTTATGCATGTACAGGAACTGCAACGCATGGGCGCACAGATTAAAATTGAATCCAACCTAGCCATATGTACCGGCATAGAACTGCTAAAAGCCGCTCCGGTAATGGCAACCGATTTACGCGCGTCAGCCAGCTTGGTGCTGGCAGGTTTGGTTGCCGAGGGTGAAACCCTGGTAGATCGAATTTATCATATAGATCGCGGTTACGATCATATCGAAGAAAAACTCACGCAATTAGGCGCAACCATCCGCCGCGTACCCCGTTGAGGTCTGATAATTCATGTTGACCATTGCCGTATCCAAAGGCCGCATCTACGAAGAAGCCTTACCGTTGCTGGCTGAAGCCGGCATAATTCCCATAGACGATCCGCAAAAAAGCCGAAAGCTGATTTTGCAAACCAGCCGGCCCGATGTTCAACTAGTGATTATTCGCGCTACCGATGTCCCGACTTTTGTCGAGTATGGCGCAGCCGATCTTGGCATCGCCGGCAAGGATGTCTTGCTTGAACACGGCGCGGAAAGCCTCTATGAACCAATGGATCTGGGTATAGCCGGCTGTCGTTTAATGACAGCCGCCCGGGTTGACGCCCCTGCCATAAGCGGCCGGATTCGTGTCGCTACCAAATACGTTAATATTGCGCAACGCTATTTTGCCGATTTAGGGGTTCAGGCGGAAATCATCAAGCTTTACGGCTCTATGGAACTCGCGCCCCTAGTTGGTCTGTCCGATTGCATCGTGGATCTGGTCGACACCGGTAATACATTAAAAGCCAACGGCCTGGAGCCTCGAGAGTTGATTATCAATATCACTTCGCGTTTAGTGGTAAATAAAGCCGCGATGAAAATGAAACATCAGGCTATTCAAGCGCTAATCGACCAACTGGAAATCACTTTAAGCAAACGGTGAGACTATGACCGCGATAACCATCACCCGCCTTGACGGCACGGCTGTCGACTTCAATCAGCAATTAGCATTACTTCTAAGCTGGGATGCCGCCACAGACCTGGAAATCCATCAGCGAGTGTTTGAGATTATCGCAAATATTCGCAAACATGGCGATCAAGCGCTGATTGAATACACCAATCGTTTCGACCTCTGCAAATTTAACCAGGCCTCTGAGTTGGAATTGAGCCAAACGGCGCTACGGCAAGCCTGGAATAATTTGCCTAGTCAACAAGCGATAGCCCTGCAAACCGCCGCCAATCGGATCCGCACCTATGCTGAACACCAAAAATTGCAATCGTGGGAATACACGGAAATCGACGGTAACGTGCTCGGCCAAAAAGTCACCGCACTCGATAAGGCTGGGCTTTATGTCCCTGGAGGAAAAGCTGCCTATCCATCTTCAGTATTGATGAATGCAATTCCGGCCAAAGTGGCCGGGGTTAGAGAACTGGTGATGGTCGTGCCGACGCCAAATGGCGAAACAAATCAGTTGGTTTTGGCGGCGGCCCATATTGCCGGCGTGGACAGGATTTTTACTATCGGCGGCGCGCAAGCCATTGCCGCTCTGGCTTACGGCACCGAAACCATACCGGCTGTCGATAAAATCGTCGGCCCCGGCAATATTTATGTTGCTACCGCCAAAAAACTGGTGTTTGGTCAGGTTGGAATAGACATGATCGCTGGACCATCGGAAATTTTAATTATCTGCGACGGCGACACAGATCCCGACTGGATTGCCATGGACCTTTTCTCGCAGGCGGAACACGATGAAAATGCCCAAGCAATTCTGATAAGCAATAATGCAGAATTTCTGGATAGCGTTCAACAGAGTATTAACAAGCTGTTGCCGGACATGGAGCGCGCTGAGACCATAGCCGGTTCTTTACGTTCGCGAGGCGCCTTTATCCAAGTTTCCGACTTGATGCAAGCCGCCGAAATCGCGAATCGCATCGCTCCGGAGCATCTGGAGTTATCAGTTGCCAATCCGGAAGCGCTCTGTGAACACATCCGTAATGCCGGGGCGATTTTCCTGGGCCGCTATACCGCCGAGGCGCTTGGTGATTATTGCGCCGGTCCAAACCATGTGCTTCCCACCTCCGGTACCGCTCGTTATTCCTCGCCACTGGGCGTTTACGACTTCCAGAAGCGCAGCAGCCTAATCAACTGCTCCGCGGCAGGCGCTCAACAATTGGGCAAAATCGCCTCGGTGTTGGCGCGGGGTGAGAGTTTGACAGCGCACGCGCGTTCAGCGGAATTTAGGATATAAGTTAATCGTCGCCATAACACTAGAAATCTAAAATAATGTCTGACATTCAGCTTAACAAGCTTTTCCGCCAGGAACTCCTGTTTATGTCGGCATACAAAGTAGCCGACGCAAAAAATCTGATCAAGCTGGACGCCATGGAAAATCCTTACTGTTGGCCGGAAGCAATACAGCAACAATGGCTGGAAACCTTAAAAAACAGCGCCATTAACCGCTATCCGGATCCTGAGGCAAGAATATTGTGCGATGCATTGCGCAACAGTAATCGCTTACCCGAAGAGTCTGCGCTGTTACTGGGTAACGGTTCCGACGAAATCATACAAATATTGCTAATGGCCTTACCGCAAAATGCTAGCGTGATTGCTCCGGAACCAAGCTTTGTGATGTACAAACAGATCGCGCAAAGTCTGGGCTTAAACTATCGAGGCATACCATTACTCAGCGACAGCTTTGATTTGGACCTGCCGGCTATGTTAGCGAACATCAATGAACTGCAACCAGCATTGATTTTTTTGGCCTATCCCAATAATCCGACCGGCAACCTGTTTGACGCGCAAGCTATAAAAACCATCATCGCCAGTGCTCCGGGTCTGGTAGTCATTGATGAAGCTTATGCACCTTTTGCCGACTCTAGTTTTATCGATAGTCTCTCCGACTATAATAATTTGTTGGTCATGCGCACCGTCTCAAAACTTGGCTTAGCCGGTTTACGACTCGGTTATTTAATCGGCCCGATAGCTTTGCTTGAGCAATTGCATAAACTTCGTTTGCCCTACAACATCAACTGCCTAACGCAAGTTACTGCTGCATTTGCACTGAACAACGCCGACTTTCTGCGGCAGCAGACGGAAAATATTCGCCAGGAAAGGAGTTTGGTATTCAATGCATTGCAAGCCATCGCCAATATCAAACCCTATTCCAGTTCGGCAAATTTTATTTTGTTCAAAACACTGGGCGCGAGCGCGGATCACGTTTTTAACTCGCTAAAACAACAAGGCGTCTTGATAAAAAACCTGTCTCGCCAAGGTGGTGTTTTAGAAAACTGTCTTAGGGTTACCGTCGGTAAACCTGAAGAAAATCAAGCTTTCCTGAAAGCCTTACAAGCCGCGTTAATGCTGAATTAGCGCTAGGTTTTTTGCTTTTTTTCTGAGGCAACGCTCGATCCAAGCAACTATCTTCCAAGCTACGGCTTCTATAATTGCGATCAGTAAGGTATATTTGCCGAAAACTATAATAAATTTGGTGCGGCTTGTAGTGCATCAAACTAACACAGGAGCGTTACTCATGAACCAAAAAGGCGTCGATCAATCTAAGCGCCAGTTTCTAACCTCTGCACTATCAGTGGTTGGCGCAGTAGGTACGGGTTATTTGGCCGTACCCTTCCTCTCACAAATGCGCCCAAGCGCCAAAGCGATGGCGGCCGGCGCGCCAGTCGAAATCGATATCAGCAAAATGGAAACAGGTCAATTAATCCGCGCTGCCTGGCGAGGCAAGCCGGTCTGGGTGCTTAACCGTACTCCGGAAGTTTTGGCGACTTTGACCACGCTGGACAGCAAGTTGGCGGATCCGCAATCCTTTGCATCTATGCAGCCCGAAACCAGTAAAAATAGTTACCGCTCTATAAAACCAGAGATCTTCGTTGCTGTCGGTCTATGCACTCACTTGGGCTGTTCGCCCACTTTTCGTCCGGAAATCGCGCCAAACGATTTAGGCGAAGATTGGAAAGGCGGTTTCTTTTGTCCTTGTCACGGCTCATGGTTCGATCTGGCCGGCCGTGTCTACCGAGGCGTCCCGGCTCCGACCAATCTTGAGGTTCCCCCTTATCGATACATCACGGACACCCTCATCATCATAGGCGAAGAAATCGAGGAAAACAGGACATGAAAAGCAAAATCAACCACTTTTCCGATTGGGTTCTGGAGCGTTTTCCACTCTCCGACCTCTGGAACGAACACATGGCGCACTACTATGCGCCAAAAAACTTTAACATCTGGTATTTCTTTGGCTCCTTGGCATTATTTGTTTTGGTCAACCAATTTGTTACCGGTATCTTATTAACCATGAACTACAAGCCGGATGCAGAACTGGCTTTCGATTCCGTCGAATACATCATGCGCGATGTCGACTGGGGCTGGTTGGTGCGGTATATGCATTCTACCGGAGCTTCGGCCTTTTTTATTATCGTCTATTTACATATGTTCCGAGGTTTGCTGTATGGCTCATTCAAGCAGCCGCGCGAACTGATTTGGATTTTCGGCATGCTGATTTTCGTTTGCCTGATGGCGGAAGCATTTATGGGTTATCTGCTGCCCTGGGGACAAATGTCTTATTGGGGCGCGCAGGTTATCATTTCGTTGTTTAGCGCCATTCCGGTGATTGGTGATGAGTTGTCGCTGTGGATACGTGGTGATTACGTTGTCGGCGACGCTACCCTAAATCGTTTTTTTGCCTTCCACGTCATCGCTGTGCCATTGGTATTGTTGATCCTGGTTTTTCTGCACATCGTGGCATTGCATGAAGTCGGTTCCAATAACCCCGACGGCATAGATATCGAGGAACACGTCAATTGGCAAGGAAAGCCGCTGGACGGCATTCCGTTTCACCCTTACTACACGGTAAAGGATCTGGTCGGGGTGGGCGTATTTATGTTTTTCTTTGCGACCGTGATTTTTTATATGCCGGAACTAGGCGGATATTTTCTGGAACACGCCAACTTCATCCCTGCCGACCCCTTAAAAACCCCTGAGCATATCGCGCCGGTATGGTATTTCACGCCGTTTTACGCCATTTTGCGCGCGGTTCCCGATAAATTTGCCGGCGTTATCGCCATGGGCGGCGCTATCGTGGTGCTGTTCATGCTACCGTGGCTGGATCGCAGCAAAGTTAGATCCATTCGCTACCGTGGCGGCATGTTCAAAAAAGCCTTGCTGTTGTTCGTAATCAGCTTTGTCAGCTTAGGTTACCTCGGTACTCAACCGGCTACCGGGTTGGCTACGACGATGGCAAGAGTTTTTACCGCCATCTATTTCGGTTTCTTTTTGTTGATGCCGCTTTATACGCGCTGGGAAAAAACTAAACCGTTACCTGAGCGCTTAACTGAGCAACAAAGTCTGGAAGATCGACTTCCCAAAATAATAG
>Ga0181528_10001769_pt1 | contig 13355 bp, 11 predicted proteins | sample PEATcosm2014_Bin_47_FD_119742 | JGI IMG/M metagenome (GOLD analysis project Ga0181528, IMG submission 119742) | Peatland microbial communities from MTU Mesocosm Facility, Houghton, MI, USA - PEATcosm2014_Bin10_10_metaG | ecosystem: Environmental > Terrestrial > Soil > Wetlands > Peat | place...
TGAACGCCAAAGTACGGCGCCCTTGACACCGCCTCCCACGCCGACGCAGTAGTGCGCCTTGACAGAAGACAACGTCGTCATACACAGGATGACAAGTAATTATAAAAGGCAAAGGCAAAGGCAAAGGCAAAGGCAAAGGCGAAGGCAAAGGCAAAAGCAAAAGCAAAAGCAAAAGCAAGGGCAGATGCAAATGCAGGTCCTTCGACTCCCTTCGGTCGCTCAGGATGACAAATATTTATAAAAGGCAAAGGCAAAGGCAAAGGCAAAGGCAAAAGCAAAGGCAAAGGCAAAAGCAAAAGCAAAGGCAAAAGCAAGAGCAAAGGCAAGAGCAAGAGCAAATGCAGGTCCTTCGACTTGTTGCGCTCGTCCACCCCGTTGACGGGGACCTGTCGATGGGGCCCTTGGTTTCGCTTCAGTCGCTCAAGATGACAGTGCTTGTATTTATCAGGCAATTGCAGCATGTTCGGGGCTTCGCGGAGCTTGGATCATCGGCTCGCGCTGGGCTCGATCGGCTACCCTGAGACTACGTGATGAGTGATTGGATCTTCTGCCTGACCCGCGCCGGGCGCTGCGACGGGTTGCGATGAAAGCGCGCGTCACCGACCTGACGGCCATCTTTTTTGCTGTCTTCGGGTTCACCTGCTGGGTGCTCGGGGACAGTTGCATCAAGTGGATTGGGCAGTACGGGCTGCCGCCGCAAGAGATTGTGGCCTTCATGGGCCTGTTCATGGCGGTGACGCTGACGGTGCACGCGGCGGTACGCCGCAACATGAGTAACCTGAGGCCGCGCTCGGTGACGCGGCAGGTGCTGCGGGCACTGCTGGACATGACGAACAACATCTGCGTGGTGATTGCGCTGCGCCATCTTTCGCTGACCATCTTCTACATCCTGGTGTTTACTTCGCCGCTGGCGATTGCGGTGCTGTCGGCGGGGTTTCTGGGCGACCGGATTACGGCGAGGAAGGCTCTGGCGCTGCTGGCGGGCTTCAGCGGGGTGATTATCGCGGTAGCGCCGTGGAGCCATGCGCAGCACATCGACCTGGTGGGCCTGGTGAGCTGCCTGGTGTGCGTGGCCTGCTTTTCAGTGAACATGGTGTGGTCGCGGGTGCTGACCAGGACCGAGCCGCCGGAGAGCCTTGCATTCTGCTCCGGGGTGGTGACGGCCCTGGCCGGGCTGGCGCTGACGAGCCTGCACCCGCGGCCGCTGACGCCCACGCTGTGGCTGGCGCTGGGCATGATGGGCATGTTTTGCGCGGCGGGCACGTTCAGCTTCTATGTGGCCGTGAAGCACACCTCGGCCAGCAACGTGGCCCAGTACCACTACACGCAGCTGCTCACGGGGGGCCTGATCTCCTACCTGGTGTGGCACGACAAGCCGGGGCTGCCGATGCTGGCGGGCGGAGGACTGATTATTGGCTCGGGGCTGTGGATTGCGTTGACGGCGCGGAACAGCGAGGCGGCACTGGTCCCCGACCTGGCGGGGAGGTAAAGGGCGCGGGGACGGTTATTGCCTGGAGGCGCGCCTGGGACTGGCCTGGATGGCTCGCGGATTGCGGGGACTTCGACGGAGATTTCAGGGTCGAATGCTGAATCGATCATCTACGGCGAACATTCCTTTACTCTCCGCTAAACGTGATAGGGATCACTGCGAGCATTACAACGAGGGGGTCAGACTGCGGGCAACAAGGGGGTGGGCCATGGTTATCCTCATCTGGCTCGTGCTCTTACTTGTCGTTGCCGCTTTTATTGTGCTTCTGCTCGCATTGGGGCGGCTTGCGATATTCGAGCGGTATTCGGGCGGGCGGCCAGTTGATTGCCCCGAAAACCACCAACCAGCCGTGGTAAGCATCGATGCACGGCACGCAGCAGCGACCGTCGTGGATGGAAGCCCGGATTTGCGATTGTGCGACTGCTCGCGCTGGCCGGAACGCTCACAGTGCAATCAGGCCTGCCTGTCGCAGGCGCTTCACGCACAGCCTTACAAACCGGGTGTAGTGAAGGCGGGAAAGAAACAGATCTACCACCTTCCGATTCTTGTGGCGACGTTTGCCGCCTGGTACGTGGGAGTCATCTGGCACTCGCACTACATGTTCCGCGAGCAGTGGATACAGGCGGTGGGACTGACGCATGCGCAGGTGAAGCAGATGGTGTGGTGGGTATCGCCGCAACTGCTGACCGCGGCAGTGTGCCTGCTGTTTGCATACGGAGTGGCGTGGCTGCTTGCCGTGTCTCACCGCAAAGGGGTGCTCCAGGGAGTGCTGATGTCTGTGCTGCTTTGCGGAGCGGTGATTGCAATGACCGGGTATGGCATTGCAAGACTGCCACATGACCTGCTGATGCTTGAAGCGGGTTACACGGTTCTGGCTACGCTCACCGTGGGGGCGATTGTCGGCGGCTTGTATGACAAGCTGGTGCTGCGGTCGTAGTAACCGGGGGCTGGAACCGGTCTGATCAACAGAGTCTGTCGACGCAGTGAGGGCCTGAGAGCCGCATTGCGTTTGGGTTTCGCAGTGGGCCCGACAGGGGCGAGACGTTCGGCCCAGAGGGTAGGCCAAATGGGGTGATCGCCCGCGCCCACCTGGAGAAACCAAAAGCAAATGCAGGTCCTTCGACTTCCTGCGCTGCGCTCTGGAGGACAGAATCGGTGGATTACCGAGCGCTACTTGCCAAGAACCAGCTTGGCGATGGTGGCTAGTTGCATGTTGGACGTGCCTTCGTAGATCTTGCCTACTTTGGCGTCGCGGTAGTACTTCTCGGCGGGGTAGTCGCGGACGAAGCCGTTGCCGCCGAAGACTTCTACACTCTGGCTGGCGACGCGCTCGGCTACCTGCGAGGTGAAGAGCTTGGTCATGGCGGCTTCGCGGACGTAGGACTGGCCGGCATCTTTAAGGCGGGCGGCGTTGTAAACCATGAGTTTGGCGGCTTCGATCTCGGTGGCCATCTGGGCGAGGGTGAACTGGACGGCCTGGAACTCGGCGATGGGCTTGCCGAACTGAGTGCGCTGTTGGGCATAGCGGCCGGCGTGGCCCCAGGCGCCTTCGGCCAGGCCCAGCATCTGCGCGCCAATGCCGATGCGGCCCTCGTTCAGCGTCTCGATGGCGATCTTGTAGCCCTTGCCGGGCTCGCCGAGGAGGCTCGCTTCGCTCAGCTCGCAGTTGTCGAAGATAAGCTCGCAGGTGCTGCTGGCACGGATGCCCAGCTTGTCTTCCTTGCGGCCAACCGTGAAGCCGGGGGCGCCTTTTTCGACGAGGAAGGCGGTGATGCCGCGATAACCCAGCGCGGGGTCGAGCGTGGCGAAGACGATGAAGAGGCCGGCCTCGCGGGCGTTGGAGATCCAGAGCTTGCGGCCGTTGAGGCGGTATCCGGCGGCGGTTTTCTCGGCGCGGGTTTGGAGTGCGAAGGCGTCGGAGCCGGAGCCGGCTTCGCTGAGGGCGTAGGCGCCGACGGTGTCTGCGGCCAGGCGCGGGAGCCAGTGCTGCTGCTGCGCGGGCGTGGCCCAGCGGCGGATGGCGTTGATGACCAGGGTGTTGTGCACGTCCACCAGTACGGCCACGGCGGGGTCCACGGTGGAGATGGCTTCGATAGCCAGCGCGGCATCAAAGAACGTGCCTCCCGCTCCGCCCAGATCCTCGGGAATCTCGATGCCCATCAGGCCGAGGTCGAAGAGCTGTTTGACCAGGCCGGGGGCGAACTGCTGCTCGTCGTCCATGGCGCGAACGCGAGGAGCGATGGTTTCTTCGGCGAACTTCTTGACGGTCGCGAAAAAGAGGCTCTCTTCTTCAGAGAGCTGCGTGACGGGGGGGTGGGCTGGATGGGCCAACTGGGTATGCCTCCGGCATCGGAGTGTATCAAACGGGGCTGCCGCTGTGCCGGAAGGCAGGGAACGCCGAGAAGCCTGGTTGGTTCGAGATGGTAAAAGGACAATGCCGCGAGCACCCCGGCGATCTGGATCGATCGCCGGGAGGTTGGTTCGCAGTCAGGATTGGCTTGGATGTTTTGGCGGGCTTGACTCTCGCCTTAGCGGCGCGGGCTGTGGCTGGCGCCACCACGGTATCCAGGCAGGGCGTGCTCCTTGCCAGCGTCATGGCCAGCGTTACCTACATTGCCTTTTCCGTCGCGCGCTTCATTGCCCTGGAAGTGATTGAAGCGCTGGGCTCCGCGTGGCGGCAGGGGGCCGTTGTAGCCGTGACGGGGGTCAAAGCGGTTGTCGACGTGGCCAAAGAAGCCGTGCGGGCCGTGGAACCAGGGTCCGGCTCCAATGAAAATGCCGCCGACGAACCAGTCGGGCCCGTAGTAGCCATAGGGCGCGCAGTCGTAGGGCGCGTAGTCGAAGTAGCCGTAGGGGCAGATGGGCGCGACGCCAATGCCGACGACAACCTGGGCTCGATCGAGGGGTGCGGTGGCGAACAGGGCGACCGCGAGGGCCGCAAGGGCAAGAACTTTACCAAGAGACATGGATCCTCCTTTTTTCGCTTAGAGCCATAAAGGGTTTGGCGAGTTGCTTCTTCGCGACGCTCTTGAGCGGGGAAGTGCAACGACGAATGATAGCAAAGGAGATAGGCTTCCCGGATGAAGATTGGAATTGATTCGATGTTTCATGGACGCAGGGCTGGGAGTTAATCGGCGAGCTGGCGGGCGTGTTCGGCGACCAGCCGGAGCGCGGCGGTGCCCTTGGCGGGGGGGATATAACCGGTGGCGCGGCGGGCGATGGAGAGCTTCTCGCTGCTGAGCAGCTTGCGAATCTGGGTGCGGGCGTGCTCGGCCCAGGGTCCGCTGCGGTCCAGCTTCACATAGGACTGCCAGTGGCAGAGAGCCTTGCGGCGCTCGTTCTTCCGTTCATAGGCCAGGGCCAGGTTGTAGTGGGCGTCGGCGTAGCGGGGCGAGAGAACGACGGCCTGGCGATAGGCGGCGATGGACTCATCGAGCCGCTGCAACTCGTCCAGCACGTTTCCGAGGTCGAAGAAGGCGAGTACGTAGCCGGGATCGGCCACGCTGGCGCGGCGGTAGAGATCCTCAGCGCGGGCAAACTGGCGCTGATGGAAGTTGATGGTGCCGAGGTTGATATAGGCGGCTGCGTACTGGGGATCGATGGCCAGAATCTCTTCGTAGAGGGCAATGGCGCGCTGCTTTTCGCCGGCCTCCTCAGCCTGCACGGCGGCCAGAAAGCGGTCCTGGACGCCGCGCGGCCCGGGATGGCCAGGACGGCGCAGGAGCGAGGGCTCGAAACCGGCGGATGGCCGGCCGGCACGGTCCATCTGACCCACCCTGTCAAGGCGCTCGAAGTCGAAGAGCAACTGGCGGCGGATGGGGTCGACGATGGCTCCGCGGTGGCGGAAGGCGAGGCGCGTGCCGGTGCGGACCAGGCAGGCCTCAAGCAGAGGATTGGCCATGCCGGCGACGGCCTTCATGGCGACAATGGAGTGGCGGATGGAGGCCGCGGAGATTTCCTCGGCGCGCAGAGCGCGAAGGGTTCGCAGCTGACCCAGGTCCTGGAAGGTATAAATCTGCTGTGCGGGAATAAGGCCGGCTCGCTCCCACCCCTGCAACTGGTGGGAACTGATCTGCAAGATACGCAACACATCCTGACGGCTATAGCTGGTCACTCTTGTGTGCTCCCACCCGCGGTATGGCACGGCCCGAAGGTTTGAACTCGTGTTCTGAACCGGAAACCATCGGGTGAGACGCCCGGCTTGATCCCCTGGACCCGGTTGTTGGAACAGTTACTGAGGAACCGCTCTTGCTGCGATTATGCCAAGAGTATGCGTGGATATTGCGGCATTAACTACCGTTGCAACAAAAAAACACGTGGATAACTGGTGTCAGACTAGATACCCGGCGCCTGCGGTGTGGCCGCCGGCGCTGGGGATGCGGTTTGGCTTAGTTCCGGCTGCGCAACTTGGACAGCAGTCGCAGGATCTCGATGTAGAGCCAGACCAGGGTGACCATGATGCCAAAGGCGCCGTACCACTCCATGTACTTGGGAGCGCCCATCTGCACGCCCTGCTCAATGAAGTCGAAGTCGAGCACCAGGTTCAAGGCAGCTACGGCGACGACGATGAGGCTGAAGCCGATGCCGATGATGCCGGAGCCGTTGATGGACGCGAACTGAATGCCGAAGAAGCCAAGCAGCATCTGGATCAGGTAGAAGAGGCAGATGCCGCCGGTGGCCGCGATGACGCCCAGGCGGAACTTCTGCGTGACCTTGATGAGGCCGGACTGGTAGGCGATGAGGAGCACGAAGAGGGTACCGAAGGTGAGGCTGACAGCCTGGATGGCGATGCCGGGGTAGCGCATCTCCATCAGGGCCGAAAGGCCGCCCAGCATGAGGCCTTCCAGAAGCGCGTAGATTGGCGAGGTGACCGGAGCCCATTCCTTTTTGAAGGTGGTGACGAGGGCAAAGATCAACCCACCGAACAGCCCCACGAGCATCTCCGGGGCGACAGCGGCGGCATTGTGCGACTGCATGAACTGGCTCCAGGTCCAGGCCGCGGTGGCAAGCGAGCAGATGAGCAGGACTCCGGTCTTGTTCACCGTGCCGCTGAGCGTCATGCGGTTGGCGGCGTCGATCATGCCGCCGTATTGCTCGCCGGGCAGGTTGCGGAAGGTTTTGTCGCCCAAGGCTGGATTCGAAGTCTTCATCAGTGGCATTACGGTCTCTCCTGGATCTCAACTCGGATGCGTCGCAAACTGGCAGACCATTTGCGGTCTGCACAGTGGACGGTTCACCTGTAATTTTAGACCCGGATGGTGCGGAAAGGATGCGTTGCCGGCCGTGGGCGAGACGGATCGCGAGCAACGGGGACTGCGAAACAGTGGCGGCGCTCAGGGCTGAAAGGAGGAACAGCGCCATGGGGCGCGAACGCTTCTCAATCCGGTTGTGGGCGGGGGTGGGAAAGTGGAGCCGACGGTCAGACTTGAACTGACGACCTGCTGATTACGAATCAGCTGCTCTACCAACTGAGCTACGTCGGCTTGCTGCTCTTCCGATTGTATCGTTGCACTGGCTGGAGGTAAAGCGCAGGCGCGCCGGGACAGTGGGTATACTGCTGGTCATGTACGGCAACGCGGCAGAAGACTGGCAACGGCTCTCGGAGCAGTATCGCTCGATGTTTGATGGAGAGCTTGAGGAACTCGCTCGCAGTTTGGGCGACCTGACCCCGACGGCGCAGGAGGTTTTGCGCGGCGAGATGAAGAGCCGCGGGCTGAGTGACCCGCTGGCTCCGCGCACTGAGACGCATGCACGGCCTGCTGCGGCTGAGCGGGCTGGCGGAGCGCTTTTGGATGCCGCTTCTTCGCGATGGGCGAGCGCCGTCGATCCGGATGCTGTTGTCGACGATTTGACGACCGGCGAAAGCGATGAGGGGGATACGGGTGACGAGCCGCGCGAGTACACGTGGAAGACGCTGCTGTGCGAGTGCGACACCCCGGATGAGGCCTGGCAGCTTCACGAGGTGTTGAAGAGGGCGGGAATCGACAGCTGGGTGGAAGGCGCGAGTGGGCGCGGCGGAGGTTTTCCGAGTGTGGTGGTTGCGGCCGATCAACTCGATCGGGCTATCGAGGTCGCCAACCAGCCGATTCCTCAGGAGATTATCGATGATTCCAAGGTGGAGGTGCCGGAGTTCATTCCGCCCAAGTGTCCGGCGTGTGGAGCGGAGGACCCGGTGCTGGAGAGCGCGGAGCCGACGAATTCCTGGCTGTGCGAGGCGTGCGGTAAGCAGTGGACGGAGCCCGTGGTGGGCGAGGACGGGGTGCAAAAGCCGGCTGGGCAATGATGGCCCGGGCGCGCTCCTGAGAAGCCGGGCAAAAACGGAAAGAGCCACCCGGCAACAGGGCAGCTCTTCCCTCAGGGAGAATAGTTCCAACGGAGGCAAAACCATCAGAACTTTCTGGCTGCATAGTAGGTGCGGTGGAAGGGAGTGTCAAGGATAAATCGCTGGCGAAATAACTATTTTAAAATCAATGTAATACAAAACAAATGCTGGAAAAGAGAAAGGCTGTATCTTCGATGGTTGTTCGCCTTTAAGTACCCGTGTATTTAGGTCTTTTCACGGGTTTTCCTTGGGTTTAGGCCGAGTTTTCCACAGGTTTGAGCGCCGCATTAACCCTTCGGATGCGGCCTGTCAATTGGCTGGACGGGTTCGACCCACTCCTCACTCAGGTCGATGCGGATGAACTCTTCCTCGAATACCGAGGAGATGGGCTTGCCGCGGGCCATGCGGTAGAGGGCTCGGCCACCGCCCAGGAAGAAGCCGAGCAGGAGCGCTGCGGCTGCGCCGATGAGGCAAAGGGTGAAGATGCCGAGAAGCAGCTTGCCGGTCTTTGCCACCTCCGACTCGGTGGGCTGGGGTATCGAGGTGATGTCGGACTCGTAGTGGACCAGCGCCAGCAGCTTGTGGCTTTCGTCGGGGACGGCATCGCCGCTGACCAGAGCTACGAGCGGTCCGCTGCGGCGCACCTCAAGCGAGACCTGGTCGGAGTCTTGCAACGGCTTGGGCCAGGGCGGCTGGGCCTTGGAGCCGGCCTTGATGTAATCGCGGATGCGGGTTTCCTGGGCGGCGGCCATCTGCGGCGTGGGGTAGTCGATGATGGTGAGGGTGGCCGGGCCGGAACGCAGCGAGTAGTTGGCGGTAACGGCCTCTGCGCCGCGATCGAAGCCTACCAGGTCAGGCGGCAGCACGCCGCCTGCGCCGGCATAGCCTGCCGGCCCGAGGGCGTAGTGCGTGGTCTGCGGGTCCATTGAGTCTTTGGGCAGGTTGCCCAGGATGGGCGGCGCCAGCGCGCGGGGTCCGCCGGGAACAGGCAGGCCGCCGGCCAGCTCGCGGAGCTCTGCGCCGGACATGGGGCCGATGCGGGAGAAGTTGGCGTCGATGACGGTGTCACCCTGCCAGAAGAGCACGCGGTTCTTGTCGGAGGTTGCCCCGGAGCCGATCTCCTCTTTGGGCCAGCCGTTCTGGCGGTAGAAGGAGTATGCGCCGTAGGCCCCGCTGGCGTCGCGAAAGCGCAGGGCGCGCAGGGCAAGGGTCTCGCCGCTTCGCTTGTAGCTGGCCTGCATGCCGTCAGAGAAGTCGTACTCCGTGAGCGCCGCGGTGTTGGCAGGGTCAGCCTGCGCGGGATCGGTGATTTTCCGGGGTGGAGTGGCTGCGACCCATCCGGCAAAGGCGTCAGGCAGCAGCGCGGCGGGCGCAGGCGGGGGAACAACCTTGGCTGCGGGGCTGGCAGGTTCTTTCTTTTTTGCGGGTACGGCTTGCGGATGGGATAGAGGGGCGGCCGCGAGCAGTGCAGCAGAACAAGCCAGGATGGACATCCAACGCATCAATAAACTCCAGCCTTCAGGGTACACGCTCCGGGCAAAGTCTTGCCGTGGCGCACACCGCTCGATTTGGATACTGCAAAAGCCGTAAGGGATCCTCGCTCAGTCTTTGAAGGTTGCCCCGGCATCCGCATCGGCGCGCCGATGTTTGGGGAGGAGCAGCCAGGCCGCGATTGCCGCTACCGAGATGAGCGCGGGGGCGAGCAGGTCCCCATGCAGCCTGAAAACCTGTACGGCAAAGGCGGTGGCAACAATGAAGCATCCGCCCCACAGGCAAAAGCAGGCGAGGGCGCGGATGATCGGTTCCAGCCAGCGAAGATCCACCATGCCGCGTGCCGATTTGTGGAAATAGCCGGTTGGGTCAGCGTAAAACTGGCGTGCCATGTAAATGATGTAGCTGCCCAGCGCAGCGCGCAGAGCTACGGCCACTACGGGATTGGAAAGCAGTTGAGACGGGTCAATCATTCCGGCCCCTACTCTCATTCGACACCGCACCGGGCACAAATGTTTCCGGGAAGCATTACCAAGCAGCGATGGGATGAAAAATGCATACAGCAGCGGCGAAGAGCAAGAGACGATCAGTCGAGTCTTTGCCCGAGCAGCTCTATGGGTAACCTGTTGCTGGGTCAGGCGCCGCCGGAGCGGACGCGGGTGGGTTGAGGAGATTGCCGAGCGCCTTGTAGTGGCCGCCGTAAAAGAAGAGCGCGTAGCTGCGCATGAAGACGCCGATGGGGCCGGCGACACATACGGCGATGACCAGGCCCACACCCAGGCCGAGCAGCACAAAGAACATCTGCACTGCGATGAGCAGGTAGGCGCGAATGCCGGGCACTCCGTCAAGCATGGCGGTGAAGCCGGCGGCGGACATGCCCAGAATGCCGAAGGCCATAAATCCGATAAACCAGGCGACGACACCCAGAATGACGCCGGCGATCAACGGCATGGCGAGGCGGAGGACGAAATAAGAGGCGAAGGTTTCTTTATGCGCGGCCATGCGCAGGCGGACCTCGGCCCAGGCTCTGCTGAAGGTTGCGCCCTCAATGGCCATGTGGGGCAGGATGAAGTCGTTGAGCACGATTTGAGCAACAGACACAGCGAGCAGGAGCGTGAAGACGATGGCTGCGCTGGGAAAGAAGAGGATGAGGAAGTTGCCGGGATCGAGCTTGCCCTCCGGAGTGCGCGTGGAGACGACGGTATAGGCGATGAGCACAAAGAGCACGATGGCAACCGCAACCACCACCAGGAATGAGAGCCACACGAGCACAATGGCGGTGTAGAAGCGCTCGGCTTCAACGGAGTAGAGCCTAGCGGCGTCGCGGAACCCGCGGGTTTGATGGATGAGGGAGTGGATGAAGGCGAAGCGCAGGCGGATAACGAGGTAGAGACAGTAGACGCCGGTAAGAAAGAGGGCCATGGCTCCGAGAATTGTGACGGGAAGAAAGTCCGGAGCGAGGAGAATGGAACGGAGCGCTCCGGTGTCGATCTCGAAAGGGAAGGCATTCGGCACTGAAAAATGAAAGCTGACCATGAAGCCTTCGCTTATGGTTGCCACGGCGGCGAGCTTGAGGAAGGTCTCAGCCTTGAACGGGCGGAAGAGGTAGGCATAGGTCCGCTCCAGGGCGGGCCACACCGCTTCCGACGCAGAGAAGACCTTCATCGCGTTTGCTCCGGGCCTGCCGTAGGCTAACACGGCGCCGCCGTGTGACTGGAGAGGACCGGAGCTCGCAGGGGGAGTGATTTTCGTGTCAGGCCAACTGGGGTGTTCCGGTCGCGGTCGGCGGTGGCGGGTAGAGCCTGTCTCCCAGCGCCTGGAAGCGACCGCCGTAGAAGACCAGCGCATATTCCCGCAGCCCGGTGCTGAGAGGTCCGCCAAGACAGATGCCGATGAGCAGCGCAAAGGCGAAGGCAAGGACGCCGAAGAAGATTTCGAGAAGCAGGCCGACCAGCGCTTGCGCTCCGGTGGAATCGGCAAATGCGGAGTGCAGGCCGAGTTCAACCGCGGCGAGCGAGCCGGCCAGCATGGCGCCGGGAATGATGAGCGCAACGAAGAGAGCGATGAAGGCAATGGTGGGCAGGATCAGGCGCAGCAGTGCGTACGCGAGGAACTGCCGTTTCTCTGCTGTGATGCGCGCCCACACCTGGGACCATGCTTCGCCGGCGGTAGCGTCCTGAAGCGCGTAGTGGGGCAGCATCCAATCGCGCAGGACCACATCGGTGGCAACCCCCGCAAGCACGAGCAAAACAATCACGGGAATCAAGGGCAAAACCAGGGAGAGCAACAAACCGAAATCGGGATGGCCGCCGGGCGGAGTCTCGTGAAAGAGCCGCACAAATCCGCCAATGAAGGGAAGCGCGACCAGGGCCGCCACCAGAAAATAGCAAAACCCGACCGCAATATTCATCCAGAAAAAGCGCGTCGCCTGATCGCGATGGAGCTCCCATCCCGGTCGAATCTCACGGGTGTTGTGAACGAGGCAATGGAAGAAGGCGAAGCGGAGGCGCGTGACCAGGTAGAAAATCACGAGGGAGACCACAATCGCGACCAGCGCGATCGCCACAATCGCGGCGATCCACTGCGGCGGGATCTGGGGCAGCGAATGAATCATCGGCCCGTGTCCCGTGGACCGTTGAGCATTGTGCGATGACGATCGGAAGTTGTTGCCAAGGCCTTCCGTGATGATGGCGACGAGGCCGAGCTTGAGGTAGGTTCCCCAGTTGAAGGGCCTGAAGAGAAGCTCTTTGGTGCGTTGAATGGCGGGGGAGACGGCATCGGCGGCGGAGATGGCGCGCATATGAGTCCTTTCCGGGAAAGGCACACCGTACTGGAGAGCTACGCAGATTTTACGCGGGAAGTTCCGCAGTGTGATGCGGGAGTGCGGCCCACCACGTGTCGAAGGCGGCCAAGGCACGCTCGCAGACGATGCGGTGTCGTTCCTTCTTGTCGCGGACTTTCTTGCGTAGCTCTTCTTCCAGAGGCTCGAGCAGGTCGAAGGTGATGTTGGCGGGTTGAAAGTCTTTGGGGTCGGCATGTGTGATGTAGTGCACCAGCGAGCCCAGGGCGCTGGCGCGCGGAGCGGGCGTGGGTTCTTCGCCGCGCGCCAGCGCAGCCGCGTAGAGGCCGGCAAGCAGCCCGGTGGCGATGGATTCCGTATAGCCCTCGACGCCGGACAGCTGGCCGGCAAACATGATGGTGTGGTCGGAACTCCCCGGTCTCAAAGGCGAGACCTGGGGCACCTGCGAAGAAAACAAATGCAGGTCCTTCGACTCGTCCGCTTCACGGACTCGCTCAGGATGAGAAAGTTTGGAGGCCGGCAAAAGCCGCAGGGTTTCGTCCAGCAGCAGCGGGGCCTGGATGTAAGTGTTGCGATGAATCTGGCCGTAGCGCAGGAAGCGGGCGTTCTCGAGGCCGGGGATCAGCCGCAGTACGCGCGCCTGTTCACCGAACTTCAGGTGGTTTTGAAAGCCGACCAGGTTGTAGCTGTCGGCGCGCAGGTTCTCTTTGCGCAGCTGCACCACGGCCCAGGGCGTCTTGCCGGTGCGCGGATCGCGCAGGCCAACCGGCTTCATGGGGCCGAAGCGGAGGGTGTCACGGCCGCGGCGCGCCAGGATCTCGATGGGCAGGCAGCCTTCAAAGTAGTCGAGCTTCTCCCACTCTTTGGCTTCTGCGGCCTCGGCGGCCAGCAGGGCGTCGAGAAAGCGGTCGTATTCTTCGCGGTCCATTGGGCAGTTGATGTAATCGGCGGTGCCCTTGTCCCAGCGCGCGGCAAAGTAGACGCGCTCCATATCGATGGTTTCGGCGTCGACGATGGGGGAGATGGAGTCGTAAAAGGCCAGGCGGCCGGAGCCGGTGACGCGCTCGATCTCCTTGCTGAGTGCGTCGGAGGTGAGCGGGCCGGTGGCAAGGATGGTGAGGCTCGGGCCGTCCTCGCCCTGATCGAGCGAGGTGACTTCTTCGCGAATGACGCGGATGAGCGGCTCCGCGGCAATGGCTGCGGCGATGCGGCGGGAGAACTCGACACGATCGACGGCCAGCGCGTGGCCGGCA
>Ga0181528_10001770_pt1 | contig 13337 bp, 12 predicted proteins | sample PEATcosm2014_Bin_47_FD_119742 | JGI IMG/M metagenome (GOLD analysis project Ga0181528, IMG submission 119742) | Peatland microbial communities from MTU Mesocosm Facility, Houghton, MI, USA - PEATcosm2014_Bin10_10_metaG | ecosystem: Environmental > Terrestrial > Soil > Wetlands > Peat | place...
CGCTGACCACGGCGAGCGGTTCCATCGCGGCCATGGCCTCGAGGGCCTCCGCCCACTCGAGCACATAGCGCTGGACCCGGAACGGGGTGCCGGCGTTCGGCAACGACGAGACGACGAAGTCGCCACCGACGACGACCCGTCGGTCGGGCACCCATACCCAGGTGTGGTCGTCGGTCTCCCCCAGACCGTGGCGGCACTCGAGCGGGAGGTCGCCCAGCCCGTCGAGGAGGAGGCGGTCCTCGTAGGCGATGGTCGGCGGACAGTAGCGGGCCTCGCGGACCACGTCGCCCCCGCCCGGGCCCCAGCTGGCGAACTGGAGGTCGTAGGTCTGGGCCAGGTGGCCCGACGTCTTGGCGTACCGCTCGAAGCGCTTCGCCACGTTGGCGTGGCCCACGATGTCGGGCGCGTCATGGCCCCGGGCCCGCGCGTCGTCGAGCAGGGCCGGGGTCCCGAAGGCGTGGTCGTAGTGACCGTGGGTGTAGATGACGTAGCGGACGGGCAGGTCCGTTACCGCCCGGAGCTCCTCCACCACCCGCGGCCCGTTCACGAACAGCCCCGGGTCGACCACCGCCACGGCATCGGTGCCGACGAGGAACGTGGTGTTGCCGAACCCCGCGAGGAAGTGCACCCCCGGAGCGATCGGTCGGCTGCTGCGCTGGATCGCCGAGATGCCCAGCGCCTCGGGTCCGGGTCGTTCATCACTCATGTCGAGGTCCTTGCCGTAGGGGGAACCCGTCGAGCCTACGGCGCACGATCCGGTCACGCCGACGGGACGGCACCGTGGTCCGGCGTCGTCCCGTCGGACATACTTGGCCGATGGACGCCACCGCCCTCCAGGAATTCCAGATGCACGGCCAGGACATCCCCTGGCTCCTCGACCACTGGGCCGAGCACCGGCCGGACCACCCGGTGCTCGTCTGGGACCCGCCGTCCGGCGACGGACGTCAGTGGACGTACCGGGAGCTGCGGGCCGACACCCACCGCCTGGCGGCCGGCCTGGTGGCCCACGGCGTGGAGCGGGGCGACAAGGTCCTCCTGCACGCGGACAACTGCCCCGAGCTCGTGCTCGCCTGGTTGGCGTGCGCCACGGTGGGAGCGGTCGGCGTGACGACCAACACCAAGTCGGTGGCCGCCGAGCTCGCCTACTTCATCGACAAGGCCCAGTGCGTGGCGGCCGTCACCCAGCCCCGCTACGCGGCCATGGTGGCCGCCGCCGGACCCGACCTGCGGTGGGTGGCCGTGACCGCCACCGACACCGACGGGGCCGGGACCCCCGAGGTCGCCGGCCTCGAGCTCGAACCGTTCGATCGGCTCTTCGGTGACGCCGACGACTGGCCGGGCCGGCCGGCCGAACCGTTGCTCCCCTTCGGGATCATGTTCACCTCGGGTACGACCAACAAGCCCAAGGCCGTCGTCCACACCCACGCCAACGCCGTCTGGGCGAGCCGCCTCGGACCCCGCAACATCGACCTGGGCCCGGACGACCGTTACCTCATCTACCTGCCGTTCTTCCATGTGAACGCGCAGAGTTGGACGTTCTTCCCGGTGTTGGGGGTCGGCGCCACGGCGGTCCTGACTCCGAAGTGGTCGACGTCCCGCTTCTGGGATGTCGTGGACCGCCAGGGGATCACGCACATCTCCCTCATGCCGTTCGTGATGAGGACCCTGGCCCAGGCCGACCGGCCCCGGACCCAGCTCCGGGTCGGTGTCTTCGGACTGATCATGCCCGACCTCGACAAGATGTTCGGCATCGACGTCTACGCCGCCTACGGCATGACCGAACTCGTGTCCCACGCCATCACCGGCAAGCCGAGCGAACTTCTGCCCACCCGGTCCATGGGGCATGTGGCGCCGGGCTACGAACTAGCCGTGGTCGACAAGGACACCGGCGAACTGTGCGCCGAGGGCCAGACGGGCGAGCTGTGGATGCGCGGGACCCGGGGCATCGAGATCTTCCTCGAGTACTTCGACAACCCCGAGGCCAATGCCGCCTCGTTCGAGGACGGTTGGTTCAAGACCGGGGACATGGTCCGGATGGGAGCCGGCGGCAACGTCTTCTACCAGGAGCGGGACAAGGACCTGATCAAGGTCGGCGGTGAGAACGTCTCGGCCCGCGAGGTGGAGGAGGTGGTCGCGTCCGTCCCGGGGGTGGCGCAGGCCGCCGTCGTGGGGAAGAAGCACGAGTGGCTCGACCAGGTCGTCGTGGCCTTCGTCATCACGACTCCCGACGCGCCCGACCGCGACGAGCTCGAGAAGCAGGTGATCGTGGCGTGCACGGCATCGCTGGCCGAGTTCAAGGTGCCCCGAGCCGTCTACGTGGTCGAGGAGTTCCCCCTGGGGACACTCGACAAGCTCCTGAAGAACAAGCTGCGTGACCTGGCCGACGAGCAGCCCGAGGTCTGACGGGCCGCGCCGGTCGTGTCTGGCCAGGTGTCAGGAGGACCGGATACCGTAGAACGAGCGCAATCCCCCTTGGTGGGCGCCGATCGGACCTGGCGGGAAGGCAGAGGAGGGTGGGATGAGAGAGAGCAGCGACGACCGCATCGACGTCGCGGGCGGAGCCGCCTCGTTCCAGGTGTCGGTGCGGGACCCCCGGGAGCCCACCGTCACCATCACCGGCGAGCTCGACATCGCAAGTGTGGACGGGGTGGCCGAGGGTATCGAACCGTACCTGGCCGATCCGACGGAGCGAGTGGTGTTCGACCTTGGGAACCTCGAGTTCATGGACAGTTCCGGCATCGCGCTGCTCGTGCGGGTGGCCAACCGGGTCGGCACCGTCCAGGTGAGTGAGGCGAGCCCCATCGTGCGGCGGGTCCTCGAAGCCACGGGTCTCGTCGGCACCTTCGGGATGGACGGGTGACGACCGAGCGTCGGTTCGACGACACCGAGGCATCCGTGGGCGACAGTCGCAGGTTCGTCGCCTCGGCCACCGCGGACGCCCCGGCGGCCGTACGCGATGCCATCGTGCTGATGGTCTCCGAGCTCGCCACCAACGCCATCGTCCACGCCGGCGGGGGGTTCGCCGTGCGGGTGGAGCGGGACGACGGCAGCATCCACGTGACGGTGACCGACCAGGGGACCGGCACGCCGGCCGTCCAGCATCCCGACGAGCACCAGCCTCACGGGCGCGGGCTCCGGATCGTCGACGAGCTGTCCGACGAGTGGGGCACCGAGGACACCGCCGACCACGGCAAGGCCGTCTGGTTCCGGATCGACGCCGCTCCTGTCGCCGACGGAGCGGGCACGTCCATCAGGAGGTCCTCGTCGAGGGGCGCCGCCCGCTCGACGGAGGGGCGCAACGGCGACAGCGGGCGGAGGTTGCGCTCGTTGTTCCGAGTGGCCAGCTGAACCGGGTGGGTGAAATCGACGCCCTCGATGTCGGTTCGTCCGGTAGCCGGCGGGACCGGGTGGCCCGTTCGGCGAACCACGTGGTCTCCCCCGCCCGTATCGGATTCGTGGTCGTGGTGGCCGGCCTGGCGATCACGCTGGCCTGCGCCTGGATCGCCCTGGTCCTGAATCGCAACAACGACCACCGCCTGCTGCAGCTCCAGACGGTCCAGGCCGGCGCCGTGCTGTCGGCCACCATCGCCAACGTCGAGAGCCCGCTCCTGACCGCGGCGCAGTTGGCCGCGCACACCTCGGGCGACCCCGCGACCTTCGAGGCCTATCTCGCGCCGTATGTGGGCGACGGCAAGGTGTTCGCCCATGCGTCGCTCTGGCGTACACCGGAACCCCCGGGCACTCCGGTCGAGGTGGCGTCGATCGGGACACCGACCGTCGCGCCGGCCACGAGGTCGCAGATGCTGGCCCTCGCCACGACCGGTCCCACCGCGATCGTCCGCGGCATCTCGACCGACACGCTCCAGAGGATCGGCTACGCGCTGTCGGGTGGCGCGGACACCGGGTACGTCGTCTATGCGGAGCGGCCGATCCCCGCATCGCGCCAGGTGCCGGTCGAGAAGGGATCGGCCTTCGCCGACCTCGGATTCGCCACCTATGTCGGACGCGATACGTCGACCGCCGACCTGGCCACCACCGACGTCCCGATCGGCCAGCTGCCGCTCTCCGGTGACACCGATCGGATCGTCATCCCGTTCGGCGATTCGTCGCTCACGCTGGTCACCTCCCCCGAGGGGCAGCTCGGGGGGACACTCGGTGCGGACCTCCCGTGGATCTTCCTCATCGCCGGTGTGCTCATCACCGCGATGATCGCCGTGGTGTCCGTCCGGCTGCGCCACCGGCACGCCGTCGCCGAGGACGATGCCCGCACCATCGCCCAGCTCTACGACCGCCTCGACACCCTCTACGACGAGCAACGGGGCATCGCCGACTCGCTGCAGCGGGCGTTCCTCCCCCGTAGGAATCCGGACATACCCGACCTCGACGTGGCCTCCAGGTTCGTGGCCGGGGCCGACCGGGTGAGCGTCGGGGGGGACTGGTACAGCGTGATCGGGATCGGTGACAGCCGGTTCGCCTTCGTGGTGGGCGACGTCTCCGGGCGTGGCATCAGCGCCGCGACGACGATGGCGCATCTCCGGTTCACCATCCGGGCGTACCTCTTGGAAGGGCACTCGCCGGACGAGGCCCTCGAGCTCGCGGCGCGGCAGATCACGGTGGCCGAGGAGGGGCACATGGCCACGGTGCTCGCCGGGGTGGGCGACTCCGCCACCGGCACCGTGACGCTGGCGAACGCCGGACACCTGCCCCCCGTGCTCTGCTCCCGGGGCGGGGCGCGGCTCGTCGAGGGCACGGTCGACCCGCCGCTCGGACTCGGTGCCTGTGCCTATAGGCCGCAGTCGCTCACCGTGGCGCCCGGCGAGACACTGCTGCTCTACACCGACGGGCTCGTCGAGCGACGCGGCGAGCTGCTCGACGTCGGACTCGGTCGGCTGGTGGACGCCGCCTCCAGCCAGGGCGGCGATCTCGACGACTTCGTCGATTCCCTACTCGGGCGGCTCGCCGGACCGGGGTCCCAGGACGACATCGCCGTGCTCGCCCTCCGGCGCCACGGCCCCGACCGCCAGGCGGCGGCGGTGGGCGCCGGGCGACCCGGATCGGGCCCCGACCCGGTCGACCCCCCCGAGTAGGGCGACCGGGGCGGCCCGGAACGTCGACGACCTTGGGACCTGTGCGGATTAGTGCACTCGAAGAGCTCAAGTGATCCGGGCAACGGGCCGAGACATTCAGGGTGCAACCCCTGATGCAGCCCTCCGACGACTCCCGACCGAACCGTTCCCACCACCGCCGGCCACGGCGCCGTGCCCACGCCGCGCGTACGCGTCGTCACGGGCGACTGCTCGCCTCCGGAATGGTCCTGGCCTCCATCGGGCTCCTGTCCGGCGCCGGTGTCTACGCGGGTCTGTCGGCCACGGCCACCGGGGCCGAGAGCGTGACCTCGGGAACGCTGGACCTGACCCTCTCGCCGGACGTCGGAGCCGGCTTCAGCTCCTTCAGCGGCAAGATGGCCCCCGGTGACACGGACAACGTCTTCGTCGACCTGAACAACACGGGAAGCCTGGCGTCCGCCGCCGGCATGACCCTCTCGGTGACCGGTGCACCGTCCAATGCCCTGGTCAACGGTTCGGTGGCGGGTGAGGGACTGACGGTGGCAGCCACCCAGTGCTCGGTGGCGTGGACCCTGGCGACCGGGGCGTGCTCGGGCACGACGACGCCGATCCTCGCGACGACTTCGGTCAGTGGACTCGCCGTCCCGGCGGCCCTCTCCAACATCCCCGCGATGGTGGCGACGACCGGCCAGGTGGCGCACGTGCGGGTGTCCCTCGGCCTGACGGCCACGGAGACCTCGCTCAACGGCGTGAGCCCGACCCCCACCATCCAGGGGCTGTCGACGACGCTGACGTACACCTTCACCGAGGTGCAGCGCACCGGCGTCGCCACCAACCAGTAGCCGGAGCGGTCGGGAACCGGTGGGTCGCGTCCGTCCGGGTCGACCCGACACCGGTACGTTGTAGGCCGACGATCGGCTTTGGTACCGTTGACGAGGGAGCAGGCAGGGGGAGCAGGACATGCGGCGACGACGTCTGGCAGTGGGAGTCGTGGCGGCCGTCGTCGTCATCGCCGGTGTCACGGTACCGATCGTCGACGCCCTGGCCAGCGGCCCCCCCGACGTGACGACGGCCGGGTACTCCAATCTGCGGACCGACTGGGACTCCTCGGAGACGGCCCTGACGCCCACCGACGTCCAGGCCGGGAAGTTCGGCAAGATCTTCTCCACCAAGTTGTCCGGCTCCATCTACGCCCAGCCGCTGGTCGTGGGAGGCACGGCCATCGTGACCACCGAGCAGGCGAACGCCTACGGCGTCAACGCCACGACGGGGGCCATCGCGTGGACCCGCAATTTCGGTCAGGCGTTCAAGGCGAAGACGATCGGGTGCTCGGACCTGACCCCGTACATCGGCTCGACATCCACCCCCGTCGAGGACCCCAGCACGGGCACCGTCTACCTCACGACACGGATCGAGACGGGGTCCGGCGGGCTCGCCAACGCCCAGTGGGACCTCCAGGCCGTCAACGCCGCCACCGGCACCGAGGTCTCCGGCTATCCCGTGCCCATCACCGGAACCCCCTCCAATACCCCCGGCGTGCCCTTCAACGCCTCGTACTCCCAGCAGCGCCCGGGCCTCCTCCTCCTCGGCGGCACGGTCTACGCGGCGTTCGCCTCCGACTGTGACCTCACGCCGTACCGGGGCATCGTCGTGGGGGTCAACACGAGCACGCGTGCCGTCACCATGTGGAGTGACGAATCAGGCATCGGCACCGACCAGGACTCCCAGGCCGGCATCTGGCAGAGCGGTGCGGGGCTCGTCTCCCTCGGGCCGGGCAACATCGTCCTGACGAGCGGCAACGGCGTGTCGCCCCAGCCGGCCGCGTCCAACAAGCCCCCGGCCACCCTGTCGGAGTCCGTGATCGGGCTGAGCGTCGGGGCCAACGGCACCCTCACCCCCACGCAGTTCTTCGCGCCGAGCAACGCGGCCAACCTCGACAGCAGCGACGACGACTTCGGGTCGGGCGGTCCGGTCGCCCTCCCCTCGACCTACTTCGGCACCTCCGCCCACCCCCAGCTCCTCGTCCAGGTGGGCAAGGACGGCAGGATCTTCCTCCTCGACGCCGCGTCCATGGGCGGCTTCCAGCAGGGTGCGGGCGGCGGGGACGCCGTGCTCCAGGACCTCGGTCCCTACGGTGGGGTCTGGGGGCATCCCGCCGTCTACGGCGGACAGGGAGGCTGGGTCTACGTGCTCGAGAGCGCCGGGGGCGGCTACCTGCGCGCGCTCTCCTACGGCGTCAACGCCCAGGGCCTCCCCCAGCTGACCTCGGCCGGCACCAGCACCGGGTCGTTCGGGTACACCTCCGGATCGCCCATGGTCACCAGTAACGGGACCACGGCCGGGAGTGCCGTCGTCTGGGTCGTCTACTGCAACGGACCGAGCGGGGCCAAGGCCCAGCTCCGGGCCTACGGGGCCATCCCGTCGAACGGTGTGCTCCCGCTCCTGTGGTCGGCCCCGATCGGCACGGCCTCGAAGTTCGCCGTTCCCACCGCCTGGAACGGTCGCATCCTCGTCGGCACCCGCGAGGGGCGACTCATCGAGTTCGGCGCGACATCGTCCAAGGCGGTGACGGCCGCCCCCGTGGACTTCGGCTCGGTCCCCGTGGGTACCACCCGCACGGTCACCCTGACGGCCACCGCGCCCGAAGCCATGACCGTGACCGGTGCGGCCACGGTCAGCGGGTACCAGGCGACCGCCAGTCCGGGGGCGTCCCCCGCCCAGACGACCACGACCTCCACCACCACACCGGCCGGGGCCACGGCTGGGCCCGCGACGATCCCCGTGGCCGGCACCGAGCCGGTACCGGCGGGCGTCTTCACCGTCTCGTCGCCGGCCACGGGCACCCGGGTCGCCGCCGGGGCGAACATCCCGATCCGCGTGACCTTCACCCCGACCGGACCAGGAGCGGTCATCGCCGACGTGTCCATTCCCACGAGCTCCGGCACCCGAACCGTGCCGGTCTCCGGGTACGGCACGGCACCGGGGCTCCTGCACTCGTCCGAGCCCCTCACCTACGGAACCGTCCTGACGGGCTCGGGTGGCAAGGCGCTGACGGCCACGGTGTCCAACTCCTGGAACCACCCCGAGACCATCACGGGGGTCGGCCTCCCGGGTGGCCCCTTCGCCGTGACGGGCGCGCCCGCCGTCGGCACCGTCCTCGCCCCCCAGCAGTCGGTCACCGTGTCGGTCCGCTTCGATCCCGGTCTGGCCGGCCAGTACGCCTCGGCCCTCACCATCTCCACCGACCACGGGTCGGTGGAACTTCCCACCACCGGGACCGCCGTCACCGGCTACCAACGCCTGGCCGCCAGCAGCACCACCGTCGACGCCGGGGACGTGCCGGTGGGCCAGAGGAGAGACATCACCTTCCAGGTGGGCAACAGCGGCACGGTCGCCCTGATCATCACCCGGGCCCTCGCCCCGAGTGGTGAGTTCTCGACCGACCTGCCGATGCCCGAGGGCACCACCGTCGACCCCGGCACGTTCCTGGACCAGCACGTGACGTTCCAGCCGACCGCCCCCGGCCCCGACTCGGAGACGTACACGTTCAAGTCGAACGGTGGCGGCCAGGTCACGGTCACGCTCGTCGGCACCGGCACCTGATCACCCGGGACCGGGGCGCGATCGACCCCGGCGCCGCACCTGGGCGACCATTGGGGGGTGCAGCCCACGGGTGACGACCAGCCGGCGCCCGCGGCGCCACCGACGTGGTACCCGCCCACGGGCCGGCGCCGCCACGTCCGGGGGATCGTCGGCATCGTGGTCGTCGCCGTCGCCGTCGGCGGACTCGCCGTCGCCGGCCACTCCGTCCTGGGCGAGGCGCTGGCGACCTTCGCCCACCTGCGGTGGATCTGGATCCCCCCGGCGCTCCTGGCCGAGGGGCTGTCCATGGGGGCGTTCGCCCGGATGCAGCGCCACCTGTTCCGGGTCAACGGCGTGCGCATGCGACTCACCTCGACGCTGGCGGTCACCTACGCGGCCAATGCCGTCTCACTGTCCCTGCCCATCGCCGGGCCCGCGGCCTCGGTCGGCTACGCCTACACCCAGTTCCGACGGCTCGGCGCCGACTCCGCGGCTACGAGCTGGACGCTGGGCATCTCGTGGGTGGTCTCCACCTTCACCCTCGGTGTCGTGCTCGCCGTGGGGGCACTGACGAGTGGCAACACCACCACCGCCGTCATCGGCCTCGCCAGTGCCGTCGTGGCGATCGTGCCGCTCGTCGGCCTCCTCGTCGCCCTCCGCAACAGTCGGGCGCGTGCCGCAGTGGGGCGCCTCGCCATGACGCTGTGGACCATGGTCGGGCGCATCGGCCGACGTCCCGACGACGAGTGGGCCGCGGCGCTGCCCGTCGACCCCTTCCTCGATGATCTCGCCACCGTGCGGATGTCCGCCGCCTCCTATCTCCACGTGGGGGCGCTCTCCCTCCTGAACTGGTCGGCCAACGCCCTCTGCCTGGTCTTCGCCATCCTCGCCACCGGCGGCGACGTCCCCTGGCACGGACTCCTGCTCGCCTACGCGGTCGGGACGGGAGCCGCCCTGCTGCCCCTCACCCCCGGCGGGGTCGGTGTGGTGGAGCTCGCCCTGGCCGCCGCGCTCGTCATCGCCGGCATGCACGGACCCCACGCCCTCGCCGCCGTGCTCGTCTACCGGATCATCAGCTTCTGGCTGGTCATCGCCATCGGGTGGGTGATCGCCGCCGCACTCTTCCGTTCGAACCGGATCACCTCGATCGCCCAGCCCAACCGGCCGTTCGACCCCGAGTAGCGACGCCGTGCCGGCGCGGACAACGGAATCCGTCGTCGTTCGCGAGTGGGCGATGCATATCCATCGCCGTCCCCACGTACTCTTGTCCGGGCGAAAGGGGCAGGAACGTGAGCAACGCATTCCGCAGGCGCGGGCGACGACTGGACGGCGGTCGTTCGAGATCCCACCTGGAGGACCTCGACGACTGGTACGACGACGCGTCATCGACCATCGAGAACCTCGACACGTGCCTCAGCATCATCCGGAGCATGCTCACCGGGAGCCCGGAGTCGAACCTGCGGATCGCCCAGTCGCTCAGCGGCCTCCTCCTCGACGCCGAGCTCTGGCTCCTGACGCATCCGTGCCCCGACAAGTGGAACGGCGAGTACATGCTCGACGTGGTCGGGGTCTTCGTGGAGATCGGCCAGGAGATCGTCCAGGCCGATGGGGATGCGATGGCCACTCCGGGCGACCTCGGACAGGAGATCGACGTCGCCGTGGACCTCGTCGCCAACCTCCGGGACCTCGCCCACCAGGTGGCGCAAGCCGTCCGCGGCTGAGCATCCCGGCCGGGTCCGGTCCGGGTCTCCCCGGCCGGACCGCTCCGACGCTCAGCCGGCGCCGTCGGCCAGCAGCCGCTGGGCCAGGCGCTGCAGCTCGGTCACCATCCGCCGGGCGCTCGCCACCTTGGCCCGCAGCAATGTCAGCTCCGCCCCCCGGGGGTCACCGAACGCCTGGACGACCTCGTGCCCGACCTCGATCAGGGTCGAGACGACGGAGCCCAACTGACGGGCACCCCACGGGTCGGGGCACGGATCCTCGAGCAGGGCGGATTCGGCCCGACGCGTATGCTCGCCGAGCTTCTTCGCCCCCTCCAGGTTGACCGAGGGTTCGCCGTCGACGATGGACTCGAGGAGCCCGCAGTTGGCGCTCAGGCTCTCGAAGAGGCCCGCCGACCTCTGGAACCAGTCGGACACCCGCTCCCAATAGACGAAGGCTTCACTGGCTTCGCTCATGGGGGTAATCGTGCCACGCAACCCGGCCGGGGGCGCGGCTTGCGCCCGTCCACCCCGACACGGGCGCCGTCGCCGGCGGTCCCCCTTGACCACCAGGTCCACCGACGGGCAGGCTCGACCATGCCTCCACCCCGAGGCCTGCAGTGCGACGCATCACGAACGGAGCGAGCATGACCGAGGAGCAACAGTTCACGATCGGAGTGGAGGCACACTGCACGGACGGGGCCTGTGGACACGTGATCCGCGTCGTCCTCGACCCGACCACGTTGGAGGTCACCCACCTCGTGGTGGAACCCACCCATCGTGAAGGGCTCGGGAGGCTCGTGCCGCTGGCGTCCGTGGTGGGGTCGTCGGCCGGACGCGTCGATCTCGGCTGCACGACCACGGAGTTCGAGGCCCTGGAGTTCGCCGAGGAGAGCCAGTTCCTCCCGGCCAGCGGCGGGCACGCGGACTACGAGGCCGGCGAGGTCCTGGTCCGTCCCTACTTCGGCCTCGACGACGTCATCGGGGACGTGCCCCAGACGGTCACCTACGACGCCATCCCCCTCGACGAGGTGGAGGTGCGCCGGGGCGAGCAGGTCCACGCCACGGACGGGGCCATCGGGTCGGTGCGCGGGCTGGTGATCGACCGGACCAGCCACCACGTGACCCATGTCCTGCTCGAGGAGGGTCACCTGTGGGGACGGAAGCAGGTCGCCATCCCCATAGGCGCCGTCACCGGTGTCGACGGGGGCATCCGTCTCGACCTCTCCAAACAGCAGGTCGAGGACCTGCCCGCGGTCGGCTAGCTACGAGCGGGATCGCGCCGATCGTAGGTTCGCGGGTGGCGTGCCGGTGGGCTCGGGTCCGGCGATCGGGTCGGTGCTTGGCTAGCCTCGACGGAGCGCCGATCCGAGGAGACCTGACGTGGTAGACGACGAAGCAGCCGAGCGGACGGTGCGGGCCTGCATGGCCGCCCTCGAGGCCCACGACACCGACGCGATCGCGGCGCTCATGACCGACGACGTCGTGTACCACAACATCCCCATGGACCCGGCCGTCGGGCTGGAGGCGGCCCGCGCCTTCCTCGACGGGTTCTTCGGCATGTTCGCGGGCACCACCGTCGAGATCCTGCACCTCGCCGTGCGGGACGGTGTCGTCCTGACCGAGCGCATCGACACGTTCACGATGGACGGGAAGGAAGCACCGCTCCCGGTCATGGGCACCTTCGAACTCCGGGACGGCAGGATCTGCGCCTGGCGCGACTACTTCGACATGGGCCAGGTCACGGCCATGCTCACCCCCTGACACCGCCGGGGTGACGATCGCCTGCGCGCGGGCCGGGCGGTCGGTCCCGGATCAGGCGGGGCGCCCGAGGATGACGTCCCCCGCGGCGTCGGCGGCCGCACAGAAGGTCGGCGTCGGACACGAGATCCCCGTCAGGTGGCTCCCGGGGTCCACCTTGTCGTGGGACCAGGTGGAGCCGCTCCACTGGAGGACCGCTCCGGCGCCGTCGACCGCGGCACAGTACGTGGCCGAGGCACACGAGATTCCGGTGGGATAGGGCCCCACCGAGGTGGCGGACGGTTGACCCGGCTCGACACGGACCGGTGCGCCCCAGGTCGCGCCGGTGAGGAACATGACATCCCCCGAATTGACGGACGCGGCACAGAAGACCGCCGAGGGGCAGGACACCGAGGTGAACGAGCCGATGGCGGCGTAGCTGTCGGGCTGGGTCCACGAGGATCCGTTCCACTGTGAGATACCCCCGGAGACGGATACACAGAAGGTGGAGGACACGCAGGCGATGCCCGCCACGGACCCCCAGTCCCCACTGGTGGCGCTCCACCCGCCGCCGTCGAAGGCGAACGCGTACCCCTCGGCGTCGACCGTGGCGCAGTAGCCCGTCGGGGCGCACCCGACGGCCCCCAGATCGGTGGCACCCTGCAGGGTCTGGGGGGCGGACCACGACAGTCCGGATCCGGTGACCACCTGCGAGGCGGCGGTGGGCACGGCGGCACAGAACGTCGGGTTGGCACAGGAGACGGAGATGCCGCCGCCGCCCACCGGTCCGGCGGCCGGGCTCACCGGCCCCGACCACGAGGTCCCCTGGAACGAGTAGATCCCCCCGTTCGCATCGATGGCCACACACGCCGTCGGCGATGCGCACGAGATGGCGTCGAGACCCGGGCCCCGGGTCACGGCGTGTCGTCCGCCGAACACCAGCTGGCCAGCGGGAACGGGGGTCGTGGTCGCGGGAGCCGCCTTCGTGGTGGTGGTCGTCGCCGGGGTGGCGGACGTGGAGCAGCCCGAGGCGACGACGCCGATGACCAGCAGGAGGGCGGTGATGCCTGCCATCCCGGTGCCGATCGGGCGGCGGACGACCGTGGGACGGGTCCGCTCCGGATGAGCGGCGGTTGCTATCGGTGGCATCGGGCGTCGGTCCCTTCCGGACTCGTCTGGGGGGCCTGGGTGCCGCACCCGACAGCATGCCTCGCCCCGCGACCCCGTCCGTGCAGGCCCGCGTCCGCCC
>Ga0181528_10001772_pt1 | contig 13328 bp, 6 predicted proteins | sample PEATcosm2014_Bin_47_FD_119742 | JGI IMG/M metagenome (GOLD analysis project Ga0181528, IMG submission 119742) | Peatland microbial communities from MTU Mesocosm Facility, Houghton, MI, USA - PEATcosm2014_Bin10_10_metaG | ecosystem: Environmental > Terrestrial > Soil > Wetlands > Peat | place...
CACTCCCTGTGCAGGATGATTCAGCCGAACTTCATCGATCCCCAGCCATAGGCTAACGCCGCGCATCCCGGGCCTCACCTTGCCCGCAGTCGACAGCGCCCGCGCGGAATCGTCGAATTTTGACTGGGCGTAATAGACCAGCCCAAGATTCACATATGCCTCGGGCAGTCCGGGCGCAAGCTTCAAGACAGCCCGGTATTCATTGACCGCATCGTCAAGCTGGCCCTGCTGCTGGGCCTTTTGAGCAGCAATAAAATGTTCCTGCACCTGATCTTGATTTTGCGCATTGACAACCTGCGCCGCGCCGGCAAGCGAGACCACACTTGCAATTGGAATCAACACGGAAGAAGCTATAAATCGCCGGCTGCACATGCGGACCATAGATTGATAGTAGTGTATTTTCACTTCGCTTATTGCCATTGCGCGATCCTGCCTGGTTCCTTCTAATCGACTGATCGTTCCACTGTCTGAATTGTCCAGCCCGCAAAATTACGACACTCCAGAACCTCTATGAAGAGACCCTGGAGTGTCGGCTTGTTCTAGAACTTCAGACGTTCCTGACTGGTTTGCCGGGTAGCGTCAGAAGGTGACCCTTAAAGAGCCCTGGACGTTTCTCGGGCCATAGGCAAGGCCCCCAGCGTTGCCGAAGTTTGTGTTGGTGTTGACCAGCGGGTCGCAGGTTTGTGTCGCCGAGGTGCTACAACTCACTGACGTGTCGAAGCCGCTGAATTGGTGCCTGTTGAAGACGTCAAAGAACTCCACTCGGAAGTCGGTGTGGACTCTTTCCGTGAACATGGGAATGGCCTTGGTGACGTTGAAGTCCTCGCTTGTATTGAAGAGTTCGCGGACACCGAGAGCGCGTGGTGCGTTGCCAAAGGTGAAGTTGGCAGCTGGAGCAAAGGCAGCCTGGTTCAGCAGGCGGCTCTGGCCAAAGACATACTTGCCGTGCAGTGCTTTCACGCTCTGTCCTGGAACGGTGTTGGGGCGGCTGGATGCACCGGTTGCGCCCTCGCTGCCGGCGAAGATGCCCGAGGTCCAGCCCGACGAAGATACGCTGAGTGGGGTGCCCATTTGGTACTTTTGGACGGCCGCAATTTTCCATCCACCAATCAGCACGTTGACCGGTCCGCCCTCATTCGCGAACCGCTTACCTTTCCCGAAGGGTAGATCGTAAGTCCAGGCCAGGACGACGCGCTGCGGGATGTCGAACTGGCTGAGGGCCTTCTCGACCTTGAGATTGTAGGTATTCAGGGCGCCGGAAGTTCCGTTCCCTTCCCAGCCGGCCTCGCTCGGATACTCCGAGTCGGCATTGGTGATGTTCTTCGACCAAGTGTAGTTGGCCAATACCGTCAACCCGCTGTTTGTCCGCTTGGTTACTTGAACCTGAAGGGCATCGTACGTGTAATCGCCGAATGGGTCGTCCATGGTGGCTGAATCCACCGAGACAGTTCCATACTGCGGGAAGGGACGCAGTGCCTGAGAGACGGTGCCGCTGAATCCAGGGAAGGGTGACGCAACTGGGGCCTGTCCAGCGCAGGCCGGACTTGTTGCCTGGTTGGTAATTGCGACCTGCAAGCATGAGCCGCGCGAAAGGTTTGCAGGGTTGCCCTGGTTGGGATCATGCAGGAATGCCTGCAGGTGGTCGCCATGAGCGCCGACGTAGGCCACATCCACAATGGTCTGCATGGGCAGCTGACGCTGGATATCGAGGGTCCAGTTTTGGATGGTGCCGGGGCGGTCAACTTTGGACTCTAGGAACAGGGCATTTCCATTTCCGTTCATGACCGTGGGGTCGATGAATGGCGGCAGTTTGCCGGGATAGGCGCTGATTTGCGAGAGCACAACCGCCGGGGTTTGAATGCTGGCCGGGGTGGGGTACGAGTAGCTCGAGAAGAAGCCCTGGCTGTCATTCTCGGCGAAGCCGCCGACGCGTTGAGTGGAGAAGTAAATGCCGTAGCCAGCACGGATTACGGTGTTTGGATCAGGCGAGTAGGCGAGGCCAACACGAGGGCCGAAGGCCTTTTTAAAGATCGACTGTGGAGAGCTGCCTCCGAGGCGTCCCGTGCCGCTGCCTTCGAAGACATAAGCGCCGGGAAGGCCACCCGCCCCAGGGTTCGCCAGCGTTGGGTCCACATACGACATGCGGTTATGCGCCTCGGTCACCGGGATCGGCATGTCGTAGCGCAAGCCAAGGTTGAGGGTGAGCTTATCGTCGACCTTCCAGTCGTCAGATCCGTAGAAGGCAAGATACTTTGCGCGCCATCCGTTGATCTGCGGGATGGAAATTGATGCATTGGAGGCAGCGCCAAGATAGAAACTGGCGAAGCCAAAGCCGGAGTTCGTGTCAGCCGGAGTGCTGGTCGGGCCTGAAGTAAAGTTGAACTGGCCAGCACTGCCGGTCAGAATATTTAGGTTGAACTGCGCGGCGCGAAATTCGCCGCCAAACTTGAAGCTGTGACGGCCCTTCTGCCACGAGACCGCGTCGTCGTATTGAAAGACGTTGTCGTCGAAGGCGCTGGCTCCATCGCTTGGGGTGTTGATTCCATTGCCAGGATAGTTATAGCTGAAGCGAGGAAAAACCGCGTCGCCTACGCCCTTGAGACCAAACTTGCTGGCCCAGTTGCCACCATATCCCCCATCGCCCGAGCCCTCGACGCGATGGCGGCGAGTGAAACCGGCGTTGAAGTGGTTGAGCATGGTGGGCGAGATGAAGAAGTCATACCCCAGACGCAGATATTTGTTGCCCTGTGTGTTGCCGCCAGTATAAAGCGATCCCAAGCTTTGGGTGCTGACGTAAGGCATGTTGCCGGTGAAATAGCTGCCTGATATCTTGTTGCGGCTGCCGATGTTCTCGTCCATGCGTATGGAATACTGATCGGCCTGCTCGTGGTTGGAACTGATGTCACTGATGTTGAAGTAAGGGCTGGTGCCGGTAGAAGAGGGCATAACCTTTTGCGCCGCTGCAAAGACCGGATCCGGGCTCTCGGTAATTTTGTTGTTCGGATAAGCCTGGCAAGGCTGTCCCTGGTTCGCGCCAGTGCATGTCGAGTAGTCGTAAAGGACGTGAGCCTGGAAGTTTTGGCCGTTGACGGTCATAGGAGTCAGGAGGGACGAAAAATCGCCGCCAAGCATAGCCTGCGTGGGGGCCGATAACAGCGATTTGCCACCATTGACTTGCCGGAAGCCCTCGTAATTGAAGAAGAAGAAGGTCTTGTCTCTGCCGTTGTAAAGCCAGGGAACGCGCACCGGCCCTCCGACGCTGGCGCCGAAGTCGTTCTGGGTGTCGAGAGGCTTGGTTGCTGAGTTCGCCCCCAAGGTGGCGTTTTGGTAGTTGTTAGTCCAGCTGTTGGCATCCAGAACGCGGTTCTTGAGCAAGTCGTAAGCCGACCCGTGAAAGTTGTTCGTCCCTTGCTTTGAGGCGAGGTTGACTACGCCGCCGCTGGCGCTTCCAAACTGGGCGTCAAAAGTATTGGTCATTACCTTGAACTCAGAGACGGCCTCAACGCTGAAGCCATATGTAACCTGCATATTGGCCGAGGCGAGTTCAGTGGTTGCGCCGTCGAGCAGGATCTCGCCACCGCCCTGTTGTCCGCCGCTGAGCTTGAAGGCACCGGCGGGTGGCGAGGAGGGGTTGTTGGACATGGTGCCGGCGAATCCGGGCGAGAGTGATGCAAACTCGAGCGGGTTGCGGATCTCCCCGCCGAATGGCAGCGGAAGTGAATCCAGAACCTGGGGCGTCATCGTGAAGCCGACATCGGAGGATTCCGTCTGCAGGTGGGATGCATCGCTTGTCACAGTCACACTAGCTGTTTCCGCGCCCACCTTCAATGCGGCGTTCACGGTGGACGTGCTTGCTACTTCCACGCTGATGCCGCTCTGGACGTAGGACTCAAACCCTGGTGCCGCGACAGTCAGGGCATAAGTTCCCGGGGGAAGTTCGCTGAATGAAAACAGGCCCTCCCCGGTCGCCTTGGTCACATAGTTGCTGCCGGTGTTTGTTTCCTTCAGATTCACAGCGGCACCAGGGATGAATGCACCGTTCGCATCCTTCACAGTACCGGTTAAAGTGCCTCTTGCCGATTGGGCCGCGACGGGGACGCCTGCCACCAAGCCAAACGCCACCAACAGCAGTAACAATAGGCGCCATGTAATGTGCGCCGCCGGTCGAATGTGATCCATTGTGTCTCCTCTAAACGTTTGCATGGTTTTCAGGCCTCCAGTTTGCTCGCGGTAAAGCTTGCGGCGGAGGAGGTACCGTTTCCCGCCGCCGCCAGACCTCGAAAGATCTGGCCGGCCACCCTGATTGAAAGCAACTGCAGCAGTGCGATCACAGGTAAGGCATACTTGAGGGCTGCGATTCCCGATCCCCAAAAGGCGAAAGCCAGAAACAAGCAGCAGCCCAGAGCTCGTCCAAGAAAGAGCCCGAACTCGTGGTTGAAGATATAGGCGTACTCATTGCGTTCCTCAATATGGGAGACCACGTCGACCACTTGAAGCTGGATTGGATAGTAGGCAAGATCCAGCAACGGTTTGGCCAGCAGAAGACACCCGATGAAGATGAGCACGCCCACGGCGTTGAAGAGCAGGGTATTGGTGACTGCGCCCAGAAAGAACAGGAGAAGTCCGGCAGAGAAGACGAAGATCCGATGTCTGGGTGCGGCGATTCGACCTGCCAGGTACATGAGGAAGGCGGAGAAGACGCCGCCGATGGCTTGCGTGGTACCGAGGGTCCCCTCCTGCCCCACCAGCAACATGATGAGCATCGCTGGAGCAGTAACGATATATCCCTGTGCGAGCCCCTTGAGCAAAGCCAGCTGGAGCATTTTCCACCACAGCGGATGAAAATGGAAGAAGACGAAGCGAGTGCGTTTCGGGTTGCGGAAGGTGCCCCGCTCAAGGATGCCGGCTGAGAGGACTGTCAAACCGAATACCACCATCGCGATGATGTGGTACGCGCGGTTGGCAACCCCGCCCAGCCAGCCGTAGAGGGCGGTGCCGCTGATGAAAAAGCCAATGAGGGCTGGCACCGCAACGGCAGCCAGAGAGGCGACGAAGTTTTCCAGCCCATAATAGTAGTTCCTGTTTTCATCGTTGGTCGCGGTCAGTGCCAGGTATCCGCGGTTGGCCCAGAAGACCCCGGTGGCCAGTCCCATCGTGAATCCTGAGGTCGCAACGCCAATAGGAGTGAGGATGCTCAATTGCATCATGAGCATCATTGCCACTCCCGAGAACAGCATCCCGGCTGCATAGAGATGCTTGGCGCCAACGCGACCAAGCAGCTTGCCGTTGAGATAGAATGCCAACGGCGTCGCAGCATAAATCGATAGCTGATAGGTGACCACCTTTGACACTGCGTGCGAGTTCCGCATGACGTAGGCCGCCACGAACACCTCGATCACCGGCAGTACAAGGGCATAGATCATGTTCGACACCATCAATACCTGCATGGAGTGAGGGCAGCGAAGGAAGACTTCGAACTCCTTGCGCAAATGGTTCATGCCTTCGCTCCTTCAGGCGGAAGGAGGGTGTCCAGGATGGCTGAAATCGACATGTGTGCAGCGCAGATGACGCTGTCAGCCGCGCCATAGTACATCGTGATCTGGTCTCCGTCGACTACATGACCGTTGGTGAAGATTACCTTGCCGAAAAAGCCCTCCAACTCGTAAGGAGTTGTCGGCTCCATGATGGGCGTTTCGGAACGTGCCAACACCCGCCAGGGCTCGTCGGGGTCAAGCAGCAACGCGCCAAGGCAGTAGCGATTTTCATTGGTCGCGCCGTGGTATATCTCAAGCCAGCCCTCGGAAGTACGGATTGGTGCAGCGCCGGCTCCGACGCGGGCACTGTCCCAGTACCCCTCGCGGCTGTGTGCTAAGCAATGGTGTTTGCCCCAGTGGATAAGGTCGGGCGACTCGGCAAGCCAGATGTAATTGCCGCCAAGCTCTGGGCTGCTTGGCCGGTGCAGCGCGTAGTACATACCGCCAATCTGCTCCTCGAAGATCGCGCAGTCCTTGTTGTGGGGAGGGAAGATCATGCCCACATGGTCAAAGTCCGTCCAGTTGCGGGTCGCCCTCAACCCGACGCCGACTCCGTGGCTGGAGACCTGCGTATACGTCATATAGTAGGTGTCGTCGATCTGCGCCACACGGCAGTCCTCGATCCCGTAGGTCTCCAACTCGCCACTTCCCATGAACGGCTTGCTGTTATCCGGCTCGGTAAAGTGAACGCCGTCTTCGCTTGAAAGCAACCGAAGATGCGAGAGCGTGGTCAGGTAGTCCTGCCCGTCAAAACTGATGACCCGTGGATCGCTCAGGTCGAGCCTTGGATCGCTCGAATCGAACTCAAGCACCTTCAACCTGCCGTTGGGGCTGAGGATCGGAAACGAGGTCTTTCCGGGAATCTGCGCCGGGCGCTCGGCAACGCGCACCAGCAACCAAACCTTGCCCTGGTAGCGGAACACCCCCGGATTGAGGAGGCAGGTGACCTCCATGCCTTCCACGCTTGGGCGAAGGTCCTGTGGCCTGAGTATGGGGTTCTCGCCGAAGCGGCTGGCTAGGTCTCTCATCATGGGTCCTTGTTGGCTTTTGGGAATCTGCCTTCCGACAATCGTTTCGGATCAATTCAACTCGGACTTTGGAAGACTCCAGCAACAATCAAGGATGTCCACCAAACCTGAAAAGGGACTCACGGTAAAAATCTTTGAGAATCAATGAGAATTACATGTGATTCGCTGGCGAAAAAGACGATGTTGACGGGGATATCGCGCGTTCCTCCGTGGGCCCGAACCTCACGGGCACGCGAAGTGCTCAATCCGGAATTCCGGCAATCGTCCACAGGTATTGTTGGACAAACAGTCGCGCTCCGCTATGCCGGATTGGATTTCGCGGGGTGCATTCCGTGTGCTAGGATGCATCGAGCAAGCGTTGCTTCCGCGTTGCGTTCAAAACAATTTACAATCAGACTCAACCGGGTGACGTAAATGGGGATTGAGCGGAATGACGGAAGTTGATCAGGCTCTTCGGGCAGACGCCCGCTGGCAATTGATCGAGAGAATCGTCGCCAGCCCACCCTTCCAGAAGTCGGCTCGGCTCAGGGATTTGCTGTGCTTTCTGGCGGAGAGATCTCTCCGCGGCCAGGTTCAAGATCTGACCGAGCACCGGATTGGAAGCGCCGTCTTCGGCAAAGCTCAGGATTATAGCGTCGTAGAGGACAGCTCAGTTCGCGTTCACGTCCGCCAGTTGCGGCTCAAACTGCACGAGTATTTTGACGGGGAAGGCCGCAGCGAGCCCGTGATTGTCGAGATTCCGAAAGGGGCATACACCACCCTTTTTCGAAACACTGGACACGAGGCCGTTCCAGAGCCAGGTGCCTCGGTCACCCGCTCCATTTCAGGGATTCGGTTGCTACCGTGGGCGCTGGCCGCGATCTTTCTGATCACGACTCTCGTAGCTTGGCTTCGCCGGCCGGCAATTATTCCACCACCTCCTCCTCCCTGGCCCTTGGCTGCGCTATTCGATTCGACAAATAGTCCAGTTCAACTGGTGGTTGCGGACATCAATTACGGTATGTTGCGGCTGGTCGATGAGCAGTCAGTGACGCTCGAGCAGTATTTGAGCGCTTCCTATCGGAGCGGCGCCGCGTTTACGAACCCTCACCCTACCGCCCGCGATGTCCGTGTGAACAAGTACCTTTCCGGCTCCCTCCTGACGTCTTATGCGGATGTCGTGGTTGTCGATACGCTTTTGCGCCTCAGCGGCAAATCGCGTGACCGGCTCTCCGTTCGCTCTGCCAGGGAACTCCGCCCGCGGGACCTTGAACAGGGCGCGTTTGTCTTTGTCGGGAGCCCCAGTTCAAACCCCTGGGTCTCCTATTTCCAAGACAAGCTCAACTTTCAGGAGAGCGAAGGCAAGGTTGGAGAAAGCCTGAAATTCTTCCGGAATGCGCACCCCAAGCAGGGAGAACAAGCGACTTACCAGGGTTTGGCCTTCACAGGAAGCTCTGGAGAGGATTTCGCCACCATCTCGCTGTTGCCGCTTGCGAACGGCCGCGGCAGTGTTCTCATCCTGCAAGGATTGCAACAGGAGGGGACCGAGGCTGCCGGGCTTTTCCTGGCCGATGCCGGAAACCGACAAAAGCTTCAGGAAGCCCTTGGCTTCTCCGGCTCCCCGACTCAACCCGTCTACTTTGAGGCACTCATCCGCACTCAGGCGGTTGCCGGCGCTCCAAATGCAACCTCCATCGTCGCCACGCGCGTTATCCATCCCTGATCTGGGCCAGTCTCTTCGCCTTAGTTATGAACTGCCGGAGAGTCAGTTCAGGGACGAATCTCGATGACCTTCGCCTCAAACGGACGCAGCTTCAACTCGAGTGTGCCCGCGTGGGTTGGCAGCGGTATTTTGCGCATCAGATCGTACACGCGGCCTTCTGGATTCGCGGGCACGACCGTAACGCGCTTCTCATCCGGCCAGGGATTGTAATAGAGAAACGCTGGCGGAAGATCTGGCTCCATGAAGTCGGTTTTTCCTAGATCCCAACGTAGCATCCACGGACTTCCCTGCGGTTGAATCATCTTGTCGAGCCACATGACGTAGGCACCTCCATAGATGGAGCGGTGCCCAGCAAAGTCACCGGTCGCGTAGGGACTGTGTCCCTTTTCTTCCCGGCTCAATCTCTCGTAAGGGAACATCGGCGGCAGGTCGGGACGGCTCTGATTCTCGCTCGGTAGATATTCCGGATAAAACCAGCGAATGTTCGACGCCACGTTCAACGCAAGCCTCGCTACTTCCGCGCCCAACTCGGGACGGAATCGAACTGCCGGCAATAGATAAGGGAGCGTAACCATCGACTCCATGCTGTAGGTCTGGTTGGCGGGTTCGGTGCAGAATCCCGCCATCAACCCGTTCACCTCTCGCCCGCCCCAACGCCCTGCCGCCATCAACCCGATCTTGGAATCCAGCACAAATCCCAGCGCCTTTCTCGCCTTGGCTGGGTGCCCCATCGCCTCCAACCGCGCCGCCGCCAGCGTGGCCATTGCGCCGCTTGGAACCTCGTACCAGGGGTTCTTTGCAAATTCCAGATAATGATCGATCCCGACCTTGGCTTCCGCTAGAAAGATCTCTTTCCCTGTTAGCTTCCATGCCAGGAGCATCACGTAGCTGTAGCCACCCACCGCATCGGGTTGCCTGTAAATGTCATGGTTCGTGAAGGCTGCACCTTTGGCAAAGTCATAGCCCTGACTATTGAAGTCATATTTCAGTTGCTGCGCCATACCCTTGAGCCGCGTTGCGCTTTTTTCAACCCGCTCAAGCCATTCAGCATCCTTTTCAAAGCGCAGCCGAATCAGACCATATGCCATCGCCGTGACATTCATCAAGTACCAGTATTCGCAGAGCGTTGCCCCGGCGCCGTCAAGGAACAGACCATAAGGCTCGCTGAAGTATCCCTTGAGCGATCTGGCCAGATCTTCGAGGCCTTCTCCACGGAGTTCTTTGCCCAGAGCCATCGGCGCATAGGTTGTAAGCCCGCCATCCTGCTCGCCTTCCAGCGCGGATGGGAACACCTTGCGGCCATCCTTTGCGACCGTATACAAGGCGTGCGCCGGGTCCATCACCCATGCGTCGAACGCATTGGCCAGCGCGTGAAAATCCAGCGGCTTTTCTTCTGGCCGAGCCGGCAGTCCGCTCCAGCCTGCCGAGTCCGCGGCCCAGAGGATTCCCGGTTCTGCCCAACTGACGAGACCAAGTGCTGCCACTCCCTTCAGGAACGCCCTGCGGTTTGACAACCAATCTCCTCTGCCCATCTCGCTCTTCTCTCTGCCAGTTACTTCCGCTTCCATGGGTTCCCTCATCGATCTGAAATACCGTCCATTATCTGCTTCTCTCACGCGTCTCTTCGCAGCACCAACAACAAACAGAACCCATTCTCGATATGGTCTGCCAACTCGCCAAGGGCTTAACACAGGAATCAACCCAAAAACATTGAATTCACATGTGAATCTCTTCGCAATAATGGCCCTGCTGCAGAGCGTTACCGTGGTCGGCTGGAGTTTATGCGCGAAGAGGAACAGGCGGATGTTCTAAGAGCGCTCGCATGCAAGGATTTCCGAATCGGCCGAAGGGCTTGGATCGATTCAGGAACCGAGCGATTCTCAACTACGCAAAGAGCCCTTGTCAAGCATCGCGAAGCATATCGCAAGTTGGGTTGCAGGTCGTATTTGGAGACACGATTCAGCATCCACCCTCCCGATTAGCAATCTGGTATTGTTATCAGCGTCGTTATCAGCCGCTCTTCCCGGCCGCACACACGGCTTTGCGGTGAGCATTGGAGGAAGTGGAATGCGAAAGGTAATTGTCTTGAGTTTGATGTATTGCGCCATCGCTGGAACAGCAGCAGGTACAGGCAGCTTAGCGGCGAAAGCACAAGACAAACTTCTCCAGAATGCAGCGTTGGTTTTGGATCACGGATGGGAGTTCCGGCAAGTTTCTGCCGGAGCACAGGAGGCAGAGAGTGGCTGGCTACCAGCTACAGTCCCTGGGGACGTTCATCTGGATCTGCTCGCCAACAAGAAGATTCCTGACCCGTTCTTCCGTGATAACGAAGCCAAGCTCCAATGGATCGAAGGTGAAAGCTGGGAATACAGGCTAAAGTTCGATGCCTCAACGGCTGTCTTGGCGCGCACCAATGTGGACTTGGTGTTCGACGGGTTGGATGCAGCCGCGCAGGTGTATGTGAATGGTGACCAGGTCTTGAATGCGGACAACATGTTTCGCGTCTGGCGCGTACCCGTAAAGAGCCATTTGCACGAGGGACAGAACTTGCTGCGCGTTGTGTTTCCTTCCCCCATCAAGGCCGCGGAAGCAGCTGCAGCCGGTGACTCTTTTCGGCTAAAATCGAAGACCCAGGATAAAACATACATTCGCAAAGCGGCCTATGAGTACGGGTGGGACTGGGGGCCAAAATTCGTGACCAGCGGCATCTGGCGTCCGGTACGGCTGGAGGCCTGGGACAAAGCACGCATCGCGGACTTCGTCATTCGCCAGCGAGACGTAAGCAAAGAAGTTGCCCACCTGAACGCAGAAGTCGAGGTAGAGGCTGCCAGCGCAGGGCCGGCCAAGGTAAGTGTCCGGTATATCGACAACGGCAAGCCGGCAGAGATAGTGGAAACAGTCAGCTTGCATGCCGGACACAACGTGATCTCCCTTCCGGTGGAGATTCGTCAACCGAAGCTATGGTATCCGGCTGGTTACGGTGAGCAGCCACTCTATGAGTTCACCGCGGAGGTTATCAGTGGCAGGCAAACGGCAGAACAGCTGAAGACCAAAGCAGGCCTGCGCTCCATCGTGCTACGCCGTGAACTGGATAAATGGGGACGGTCGTTTGAGTTGGTAGTCAACGGTATTCCCATCTTCGCCAAGGGCGCAGACGTGATTCCTTTTGACAGCTTTCCCAATCGAGTTACCACGGCGGACTATCGCCACATTCTCGAGTCCGCGCGCGATGCCAACATGAACATGATTCGTCACTGGGGCGGAGGTTACTACGAGACGGATGGGTTCTATTCAATCTGCGATGAGCTTGGCATCATGGTCTGGCAGGACTTCATGTTTGGTAACGAATGGCAGCCCGGGACTTATGCCTTCAAACTGAACATCGAATCCGAGGCCGAGGACCAGGTCCGGAGGCTGCGCAACCACCCAAGCATCGTTGTGTGGAGCGGCAACAACGAGACTGAGTTGGGAAGGAACTGGGCTCCTCGCGATACTCTTCCCCTCGATGTCAAAGGCCAGATGTGGGAGGATTACCTCACCGAATTCAGCGGCATCCTGCCCAGGGTCGTAGCGCGTCTGGATCCGGAGACACCCTATTGGCCAAGCTCGCCAAGTGCAGACTATGAGCCGCTGACTGACACCTATCAGAGTGGCGACATTCACGACTGGACCGTATGGCATGGTCGTGTTCCTTTCAGCGATTATGAAAAACATCATTGGCGCTTTGTCACCGAGTATGGGTTCCAGTCCTTTCCGGAGCTCAGGACTGTAGAGGCGTTTACTGAACCAGAAGATCGTACCGGCATCTTTACGCCGGTGATGCTAGCCCACCAGAAGAACAACGAAGGCAACTCGATCATTCATGACTATCTGATCAGGGATTACCCGGAGCCAAAGGATTTCGAGAGCTTCCTCTATGTCAGCCAGGTGCTCCAGGCCGAAGGGATCAAGATTGGCGCGGAACATTTTCGGCGCAGCAGGCCTGAAACGATGGGTTCAATCTTCTGGCAGTTGAACGATTGCTGGCCGGTAGCCTCGTGGTCGTCGATCGACTACTACGGCCGCTGGAAAGCATTGCAATATTATGCGCGACGGTTCTATGCACCTATCCTTGTTTCACCACACGTTGAGGATGGTTCGCTGAAGGTCTACATCGTCTCTGACAAGACAGAGACCAAAACAGCAATGCTCAAGGTGCGGCTTATGGACTTTGACGGCAAAGTATTGCTGGAAGATTCGCATTCAGTGGACGTGACGCCGCTTGCAAGCAAGGTTTATCTGAATTGGCCGCTAAAGATGCTGACCGATGCAGGCGCAGCAGACACTTCGCGGGTGTTCGTAGAAGCTGAATTAACGCAAGGAGGAACTGAAGACTCGCGGAACTTGACCTACCTCGTACCGGTAAAACAAATTAAGCTTGAGCCAGCTAACTTGAAGGTGGAGACATCCCAGGATAAGGGTAACTACAAGATACGAATTACTTCTCCTGTGCTTGCGCGAAGTGTCTATCTCTCATTTGGAAACCTCGATGTGAAAGTCTCGGATAACTACTTCAACCTTTTGCCTGGAGAGACCATCGAGATCAACGCAACCGGGCCGACGACACTTGAGCAATTGAGGGCCAATTTGCAGGTCCGCTCGCTCACGGATGCGTTTCCCATTCATGATCAACGCTGAATCTCTCGGTGTGGAAATCCAAGGGGCGGGTGCTTCAACCAGAACATACCGCGTTGAAGTCAGAGAGGCGCGGCAATCGGGGGGCTTACTTCTTCTTCGGAGAAGCCTGCCCTGAGGGCAGTGCGTTGCCACTCCCTTCCACCAGAGATACAAATCGATCGCAAGGGCCTCCGGGGAATTGTTCGAGCAAGCCGCTGGGCCAAAGGACTTCGATTCGGTCGAAGGAGGCACCCGAGCCGAGTCCAAAGTGGAGGCGCGGGTCGCTGGTGGAGAGATAGCTTCCTCCTGCGCGGACTTCATCCACTTGCTTGACGTTGCCAGTGATGACGGTCGCTCGGGCGCCGATCGCCATCCGGTTACTCTTCGTGCCCACCAGGTGCAGCGTGA
>Ga0181528_10001773_pt1 | contig 13327 bp, 13 predicted proteins | sample PEATcosm2014_Bin_47_FD_119742 | JGI IMG/M metagenome (GOLD analysis project Ga0181528, IMG submission 119742) | Peatland microbial communities from MTU Mesocosm Facility, Houghton, MI, USA - PEATcosm2014_Bin10_10_metaG | ecosystem: Environmental > Terrestrial > Soil > Wetlands > Peat | place...
CCGACCTTCACATTGTCGAAAACCAGCGCCGAGTAACGCGGGCAGGCGTCAAGGTCGAGAATCTCGGCCTTCCAGGCGTTCGTTTCAGTGCCCTGCGGCGGCAGTAGCGACAGGTCGACGGGATCGAAGAGGCGCTGACCGGTGATGGCGGCCACCTCGCGCGCCATGCCGTGATGGCCCCACAGGTCGGGCCGGTGCGTCAGGCTCTTGTTGTCGACTTCGATCACGGAGTCGGGGAAGCATCCGGGGACAGGCTCGCCGGGTTCAGCCTCGAACTCCAGGATGCCGTCGTGATCGCGATTGATTTCGAGTTCCGCGCCGGAGGCCAGCATGCCGTCGCTCGCGACGCCGTGGATGACGGCCCGCCGGATCTCCTTCGAGCCCAACCAGACGCCGTCCGGCACGTAGGCCGTGGTCATGCCGGCGCGGCAGTTGGGAGCGCCGCAGATGACCTGTTTGCGGCCCAGCAGCGGTCCGGCATCGACGATGGCGCGAGTGAGGTGCGTGCCCTCCAGCTTGTGAGCCTCGATCACGCGCGCCGCGACGACACGCGCGAGGTGCGGAGCGAACTCCTCGACGCCCTCGCACTCGGCAGTCTTCATCGTGATGAGGCGCGCCAGCTCCACCGGGCTCATGCTGAGGCCGGGAACCAATTCGCGAATCCAGTTATATGAGAACTTCACGTCAATCCAATCCTTGACTTCGAAATCGGGCCATCTGGCAAGAAGAGCCGGGCAGGGGCGTCAAAACTGGCGCAGAAAACGCAGGTCGCCCGCCGCCAGGTGACGGATGTCGTCGATGCCGTAGCGCATCATCACGAGGCGCGTGAGACCCAGGCCGAAGGCAAAGCCGTTCCACTTCTCCGGGTCGATGCCGCCCGAACGCAGCACATTGGGATGCACCAGGCCGCAGGGCAGCAACTCCACCCAGCCGCTCTGTTTGCAGACCGGGCAGCCCTCGCCGTCGCAAATGAGGCACTTGATGTCGAGTTCAAAACCAGGCTCGACGAAAGGAAAGAAGCCGGGACGCAGACGAACCGTCGCATCACGGTGGAAGATGGCCGAGAGCAGCCCCTTCATGAAATACAGCATGTGGCCGATGCTGACGTCCTTGTCGATCATCATGCCTTCGAGCTGGTAGAAGGTGTGCTCGTGGCTGGCGTCGACTTCCTCATTGCGGAAGACGCGGCCCGGCGCCACCATGCGCAGCGGCGCTCCGAACTTCTCCATCGCGCGGACCTGTACAGGCGAAGTGTGCGTGCGCAAAAGCAATCCGCCCTCGACGAAAAACGTGTCCTGCGTGTCGCGCGCGGGATGCGAAGCCGGAATGTTGAGCGCGTCGAAATTGTGCCACTCGTCCTCGACCTCGGGACCATCCAGGACGGCGAAGCCGAGCGAGGTGAAGTAGTCTTCGAGCTCGCGCTGGATCTGCGTCAGCGGGTGGAGCGCGCCGGGGCGCGTGCCTGGGGCGGGCAGAGTCAGGTCGAGCCACTCGGCATTGAGCCTGAGGTCGAGCGCGGCCCGCTCGAAGGCGGCCTTGCGGGCCTCATAGCGCGACTCCAGATCCTGCTTAACGGCATTCATGAGCTTGCCCAGCGCCGCCCGCTCGGGCGGGGGGATCTTGCCCATGCTCTTGCCGATTTGCGTGGTGAGAGTGGCGAGCTGGCCCTTGCGGCCCAGAATATCGACGCGAACGGCTTCCAGCGCCTCTGCGTCGGGCGCCTGATCGAGCGCGGAGGCGGCTTGCTCTTGAAGCCCGGTTAACTTGGATTCCAGCATTGGGGTGAAATCTCAGTTTAGCGCGGGGGGCGGGAGCGAGCCCAAACCAAGACTCTCGTACGGTCAGGACTGTGACCGCAAGCGTGAGCAGCAGGCAGGGTTCGGCAGTCTTTGAGGACACCCCAACGATTAGAGGATGCGGAGGATGGATTCGATCGTGATTGATCGTGTTTGCGCAACTTCAGCGAGGATGCCATGAAGTGTGCCGGTCTTCAGCGGATCATACAAGGGCACAGTAATCAGGTGAGCGGGAGGCCCGTCACTCCGCAGCCTGACGTGACTGCCCTTCTGTCGAACTACGCTGTAGCCGAGGTGCTCCAGCGCGCGAATCAGCCGCTCTGCCGAAATACTGCGCGGCAACTTCATGCCGCTTCGACCGGAATCAGTTCGTCCTTCACATAGTGCAGTTGCACCAAGCGCGGGCGAATGGCGGCGTCCTCAAAGTGCAGCGACGCTGCCTCAAGAACGTTCTCGCGGAGTTCTTGCCAAGTCTCGGCTTCCGTGAAGATGGCATGGCCCAGCGCCCGGGCGCAATAGCCGCCTTCCTCCGAGTCGCGGACCTCGAAGATTAACTCCATGCCTACAGAATACCCGAGGCGGGAATGAAAGACACCGGGATGAGAGCCCGGCGCGCGCCAAAGAGCTATCTCTACGGATCAGTCGCGCATGATCGCGAGCGGTCCTTGCGCGAACAGCCGTTTGGCCACTCTCTTACATTCGTGTCTCCGTGCTGGGGAATCTCTTCGGGGTGCGCGGAAAGCGGGCGCTTTCGCGTGGACTTCCAGCCGTCTCCAGCGCGCGTGTATGATGATTGCGATCAGACCTTTTCCTGCAGAAGCAAGACCTCAAGATTCAACTGACCCCCGATTTCAAGGAAACGACATGACGACTCCAGAGTTTCAGCACCGGCGCGAGCGCTTGTATGCGGCACATAATTCGCTTGTATACCGCAAGAACGAGCCGAGCCCCGAGTCCAACGGCTTGTTCCGGCGCTATCGCTATCCGGTGCTCACCGCGGCGCACACGCCGGTCTTCTGGCGCTACGATCTGGACCCGACCACAAACCCGCTGCTGCTGGAGCGGCTCGGCATCAACGCCGCGTTCAACGTCGGAGCGATGGATTGGCAGGGCAAAATCGTCCTGATGGCGCGCGTGGAAGGCGCCGACAGAAAGTCGTTTTTCGCCGTGGCAGAGAGCGCCACCGGCGTCGACGGATTCCGCTTCTGGGACTACCCCGTTGTGATGCCCGAAACGGCCGAGCCGGAGACAAACGTCTACGACATGCGCCTGACGGCGCACGAGGACGGCTGGATCTATGGCCTGTTCTGCTCCGAACGCAAGGACCCCGACGCGGCTCCCGGCGATCTCTCTTCCGCGGTGGCGCAGTGCGGCGTGGCGCGCACTCGCGACCTGAAGGCGTGGGAGCGCCTGGACGATCTGAAGACGCCGTCGGCGCAGCAGCGCAATTGCGTGCTGCACCCCGAGTTCGTGGACGGCAAGTACGCCCTCTATACCCGGCCGCAGGACAGCTTCATCGAAGCCGGCAGCGGCGGCGGCATCGGCTGGGGGCTGGCGTCGAGCATGGAACATGCGGTGATCGAACAGGAGACGATCATCGACCGGCGCGAGTACCACACCATCAACGAAGTGAAGAACGGACTCGGTCCCGCGCCGCTGAAGACGGCGAAAGGCTGGCTGCACCTGGCCCACGGAGTCCGCAACACGGCCGCCGGGTTGCGCTATGTTCTGTACTGCTTCCTGTGCGACTTAAAGACGCCGTACAAAGTGATTGCCAAGCCCGGCGGCTACTTCCTCGCGCCCATGGGCGAAGAGCGGATCGGCGACGTCTCGAACGTCACTTTCTCAAACGGCTGGGTGCGGCGCAGCGACGACGTGTTCATTTACTACGGCGCTTCCGATACGCGGACGAATGTCGTCACTACGACGGTGGAGCGCCTGCTCGACTACGTTCTGAACACTCCGCCCGATCCGTTGCGCAGCGCTGCGTGCGTGCAGCAGAGGATCGCGCTGATCGAAAAGAACCTGAAGCTGTCACGCCAGTAGCGCGTTGGCTCGATAAGGACAAACCCCGATGGACGAGGCGGCGAAGCGAGCCTGGAGCGCCAGGATCGAGAATGAACTGACGGCCAACATCCTGCCATTCTGGATGCGGCACACGGTAGACCGGGAAAACGGCGGTTTCTACGGAACGATCTCGAATGATCTGGTGATCGACAAAGAGTCGCCGCGCGCCTCGGTCATCAATACGCGGATCCTTTGGACGTTCTCAGCGGCCTGCCGGTTGTGCGGTCCCACTTACCGGGAGACGGCGGATTGGGCCTGGGACTGCATCCGCCGGAAATTCTGGGATGCGCAATACGGCGGCGTGTATTGGATGACCGACTATCGGGGCAATCCGATCTCCGATCGCAAGCAGATCTATGCGCAGGCATTCGCCATCTACGCCCTGGCCGAGTACTTCCGCGCGACCGGCAACGCGGAGAGCCTGGAGCGCGCGAAGGAACTGTACGGCCTGATTGAAGCGAAGAGCTACGAGCCGGAGTATGGCGGGTGTTTGGAAGCGTGCAGCCGGGACTGGGGCGCGCTTGATGATCTGCGGCTCAGCGAGAAAGACCTGAACAGTCCCAAGTCGATGAACACGCACCTCCACGTGATGGAGGCCTATACGAACCTGCTGCGCGTGTGGCCCGATGCCGCGCTGCGCGCCTCGCAGCAGGCGCTGCTCGAGGTGACGCTCGACCACATCGTGGATGAGGCTACGGGGCACTTCCGGATGTTTTTCGACAATCGCTGGAACTCACTCACGGACCACGTTTCGTTCGGGCACGATATCGAAGGCAGTTGGCTGATCTATGAGGCCGCGCAGGTGCTGGGCGACGCGACGCTGCTCGATCGGGCGCGGAGACTGGCCGTGCGGATGGCCCAGGCGGTCTGCGACGAGGGCGTGGACCGGGATGGCAGCCTCTTCTATGAGGCGGACGCGCACGGCGTCCTGATCGATGCCAATAAGCACTGGTGGCCGCAGGCCGAAGCGGTCGTGGGCTTTTACAACGCATACCGGATCTCGGGCGAGGAGCATTTCCTGACTAAGGCCTTGCGGGCGTGGGTCTACATCGAGGAGCGAATCGTCAACCGGGAACACGGCGAATGGTATGCCAAGCTCACGCCCAAGGGACGGCCATACTCGGCAGAGGAAGACTCCGACGCGTGCCTCGTGGGCCCGTGGAAATGCCCGTATCACAATAGCCGGGCCTGCTACGAGATGATGGAGCGGCTGGCGAAATAGCCGGGAGATCGGGGCGTTTCCGGGCAGACAGTTTCCGGGTCCGGCGCGACCCGAATTCCGCACGGGTGCCCGGTGTACGAGAACGCCACTTTCGTGGAACTGACGCTTTGGAGTCCCGCGGGCGAAGCGCCTGTGATAGAGTGCGCGTGAATCGAAGTTTCACGATGAAAGACCTCCTGGATGTCGAATACGAGAAGTTCTGGCGGCGGCTGCAGCAGATGGGCCTCAATGCCTACGAGGCGCGATCGTACCTCGTTCTGGTAGGCCATCCGCGCTTCAAAGCCCTGGAACTGGCGGCGCGGGCGCAGGTGCCCCGGCAAAAGATCTACGAGGTGCTGGACAGCCTGGTGGAAAAAGGGTTCGCGCACGTCGTCCAGGAGAAGACCAAGCTGTTCAGCGCCGTGGAGCCGGGCCTGGCGATTCCGGCCTATCTGCAAAGGCAGAAAGAGGAGCAGGAGCATACCCTCAACGAACAGCAGAGCCACGCGCAGAATCTGGTTCGAGACCTGAGGAGCGCTTATGCCGAAGGTCATGTCGGGCGCGGCACGCTGGATTACCTGCGCATCGTGAGCGAGCCGTCGCAGATCGCCGTCCATTACCGTTCGATGCTTGCGGCGGTGGAGCGGGAGTACCTGGAGTTCTCTCGGCCGCCCTATGCGGTGGATCCTCTGGACGAGCAACTGGTGAAGCAGGCTGCGGCGCGCGGCGTGGCGTGCCGGATTCTGGTGGAGCCGGAAGCTCTCGACGACGAGCACCGGCAGCGTCTGGACGAGTATGCCTCCTACGGCGTCGAGGTGCGGCTGATCTCAAATCTCCCGATGAAGCTGGCCGCATTCGACGGGACGCAGGGCATGCTCGCGCTGCTGGATCCGGTGATCACGCGCCCGACGTGGACGGCAATTGTCTACGACCACTCCGGCATGGGCGAAGCGATGCAGGGACTCTTCGAACAGTGGTGGCGGAAGGCGGAGGCGCGGCCGTTCACGGATTGAGGCGCAACCATTGGCGCGGCGCAATTTCAGCGTGTGGTGACACCTGAAGAGCGGCCTCTTCTCAGGATCTTATCCACCGCCGCGAGTGCCTTGTGGGCGCGCTCGTTGCGCGCAGCGCTGAGCGGGAACGATCTCAGCCTGACGTTTTGAACTACAATCCGCGCCTCCGACTGGCTTGCGGAGTGCATATTCCAGACATATACTGAATTCGTGGCGGAACGCAAAGACCCGCTCGATGTTTGTACCGGGTTTGAGTGGGATGACGGCAATGCGTCGAAGAACTGGGAACGGCATCGAGTCACCGCAGAAGAGGCCGAAGCCGTGTTCTTCAATGAACCTCTGGTCGTTCGCAGCGATGTTGGTCATTCGAAGCGGGAGAAAAGGTATTACGCACTTGGGCAGACCAACGGCGGCCGAAAACTGTTCGTTGCGTTCACCATACCCCTTTCGCTGGTGCGCGTGATCTCCGCCAGGGACATGAACCGGAAGGAAAGCGAAGCCTATGCCAAGCACGAAGAGAAAGCCGGTGCCTGAGTTCAAATCCGAAGACGAGGAACGCGAGTTCTGGGCCAAACACGATTCGACGGAGTTTGTCGATTGGCAGTCCGCCCAACGCCGCAAGTTTCCGAACCTGAAGCCCACACTGCGGACCATTTCTTTGCGGCTGCCGGTTGCCATGATCGAGGACCTCAAAGTCCTGGCGAACAAGAAGGACGTGCCCTATCAGTCGCTGCTGAAGGTGTTCCTGTCCGAAAGGCTGGAGAGGGAACGCCGGAAGGCATAGGCGCCGCGCAGGGACGGCCAGCGCTGCCGGGTGGTAGGGCCAGGCGCACCAGTCCGAGTGCCGAGACCGCGAATTAAGGTTTCGCTTTCGAAGGCCCCTTGCCGGGCAGGCCGACCGGATTCTCGTGGACCTTCTCGCGCGTATCGCCCTTCAGCCCGCTGGCGAGCGAGACCATCTTCTCGCCAAACCGGTCGCGGATCTTGTCCACCGCCGCGAGTGCCTTATGCGCGCGCTCGTTGCGCTCCGCGTTGAGCAGGTCGAGTTGTCCCTCGTTCTCCTCCATGCCCGTGACGCTCGCGCCGAGCAGGCGGATGGGTGCGCCGCGCCGCCAGTTCTGGTTGAACAGCTCGCGGATCGCCATGATCAACTCGTGATCGAGCTGCGTGGCGTGATCGAGCGTGCGGGCGCGCGTGAAGGTCGTGAAGTCCGAGTAGCGCAGTTTCAGGTGCACCGTGCGCGCGTGAAAGCCGTGCTCGCGCAAGCGGCGCGCAACTTTCTCCGTGAGCCGGGTGAGCGTCGTTTCGAGCACGCTCGCATCGGCCGTGTCCTGGTCGAAGGTGTGCTCGTGGCTGATGGACTTCGGATCCTCGTGCTCCCCGATTTCTCCATCGAACCAACTGCCGGCATCCAGACCGCGAGCCTTGCCGGCTAGGGCCAGGCCCCAAAGTCCAAAGCGGCGGCGGAGGAAGTCCTCGTCCAGACCGGCCAAGTCGCCGACGCGCTTGATGCCGATCTCGCCCAGCCTCTGCTCCATCACCTTGCCGACGCCGGGGATCCTGCGGACTTCGAGCGGCGCCAGGAATTCCGCTTCGAGGCCCGGCTGGATCCAGAGCACGCCATTCGGCTTAGCCTGGTCGGAACAGACCTTCGAGACCAGCTTGGATGTCGAGACGCCAATCGAGCAGTTCAGCCCGGTCACCTGCTTCATCCGCATGTGCAGAGCATGCGCCGCCGCGAGCGGGCTGCCGAGCAGGCGTTCCGTGCCGGTGAGATCCAGGTAGGCTTCGTCTACCGAGGCCATTTCCACCTTCGGCGAGAACGCCTGGAGCACGGCGTGTACCTTGTGCGAGTAATCGCGGTAGCGATCGGGATGCCCGTCGAGGAAGATGGCGTGCGGGCAACGCAGCGCCGCCGTGCGCAACGGCAGGGCCGAGTGGACGCCGAACTTGCGGGCCTCATAACTTGCCGCCGAGACTACGCCGCGCTCGGTGGCCTTGCCTCCGACGACGACTGCTTTGCCCTTCAGGCTCGGGTCGAAGAGTTCCTCCACCGAGACGAAGAAGGCATCCATGTCGACGTGGAAGATGGTGGGCATTGGCAGGCCGCCGGACGGCTCCATCCCAGTGTAGTTCGTGGCGGAAAACCGGCGTTGGCGGCGGTCCAGCGACGCGTGGGATTTCAACATTCAGGTCAAGTCAAAAGTGGGACAGACGATCGCTTGCGTCGTCTGTCAAGCTCGCGTTGCCTAAGTACTGGTCCAAATGCCAGGGTTCCTGCGCAGGCGGGTGAAGGCCACCGTCAGTTGCCGCGAGGAGCGACAGACCACGCAAGGCGATGGTCTGTCCCACATGTTTCCGACTATGCTTTCTGCGCCACAATCACGCGCGGCAGGCCCGCCAGATCGTTGACGACGGCCGGTGACCGCCATTGCCCATCGAATAGCGCGGGCACTGATTTGCCCTGACCAGAGCCAATCTCCAAAACAAGGGAGCCCTTCGGCCGCAGTAAACGCAATGCGTCGGGAACAAGGCGAGCGTAAATCTCCAGGCCGTCAGCGCCGCCGTCTAGCGCTTCACGCGGCTCCCACTCGCGGACTTCGCGTTGCAAAGTCTGGATGTTCGTGCTCTCGATGTAAGGCGGATTGGAGACGATGAGGTCGAAGCTGCCGTCCGCGAAGGCTGAGCCGAGGTCGCATCTTACGAAACGGCACTGCGCGTTGAGAGTGCTGGCATTGCGATTTGCGATGCGCAGTGCGTCGCTGCTGATGTCCGTGGCGTAGGCTTGCGCGCCGGTCTCCAGAGCCAGCGTGACGGCGAGGATGCCGGAGCCCGTGCCGATATCGAGGATTCGTAACGGAGCCGCGACCGTAAGGGAGCGGTGGGTTGGAATGTTGTCTAAAGAGGCGGGCTGAAGCCCGCCGCAGGCTGAAGCCTGCCCCACCACGCCTGCTTCCCCAGCACAGAACCGCGAACGCAGAGAGCGGTCCCCTCTGTTTGAAAGATGACCGCTCTCTGCGTTCGCGGTTCTGTGCTGGGTTGTGTGCTCTATTGCAGCGGAAGCCTGGACTCGCAGCACCGCGAGCGCTTGCTCGACAACATGCTCGGTCTCGGGGCGCGGGATCAGCACGCCAGGCTCGATGTGAAACTCGCGCCCCCAGAACTCCTGGACGCGCGTGATGTATTGGGTCGGCTTGCCCTTCAGCCGTTCGTGCAGATAACGGCCGTAGTGGAGCCATTCGAGCTCTGTCAGCTCGTGCTCGGGATGCGAGTAGAGATAGACGCCCTCACACCTTACGGCATGGCGGAGCAAGACCTCGGCGGTCAATTCCGGCGCGCCAACGTGGCCTTCGCGGAGAAGCTCAAGCCCTTGCTGGAGCGCGGTTCGGAGTTGCATCGTGCGACTCCTCGGCCTGTGCCTGGAGCAAACGGGAATTGTAGAAAGTCGTGCAGGCCGAGATCAACTCGTCCAGGTCGCCTTCCATCACCCGGTCGAGCTGATACAGCGTGAGGCCGATGCGGTGGTCGGTGACCCGGTTCTCTTTAAAGTTGTAAGTGCGGATTTTCTCGCTGCGGTCGCCCGTGCCGACCTGGCTGCGGCGGTCCGCGCCCATGGCCTGGTGTTGTTTAGCCATCTCCAACTCATACAGACGCGAACGAAGCACGCGCTCGGCCTTCGCGCGGTTCTTGATCTGTGATTTTTCGTCCTGGCAGCTCACCACCAACCCGGTGGGCAGGTGCGTGATGCGCACAGCCGAGTAGGTCGTGTTGACCGACTGGCCGCCTGGCCCCGAGGAGCAGAACGTGTCGATGCGGATGTCCTTGGCTTCAATTTTGATATCGACGTCGTCGGCTTCGGGCAGTACCGCGACGGTGATGGTCGAGGTATGAATGCGGCCCTGCTGCTCGGTGACGGGCACACGCTGCACGCGGTGCACGCCGCTCTCGTACTTCAGCCGCGAATAAACCTTGTCGCCGTTGATCAACGCGATGACTTCCTTCGCGCCGCCGGCCGAAGAGTCGCTGGCCGAAGTTATTTCCACCTTCCAGCGGTGATTCTCGGCGTAGCGCGAGTACATGCGGAAAACTTCGAGTGCGAACAGGCTCGCCTCGTCGCCGCCCGCGCCGGCGCGGATTTCGAGCAGGACGTTCTTCTCGTCGTTGGGATCTTTGGGCAGCAGCAGGAACTTCAGCTCTTCGGTAATCCGCAGCAGTTCGGGCTCCAGGCGAGCGATCTCCTCCTGCGCCATGGCGAGCATCTCAGGGTCGGTTTCGCCGGCCATCAGGCGCGCGCCTTCCAGGTCCTCGGCCGCCTTCTTATACTCTCGATAGACTTTGACAATCTCATCCAGGTCGCGATGCGACTTGGCGGTCTTCGTGTACAGTTCGGTGTCGCTGATCACGGCCGGATCGGCCATGGCCGCGTTGAGCGATTCAAACTTCTTTTCGACGTCGTCGAGTTGCTTTGCGAAATCCATCAGGCGATTACCAGTTCTCCGCCAACCTGTTTCTCAATCTCCATCGCGCCGTCGAGCGCCCGGATGGCGACTTCGGTCTGATCGTCGGAGGGCGGCTGCGTGGTGATGCGCTGCAACCAGAGACCCGGGGCGGTAATCCATGCGAGCAGGCTGCCCTTATGCTTCGCCGCGAAGCGGATGATCTCGTAGCTGATGCCCATGATCAGCGGGAGAGCCGCGACGCGCGTCAGAAAGCGGGCGAGAAACGTGCTGGTCGGAATGAGGGCGTAGACGGCGATGGAGACCAGCATGACCACCAGCAGGAAGCTCGTCCCGCAGCGCGGATGGAACGTCTGGAAACTCTGCGCGTTGGCCACCGTCAGCGGCTTACCCGACTCAAAATTGAAGACTACGCGGTGCTCGGCGCCGTGGTATTCGAAAACGCGGTGAATGTCCTTGGATAGCGAAAGCACCCACAGGAAACCGAGGAAAATCGCCAGGCGGACAATTCCGTCCAGCAGATTGAGAATGATCCAGCCGTCGAGCACGGGGAAGGCCTTTTGCAGCCCCGTCGCGATGAGCAGCGGCAGGAATTTGTACATCAGGATGAAGAAGCCGAGGCTGAAGACGATCTGCGCGACCATCATCCACTGCGGCATCTCGGCGCTGGCTTTCTTTTCGCCGGTCTCCGGAAGCGTCTCGCCTTTTGCGGCGGCCTCACGCGCCATCTCGGCTTCCAACGCCACGTTGGCGGAGAACCGTAGGGCCTTCAGGCCCAGCCACATAGAGTAAACGAGAGTACCGACGCCGCGGGCGATCGGGTACTTGAAGATGGGATATTTGTCGGAGAGCTTTTCGAGCGGCGCTTCTTCGGTCGCATAGCTGCCGTCGGGACGCCGTACGGCGACACAATAGCTGTGCGGAGCGCGCATCATGACGCCCTCCATCACGGCTTGGCCGCCGACCAGGATCTCTTCACCGTTTTCGAGTACCGGGAGCAACTGCGCGTGCGCGGCCCACCGGAGGAAAGTCTTCCAGTTCAATGGGAAAAGGCCTCTCTGACTTCAATTATAGCGTGCGGCCAAAATCGGCCTGCCACTTCCTATCTGGATGCGCGCGGACCGCTTTGGATTCGAGTACGGCGCCGCCGTAAAAGCCCGGCTAACCTCAATACTGTTCACCTACAAGGCAATATGGTGGGGCAGACGATCACTTTGTGTCGTCTGCCGGGCTCCGGACGCGACAGACCACGCACGGCGATGGTCCCACAATTTGAACAGCATTGCGGCTAGCCCTCGAACTTATAGCCGAAGCCGCGCACAGTGAGGATGTAGACCGGCGTTTTCGGGTTCGGTTCGAGTTTCTGGCGCAGCCACGCCACGTGCACATCCAGCGTACGGGTAGGGATGGCCGCGGTGTAGCCCCACACTTCCTTAAGCAGCACGTCGCGGTCGAGCGTTTCGTCGCGGTGTTCAATCAGGTATCGCAGCAGGTGGAACTCGCGGGCCGACAACGAAACCGGCTGGCCGCCGCGGGTGACCTCGGTCCGCTTGAAATCCACGTGGATGTCGCCAAAGGTGTATTCGGCGGCGCCGGGTGGCGCGGTCGGAAGCGCCGCGCGCCGTAGCAGCGCTTCTATGCGGGCCAGCAACTCGGCGAATTCAAACGGCTTTGACACATAATCGTCGGCTCCAAACTGGAGGCCGGCGACCTTGTCCACCACCTCGCCGCGCGCCGAGAGCATCAAAATCGGAGTGTTGCGGCCCTTCTGCCGGACGCGCCGGCAGATGTCGAAGCCGCTGATGTTGGGCAGCATCACGTCCAGGATGATGGTGTCGAACTCACCGTCGAGCGCAAGAGCGAGTCCGGACTGCCCTTCCGCCGCGTTTTCGACTTCGTAACCCTCGGACCTCAGACGGTCGCAAAGGGTGAGCCGGAGGCCCGGCTCGTCTTCCACTACGAGTATTCGCTTACCCATCGATCCAACTCTTCCGCGATCAACGCAGGCCGTTCCGCGGCCGCGCGTAAGTGCCCCAGAACCGCGATACAACCGCTCCCTGACGGTCGCGACTCCGTTCCATTAGTCCGGAACGCCCGCCATCCAGTAGCCGCGCCGGGTGCGAACCCGCATGCCGGGGAGGTCGACGGTCACGCGGATGGTGTGGAATCCGCCCTCTATCTTATTGTTCGGCGAATAGCTCAGAATGTACTGGCTGCGGATTTCGGTGCCAATCGTGGCAATCGCCTTTTCCAGCTCTGCCTGGGTCATGAAACCCAGTTCCTGCCCGCCAGTGAGCTTGGTGAACACGCGCGCGGGGTCCTTGACGAAAATGTGCTTCGTCTGGCGGTACATCTCTTCGACTACCGGGATGAAATCCACGCTGTCCCCCTCCGCGCCGCCCATCTGGGCCATGGTGGTGGGGTCGATGGATGTCCCCGCCGGATGGGGACGCGCGCCGGCCGGGAACGGATCGGGCCGCGGCACGTCGGGTTTGGCCGTCAGCGCGGTGAGGATCCGGTTGATATTCAGCGTGTAGACGTCGATGTTGTTGAGCTGCAGGTCCGTGGCCACTTCCCGGGCATGGGCTTCACTGGACTTGTCGAAGATCTCGGAGATCAGCACGATCACCTTGCGCCGGTCCTTCTTGTACTTCAGCATATGGACGGCGCTCTGCACGGCGTCGATCATGCGGCTGTTCTGCCCGCCCGGCTTGATCTTCGCGACGGCCTGATTGATCAGATCCGGATCGTTCGTGAAGTCCTGCAGGGTCTCGATGCGATGGTCGAAGCTCA
>Ga0181528_10001776_pt1 | contig 13298 bp, 10 predicted proteins | sample PEATcosm2014_Bin_47_FD_119742 | JGI IMG/M metagenome (GOLD analysis project Ga0181528, IMG submission 119742) | Peatland microbial communities from MTU Mesocosm Facility, Houghton, MI, USA - PEATcosm2014_Bin10_10_metaG | ecosystem: Environmental > Terrestrial > Soil > Wetlands > Peat | place...
CCCACTTCGAAAGTCGTGACAACCACAACCCGAATTTCCAGCGGCGATGATGCCGCCGCAGCTGACCGTGGCAACGCGAGCGCAATAAGCACTCCACCAACGGTCGACCGAACCAATCGCCAACTCATGCTGAGTTCCTCGCAGTGTTAGCCTCGCGCGAACGGAAAAATAACAGACTCGGGAGGCGAACACGTTGCGTAAATATACATGCATCGAGTCGAATACTTGCCCTCGGGCGATCGCAGAGCGTTAACTTTTTGAACTATTGCGCAGGAATTTCCTTGCAAGGGCACCAGCGATCGTCGCCGGATGCGTTACCAAAATGGCGATTCGTCCAACTACGCTTTGCGGCTCGTAGAAAATACCAAGCTGTCTGAGAACGGTTCCTCGGTCGTAGTAGATTCTTTCCCCGGCCAAACGGTCGTTAGCGTCGAAGGTGTACACACCGCAGAGTGGGAACTCGACTCGTCGTCCGGTTGCCGGAAGACCTCGCCATCCGCCCAAGTGTGTGCCGCGAATCATGACTTCAACTAGGATGGAATGATCCGTGACATGCTTGCGCTGCACGGCGATTTCCAAATCGGGGAGCGCGCTCATAAGCTGTTCGTAAAACTGCCGTACCCCGTCTCGGCCCTGATAATGTTCGCCCCATGGCTCGTCATCGTACTGTGCGGCATCACCGAACGTGCCAAGAACGCCCTCAAGATCGTGCTCGTTTTCCAATCGGATGTGCCGCTCGACAATTGCGATCCGAGCTGACCTTCTGTCTTGCGGAACAGATTCGCTGGTCACATTCACCCTTATCTAAACAATCTGACTAAACGCAGTCACAGATACTAGCACCGGGAATGTTCCTGGAGACATTCTGCACGGCGAATAGCGGCGATTGTCAGCGCTCGCGTGAGTTCGTTGATATCAGCACTAATTTTTCGAATCTCTTCTGCCTGTCGCCCACTTTGTGTTCCCGCAAGCCATCAAACTTGAGGTCGATTTGGGCAGCATGGATCATGGAAAGCTGGGCCAGTCCTCCGCCGCGCTCCACGACGAACACGCTCCGCGATGGATAATTTTGGCGTTGTGCTACTCCCTGGATTCTGACGGCTTGGCCTTTTCGAAGCAGCGTCACTTGGCCAGTTCTTCCATCAGAATCCAGCGAAACCGAATACTTTCCGGGAGGCAAACTCTGGCCGTGGCACTGCACCGTATATGGAAGTGTGAACTTTCCCTCATAGTGCATTTTAGTGGTCTGGATCGATTCGGCCGGCGTGTCGAAGTGATCAGGATCGATTTCGAATTGGGCGAAGGCCTTGGAACCACCGGCCAGCGTGGTTAAGAGCGTCAGTCCGATGATGTATGTCGCAATCCGTTTCGTCTTCATAATTCTCTCCTCATGAAAGCACTGGGGTTCGCTGCAACGCCAGTTCTCTTAAAAACAAGGAGACCGTGCTTCCGCCTCTCAATCGCAGGCTCGGTCAACTTGCTTCTACTGGGAATATCGAAAACGAAAGGAGAAACCCGACACGGACGAAGAAAAATCCAGCAGACGAAAAACTGAGGTTAAGGTCTTGATCCGAGACCGGACAACTGAACTGCGCTGAGTGTTTCGGGATGATCAACTCCCAGGCATTTTTGAAGATTCTGTGCCGCCAAAGCAGCCTCATTCCGAGCCTGCTCGTGTTCCCCTTGAGCTTCTAGAACTCGCGCGACTGCCAAATGTGCATAGCCCAAGATGCTGGAAAAGGAATTCGGCGGCGCCTTCGACTGCACCAAGGCTAACGCGCGATTCGCATCCGTAGCCGCCGATTCCACGTTTCCAGAGGCGAGTTCGATAGCAGAACGATTCATCAGGTAGCCGGGGAACGCAAACGCGCCTTCGCCGCCCCTCTTCAATGCGGATTCTCCGATCGAAACAGCCTCATTGGCAAACTGCAAAGCAAGCGCTTGATTGCCCTCGCCCAAAGCAATTCTCGCCCGGTCCGATGCCAGACTCGCAAACGCATAGTGCGTGGGAGGGAGGTGCTTACGCATCTGCGGCTCCACTTCGGAAAGAAATTCGGACGCGTCGGGAAACCGGTGCTGACTGATCGCGATCCGCGCTCGTTCCAGAAGCGACTGGCTGGTGACCAGCGAGTTATGCTCCCGTTGCGCCTCCTCATACGAGCGTTGTGCATAATCGTTCGCTTCATCGAGCCGATTGAGTTTGCGGAGTATCTTTGCATAGTTGTTCAGAATCATTGCGCTGGACTCTCCGCCAGAGCTCCGATCCCTTATAAGGTCCAGGACGCGCCGTTCCGTTGCTTCAGCCTCGAGCGTCCGCCCAATCTGATCTAATTCCAATGCCCAGTTATTAAATAAATGAAGACTGGTCTCTGTTTCTTCCCAGCCGAGCGATGACATCAAAGCAGCTGCGCGCTCGAACTCCGACAGGGATTCGGAGTTCAGCCCAGCGTCGCTATACGCCCCGGCCAGGTCCAGCGCCGTATTCATCTTCAGGATATCGGTGGCGACCGGTGACCGCTCTACGATGCGCTGCGCCGTTTGCATGCGCGCAACTCCATCTTTTGCGCGGCCAGCTTGCCGCGCCACCTCGCTTCCAATCCGTAGGCATGCCACGCGATCGATGGCATAACGCGGATCGTCCGGCAATTCTCTAAGGCCTTCCTGGAAGAGAGATTCGGCACGAGTCAGATCTTCGTCTTGAGACAGGCAATCCGCCAGAGCACACGATGCTCGCGCCCGAATCGACACATCGGATAGTCCACGAGTCGCCTGATAAGCTTTTTCGACGAGAACCCGACCTTGCGCCGTCTGATCCTCGGATGAATAGTTCTCTCCGATCCACATTAAAAGATCGGCCCTTCGCAAGGCATCTGCTGAGTGTCGCTTCTCAATCACCTGCGCGGCGCGCGCCAGCAGGTCGCTGATCGAGACCGCCTTGCCAGGAGCTGCATCCGAAAGAAGGAAATTCAGCAACTCGTCATGCTCCTGGCTCCGTTTAAGTTGCTGAAAGGCGAAGTCTCTTTGATTTCGTGCGGTTCGGGCTTGGAGCAGGGTCCCCACCAGACCCGTAGATATAGCGAGAACGGTAAGCGCGCCCAGCGCGACAATGGCTCGATTTCTGCGCACGAACTTTGTGGCACGGTAGGCGAGAGTATCCGGACGCGCGCTAATTGGTTCGTGCCGCAAGTAGCGTCGCAAATCGTCAGCCATCGCAGTGACCGAGACGTAGCGTTTGCTCGGTTCTTTCTTCAGGGCTTTTGCGATGATGGTGTCGAGGTCGCCGCGCAACAGCCGGCTCAACTTGTCAGGAGTCGTGGTACGCCGAGCGGCATTCGTAGTCGTCTCTTCGCTTTCGCTTCCCACCGCTACGATTTCGGATGGACGGGTCGGCTCTTTATCGACGATCGCCTTGACCAGATCAGCCGGCGAGCGAAGGCCGCTTCCAGCCGGATGCTGTCCGGTCAACAGCACGTAAAGCAACACGCCTAGCGAATAGACGTCGGTTGCGGTTGTGACAGGCGCTCCGGTGATCTGTTCGGGAGAGGCATACTCAGGCGTCATCGCGCGGCCGCCCTCAACCGTAAGAAGAGTCGCCGAGCCGTCTTCCCCTTCCCCTTCAAGCAGTTTGGCGATCCCGAAATCCAAGAGCTTTACCTGCCCGTCTTCGCTCACCAGCACATTCGACGGCTTGAGGTCGCGGTGCACGATCAGGTTTGCGTGCGCGTGCGCCACTGCTTCGAGTACTTCTAGGAATAGCTGCAGTCGGGCCTCGATATGCAGTCGATGTTCGTCACAGTAGCGATCAAGACTGTCGCCCTCGACGTGCTCGAGAACAAGATATGGTTGGCCAGCAGTCGACACTCCGGCATCGATAAGTTCCGCAATATGTGGATGCGCCAGTCTTCCGAGAATGCTGCCCTCGCGCTTGAACCGCGCTTCGGCGCCCTTACCCATGTGAGCAATGTGAATGAACTTTACGGCGACCTTTCGCTCGAAACGTCCATCATTCCGCTCGGCCAGCCAAACACTTCCCATCCCACCCTGTCCGATTTGGGAGATCAGAGTGTACGGTCCTAGGGTCTGGCCCTCGAGTCCTGCGGGGCTACGCATTTCCAACGGCGCCTTCTCCAGGAAGCCTTCCTCTATCAGCACTCGGTGTTCGTCAAGAAGTTCGACCAGCTGCGCTGCCAACTCGGGATTCTTCTCACCGAGCGAGCGCAGCCATACAACGCGCTCGGCCTCGGACATTGCGAGAGCCTGGTCCAGGTAGGGACTGATTCCCTGCCAGTCATCTGGGCTCAGTGTCGGCATAAAGTCCTATAGAGATAAATCTTTGGCGATTTTTCGATGCAGATAAATGCGCGCCTTCTCCCAGTTTCGCTGGACGGTACGCTCCGACACATTTCGCATGGTCGCGATCTCACCAAATGAAAATCCGCAAAAGAATTTCAGGTCGACCACCTCGGCCAGAGCAGGTTCTACTTTGACCAGTTCGTCCAAAACTTCGCCAATCCGCTCCAGTTCCTTATGATCCGCCGCATTCTCCATTGCATTTGTATCGAGGGAAGTCAACTCAAACAGTCCGCCCCGCTTCTGGGCGTGCCGCTCCCGAGCATGATCGATGATGAGCCCCCGCATAACCCGCGCCGCGTAACCCATGAATCGCGCCTGGTCGGGAAATGACGGACCATCCCGTGCTGCCATATCCAGGTATGCCTCGTGTAATAAGGTGGTGGCGCTGAGGCTAACAGCAGCCCCCGGCCGCGCCAGTTCTCGGCGCGCTAGCTTTCTCAATTCGCTGTAAAGGGCACTAAACAATGAGTCAGCAGCGGCCGCGTCGCCTCGCTCCGCCGCGCCGATCAACCATGGAATTGTGGATTCCGCCGTCATGCTCAATTGGGCGCAAGCCTCGCCGATTTTGTCCGATTAGTCAAGACGGACGCACGACCCGAAAGGCGTCCACCGCGTTTTAGGGGCGCGGTCAGGTCGCATCGCCCGAATAAGGCTCCCAGCCCCTTTGAAAACTTTCGCATTCCATGAAAAGATCACATCTTCGTCCGAATGCGCCCTTTCACCCTTAATCCCAGTTGCCGGAAGATCCACTCTTGTCTCGGGCCGCGCCCGGCTTCTGCGCGACGCATTCTCATACGGTCCCGCGCTCTGCTGGCCGCCATATCAGCGATCTTTTTTTCCGCTGCGGCATTTGCCCAGCAAACAGATTCCCCAAAGCCCGCCGTGGTCCAGCCAGGTGCGCCGGGCGCCCCCACCAAGAAGCTGCCTTCGTCGACGAGAGCAACCCTGCCGCCGCGCTCCCCTGCCGAAGTGGAGTTCATGCAAGGTATGATCTTCCATCATTCTCAAGCGGTGGAGATGACCGCACTCATCCCTTCTCACACGCGGAACAAAAATCTGCGCACCTTGGGCGCGCGGATCAGTAACTCCCAGTCCGACGAAATAAAGTTTATGAAGCGCTGGCTCGCCGCTCGAGGAGAATCGATTCCGGCCACAATGCCCGACATGCCGGGAATGGATATGTCGAACGAGAAGATGCCGCTGATGCCGGGAATGCTCACGCCCGAACAAATGGAAGCACTGCGCAAGGCGAAAGGCCCCGAGTTCGACCGCTTATTTCTGATAGGGATGATTCAGCACCACAATGGCGCCTTAACTATGGTTAAGGATCTATTCAACACAGAGGGTGCCGGACAGGACGCCGAGCTCTTTAACTTTGCGACCGATGCAGACAACACTCAGCGGGCCGAAATCCACATCATGGAATCTATGTTGGAGAAAACCCAGACCGAGGAGAAACAATGAACCGAATGCCCACTCTAGCCCTGTCTGTGATGGCAGGCGCGCTTTTTGCGTGTCTCAACGTGAACTGCGCATCCGCGCAAGCGGCGCAACCCGCCACTCCTCCGCAGGCGCAAGCTAAGCCTGAGACGCAGCCCGCTGGGAAAGATGGCAAGACCCCCGAGGCGGAAGAGAACCCCTTCGCTCCGGAACCGGCGCCCACATTGCCTCCGGGCATGACCGGATCGGACGTAAATGATCCCCGCTTCAAGCTGGGCGCCGGCTTGTATGATGCCGGCGAAGCATCGATGGGCATGAAGCATCTCGAACTTTTCAAGAAGCCCGATGCGTTTCAACTCGGCTCTGCAGATGCCGATGATCCACGAGTGCAAAAAACCATCGCCCAACTGGGTGTTGGCGGTAACCGGAAGATTCCGAAACCGATCCAGTTGGTGATCGCGCAACTGGCTTTCGCCAACTCCGATCTCGCGTTCGAAGGCAGCCATCTGTTTCAGGGGAATTTTTATGGGGTGAATATCTACGACATCTCGAACCCAGCGAACATGAAGCTGCTGACGTCGATGGTATGCCCGGGCGGGCAAGGCGACGTGTCGGTGTACAAGAACCTGCTCTTCATGTCGGTAGAAATGCCGAATGGAAGGCTGGACTGCGGTGTCGAAGGATTTCCGCCAGATCCTGCCCCCGCCGAGGAAGACAAAGATAAGGCTGCGAAGGACCAAGACGCAGCCAAAGACACCGAGAAAGTTCCGAATGCCGGTAAGGATAAAGCGACAGACAACGACAAAAAAGACAATAAAGACGAAGCTCCTCAGAGGAAGCGCCGGCTCCCCTCAGCGCAAAAAGACCGCTTCCGCGGCGTAAGAATTTTCGACATCTCCGACATTAACAATCCCAAGCAGGTCGCCGCTGTGCAGACGTGTCGCGGCTCGCACACGCATACCCTGGTCATCGACCCGAATGACAAAGAGAATGCCTATATCTACGTCTCGGGTACGTCGTTCGTCCGCCAATCTGAAGAACTCGCAGGATGTTCCGACGAAAAACCGGATAAAGATCCGAACACAGCATTGTTTCGCATTGATGTCATCAAGGTTCCGCTCGCTGCACCGCAAGACGCGAAGATCGTCTCGAATCCTCGAGTATTTATCGATCCGCGGAGCGGTGCAATCAACGGACTGAACAACGGCGGAACGCATGGCAAGAAAGGCGCGGAAAAGCCCGTCGACACCAACCAGTGCCACGACATCACCGTGTACTCAGCCATCGGATTGGCCGCAGGAGCCTGCTCCGGCAACGGAATTTTGCTGGACATTAAAGACCCAATCCATCCCAAGCGCGTGGACGCGGTGAACGATCCGAATTACTCCTACTGGCACTCGGCTTCGTTCTCGAACGACGGAACCAAAGTCGTGTTCACCGACGAGTGGGGCGGAGGACTCGGCGCGCGCTGCCGTCCAAACGATCCGAACAAATGGGGTGCGGACGCTATTTTCCGCCTCAAGGACGACAAACTGACCTTCGCGAACTACTACAAGCTGCCGGCTGCCCAGGGTGACACCGAGAACTGCGTGGCTCACAACGGTTCCCTGGTTCCGGTCCCCGGCCGGGACATCGAAGTGCAGTCCTGGTATCAGGGCGGCATCTCCGTCATGGACTTCACCGATCCCGCGAAGCCTTTTGAGATTGCTTACTTCGACCGCGGACCGATTGATCCGAAGGTTCTCGTGCTGGGAGGCTTCTGGTCGGCCTACTGGTACAACGGCTACATCTACGGTTCGGAAATTGCCCGCGGTCTCGACGTATTCGAGCTGACACCTAGCAAGTTCCTAACGCAGAATGAAATCGACGCCGCCAAAACGGTCCAACTGGCAGAGTTAAACGTGCAGGACCAGCCAAAAATCGAATGGCCTTCAAACCTGGTCGTGGCGAAAGCGTATCTCGACCAGTTGTCTCGTTCGCAAGCTCTGTCGGCCCACCAGATCGCCGATTTGCAAAAAGCGATTCAGTCCGCGGAAACTTCGCACATGAACGACAAAACCCTGGCAAAGCTGAAGAAGAAGGCTCCATCTCTCGAAAAGAGCGCCACCACCGCGAAGGACCCTGCTGATGCGAAACGGATGCATGCTCTGGCAGGTGTTCTGGAACATCTCTCTCCAACAGCCTAACCATTTCAAGCATCAGAGCTGAAAATCGGGACCCAGTTCACAGCTGGGTTCCGAAGGAAACAACTCCATGAGCGAAGACTCGAAGAAAGAAATAGTTTCGCGGCGTGGATTTCTGGGAATGGGATCGGCCGCCCTGGCAGCTGCCGGTATGCTCCCGGGGGCCAACGCCTTGGCTCAAGATCAAAAGCCGTATCCAACCAAAGACGATCGCAGCGCCAGTGCACCCGGGCCCGGCAATCCCCCGCTCGACGATCAGAATCCGGATTCTTTCTTGCCTCCGCCCACCGACGCGGGAGGCGTCCAGACCTTCAAGTACCCTTTCGCTCTCTCTCATAAACGCATGCAAGAGGGCGGATGGTCGCGCGAGGTCACGGTACGCGAGCTAGCCGTTTCGAAGTCTATAGCCGGGGTCGACATGCGATTAACCGCCGGAGGCATTCGCGAATTACACTGGCACACCGCCGCCGAGTGGGCCATCATGCTCTACGGGAACGCCCGCATCACCGGACTCGATGCCGATGGTAAGAGCTTCGTCACCGACATCACCGAAGGCGATCTCTGGTACTTTCCAACCGGAATTCCCCATTCCATTCAAGGCCTGAATCCAGATGGTTGCGAGTTTCTGCTGGTCTTCGACGACGGTAACTTCTCTGAATATGAAACCGTCTTACTCACCGACTGGATGGCTCATACGCCGCACGACGTGCTGGCAAAAAACTTCGGAGTGTCTCAGCAACTCCTTGAAAAACTGCCGAAGCGCGAGAAGTTTATCTTCCAGGCCTCAGTCCCCGGCCCGCTGGAAGCCGACTTGAAGTCCACCACTGGCGCGCTCGGCCTGTCCCCGATCGATTTTGCATTTCGCAAAGCGCAGCAAACAGTCACCAAGCGTACTGCGGGTGGAGAGGTGCGCATCGTCGATTCCAGCAAGTTCAAAATCTCCAGGACCATTGCCGCTGCGATCGTGACCGTCCATCCTGGAGGAATCCGCGAACTCCATTGGCATCCCAATGCCGATGAGTGGCAGTACTACATTAGCGGCGCAGGCAGAATGACCGTTTTCGCCACCGGAGGCCGCGCCCGCACCATGGACTTTCAAGCCGGAGACGTCGGCTACGTCCAGAAAACTCTGCCTCACTACGTCGAGAACACCGGCAACACTGACCTCAAGTTCTTAGAAATGTTCAAGAGCAGTTTCTATCAGGACCTCGCGCTCTCCGAATGGCTTACGCATACGCCACGGGAACTCGTGATGGCCCATCTAGGCATCGACCAAGCAACGCTCGACGCCATGCAGAAAGATGAAGTCGTTGTGATGCCGAAATAGCTCAGCGCCGCCTCCGCTGACGCCTTTCAATTCGTATAAACTGCGTTTGAGCCTGCCCCGCCAGGAATTGTGGGAGTGTCTCTAGGAGAAAGCGGTTGAACCCAACAAAAGATGCTCTCTGGTATAAGGACGCGATCATCTATCAGGTTCATGTCCGCACATTCCACGACAGCAACAGCGATGGAATCGGTGACTTCCTTGGGCTTGAGCAAAAGCTCGATTACCTGCAGGAACTCGGCATCAACGCGATCTGGCTCATGCCCTTTTTCCCTTCGCCCTTGCGTGATGATGGCTACGACATTGCGGACTATGACTCGGTTCACCCCAGCTACGGGACTCTCGACGATTTCCGCAAAGTGCTGGACTCAGCCCATAAGCGCGGCATCCGGGTCATCATCGAAATGGTGCTGAATCATACGTCCGATCAACATCCATGGTTTCAAGAAGCTCGACGCTCTCAGAACAACCCTCGTCGCGACTGGTATGTCTGGAGCGATACCGATATCCGCTACAAAGACACCCGCATCATCTTTCTCGACACCGAAAAATCCAATTGGGCATGGGACCCCGACTCGAGATCTTTCTACTGGCATCGCTTCTTCAGTCACCAGCCCGATCTCAACTGGGATAACCCGGCAGTTCGAGAGCAGATGTGGAATGTGATGAAGTTCTGGCTGGAGATGGGCGTGGATGGCTTCCGGCTCGACGCCGTGCCTTATCTCGTCGAACGCGAGGGAACAAATTGCGAGAACTTGCCGGAAACGCACACCATCATCAAAGACTTGCGCCGCAGACTCGATGAACACTTCCCCGGCCGGGTGTTGTTGGCGGAAGCGAACCAGTGGCCTGCCGACCTTCGCCCGTATTTTGGCGACAGCGACGAATTTCACATGGCGTTTCATTTTCCGCTGATGCCCCGCATGTTTATGGGGCTTAAGCTCGAAGACCGCAAGCCGATCACGGAAATCCTGCAACAAACTCCCGAGATCCCGCCTTCGTGCCAGTGGTCCCTGTTTCTCCGAAATCACGACGAACTTACGCTGGAGATGGTCACCGATCTGGAGCGCGACTACATGTATGACATGTACGCCCAGAACAAAACCATGCGACTGAATCTTGGCATTCGTAGGAGGCTCGCGCCACTTCTGAACAACGACCGCAGGCGGATTGAGTTGATGACCAGCATGCTGATGTCTTTGCCTGGAACACCAATCATCTACTACGGAGATGAAATCGGAATGGGCGACAACATCAGCTTGGGCGACCGCAATGGCGTTCGAACTCCCATGCAATGGACTGGAGGCTGGAACGCTGGTTTTTCAACCGCGGACCCCGAACGCTTGTATGCTCCTCTTATTCATGATCCGGTCTACGGGTATCCTGCGGTCAACGTCGTATCGCAACGGGAGAGCGAGCATTCTCTGTTTCATTGGACGCAACGCATCATCGAAGTTCGGAAGTCGACATCGGTATTCGGACGCGGCTCCATTGAGTTTCTGTATCCAGCCAATCACAGAATCCTGGCTTATTTGCGGCGGCTAGGCAACGAAACTGTCCTGATCGTCAACAATCTTTCAAGTGCTGCACAAGCTGTCGAACTGGATTTGCAGCGTCACAAGGGAAATGTCTTGATCGAGATGTTTGGCAGGAATCTTTTTCCTCGCGTCGGCGAACTGCCCTACCTGTTGACGCTGGGCCCGTATCAGTCGTACTGGTTCCGGATGCGAAGAGTTTAGCGCCTGAAAAGTTACTCACACTGAGCTGAGAATTGGAAGACGGAACATTTCTTACCGACGATTTTCTTCGCCAGCTGATCAACGTCGGCGAGGTCGATATCCTCGTCGGCCTGCCGACCCATAACAATGCTCGGACCGTAGGCTCGGTCATACAGACGATTCGAAACGGCATCCTTCGGAGCTTTCCACGCGAGCGGGCCGTCATTATTAATGCCGATGGCGGCTCTCGCGACGGCACTCCTGAATTGGTCAAAGCTGTCGCCATTGACGATGCGCGTCCCGCGTCCAACTTGTACGCGCTCCGCACTCTGCACGTCATCGGCGCGAAATATGCGAACGCTCCCCACAGCGGAATTGCACTACGAACCATTCTTGCCGCGGCGGAACTGCTCCGGGCCAAGGCATGCATCGTAATGTCTCCCGAATTCGAGAGTATTCAACCCGACTCAATCTCCAACCTTCTCCGCCCCGTCTACAACGACGGCTTCGATCTTGTCTCCCCGACATATCGCAGGCATAAGTTCGACGGATTGTTGATGACGAACTTGCTCTACCCGATGATTCGTTCTTTGTATGGCATAAGAATTCGCGAATCTTATATGACAGAGTTCGGATTCTCTGGTCGCATGGGAAGTCAATTCCTCGGGCAGAACAATTGGAACGATAGTGTCGGAGAAAACGGCGTCGAGCTCCGCTTCACGCTGGCCGCCATTAGTGGCGGATTCCGAATCTGTCAGTCTTTTCTCGGAGAAAAAGAACACGTCGAGCGGCGTGCAGCCGATCTCGTGCCGACACTCCGCCAAACTGTGGGAGTTCTGTTTTCCGCGTTAGAGTCGGGTTTCGATATCTGGAGCCCAGTGTCGGGCTCCCAGCCGATTCCTACCATCGGAAGCGATCCTGACGTACTTCTCGACCCGCTGCGGGTAAATCGAAAGCGCTTGCGCGAAATGTTCACCACCGGAGTCAATGAGTTGGAGTCGGTCTTCCATTCGATCCTCTCCCCTTCCACTCTGACCGAGCTGCATGCAATCGCAGGCATGGGAGAGGAAGACTTTCGTTATCCCGCGCAACTATGGGTGAAGACCGTATATGAATTTGCCGCGGCCTATCGCAAGTCGGTGATCAATCGCGATCACATTATTCAGGCTCTCGCTCCTCTTTTCCGCGGGAGGGTACTTACATTTCTGGTCGAAAACCGTAACGGTTCGGCGAATGACGTTGCGAATAACGTCGAGGCCTTATGCCTTGAGTTCGAGCGACTGAAACCATATCTCTTAGAGATCTGGAAATCGAAACAGTGAGGCAATTATGCGAGAAATGATTATCAGCGAATTGACTCAGGCGATGCATGACCTGGCCAGAGGCTTCGCCCACTACCTTCCTCGACTCATCGTCATGCTTATCCTCGCCTTCGCGGGATGGCTAATCGCGTACGTGGTCAAAATTATTCTTCGAAGCATCCTTCGGCTCATCAATTTCGACCGGTTGTCTGAGAACGCGGGCGCTTCTCAATTGCTTCACAAAGTCGCGCTTCCTTCAGCCACTGAGATGTTGAGCCGCTTCGTCTTTTGGGTGACATGGCTTGGATTCATTCTGCTGGGCGTGAGTGTGCTCGGAATCCTGGGGCTGCAAGAGCAGATTGCAGGCTTCTTCTTATTTGTCCCACGCCTGTTTGTGGCCGTATTCATTTTGTTTTTTGGCTTGCTCGCTGCTGGGTTCTTTTCCCGCGCCGCCCTGCTGGCTGCAGTAAACGCGAGCGTCCCTTCGCCCCGGCTATTGAGCCTAGCGGTCCGCAGCATCATTATCGTTTTCGTCTTATCGATCGCCTTTGAAGAACTCGGCCTGGCACAGCAGACCATGCTCGTCGCCTTTGGAATCGCCTTCGGAGCCCTCATGCTCGGCTTGGCCATCGCCTTCGGCATCGGCGGGCGGGAAATCGCCAAGCACTTTCTGGAGCAAAAATTCGTTCGTGAGGATAAGGAGCAGGACGAAGACGAGCTATCACCTCTCTAGCGCCAACCCGCGGAAGAAATCAGCGGTCGAACATAACCGTCAAACCGCGCAATCGTTCAGAGATGTCCTTGGTCAGAGCGTTCGGTCTAACGCGCCACCGCCAGTTCCCATTCAATGTACCGGGAAGATTCATTCGTGCTTCGCTGCCCAGACCGAGCACATCCTGCAAGGGAAGTATGGCCATATTCGCCACAGATGCCATCACAGTTCGAATGAATACCCAATTGACCGGCTCTTTCTGAAACC
>Ga0181528_10001777_pt1 | contig 13296 bp, 12 predicted proteins | sample PEATcosm2014_Bin_47_FD_119742 | JGI IMG/M metagenome (GOLD analysis project Ga0181528, IMG submission 119742) | Peatland microbial communities from MTU Mesocosm Facility, Houghton, MI, USA - PEATcosm2014_Bin10_10_metaG | ecosystem: Environmental > Terrestrial > Soil > Wetlands > Peat | place...
CCGCCTCGGGACCGGAGCCGCGGTATCGCAAAGGGCGCAAGAAAGCGCGGCCGGTGGAGCAGATGAGGCGCCTGGAGCGGCAGTGCTCCGGGAGCCTGACGCTGGAGCAAATGCTGCGGGAGCAACCGCAACCAGCCAGATCCAAACCAAGCTCCCGCTGCCATTCAGCGGGCTATTTTTGCAAGTCCCTCTGAAGAGCCGCGCAGACTGAAGCCTGCCCCACACGCGGACCATGACTTTCGCGTGAGCGGTGGTATCGGCTCGAAGCGGCGCTTGATAGACTCACCCGGCGCGCCTTGCGGCGCTCTCCCGCGTTGTCAGAGATATGGGAGAAGGAGGCTTCTGGAGAGCGGTCGAACCGTTGTTTGTTGACGAGTCATGAAGAGACGGATGGAGACTCCCAGGCCCCGCTCCAGGCGAACGTGGCAGCCGCTGCGCGATTTCGGTATAGTCGTGGATCGTGCGGAGGTTTTTCATGCAATCCAGGACTCTTTCCCGAAGACAGCTCGCGCAGTTGGCCGGTGCGGCTGTTGCTTCCGGCGGGGCGTTATTGTCTGCCGGGCCAGGCGCTCTGACGGCCCGTCAGGTCGTCGAGCGTATCCAGAAAAACATTGGCGTCCCCTGGCAAACGCAGACGGTAGATACCTTCAAGGCCGGCGACCCGGACACGCCCGTAACGGGCATCGCGACTTCGTTCATGGCAACTTTGGACGTTTTGCAGCGCGCCGCCGCGGCCGGGAAGAACTTCATCGTCAGCCACGAACCGACCTTCTATAGCCACCTGGATGAGACCAAGGACCTGTCCGCCGACCCGATCTTTCGCGCCAAGCTGGATTTCATCGCGAAGAACAAGCTCGTGGTCTGGCGCTTCCATGATCACTGGCACGCGCGCCAGCCGGACGCCATCTACCTCGCGCTGGCGCAGCTCCTGGGTTGGGAGAAGTACGGCGTGGACAAAGGCCAGATGCTGTATGTCCTGCCGCCGACGACGCTCGGCGCCCTGGCTCGCGACATGCAAGTCCGGCTCAAGACACAGGCCTTGCGCGTGGTTGGGGATCCCCGCGCCGAGGTGAGCAAAGTGGCTCTGAGCCCGGGCGCGGCGGGACCCCGCATGCAGATGGCATTGATGCCCAAGGCGGATGTCTACGTTTGCGGCGAGGCTACGGAGTGGGAGGGCATCGAGTACGCCCGGGACACGATCGCCGCTGGAGAGAAAAAGGGGATGATTCTGGCGGGACACCAAGTAACGGAGGAACCCGGCATGAACCTCTGCGCGCAATGGCTCAGAACGCTGGTCCCCGGCATCCAAGTGGATTGGATTCCTGCCGGGGACCCGTTTTGGATGCCGGTCTAACCGCGCAGCTTACGGCGCAGCAGGCCGCAGAACAGCAGAAGGCCCGAACCGAGCAGCGCGAGGCTCCCTGGTTCGGGTGTCGAAGTCATTCCCGTCACTGTCAACTCAGTGATCGCAGCGTAGTTGTCCGTCAAAGTAAAGGCCTTGATCGATGCGCTGTCCTCCAGGAAACCGTAGAAGGCGCCTACATTGGTGCCTTCACCGACGTTGAAAGTCAGGTTGTAGGACTCGATCAGATTGCCGCCGGAATCCCAAACGGCAATTGTGGTTGGATTCTCACTGCCTGGAACGTAATTCAGAAATCCACCGATGCCGCTCACCGGCGACGACAAAGTGAACGTCATCGTGTCTGTCACGCTATAGACGTCAGTGCTGTCGTTCAAGCCTGCCATTGGCCCAAGACTACCGTCCCAAGTGCCGTTTCCACCAAACCCATAGCCGCCGCTATAACCGAATACCGATCCGCTCTGCTTCGCCGCGTTCGTGGAAGTCCACGTGATCCCGTCGAACGTCTGTGGGCCGGCCCCAAAGTAATTGTTCGCCGGCATAGGAACTACTGTTCCTCCCGGCAGTGAAGTGACTACACCAGCGCTCGCGGGAATAGCGAGCACCAAGAAAGCTAGCACCACCACTGTGGCAAGCAATTTCATCTTTCTACCTCTCCTCCCCCGTACCGGGCGTTCAGCGAGTGCGCAACACCCCGCTCAGCCCGAACTGGGCCCAGCCCCATAAGCTTTAGATCACTCTACTGAAAAACGACGCCTTGCGGTCGGCGTTTCGGAGGGAGTGCTCTACCCCTGTCAAGGCCGTCTTGAACGCCGGTGTCGACCCTTCGAACGTTCGCTCCGACGTCAAGCGCCACTACAATATCAGCGTCGTGCCCGTTCAACAATGGATCTTTGGTACCAAGTTCGAGGCACAAGAGTTTGCTTCTTGATAATCGAACGCGTTGCCATGAAAGGACTTGGCATGAGCGACGCCTGGTATCGATTGGCGTGAGTCCGCCAGGGTCAAGGCAGACTTCACAGTACGAATTCTCTACCGCCCAACCCGGGAGCTCCAGGCCGTATATTCCACCAACGGCGGCATGCCGGCGTGTTCCTGCCTTTTTGAATGGCCATGAACTGCATGGGGAAACAGCAGCTTTTCCTTGGCGGCAATAGCCGGCCTCAAGTGCGGGATGGGGGATGCCCGTAAATAGTTGGATCGACGACCATTTCCCGTTCCGCAGGCACGCGCCGGTTTTGGTTGACGTCCGCTGCGGCATTGAGGAGGCTGAGGCTAGTGGCAAAGATTAGGCGAACAAGAAACGATTTGACGACATTCCGGGAGTCCTCCGAGAACAGCAGAATCCGGTTCTGTCAAGAGAAGAAATGCTTTTATAATCAATAGCTTATGCGGAATTTCAAGAGCGCGGTTTTTCCTCTTGACTTCAGTTCCGGCAGAGTCTAACCTCAAAACACATACAGGTTTTCCGGTTGTGAAACCGTTGAATCTGTTTCTCCCATTGAACATCAGCCCGGACTTCCGGGTTTCGCGAAAGCCCGCCATGTGGCGGGCTTTCGTTTTGCGCGGGCGTGCCGCATTGTGCCTGGCAGAGGGTCGGCGGCCACGGTGTGGTAGCCTGAAGGTTCCTTGTACCGGCAATCCCGGCAAGAGCGAGTTTCAGGACCGTATATCAATGACAGACAAGAAGTTGCAGATCATCCCGCTGGGTGGTTTGGGCGAGTTCGGCATGAACTGCATGGTCCTCCGCTACGAGGACGACATCATAGTTCTGGACGCCGGGATGATGTTTCCCGACGCGGAGTTGCTGGGCGTCGACATCGTCACCCCGGATTTTACCTATCTCGAAGAGAACAAACAATTTGTCCGGGGCCTGATCCTCACTCACGGTCACGAAGACCACATCGGCGGGATCCCGTTCCTGCTCTCGGAAGTCGATATGCCCGTCTATGGGACGGCGTTCACGCTGGCCCTTGTCGAGCGGCGCCTGGACGAGCACGACATGATCGACAAGGTGCAGCTCAACCGGGTGAAACCGGGGCAGGTGATTGAGCTGGGTGCATTCAAGATCGAGTTCATTCACGTCACTCACTCCATCGTCAGCGCGGTTTGCCTCGCCATCACCACCCCGTTGGGCGTCGTCATTCACACCGGCGATTTCAAAATCGATCCGACCCCGACGGACAACATTCTATTCGACTTACACACTCTGGCCGGGTACGGAAAACGCGGCGTTTTGCTCCTGCTGTCGGACTCCACGAACGTGGATCGTCCGGGCTATACCGCCAGCGAACGCGCCGTGATGCCCCGGTTTGAGGAGATCTTCAACCGCGCCGAGCACCGCATCATCGTCTCCTGTTTCTCCAGTTCGATCCACCGGCTGCAGCAGATCCTCGACATCTCGGCCGATATGGGCCGCAAAGTGGCCTTCCTCGGGCGCAGCATGCTTACCACGACCGAGATTGCGCACAATCTCGGCCTGTTGCACGTCCCCGACAATACCTTGATTCGCCCGCAGGACATCATGGCAATGCCGCGCGGCAAGGTGGTGGTAGTCGTCTCCGGCACGCAGGGCGAACCCATGTCGGCCATGTCCCGCATCGCCGTGGATAATCACAAGAATCTCTCGCTGGACACGGGCGATATCGTCGTGCTGAGTTCCAGAATGATTCCCGGCAACGAGAAGTCGATTGGCAGGATGCTGAATCACGTCGCACGGCGCGGCTGCGAAGTCGTCGCCGGCTCGATGAATCCGCCCGTGCATGTCTCCGGGCATGGCTCCAGCGAAGAACTGAAGCTGATGCTGAACCTCATCCGGCCACGCTATTTCATGCCCATCCATGGCGAATACTGGCAGATGTCGAAGCACGCAAAGCTTGCCAGCCATCTGAGAACATTGGGCTTGGAAGAGACCTTCATTCTTGAATCGGGGCAGGTGCTCGAGATCGATCACCACGGCGCGCGCAAAGGCGGCAAGGTGCCAGTCGGCCGCGTTTGCATCGATTCGGGCTCCATCGACGAAGTCGTGGAGGACATCGTCATCCGCGACCGCCGCCACCTTTCGGAAGACGGTTTCGTGATCCCAATCATCTCGATCGACAAGCATACAGGTCGCGCCGATGGGTTGCCGGAGATCGTGAGCCGGGGCTTCGTCTCTCTGGAAGAGGGCTCGGAGCTGATCGCGGCGGCCCGCCAGGTGGTCGCCCGGACGATTGAAACCTCGTCGCGCGAAGAGCGCACGGATCCGGGCGTGATGCAGGAGAAGATCCGCACCGATCTCAAGCGGTTCATCCACAAGGAAACGTCGCGCCGTCCGCTGATCATGCCGGTGATTCTGGAGGCCTGACCTTGGACCCGGTCCCTCCTGCATATCTGGAAGATGCTTCGGGACTGAAGGGCAGGGCAGAGGCCGTCTTCCGTCCGCGCACCGCGGAGGAAGCCGCAGCCGTCCTGGCCGAGGCGTCGCAAACGCGCACGCCGATCACGGTAGCCGGAGCGGGCACCGGGGTCACTGGCGGATGCGTACCCGAGAGCGGATGGGTGCTCTCCAGCGAACGCTTCGACCGCCTGGAGATCGAGTCGGGACGCGCGCGAGTAGGAGCTGGAGTACTCCTTAGTAACCTTCAACTTAAGGCAAAAACATCAAGTCAATTCTACGCGCCCGATCCGACCGAATGGTCGGCTTCCGTCGGGGGCACCATCGCCACCAACGCCAGCGGTTCGCGCAGCTTTCTGTACGGCTCGACGCGCCGGCATCTGCTGGCGGCAACCGTTGCGTTGATGGACGGTTCGGTGCGCACGTTCCGGCTGGGAGAGAAGATCGACTTCCCATATGAGTGCCTGCCCGAGCCGCTCTCCAGGAAGCACACGGCCGGCTATTTCCTGCGCGAAAATGGCGATTATTTGCAGCTTTTTTGCGGTTCCGAGGGCACTTTAGGGGTGGTTTTGGAGGCTGAAGTTATACTTTTGCCGCAGCCTGCCAACCTGTTGACCGGAGTGGTCTTCTTCCGGAGCGACGGCGACGCACTCGACGCTGTTGATTGCTGGCGGGACGTGCCGGGCTTGCGGATGCTCGAATTTCTGGACCGGCCATCTCTGAGCCTGCTGCGAGGCGCCTACCCGCAGATCCCGTACCTGGCAGGCGCGGCGCTGCTCGTCGAGCAGATTGCCGATGGCGCCGACGGGGATGCTGAAGACGCCTGGCTGGACCGCCTCGAGGCCGCTCGCGCGATGGAGGATTCCTGGTTTGGCGTCACCGAGGCGGACCGGGAGCGGTTCCGCGAATTCCGCCACAAGCTGCCTGAGATTGTGAACGACAAAGTCCGGCGGAATGGTTTTCAGAAGATGAGCACCGATCTCGCCGTGCCGGTTGCCAAAAATCGGGAGATGATGCGCTGGTATCAGGAGCGTCTCGAAGGCGAATTCCCGGGCAAGTTCGTGATCTTCGGGCACATCGGCGACGCGCATGTGCACGTGAATATCCTGCCGGAAACGGAGCAGGACGGCCGGCGCGGCGTCGAATTCCTGGAAGCCGCGGCGCGACAGTCGGTCGCCCTCGGTGGGACCGTCAGCGCCGAGCACGGACTGGGGAAGCGGAAGGCGCACTTCCTGCCGCTCGAATTCACTCCCGCCCAGATTGAAGCGATGTGCGCCGTGAAGCGCAGGCTCGATCCGCACTGGCTGCTGGGGCGGGGAACTCTGCTGCCCGTCCCGCCGGAGCTTCGTTGACGATCTCAGGCGCGTTATTCACATCAGGAGGTACCTATGCAGATCAAGTTTGTCAGCGTCATGGTTGACGATCAGGAAAAGGCGCTCAGCTTCTACACGAATATCCTGGGCTTCAAGAAGATGGCCGACATCTCGATGGGCGAGTACCGCTGGCTGACGGTGACTTCGCCCGAGGGTGCGAAAGGCGCGGAACTCGTGTTGGAGCCGATGGGCTTCCCGCCTGCGCGGGCATACCAGAAGGCGATGTTCGACGCGGGCATCCCGGCAACGATCTTCATCACCAATGACATCGAAGCAGAGGCGCGGCGGCTGAAGGCGGCGGGCGTAGTGTTTCGCAATGAGCCGGCGAACATGGGGCCGGTCATCGTGGCGGTGTTCGAAGACACCTGCGGCAACCTGATCAACTTGGCGCAGCCGCTGCTTTTGCCCCCCGGCGAGTAGGACGTCGGCCGGCGCCGTGCCCGTCTCGAAGAACCGCGAAATGATGCGCTGGTATCGGGAGCGTCTGGAACGCGAATTCGTGGGCAAGTTCCGCACTGGCTGCTGGGGCGGCGAACTTTGCTGCCCGTACCGCCGGAGCTTCGTTGACGCTCCCTTCTTGCATGCAAAGGACAGCCAGCTTGTGTGACGGGCAAAACGATGATGTGAGCGTGGGAGAAGTGGAGAGGATCGGGATTTGAAGCGCGAAGAATACTGGTTAGAACCCTATCTCGTTGGGTGTTCTCTCCATGTTTGGCCGCCAAGCTATGGCTTCTAGCGCGCGCCAAGGTACGACAAGCCGGATTTCATTGTCATTTGGCTGGTCTCCATAGATCGCCTTGACGACCAGCCCGAATTGCTGAGTTGTGTCTAAGATTCGAACCGCGAACGCCTTTAGGTTCGGCGGACTTGAGTCTTTTGGGTGGCCCAAGTAGGCCTCGGCTTTAATACCGTCGGCCCAGTTAGCATCCACCAAAATCACTACGATGGAATCTCTTTTCAGCTCCATGCTCGTCATGCCCACAATCATAAACCCAATTCCGTAACACGTCGAGAATGTGACTAACGGGCCTTCCATCTATGACTTACCCCTTCTGAAACACAACAGGGACTTAACCACTTCGTCGAACGATCAGGTGGACCATGACCTGTCGTAAAGACCCGCGTGGTACGATGGCGTTCCATGATCCTACAACCTGGTGAGGCGCTTGTACTATTCGTGCGTCGAAGCGATGTTGAGCCGACCAAGTATTCCGTTGCCGTCAGGCGGTCCGGTTCGTCGTTCGATCAGCTCACCCGTGATTTTGAATTTCATGGCTTTCAAGAGGCTGTCCTAGAACTCGGCGAGCGCTTCGAGCTTGACGTTGCCCTTGATAAAGCCGTTGCAACCTTCGTCGAGAAGTTGCATCCGTAGCCACCTTACGTACGGTCACGGATCGCGGCTTGAGCGATCACGTACGCGGAGCGCAGAAAATCCGCGTCAACGACACTCGGCGCGCTGGTGAGTTGTCGAACGGGCGAAGCGTCGGGCGAGGTTCTCCGGCGCGGAGCGGGGCAGGTTGACTACGGGTCGGACGAGGGGGAGTATTGGAGGGATGAACACGGAAGGTGCCGTAACTCTCCTTCGGAACCGCGCGGACCAACTGAGGCAACGATGCAACGCAAAAATAAACAGCCTCGGTACAGTGGCCAAAGAGACTGAAACTGAAGAGCAGCGCCAAATCAGGAATTCCGCACAGAGCGACTTTGACATAGCTGATGAACTCGATAGGCTGGTCGAGCAAATACAGCGAAGCTGATTCCTGCGCTGCCCCAAGACTCTCTCGACGGGCTGCCGCGAGGCGATGCTGGTAATCCGCGGCGGATCTCTCTGGCGCGGCTGACGGAGTTATGACTTACGGAGGGCTGCCGCGTCGTCAGGCTGACTTCAATGCGCCGCGCGTGCGCGTGTTCTTCTTAGGCGCTGCCCTGGGGCGCGACTGGTGTTGCGGCTGACCCTCCATGGCAGAGCGCAGAATACGATTGATGCGCGTCTGATAGCCGCGGCCATTCGCTTTCAGCCAGTCCAGTACATCCGCATCCAGCCGGATCGTGAGTTGCTGTTTTGCCGGCGGCCATGCAGCCTTGGCCTTCGCGAAGAACTCATCCCCGAGTGGTGGGATGTCGGAATAGTCAACCGGCATGGCGTCCAGGCGGCGAGCCTCCGCAGGGGTGAGCTGCCGGGGGTTCTTTGGGTCAAGCTGAAAGCGCTTCATCGTGTTGCCTCCGTTCGCGCTCATTAGCTTTCCGCGCGGAAATCAAGCGGATGACCTTGCCGCGCGGTCCGGGAGAGCGGCAAAGCTATTTCATGACAGGCTGTTAGCGTGCTCCCGCTGGCTCGAAGGTGATTTTGAGCCTCGTTCCGGTCGCGGCGGCTAAGCGTTCTAGCGTTTGCGTGGATGGTCGACTCCGTCCACTTTCCAGTCTGGCAATGACGGATTGCGTCGTGTCCATGCGTTGCGCAAGTTGCTCCTGCGTGAGGCCTGCCGTAACACGCGCATGGATGACCACTCGGGAAAGCTCGAACTCAGGCGCAAGCTCTTTGTGAGCCTTGCGGTACTCCTCGTTCTGCATCCATTTTTGGTGAAGGTCGTTTACTTTGGTCATTTCGAAATCCCGCTTGCTCGTTTCTGGGCCAGTTCGATCTCCCGCGCTGGCGTCTTCAACTTCTTCTTGATGAACACCCGGACCACTACCACGCGCCGGCCAACGGCGCTAACGTACAGCGCCCTTGAAATCCCGTCCTTGCCCTTCATGCGCATTTCCCACAATGGCCCGCGCAAGTGCTTCACGTGTGGCTCCCGGACTCGCTCCAGTCCAAACTCCTCAATCAGCCAGGAGATATGAACGAAACTGGCACGCATGTCAGCGGCCAACTCCTCCAACTCCGCGTCCACAACGTCGTTGAGAGTCTCTACAGTCCATGCCATTGCGGCTCCTTACAATATAGCGTTTTTGCGATGAGGTGACAAATCGAGTTCACGCTCAAGCGCCGGGTCCACCCAATCCGCCCGGTCGTTGCCAGCCTCTTGCAGTGGGCGCCTGGGCGGTTAGGGACCCGTTCACTTGCGGACGCTGGCGGCCGTGGCCGTCGGGAAGTCCTTTGGGACCTTGATGGTGACCTTGCCGGTGGCTGCCCACTCGGCACCGCGCTGCAACGTAGTGATGAACCCGACGCACTGCATGGCGGCGACATCGTGACCAAGCGTCGTATGGAAGACGCGGCCCTTGCCGTAGCGAATGGTCATCAGCATCGGTTCCTCTTCGCCGGTTCCGTGGTTGAGGGTGTCGGAGTGCGCGGTGCCGAGCACGGTGAGGTTTTCGGCCGGTCCGCACAGACTGTCGTACAACTCATCGGGCGCGTGCGTCCACTCCGCGGGCAGGCCCTTTGCGATGGGGTTCTTCGTGTCGCGCATGACCACCTGGAAGGGCAGGCGGGCGCCGTGGTTGCCGCAGCGCGCCGGGCTCGGATCCAGCACGACCTTGCCTTCTTTGAAGCGCACGCGCGAGCCGAACTTCTCCGTTGTCCGGCTCTCCCATCCGCCGACGGCGATCATCTGGTTGTACTCCTTCCACTGCGGGAAGGAGTTGTCGGCGGCATGATAGGATACGAATCCTCCGCCGCTGCGAACGTACTGCTCGAAAGCGGCCTGCGTCTGGGCAGACCATGGATCTCCGTTATAGTTCGAAACCACCACGGCGTATTTCGAAAAGTCGGGTTGGAAGCCGCTCATGTCCTGGCCCTTGGCCGGAGCCGTGGCGACATCCACAGTGAAGCGTCCGGACTCTTCCAGGAGCCGCTTGAGGACAGGCGTGGTCTCCTTCCAGGCATGATTATTCTGGCCGTCGACGATCAGCGCCTTCAGCGGCGGCGCGGCGACGGCGAGCGACTGGAGCGCAAAAAGCGCTGCGGCGGGGAGTAGAACTCGGCGAATTTGCATGATTTCCTTCCATAACGTCATATCAGGTTTTCAGGCGGGAAGCAGCAATGCGCAGCCCAGGCCGGGCTGCCACCGCCCTTTCTCAGAGCGGCCGTTCAGGGGGATGGGGCGCGACAGCGAATGTGGCGCGAAACCCGCGATTGACCGCCCTACAGACCGCCCTACAGGTGGAGCCGCGAGTTTTGGGTATCGTTCGATGTCCGCGGCTGCTATCATGACAACGTCGTCAGTTCCGGGCGAAGACCCCACCATTCACCCGCGTGTTGCATCAAATGCGACCAGAGGTCGCGAGGGCTAATGAGGAGGTCTTTGAACTGTGCGTGTTCACCTGGTCAATCCGAGCGATGTGTCTTTCGGAGTCGGTGTCATCACTCCACGATGGCTGTACGTGCTGGCCGCCGCGACGCCGCCCGCTTACGGCGATGCCATCATCACCGACGAGACTTTGGAGACACTCGACCCGAGCCGGATCCAACCGGGTGACGTCGTCGGAATCGGGATCCACACCGCGAATGCCTTTCGAGGAATGGAAGTCGGCCGGCTGGCGCGCGAGCGGGGCGCCTGGGTGATCTATGGTGGCATCCATGCGACTCTCTTTCCGGAGGAGGCGCACGAGTTCGGCGCCGCACATGCCGTAGTGCAGGGTGACGGCGACGTCATTTGGAAGCAGGTTCTCTCCGACTGTGCGGCCGGGCATCCGCAGCGAATCTATGACGGTGGCAAGATCGGCGGCTCGGAGTTTCTGCCCGCGCGCTGGGACCTGCTGCCGAAGAAAAGCTACATGTGGGCTTCGGTGCAGACGGTGCGGGGTTGTCCCAAGCACTGCTCGTTCTGCTCGGTCTGGCGCACGGACGGCCAGCGGCCGCGTCAACGATCCAACGAACTGGTGGTCCGGGAGATCGTTCAGTTGCGCCGCATGGGCTTCCGTTTCATCGCGCTTGCCGACGACAATTTCTACCCCGTGACGATGACCGATATCGCGCTTGCCGAGCGCCAGAATAACCAGGACAAACTCGCCGAGCTGCGCGCCCTGCGCAGTGAGCGTTTCGATCTGATGGATCGACTGGCCGCGCTGCCCGGCGACACGGTCCTCTATACGCAGATCACGATGGAAGCGGCCGAAGATCCGGAGTTCCTTAAAGCCATGAAGAAGGCCCACATCCTGGGCGCACTGGTGGGTGTGGAATCCGTGACGAAAGAGGGGCTGAAGGCGGTCTTTAAGGACTTCAACGAAACGGGTGACGATCTGGCGGCGCGCCTAAGGACTTTCCGGGAACACGGCATCCACGTGTTGGGTTCGTTCATCTTCGGTTTATCCTCCGACCGGCCGGACACTTTCGACGCGACGGCCGCCCTGGCCTCCGCGGCGAAGCTCACCTTCGCCCAGTTCGTGACCATGACGCCGTATCCGGGCACTGTGGACTTCGAGCGTTGGGAGAAAGAACTCGCCCTGGGCGATGGAACGCCGATGATCGACGGCGTTCCCATCACGCGCTATTGGCGCCTGCCGTGGCATCGCCGTCCCAGGCTTTGGGCCACGCACAGCACGATGAGCCAGGAAGAGATCCGGGTCCGCACGCAGGGCGTGTGGGACCGCTTCTACAGCTTCGGCGAGATCTGGAAGCGCGCCGATTGCGTGAAATCGCTGAAGGCCAAACTGGCCTTTACCCTGATTTCCAAGCTTTATCGCGCCATGTACGCGAACACCGGCATCGCCACCGATAGTGCTCGCCGGAGGAGCGCCAGCAAGTCGGCGCGTTTCTTCGCGAAGTACGCACGCGGGTTGTTCCAGGGCAAGCCGATGCCGGAGTTGGCCGAACCCGGTATGGACACCTCTCCGCTGCCCGTGTTGGGGCAATAAGACAAGCTGGTCTTGCCGGACGACGCGCGCCCGGGCTACGCTGACGGTTCATGATGCTTTTCAGGATTGTCTCCGCCTTTGCGCTGCTCGGAGCGGCCCAGGCTGGCTGGGCGGCAGAGCCGCCAGGCACCGTCAGGATTGTCTTTGTGGGCGACATCATGCTCGACGGGGGGCCGGGGCACGTCGTGACCAATGGCGGCGACCCTTTCGCCGCGACGGCGCCGCTGCTGCGAGATGCCGATTTGACCGTAGGCAATCTCGAGTGTGCGATCACGCGAGACGGCCATGCGGTGGACAAGCCGTATACCTTCAAAGGAACGAGAAAAGCGCTGCCGCTGCTGAAGAAGTATTTCTCGGCCGTCTCGCTCGCCAATAACCATTCCGGCGATTGGGGCAAACGGGGCTTCGCCGACGAGTTGACGTTGCTCAAAGAGACGGGCTTGCCATGGTTCGGCGGCGGCGCGAACCAGCGGGAAGCGCATCGCCCCATGGTGCTGACCGCCAATGGCCGGCGGGTCGCGCTACTCGGGTACAACAATTTCCCGCCTCGCAGTTTCGCCGCGAGACGCAACTCGCCGGGCACGGCCTGGCTGGTGGAAAAAGACGTCGTGCGGGACATTCAGCAGGCCCGGCAGCAGGCGGACATCGTGATTCTCTTTCTGCACTGGGGCGAAGAGTTGGAAGAGCAGCCGCTGCCGGAGCAGCAAGCGCTCGCCCGCCGGTTGATTGACGCGGGCGCGGACGCAATTATAGGCGCACATCCGCACGTGACGCAGACCATCGACTGGTACAAGGGCCGGCCGGTGGTTTACAGTCTTGGCAACTTCCTGTTCGACTATTTTCCGACCGATCCGCCCGTCTGGAAGGGCTGGATCGTCAAGCTGACCTTCGGTGCGGATGCAAGTCCTAAGCTGGAGAAATCCACCGTCGAACTCGATCCGGCAGGCGTTCCGCATCCTGTCCCCGGCGAGTGACCCGGAGGCGGCCGCCGCGGCGTGCGGCAATGGCCAGATTCCGTGATGGAGTAAAGCAATGTCTTCTGTGACCAACGCGCGGCAAGAGTTGCTCTCGATGCTCTCCCCGGATTTCGAGATCAATAGGGGCTCGCCCGTCCCGTTCGGAGCGAGCGTGCGGCGCGACGGGGTCAACTTCGCCATCTTCTCGAAACACGCGACCGAGGTGACGCTGGTGCTCTTCTACCCCGGCGATCGCGAGTCGTTGGTGGAGTTCCCGCTCGATCCACACTTCAACCGCACGGGGGACGTGTGGCACGCCTTCCTGCAAGGGCTCAATCCAGGCATCCACTACGCCTTCCGTATGGACCGCGTGCCCAACGAGAACCCTTTGATCTACCGCTATGATCGCAGCAATGCGCTGCTCGATCCCTA
>Ga0181528_10001779_pt1 | contig 13290 bp, 9 predicted proteins | sample PEATcosm2014_Bin_47_FD_119742 | JGI IMG/M metagenome (GOLD analysis project Ga0181528, IMG submission 119742) | Peatland microbial communities from MTU Mesocosm Facility, Houghton, MI, USA - PEATcosm2014_Bin10_10_metaG | ecosystem: Environmental > Terrestrial > Soil > Wetlands > Peat | place...
AGGCTTCAACGGCGGCGGCCTCGGCGGCCTGCTCGCGTTCAAATGCCTCCAGGGCGGCGGAAAAATCGTCCATGTGATCCAGGCTGTGCTCGGTGTGCGCCTCAGCGTGAGTGTGGACGGCGGGCTGTGACTCTACGGACGCTTCCGTTGCAGGCTGAACTACGGGTGCAGATTCAGCAACAGGCGCGGCCTCGGCGACAGGCTCGGTTAGGGCATCGGCGTCCAGCGCGGAAGGTTCGACTGCTTCGGCGGTCTCTGGGTTGGACGTGGATTCTGGCAACGGCTGCTCTTGCTCCGTCGCAGGCTCGAGTGTAGGAAGTTCCAATTCGGTGTTCAGGGTTATGCTCTCGGGTTCGGGATTGACGACTTTTGCCATGACTTACCAGCTCCGGGATTCCTTGCTCCCGCGGCTCATGCTTGCCTGCCACCGGGTTATCCCACAATTGCGATTGCCGCCAACCGGGGATACAGTAGACCCTCTCCCTACCGGCAAGACGCGCCTACATCCGCAGTGCTCTCACAAGAGACAGTTGTTCCAGCCAGTACGGCTGGAATGGAAGCGTCTAGTCTCCATGGGATACACCCGGCAGGCAACGGCAAGCTGGAGGGCGGCCGCAACTCACTGCTGGAATCCGCGCAGAGAGCTACGCTCACGAGTGTAGCAACCGCGGCTTGGCTCCGTCAACGCTCCCCGTCGTCCAGGGCAGCCGATTACAACCGAATATTCATCTTCGCCCGCCCGCAAAGACAAGAAAACATCGCCACTGACGCTCCGCGCATTCTTGAGTTCTATACTGATGCAGACGGAATCCGCGATGGACTATCTCTTTACTCCCTGGCGCTATGCGTACGTCACTTCGGCCGATGGCAAGGAACGGCCCGGTGTTCCCGCACGCCTTGCTGCCTGGCAGGGCGACCACCACTGCGTCTTCTGCAACCTGATCGCCTCCGTCGATTCCGCGATCGCAGGCGGAATGAATGCTGTAGAAGCTGAGGCCGCCGCAGGAGTGATCGTCCGCGGCGAACATTGCTTCGTCTGCCTCAACGCCTATCCCTACACCTCCGGCCACGTGATGGTGATGCCGTATGCCCACCTGGACCGGCTCAGCCTGCTGCCCGCCCATACTGCCCATGAGCTGATTGACTTGGCGCAGCGCACGGAAGTGGTGCTGGAGCGGCTCTACCATCCGCACGGCTACAACTTCGGCATGAATCTGGGTACGGCCGGTGGCGCGGGCGTCGCCGGACACCTGCATCTGCACGCCCTGCCCCGCTGGGCCGGCGATACCAACTTCATGACTACGATTGCCGAAAGCCGCATTCTGCCTGAAGACCTGGAGTGCACCTGGAAACGGATGCGCGCGGTCTTTGCAGAGTTTGCCGGCTAGGCTTCGGGAATGGATTCCTCCGCGCCCATGCGATTGCGGAGGCGCTTGAGAACATTGGGAGGAACCAGGCCGCTGACATCGCCGCCAAAGCTGAAGACCTCCTTCAGCATCCGCGAGCTGACAAACGAGTAGCGCCCTGCCGGTTGCAGAAAGACGGTTTCGATCTCCGGCGCCAGCCGCCGGTTCATCAGCGCCATCTGAAACTCATATTCGTAATCGCTGATCGCGCGGATGCCGCGCAGTACCGCCGAAGCCCCCTGCCGCCGCGCAAACTCCACCATCAGGCCGTCGAAGGTAGCCACTGAGACATTGCTCAGTGTGCTGGTCGATTCCTTCAGCATCTCCACCCGCTCCTCGACCGTGAACAGCGGATCTTTCACCGGATTGTTGAGGATGGCGACCGTCAGGTGGTCAAAGAGCTTGGCGCCGCGCTGTATCAGGTCGATGTGACCGTTGGTCGGCGGGTCGAAGGTGCCGGGATAAAGGGCGCTCACGCTCATGCTGTTGGCTCTCAGCTGATTCTAGCAGCGGCTGGCACCCCGGCTTGGCGGATAACTCGATCCGCAGCGCATTTGACACGCTGTCCTGCATTTGCGAGACTTGGAGATGCTGCTGGTTCAGCGGATTGCGCTGAGCTGTGCACTGTGCCGAAGTGGCGGAATTGGCAGACGCGCGTGGTTCAGGTCCACGTACTCGCAAGGGTGTGGGGGTTCGAGTCCCTTCTTCGGCACCAAAAGTCTCATAAAGTATTGATTTAAGTTGACTTGCGAGAGGTTGAGAAGGCTTCCTAACATATTTACAAATGACAGTCTATGGTTTCTCTAAATATCGAGTGCCCTCTGACGTGTTCTCTGCCGAGAAAGTGAGATAGAAAGCACATTTCTTAGCCAGATCAATATTGCCAATTTATCAACGGGTTAGTCTGCGCGAGCTTCGTACAAGAAAGTGCGGCAGCGTATAGAGGCACAAGGGCTGCGTGGAGAGCGTGGCCCTTGTGCTTGGCACTCTCAGGTTTGCCGCCTCACTGCCTTTCTCGTCGAAACTCGGCGATCTGTCCAACGCGCCGGAGCAGCGCCATGCGGTTCACCGTGCTTGCAATACCCTTCAATGCCCGCTCCTCCCCGTTCGCTGCAAGCGATTGCTCCCGCATACTCAAGGCAATTATCATGGAGCAATGCATCCCAAGGCGCAGGCCTGACGGTGCTGGCAGCTCCTGTGCGAGAGTGGGTCCGATGCGGCAGAAATTTCCTCCGCGCCGGTGATCCAGCATGAACCGGTCCTCGTTCCAGTCTGCCCAAATTGAATTCCCTGCAATGGGAGGAGTTTTTACCTTGAGCGACCGTTTCTTGTTTACCTCTGAATCCGTCACCGAAGGCCATCCGGATAAGATTGCCGACCAGGTCTCCGACGCGATTCTCGATGCCTGCCTGGAGCAGGACCCATACAGCCGCGTCGCCGCCGAGACGCTCACCGCCACCGGCCTGGTGGTCATCGCTGGCGAAATCACCACCAAAGCCTACGTCGATTTTCAGAGCCTGGTTCGCGGCGTCGTTGCCTCCATCGGCTATGACAATGCTCTCTACGGCTTCGACTCCAACACCTGCGCCGTCATCTCGACGATCAACAAGCAGTCCGGCGACATTGCGCAGGGCGTTGACACCGGTGGCGCCGGCGATCAGGGCATGATGTTCGGCTACGCCTCCAACGAAACCCCTGAGTTGATGCCGGCCGCCATCTCGCTCGCGCACAGGCTCTGCCGCCAGTTGACCGCTGTGCGCAAGAGCGGCAAGCTGCCCTATCTGCGTCCCGACGGCAAGAGCCAGGTGACCGTTGAATACGACGAAAATGGCAAGCCTGCTCGCATCGACGCCGTGGTCATCAGCAGCCAGCACTCTGAAAGCGTCACCAACGAAGAGCTGCACGCCGACATTCTCAAGTACGTCATTCAAGCGGTTCTGCCCGCCGAGTGGCTCGACGAGAATACCAAGTACCACATCAATCCCACTGGACGCTTTGTCATTGGCGGACCGATGGGCGATACCGGCCTCACCGGCCGCAAGATCATCGTGGACACCTACGGCGGCGCGGGCCGTCACGGCGGCGGCGCCTTCAGCGGCAAGGACCCGACGAAGGTCGACCGCTCCGCAGCCTACATGGCCCGTTACATTGCCAAGAACATTGTGGCCGCGGGATTGGCCGAGCGCGCTGAAGTCCAGCTCGCATACGCCATCGGTGTTGCCGAGCCGGTCAGTGTGCGCATTGAGACCTTTGGCACCGGCAAGATCGGCGAAGCCAAGCTGACCGAGCTGGTTCGCAAGAACTTCTCGCTCAACCCCAAGGGCATCATCGAGAGCCTCAAGCTGCGCCGCCCCATCTACCAGAAGACCGCGGCATATGGCCACTTTGGCCGTAGCGAGCCGGAGTTCACCTGGGAAGCCACCGACAAGGCCGCCGCTCTCGCCGAGCAGGCCGGAATCGCTGCCGCCGCCCGGTAAGCTCCGACCCAGCATCCTCACAACAGAATGGGACTCTTCGCCAGAAGGGTCCCATTTTTGTTTGATGATTATCAATCTTTCTCCGGCAAATAAAGATCGTTGTCACCCTGGGGAAGTTTGGCGCGTGACTGGCTCTCTAGCGGCCTCCCAGCGCCAGGGAGGGATCGCCGGAGAGTGCGCCGCCGGCAAACTCGCCAGCCAGAAAGCGCGGCCAGGCCGCGGCGGCGATCATCGCCGCGTTGTCGGTGGAGAGGGCCAGCGTGGGGAAGGCCACCCGCAGGCCGCGCTGTGCAGCTTCGGAGTTGAAGCGGGCGCGCAGTTCGCGGTTGGCGGCGACGCCTCCGGTGACCAGGATGCGCCGCGCCCCCAGCGCCTCAGCCGCCGCAAAGCTCTTCTTCATCAGATCGCCTACCACGGCGCGTTGGAAGCTGGCGACGAGGTCGAGCACCGGCTGCGGGCAGAGGGCGAGAGCTTCTTCTTTGTTTTGCGGCGGTTTGGAGGCCGGTTGAGCTTTGTCGCTTCCCGGTCCTTCCGCAACGTTGTAAAACGCAGATCCTTCGACTCGCTGCGCTCGCACAGGATGACATTCGGATGAGGCGTCCGGAGTTTGTGGGGCGAAGAGACGGGCGGCGCGAGCCTGAGCCTCCTCGCGCAGGCCATGCAGCTCGACGTAACGCAGCACCGCCGTCTTGATCCCGGAAAAAGAGAAGAGAAAATGCGGATCAAGCTCGGCGATGGGAGCGGTACGCGCAGCTTTGGTCCGCGGGGGCTTACCGCCCAGGTGTACTTTATGTTTGATTTGGGAGAAGGCAAAGGGCACGGCGTGGGGATCGCCGAAGCGGGCCAGCGCATCGATCCACGGCCCGCCGGGATAGCCGAAGCCCAGCAGCTTGGCGACCTTGTCGTAAGCCTCGCCGGCCGCGTCGTCCACCGTCCGGCCAACCAGCCTGTAACTCCACACCCCATCCAGCGGCTGCGCCAGATAAAGATGCGTGTGCCCGCCGGAGACAACAAGAGCCAGAGCCGGTTCCTCGTTCAGGGTTCGTCCCTGCGGTTCGGCCTCTAGCTCATGTAGCAGCACCGCATGAATGTGCCCTTCCAGATGATTGACTGCAATCAGCGGCAGCTCTTGCGCGAAGGCCAGCGCCTTGGCAAAGGTCACGCCCACCAGCAGCGCTCCGGCCAACCCCGGCCCCGCCGTCACGGCAACGGCATCCAGATTCGCGAGCGCAATTCCTGCCTCAACCAGCGCCGCCCGGACAACAGGTACGATGGCGCGCAGATGCTCGCGGCTGGCCAGCTCCGGCACCACCCCTCCATAGCGCGCATGGGTCGAAATCTGCGAGGCGACAACCGACGAAAGTGTCCGCGCACCGCGCTCGACGACCGCCGCCGCCGTCTCGTCACAGGAGGATTCGATGCCGAGGATAAGGCCTGAGCCGCGCATCTACTTAGTTTACCGGCGCCTGCGGTGTGGCGGATGCCGCTGGCACTGCTTGAGCGCATTTTGCGAATGAAAAACTTTGCGAAATACGGTTCAGGACAGCGGGTTTCCACCTTGCGGCGGCTGGGCGACAATAGAATGCAGCAGCCATGCTTTCGGCCACGCCCCAATTCGAAGCGGCCCTCCAGATCATCGCCACTCTGCGCGATGCCGGCCACCAGGCTTATCTCGCAGGCGGCTGCGTCCGCGATCTGCTGCTTGGCCGCGAGCCTCACGACTACGACGTGGCCACCAGCGCCACGCCCGATGTCGTCCTCAATCTCTTCCCGCGCACCTTTGCCGTGGGCGCTCACTTCGGTGTGGTGCTGGTCGCCAGCACATGCGGTGCGGCAGAGGGTGATGTTGATGCGGCAATGTCGATGCGAGCGAATAGCGAGCGTTTGGTCCCACCTCAGGTGGTCACCGAGGTCGCCACCTTCCGCTCCGACGGCGCCTACTCCGATGGCCGCCATCCCGACGCGGTGCGCTACACCACCAGCGCCGAAGAAGACGTGCGCCGCCGCGATTTCACGATCAATGGGTTGCTGCTCGATCCGGAGCGGCTGGTAAGTTCATTTATAGTTCTGAATAAAAAAACCTTCGCTGTCCGCGAAGGACTGATCGACTACATCGGCGGCCTTGCCGATCTCGAAGCCGGCATCGTCCGCGCCATCGGCGAGCCTGCCGAGCGCTTTGAAGAGGACCGTCTGCGGATGCTGCGCGCCGTACGCTTCGCCGCGCGCTTCGGCTTTCAGATCGATCCGGCCACCGCCGCCGCCATCCGCCGTCTCGCGCACAAAACCAAAGCCGTCAGCCGTGAGCGACTCCGCGACGAGCTGACGAAGATGCTGACCGAGGGCCACGCCCGCCGCGCCTTTGAACTTTTAGATGAATGCGGCCTGCTCACCGAAGTGCTGCCCGAAGTTGCGCGCATGAAGGGCGTCGAACAGCCTCCGCAGTTTCATCCCGAAGGCGATGTCTGGCTGCACACGCTGGGCCTGCTCGCGCAACTCGAAGCCGGTTGCCCGCTCACGCTCGCCTGGGGCGCTCTCCTGCACGACGTGGGCAAGCCGGCCACCTTCACGCGCTCCGACCGCATACGCTTCAACGGCCACGTGGACGTGGGCGTCGCCATTGCCGCCGAGATCTGCCGCCGCTTCCGCTTCTCCAATGGCGAAAGCCGCCAGATTCTCTCCCTCGTCGAGAACCATATGCGCTTTGCCGACGCGCCGCGCATGAAGGCCTCCACGCTGAAGCGCTTCTTCCGCCTGGAAGAGTTCCCGGAGCATCTGGCTCTTCACCGCATGGATTGCATGGCCGGCAGCGGCAACCTCGACCACTGGGAGTTTGTCCGCGAGCGCTACGAATCGATGAGTGAAGAAACTGTGCGTCCCGCGCCGCTTATTACCGGACGCGAGCTGATCGCCGCCGGCTACCTGCCCGGCCCGGCCTTCCGCCCGATGCTGCGCGCCGTGGAAGACGCGCAGTTGGAAGGAGCGATCTCTACCCCCGCTGAAGCTCTGAACTTCCTGGGTGATCGCTTCCCGCTGTGATGCTGGCATCCTTCATGGTGGCGCTGGATTCCGCAGAGCAGGCAGCCCCAGTCACTTCTCGATCACTTCCAGTCGCTCGCCTGTTTTCAGATAACCCTTGCGGCGAAACCAGTCTTCCATCGCCGGTTGAAGGCGCTCCAGAGGAACACGCCTTCCCGCTTCGAGCAGACCGTCGGCGATGGGCAGCGTGTCATCGAAGACCGGATCGTTGGTGAAGTTGCGCATGGCGAAGTTGTCGATCCAGCCGATGGGGCAGGCGTGGCGTGCGCCGCTGGCATCGATTCGCAGGATGGAGAGTTGGCGCGCGAACATTCTTCCACTCTAACGGAACTCCCGCGCTACGGTTTCTTCTCCACCACCGCCGCCGCCTGCTTCGATTGCTCGGCCTCGACGTGGTAGCGCTTGAAGTCGTAGTCCTGCTCGGTAAAGTGCTGGCGAATTCCCTTGACCAGAAAAAGGCGCAGCGTGACAGTTCCCTCGGAGCCGGTGGGAAGCCAAATCTCCCCGTTCACGAGGGCCTGATCCAAGTGAAAATTTGAACCTTTTTCGACGTTTGCGACCAGACCTCCGGCGACATGAAAATTGTCGTTGAAGGTGACATCGACATGAGTGACAGTGCGATCCGCCTCGTCGATCCAGATCGTTCCCTGAATCTTCTTCGAGACATCCTCTTCCATTCCATGGGTCTTGGCGTTCTTGCGTCCAATAAAATCGAAGACGATCGTGGGCCGTCCGCGATAGCTCTCGCGGCGCTGGTTGTGAACGTCCATCAGATCCAGCATCTGGCTCATGCTCAAGCTGAACCCTTCCCCCTTGTGCTTCTCCGCTGGAGGATTCTCAGCCGCTTCCACGGCCTTTGTCACGCGCTCCGATTCTTTTTGCTGCTCCTCGTCCGTCAACGGTTTGCCGTCCTTCTTCACCAGCCGGTCGATCTGCTTGCCGTGGACAAAGAAGACTTCAAACTCCTTGGCCTCAATCTTCGTGACCTTCCCTTTGGCGTCAATATCCTGGGTGGTCTGCATCGAAGTATAGGTGTAATTCTCCTGCACCTTGTTGACCAGTTTCTGACGCTCCCCAACCTCTTTCATCAGCTGGTGAACTTCAGGCAGGGGCGGCGCGGCGGCCTGCGGAGCCTGCGCCGGGAGCACAGGCAAAGACGCAAGAAGAGCAGCGAGAGGGAGGAAACGCAGAGCGTGCATTGAGGAGTCCTTGAGGATAAATGGCTTGCGGCACAGAAAAACCGCCCTACCGAATGTTAATTTCTTTGACTCGGCACGCCGGAAAAGGTTGCCAAGCGGCGCGATGGCTTCCCATCACCTGGTATTCAGTTATCCTTAGTAGGCAATGACTCAAACCTCTGTCAGCGTTGCTGCCTATTCCGCCGAGAAGCGGCGGGTGGCGCTGCACTCGATGCTGGCGGCGGCGGCGATGACACTATTGAAGCTGGCAGCCGGCCTGCTCTCCGGTTCGCTGGGCGTGCTTTCAGACGCGGCACACTCCGGGCTGGATATGGTCGGCTCCACGCTCACTTTCTTCTCCGTGCAGGTCAGCGACCGGCCCGCCGACGAGGACCACACCTACGGGCACGGAAAATTCGAGAACTTTTCTTCCTTCGGCGAAGTGCTGCTGATGGCCGTCTCCAGCGGGTGGATCATCTGGGAGGCCTTCCAGCGCATTCTCCATCACGGCACAGAACTGCGCAACTCCGTGTGGCCGGTTGCGGTCGTGCTGGCCTCGATTGCGGTGGACTTTTGGCGTTCGCGGCGTTTGCGCGCGGTTGCGGAAAAGACCGGTTCGTCGGCGCTGGCCACCGATGCCTTTCACTTTGCCTCAGACATCTGGTCGTCACTGGCGGTGCTGGGCGGTCTCGGCGCCGCTTGGGCGGGCACGCGCTATGACATTGCCGCGCTGCGCTACGCTGATCCGCTGGCCGCCGTCGTCGTTTCTGTGCTGATTCTGCGCCTGACTCTGCGCCTGGGCCGTGAGGCGGTCAGCGTGCTGCTCGATGAGATTCCCGCCGAAACACGGCAGCGGCTGATCGCCGACGTTGCCCAGATTCCGGGAGTGCTCAGCGTCGAACAGGCGCGGGTGCGGCGCGCCGGCGCCAGCTACTTTGCCGACCTTACACTGGCGCTGCCCCGCCGTTATACCTTCGAACACACTGGCGAGCTGGTGCAGGCAGCCACCGATGCGGTGCATCGCACGCTGCCCGATGCTGACGTGGTGATCCACGCGGTGCCCAGGCAGGCGCGGGCTGAAAGCATCTTCGACCGGGTGCGCGCCGTGGCCGCGCGCCATAACGTCAGCGTTCACGAGCTGAGCGTGAAGTCGCACTTGGGAAAGCTGCGCGTCGAGCAGCATCTGGAACTGGACGAGGCGCTGCCGCTGCTCACCGCGCACGACTTTGTCTGCTCGCTCGAGTCGGAGATTCTGCGCGAGGTGCCGGAGATCGACGGCGTGCTGACCCACATCGAGAGTGAGCCGGCGACGATCGAACAGCCCGAAGAGATGGTCGAGGAAAATCGCCGCATCGAAGAGGCGATGCGCTCGACCGCCGCGCTCATGCCGGAGATTATCGATGTGCACGAGATCATCGTAGGCCGCACCGGAGAACACGTTCACATCTCCTGCCATTGCACCCTGCCGGATCAACTCACCATGCGCAATGTCCACGAGGTGATTACCGCACTCGAAGACCGCTTCAAGCTGGAGTGCCCGGAGGTTTACCGCGTGACGATTCACCCTGAGCCGGTGACGGATAATCTGCGGTGAGGGCTAAATACGTTGGCGATATTATTGCCGCCAACTCGTTTTTTGGGATTTGGGGCTGCGGAGGAAATTGAAGGCGGGTGAGATCAGCCCCTCTTACGCATCCGGCCTCAGCACATGGATTGTCTTCTTTCTTTGCTTTATGTATCTGACGTTCACGTTTCTTGTGGCGTTCGTTCCTTACTAACGCGACGCAACCTACTTTTGCAGCGCACTTTGTAGAGGTTGGTTTTTCTTTGATTGAAAGGAAATTCTATTTCCTTCAGATGTAAATGAAATATACTTTTCATCATGCTGTGAAACTTCGCCATGCGATGTTTTGCATAGCTCCAGAAGCTCTCGATTCCGTTGATGTGGTTGGATTGGTCGACAACTGGTGGACAGTTCCAGGTGTCTATTTCCTCAATAAGTCAGTTCGCCGGCTGCGATCATTGAGTGATTGTGCAATCTGCACTTCAGTTCGTTTTTCTAGTGAACGCTTCGAATATCTCCCTGACCACCTGACGTACATCGGCTGGGCCTGGGGCAAGAATGACTCGATCTGTCTGGATGCATTTCTGCTGGTATCATTCACACACCGTATCTTGGAGATACGCCCATGAAGCGAATTATACTCATCTTCGCCCTCACCGTTCTGTCCGCCGCGGCTATTGGAACGATGATCATCGTGGACGGACGTGCCGCTGTTTCGCAGCCTGCGGAGATCGTGATCGACTATCCGCTGCAGGGTTCGATCTTCCCTCCGGAAATCACGCCGCCTACCTTCATTTGGCATGACGCTGCCCAAAGCGCGGCCAACTGGCGCATCGACATTACCTTTGCCGACGGCTCGGCGGCGATTCACGCGCAATCCAAAGGCGAAGCTCTTAGAATTGGCGAGATCGACACGAGATGCATCTCCGCGAACAACGAACTGCCCAAGCTGACGCCGGAGCAGGCCTCTGCGCACACCTGGATACCGGATAGCGCTACCTGGAAAGCGATCAAAAAGCACTCGGCAGCCGGTGCGGCAACGGTGTCGATCACTGGGCTGAACGGGAACGATGCGGTTTCGCGTGGGCAGGTAACAATCTCGACCTCGAAGGATCCGTTGGGCGCGCCGATCTTCTATCGCGACGTGCCCCTGATGCCCTCGGAGACAGAGAAAGGCATTATCAAGCCGCTCGATGCCAACGCCATTCCGCTGATCAAGTGGCGCCTGCGCGACGTTTCGCAGCCCTCCAGCCGCGTGGTGCTGGAGAATATTTACACCTGCGCCAACTGCCACTCCTTCTCGCGCGACGGCAAGACCATGGGCATGGATATGGATGGCCCGTATAACGACAAGGGACTGTATGCGCTGGTGACCATCAAGCCGGAGATTGTGATTCGCGATCAGGACATGGTCTCGTGGAATCCTTCGCGGGATCTGCAATACAAATTGAATCGAGTCGCCTTCTTGTCGCAGGTTTCGCCGGACGGTCAATATATCGTAAATACCGTCAGCGGAGCCGATCACATTCCGACGAACAACTACTACGTGGCCAACTTCAAAGATTACCGTTTTCTGCAGGTCTTCTATCCGACGCGTGGAGTGCTGGCCTGGTATAGCCGCGCCAGCAAAGAGCGCCACCTGCTGCCGGGTGCCGACGATCCAAACTACGTTCAGACCGATGCGGTCTGGAGTCCGGACGGCAAATATCTGGTCTTTGCCCGTGCCGCGGCCAAGGCGCCCTATCCGCCTGGCGCCAAGATGGCCGAATACGCCAACGATCCCGCCGAGGTGCAGATAAAATACGATCTTTATCGCATTCCCTTCAACGGCGGCAGGGGCGGCAAGCCAGAGCCGATCGCAGGCGCGTCCAACAACGGCATGAGCAACAACTTTCCGAAGGTATCGCCGGATGGCCGCTGGATTGTTTTTGTAAAGAACAAGAATGGACAGTTGATGCGGCCGGACAGCGAGCTGTACATTGTGCCCGCCGAAGGTGGAGTGGCGCGCCGGCTGAAAGCCAATACCTGGCGGATGAACTCCTGGCACAGCTTCTCGCCCAATGGGCGATGGCTGGTCTTCTCCTCCAAGGCGCGCTCGTTCTATACGCAGATGTATCTGACCCACATCGACGAAGACGGCAACGACAGCCCGGCGATTCTGATCGATAACTCAACCGCCGCAAATCGCGCCGTGAATCTGCCCGAGTTCGTCAATATCCCGCCCAATGGATTGCTCAAGATCAGTACGCCGGCCGTGGATATGTACCGCAGATTCGATCAAGCGGCCATGGACGGCGAGAACGGCAAGGACACTGTCGCGATCGCCGAATGGGAAGAGCTGGTCAAGGAATACCCTGACGATGCACCGCTTCAGAACAACACGGGCCGCGCGCTGGCCAAGGCCGGACGATTCGAAGAGGCTATTCCCCACTACCAAAAGGGGCTTGAAATAAATCCGCAATATTATTTGATTCACAACAATCTCGGCATGGCGCTCTTCGCCATGGGACGCTTCGACGATGCGATTCGCGAATACGAGAAAGGCCTGGAGATCTATCCGGATTCGGCCGAATTGCACAATAATCTTGGGCAGGCGCTGGCGCAGACAGGCCAACTCGAAGAGGCTGTCAAGCACTTCGAGCGCGCCGTCTACATCAAACCCGATTACGCCGAGGCGCACGTCAACCTGGGCATTGCGCTGCTCTCAGCCGGACGGCTGGATCTGGCGGCGAACGAGTTCAGCAGCGCCGTTGACAGCGATCCCCGCTCGGCAGTGGCACATACCTATCTGGGCACGACGCTTTACTACGGCCACGGCAAGGTGCAGGAGGCGCTTGCGCAGTGGCGCAAGGCGCTCGAGTTGAATCCCGATTATGTAATCGCTCTCAGCCAGACGGCGCAGGCCCTATCCGCCAGTCCCACGGCTTCTGATCGCAACGGCGCCGAGGCGGTAAAACTGGCCGAACGGGCCGTCGAGTTATCGAAGGGCGAGGACGCCGTGATTCTTGACACGCTCGGCATGGCGTATGCCGAAAACGGCAGGTTTGCCGATGCAGTGGAAACCGCGCAGCGCGCGCTACGACTGGCGAGAGCGCAACATAACTCTTCCCTGGCCGATGATCTTGATGCACGAATCAATCTGTATCAATCCAGGCAACCGTATCGCGACGATCTACAAACAAAGAAGTAGCGCAGTGGGTGAGGGAGTTCAAATTCGTCCAAACTTTTGGCCGTCCGTTGTTTCGCGGCAGCCATCGGCCTTCCATTGCGCTCACATGCCAACGCCAGAGCTTTCCGCTCGCCTGCGTAATCCAGAGGTATAGTCCTCCGCTGTCGTTCAGGCTATAGGCCTTTCCGTTGACTATTTCAATGTCGGTCAGCGCTATTTCGTCCGAAACCTCCGATTCGAGAAAATACCCCCGCCTCAAAATAAAAGGGGATAATATACTTAACTCCCAGGTTATAGATTAGTCGATCCTGAAAAGCCGATTTCAGGATCGACTAACTAGTCGCTCCTGATAAACGCATAACACAGTAAAGAATCAATGATATAGGGCGCATTTCGTGGTAAAATATTCCCAGAAGTTGTTCAAAACACAGCAATTTCCGGGGAAAAACGATGCGCCCAA
>Ga0181528_10001781_pt1 | contig 13281 bp, 14 predicted proteins | sample PEATcosm2014_Bin_47_FD_119742 | JGI IMG/M metagenome (GOLD analysis project Ga0181528, IMG submission 119742) | Peatland microbial communities from MTU Mesocosm Facility, Houghton, MI, USA - PEATcosm2014_Bin10_10_metaG | ecosystem: Environmental > Terrestrial > Soil > Wetlands > Peat | place...
CCAGCGCAGATGTCTCCATGAAACTTACCGGCTTCCGACACGAGCATCTCAAAATTCTCATAATCCAGTTTTTCCATCGTTCTATTCTCCGTGCTGATAGGAAGTTCGTTGGTTTTGCAGTTGCAGTATTCTTTCAACATTTATTAAGTTGATCTTCCGGACACAGCTGCCAAAGAGCTGATAGGCTCCCCCGCCTTCGGAGAGTATCTCAATTGCCCGATCGCTATCGGTTACTACAGCTGTACCGATCATTGCCACTTTCCGGCGGAAGAGCGGTTCGGGAATGAAGGCCGCGGTTGGCCCGACAACGGCCACCGCCGCATCGTCGGGCACGTAACCGAGCAGCGTCTCAATGCTTCCATTGGCGATGGACGCACCGGTAAAAACAGCTGTCTGGCAACGCGAAAGAGCTTCCTCTGTTTCCTCGACTGGGACAAAATTTCCGAGACCGGCTTCCTCCTTGGTCTCCGTCTTCCTATCCACGATGGCGATCTCGGCGACGCCAAGTTCATTTAGACGCCTGAGCAGGGGGATGATCGCGCCCACCATGCAAATCCGCTTGCCGACGAAGAGCTGAGCGAGGCTGCTGAGGTCGTCCCCGGAAGTAACGGTGTAGCGCTCTGTTTCAAGGAATGGCACGGAGAGAGCGTTGAGAGTCGCCAGACGTATGATGTCGGCAAAGGGACCGGGAAGGTCGCAACTCAGCACCTGAGCAACTTTCATGCCGTGATAGTTCGGCAATCGCCCCTTGAGTATCCGCGTACTGGCCCGCCGGATTGTCTCAGGAGGGGTGTAAGCGACTCCTCCGCAACCGTTGGAGAGTTTGACGCCGGTAAAAAACACGCCAACGACAAGCCGCTCCACCGATAATGAAGGTAGTTGCTCGCCGTACAAGCTGATGAGGCATTCAGCAGCTTCTCCCAGTATGCGGGCGGACGAGGGGGTCGCGGCATCCATTGCGGGTGTACCCATGGACTTCTTGTTGCTTCGCACGCTATTCAAGACCTTTACCCCAGAAATGTTCATGTACTTCGACACGCTTGAGGTAGCGCAGTTTACGCGGGCCGGGACGCTTATCGTTTGCCGAAATGAAGGCTATCATCCCTTCCTGATCTCCGAGAGGCTGGCCATCTTTTTCGATGATCACAATGGCCTGCTCGCCGACAGAGGTATTGAAAAGCTCCTGGTAGGAGAACACGGCCCAATGACCATCACTTGAGCTGACCGTGACGTACATGTAGTTGGGAGAATCATGCTCGCGCATCAGCACGTCGGCACGGTTGAGCACATCGGTGAGCAACACGCCGCGATAGCTTGCGATGAAGCCTTCGTTGCGGCCACTGCCACAGATCATGGTGAGGTCACGGACTTCGGTGAGACTCATCGTGGCGAGTTCCGCCACGGTGAGCCGGAGAGGATGACTGACCGCGCCCTCGACATCGAGGCAATGGGTTATGTACTGCGGGTCGAATACCTTCGGCTTGCTTCTTTTTGGTCTTTCCATAATGACCGGTCTATCCTTCCTCCAACACCGAACGTTACTGTCGCACGCGCCGGAGGGCAATATTTGAAACAATGATGCTTAAGTGCCACCGACCGCCATCTGCCGGAGGAACGGTATGCCACAACGCCCGCCGGTGCCGGTGTCGAAGAGTCTCGAGGGCAGGCCGTAGAGCTCGGCGAGTTTCTCCGGAGTGACGGTTGCCAGCGGCGGCCCGTCGCGGATGATGGCGCCGCCCTGCATCATCACCACGCGGTCGGCAATGGCTAGAGCCTGTTCGGGGTGGTGGGAAGTGAAGACAAAAGAGTACCCTTCATCTGCGAGTTGTCCGACGCGCTCCAGTAAGCGGACTTGGTTCCCATAATCGAGTCCATTGGTGGGCTCGTCCATCACAAAGACTCGAACACCCTGGGCTAGCGCACGCGCGATTAAGGTGAGCTGCCGCTCACCTCCGCTTATTTCCGTATAGGGTCGATGTGCGAGGTGGCCGATGCCAAGCTTTTTGAGAGCATCCCAAACGACCTGCTCATCCTTGGCTCCGTAGCGCGCGAAGAAGGAGCTGTGCGGCATGCGTCCCATCAGAACAACATCGAATACATGGTATCCGAAAGCCTCACGATGCACTTGGGGAACATAGGCCAACTGGCGAGCGAGTCCGCGTCTGGAAATTTCGCGAATGTCCTTTCCATGCAGACGAATCACCCCTTCCATGGGAGTGAGAAGGCCGAGAAGTAGTTTGAGTAAAGTCGTTTTACCGCTGCCATTGGGGCCGAGCAGGGCCACGACACCGCCTTCCTGGATCGTGAGGCTCAGGCCGCTGATGAGCGGAGTATGGTGATATCCGAACGACAGCGTGTCGACTTGGAAAAGACTCATCAGCCCCACCCTTTTCGTGCGTTGCGCAGTACGAAGGCAAAGCAAGGGATGCCAACTAATGCCGTGACAATGCCAATCGGAATTTCAAAAGAAAAGGCCAGACGAGAGATATCATCAACCACGATAAGATATGCGGCCCCAATGAGAATCGTGGCGGGGATCACCTTCTGATTGTCCGGGCCGGTGATCATGCGGGTGAAGTGGGGAATGATGAGTCCAACCCAACTGATGGTTCCGGCGATCACGACGGTCAACGCACTGACCACAGTGGCAGAAAAAATAACAATCAAACGCACTCGCTGAACATTGACACCAAGAGCGCGAGCTTCTTCGTCACCCATACTGAGTACGTTGAGATGGCGCGCGCTGAGCAGCAAAATGACAAGTCCGAGGCAGATCGGAATCGCGGAGCGGACGACATCGTCGCGGCTGGAGAGGGTGAGACTGCCCATCAGCCAGTTCACGATCGTGGGCAACTGGTTGTAAGGGTCGGAAAGATACTTGACCAGCGAGAGCAAAGACGAAAACAGTGCGCCGCTGATGATGCCGCCCAGCACCAGCATGATAGTCGTATTCACGCGGTAGATACTTGCGATCCCAACCGCGACAATGACGGCCAGCAGTCCGCCCAAGAACGCGGAGATCTGCACGGCAAACCAGCTCTTCAGGTACACGATGCCCAGGGCTGCACCACACGATGCACCGGCCAGCACTCCCAGCACGCTAGGGGAGACCAGCGGGTTGACGAACATGGACTGGAAGGCGGCACCCGAGGCCGACAACGCCGAGCCGACCAGTGCTGCCGCCAAGATCCTGGGCAGACGAATATCGAGGAGGATGCCGCTCAACAGACGCATCCGATCGGCTGATATGGTTCCGGAGCCCGAGCAGCGCTGCCAGAGGAAGCGCAGAATCTCTCCCGGTGAGATCGGGAATTTTCCGAGGCCGAGCGAGATCAGCATGGCGGTCGCCAGCAGCAACAGAGCGCTAGCCAGGATGGGAAAGGTCCGCCGCAGCGGGTTGGATCTCGGCTCCGGCGGTTTCTGCGGGTTGCATCCAGTTCCCTCGCTTGGCGCCACTTCCTTCGTGGCAAGTCCTGACGCGGACGTCATTGCTGCAGGATCTCCCGCACGTCCTGATCGGTCAAAGTGGCTCCCAGAAAGACTCGATAGAAGGTCTTGGTTTCCTTCACCATGTCCACCGGGTAGGAGGCCGGATACAGATGCGCGGCCGTCCACTGCAGACCAAGGAAGCGCATGAACGATGGTGGGCGATCAAACCAGTTCAGTGGAGCATGCGGAATCAGGAAGACCTTGCGCTCCCTGACCGCCTTGACCTGCTGCCAAGCCGGATCCTGATACACCTTGTCGTAGAACATCTTCTCCTGCGCCATTATCACGTCGGGCGCATCCATCATTATCTGCTCCAAGGATATCTTCTCCATGCCCATGTGGCTGGAGGTGTGGCAGCGGTGGATATCGACGTCGCCAGCCAGTTGCAAGACCTGTGTGTGGATCGAGTCGTTGCACTCGGTACTCAAGCCGTCGACACCCTCAGCGTAATAGACCTTGGGACGCTTGGCGGCCGGCACCTTGTTCACCGCAACTCCCACGTCCGTAAGAGTCTTCGTAACCAGCCGGGCCATCTCCTCGGCGCGCTTCTCACGCCCTGTCAGTCTGCCAAGGAAGCGAATCGCCTCGGGATATCCGGTCATGCCATCGGCGACCACATAGACATAAGGAATTCCAAGTTTGTCGAACTGCTCCGTCTGGCGATCGTTGACTGGATTGTTGTCGTTCTTCCAGACCACCAGCAACTGCGGCCGGCTCTTGGCCATCGTCTCCGGATTCATCGCTTGCGGGCCGCCTCCGATCACCGGAAGGTTCCACAGAACTTTGGGCAGAAACTTCTTTTCAGCATCCTTGGGGGCGAAGACCAAGCCGGTCATCAGGTCCGGCGCGAGTGCATACATCATGTAAGCGCCGTAGGGCGAGGGCGCATAAAGGCGCTCGATCTTGTCCGGGACCGTTATCTTTCGTCCCATCATGTCGGTGATTTCGCGCGCGTGCAGCGCGGGACCAAGACTTGCCAGCAGGAGAATGATTGCGCTCAAACGAGAGATCATAGTGCTGTCCTTTCCATGTCACCGATCGGCTGATTGCTAATGGCCGCGTCGCGCGAATTGCTTGCGGACTTTTGGAATTCCACCCAGGTTCCGGTCTCTCCACGCGTCACCTGAGAAACGCCGATTCCAGCCTCGCGCAGTGCGTCCTCGTAGTAGCCCTCAGGGTGGTGCGGAATGCGGGAGTGTTTGCCGCTGCGCCAGGCTGGATCGCGGGTTTGCATTTCGGCGAGGATGGCCCGGCGCATCTCGGCCGTTCCCATGCCGCCTCCGACGCAGGCGTAACCGCCCGGCCTCAGCACGCGGAAGATCTCGCGGAAAGCAGTGGGCAGCTCATCCCAAAAAGGAATGGAACCGCGGCTGACCACGAGATCGACCGCAGCATCGGGAAGTGGAATGACTTGCACCCGTCCTTCCAGAATCTCAACCGAAGTGCTGAGGGCGCGGGCTTGCACATTCTCCCGCGCCTTGGCCAGCATCGCCGGCGACTCATCCAGCAGAAACAGCTTCAGGCCGCTCTGCTCCGACACTGCCAAACCCAGGTATCCGCCGCCGCATCCCACATCCAAACAACTGCCACTGCGCACCCCGGTGCGAGCCAGAATTCTAGTGGCATAGAACGGATAGAGCGGGGCGAATGGACCGGTGGCAATGGCGTGATACGACTCGGCGTTGATCATTGTGTGACTTTGCGAACTCCTCTCCGCTGAAGAAAGAAACCGGGCCTGCCGGCACAAGGCCGACAGAGCCGTTAGCGTTCGCCGAACAACTTGGCCGCCAATTCAATGCCGTACTGCCGGCCCGGATCACGATATGCGCCGGTCACGTAGCGCGTCGCATAGTTGCTGTTGTTCATGTTCCGCTCGTAGGCGGTAAACGTCATCTGCCTGTCGAACATCTTGAAGTTGTATCCGCAGTTGCCATCCACACGGCTGTAGTTGGCCAGCTCCCCGTAGTAGGTCCCGCCCGGCGAAGCAGACGACCATAGCGGTCCGACATACACCAGGCTGAAATTGCCGAACCAGTTCCTCTGGTGGTATTGCAGGCCAGCGTTCACGAAGTTGTGGGACATGGTCTTGTTGACCGCCGTGTTGTCCGTGCCCACGTAGCCGTAGCCCGCGCTGTAATTGAACGGCCCCACCAGACGCCCGGAGAAGCCAACTTCGGTGCCAGCGGTTTTGACGTCGCCAGCCAGGCTGACACAATCGACTTCATTGCCGGAAGCGTTCAACCAGGAGGATTGGTTCTTCTTCCCGGAGGGGTTCGTGCACGTCGATGCGGAGGCTGTGCTGTTTGATGTGTCGTAGAGATAGACCGAAATGCGCGGGATGAAATGCGGGTTGAGGGAGGTGTTCATGCTCAGTTCGCCGCGATTTTGCGTCTGGTTCGGCAGAGCCGACGAAGGCGCGGTCATCGTACTGGTCTGGTAGACATAGTTGCTGGCGGAAGGAGAATCGACCAGACCGTAGCGGGTCGACACGTTCACTTTGGGCGTCAGTTTGTAGGTCGCGCCGAAAGCCAGCGTCCTGAAGGTCGAACTCCACTCATCGGATACCGCCTTCAGCGCCGAATTATAGTTACCGTAATGCGTCTTGTCACCGCGGATGCCACCATCGAGCACCAGACGATGGTTCAGAAGGGGGTATTCATCCTGCACAAACCAGCCCGCCATGGTGGGGCTGGTCCGGTCGGCGGGGACGCCGCTAGTGGGCGCCGATCCTAACGGGGCGATGTACTTCATGAACTGGCCGCCGCCCGTGATGGCGTTCCCCTTCAGCAGGTAGGTGTGCTTGAGTACGAGGTTGGCTTCGGTCGAGTCCTGCTCGTTGGTCGCGATAGCGGTATAGGTAGGAGACATGCCCGCGTTGACCGTGAGCCGGTCAAATCCGTACTGCAAGATGGTGCGGTTGTGGTCGCTCCAATGTTGCACCGCGTTCCCTGCGAACAGGTCCCCGTCCAACTTGTATATATTCATGGTTGTCGGGCAAAGCTGTCCCACCTGAGTAGCCTTGGGAGTGCAGGAACTAAATGTAGAAGACGTCAGAACCTCGCCGTACTCCATGTTGCGCATGCCGCGGCTGCCGTAATACAGGAAATCCGTGCTCAGCCGGCCGCTGGTGTAGCCGCCATGAAAGGTTGCCGATCCATTCCTGGCCTGCATATTCCAACCATCCTTGCCTTCGGTGTTGTAGTAGGTATAGGCGCCGCGATAATCCCAGTTGCCGCTCTTGGAACCCACGTAGACCTGTCCGAGCGCGGTGCCGAAATTACCGCCGCTCGATACGATACCTGCTTCCATCTCCGAAGCGCGCTTCGTCCGGATGATCACGAAGCCCTGGTTGGCGATTCCGTTGCTCACGCCGCCCATGGTTTGACCTGAAAGGGCGGCCAGCGGTCCGATCGATAGCGCCGTCGAATCCCGCACGATGGTCATCGACTCCACCAGTTGCACCGGCAACGTTGCCAGCAGGCGATCGGTCTGCGACATGTACACGCCATCCAGAATCACTTGGAAGCTGCCGCCGCGCATCGACCCGAAGTCCATGTGCTGCCGTCCTTGAAAGCTCACGGCCAGACCTGGCACTTGCTGCAAGACATCCATCAGCGACGCCGGATGCAAGGCCTCGATTTCCTTGGCGGTAAATACGATGTTGTCGCCCTGCACGCCTTCGGGGACATCCAGCAGCGACGCCTGCGGCTGCGTTTTTACGTCCAGGTCCCGCGCCAATGAATTGACATTGACCGTATGGGTGACGCCGCTGAGCGTCAGCGCCACATCCTGTGTGACCGTGCCCGCGCCCACCTTGACGCCGCGAATCTGCGCCGCCTTCAAACCGCGAACCGTGACGTCAATGCTATATTCGCCGGCCGGCAGCCCGGAAAGCGCGTAGCTCCCCTGCTCATTGGTGCGAACACTATAGACTTTGTTGGTCGCCAGGTTCCTCACTTTGACCTGCGCTCCCGCAACCAGCGCCTGATGCGGATCCTTCACCACGCCGGTGAGTTGCCCAGCTTGAGCCAATGCGGGCAATGAGGCAAGCAGCAACCCAACGAGCAAGGATGACTGGATTAGATGCCTCAGACCTCTAGGGCCGGAGTGCATCCATCGAGAAACGGTTGAAATAGAGTAGCGCACAGTGATCTCCTCCCGAGATTAGTGCCGATACACGCTTATTATCGTGAAACAAGATGGCGTGTTAGCGAGCTATGTGTACTTTATACACTACAGTAGTTGGATGCAGGGTACCCGCTTTCCCCCATACCGGTCAAGCAAATACCGCCTCGTTCGCGCGCGAAAGCCGACAAATCAAGAGTGAGAAGTAAATTTGCAGCTGAAAGGCCGCTGGCTTTGAGGGGCTGGTGTTCTGATATCTCAATCAACCCCACAAATTAGTTATCGCCCGCGGACCGGGGTCCGCATCAGCGCCAAGCGGCAACGCTCGCCCTTGGTGTTATCGCCGGAAACGCTCGGGGCAACTGCCGACTCGATCCCAATGCAGTTTCGTAACGATCACTTGCGAGCCGAGCCGTTTGACGTGGAGTCGATTCCGGGATAACAACAAGCGGTAGAGAGCCACGGTGCTCCGTTCGGAAATATCGGACTGAGTGCCGACGCTCCGAGTTCGAGCTGCCGTGATCTTGTTTCCTAGAGGGAATCACTGTCGTCTTATGCTAGATTCACAGTGTCATCTGCGCCGCGTTCAGGAGGTTTGGGAATGAACCAAACGAAGCGGCTGCAACCTACCAATACGGCACGCTGGCACTGGAACCGCGTCGTCGGGGACCGGACGTATGGGTTTACCGCTATTTCGAAGTCGAAGCAGACCGGAAACGGCGGCGCAAAACTATCGTCGGCACTCTGGAACGCTACCCCAATCTGGCGGCCGCCAAACGCGGCCGCGAACATCTGCGGCTTTCTGCCAATCAGGAAACCTTCAACCTGGAATGTCCGACCATGGGTGGGCTGATCGATCGCTATATCGAGCAGGCGCTCCGTCCGAGTTTCGACGTTCCGCTCGGCGGCGTGCAGGACAGCGCGGCCCCGATCTCCTTTCAGTGTGCCAAATCCTACCGTTCGACGCTCAACCGCTGGGCCCGTCCCCGCTGGGAGCATCGGCTCCGAGATTTCGACAAGCCGGCGGTGCGGGCGACGATCGAGGAATGGCTGCATTCCTTGTGGCGCTCGTCCAAGAACGTCAACGGGCTGGCACCCAAAACCGTTCGCTCGATCTGGAACGTGATGAAACTCGCGTTCAAGTTTGCGGTCAAGTGGGGCTCCAAGTTCACTGAAGGACAATCGGGGGCCAGCGCCCTCATGCCCTTTACGCAGAACCTGGATCAGAGCACTTGAGAACATCGTATGGTCGAGCCCTTGCGGCGCCAGCGATGGTTCACGCGCATTCGACGAGCACAGCACGGCCGTACCACGCTTCGGAAATTCATTTGCTATTTGTACACGCGCTACGCTCACCGGGCCTGACTGAAACTCCTTGTGGAGGCTGGCTAATGTTTACCAAGTGTCCGTGCAGGCCCTCATCCTGAGGCTAGAGAATCTTAAGCGCCTACCATATGGAACTTGGGACAAACTGAAAGCAGAAGGGTTCAAAGTTCGCAAAGCCCAGGAAATCTTACGCATTGATGCCTCCTCTGCCGTGACTGAAACAATGCCACGCCAATACCTGACCATGGCGGTGTACGCATTCAAGAAAGGTCTAATTAGCGAGGGCGAGCTTGCACGTTACCTTCGAGTCGACCGACTAACGGCACGAGAGCAAGTGGACAAGTATTCCGATCAGATTCATTCAGAAGAAGAGGAATTCACTCATTACACCTCCGACCTTGGTCGCCGGTTGGCCGGGAGCTAATTCCGCGTGCTAAGCCAATCACCTGCTGTCATCGACTCCAGCACGGTCATAAACCTTGCGGCAACCGGGGTACTCTCCGAGATGCTGCAGGCTATTGCTGAGAGCTGTCTCCTGTGCAGAGTCGTGAAGGGCGAGTGCCTATTCATCAGATCCACAGACGGTTCACAGCTCGAACCTGTGGAGCCGGTGAGGTGGATCGACGCTGGCATCGTATCGGAATGCGAATTGACTCCGGACGAGGAAGTGCGCTTCGTTATCGCACTGGCTCTCGGCCTGGCTGCCTGCCAGCATGGTCACCGCGTGCGCTTCACTACCGCTGCCGCACTGGTCAATGAGCTGATCGAGGCCCGCGACGAAAGGAAGTTGCTGCGCTTCCAGAAACAGATCGCCAGTTACGAACTGCTCATCGTTGACGAGCTGGGCTTCGTGCCTCTGTCTAAGACTGGTGCCGAACTACTCTTCGAGATGCTCAGCCAACGCTACGAACGCGGCTCAACCCTGGTCACCAGCAACTTGCCGTTTGCCGAATGGACCGAGGTTCTCGGATCGGAGCGACTAACCGGCGCACTGCTTGATCGCCTCACCCACCACGTCCGCATCCTGGAGATGAACGGAGACAGCTTCCGCCTCAAGCAAAGCAAGCGCAAACGCGCAAACACTAACCCCTAACAGTCCAGTCCTGCCGTTCGCTGCCGAACGCACTTCGGGGAGAATGCCGTCTTCCGCTACGCTCCAGACGCCATTCTCCCCGAAGTTCCATACCCTTCCACTGGGCTACTTTTACTCCACCACGCTGGCTCCCTTTTACGGATCTTCCTCACATTTGATGAACCATGGGCGCTACTTTGGCTGTAGGCGCTGGAGGTTGTAGAACAGAGGCAGCTCTGGTGACCTCCGGCGAGACCAATGAGAGGACGAAACCTGGTTCCCGATGCCGGAGAAGTGGTTTTGGATCAGCTCCGAGTGGAGGGGCGGGATCGGCTGCTGATGACGTTGCGGCCGACGAGCGCAGAGAGTTGCTGTCCCGCGTGCGGGAAGACTTCACGACGCATACACAGCCACTATCGACGTTGCCTGAGTGATCTGCCCTGGGAGGGAATTCCGGTTCGGATCGAGCTGCGGGTGCGGCGCTTCTTCTGCGACAACAACGACTGCGGGCAGCAGATCTACACCGAGCCGTTGCCGAAGACGGTGCGACGCTACGGGCGACGGACTTGCCGGGCTAGTTCGGCACTGGAACAAATCACACTGGCGCTGGGCGGCTCCGCCGGTGCAAGACTGGCCCAGCAACTCGGCATCCTAGCCAGTGGTCCAACCCTGCTGCGGCAGCTACGCAGGCGAGTCGTGAGGCGGTCGTCGCGAGCGCCCCGCGTGTTGGGGATTGATGACTGGGCGTGGCGTAAACGGCATCGCTATGGCACGATTCTCTGCGACCTGGAGCGCGGTACGGTGGTCGATCTGCTGCCGGATCGCAGCGCGGAGAGTACCGAACGTTGGCTGCGCTCGCATCCGGGAGCGGAGATCATCAGCCGCGACCGCGCCAGTCTGTACGCCAGGCGGCAACCAATGCTGCGCCACAAGCAATACAAGTAGCCGACCGCTGGCATCTGCTGCACAACATGACCGAAGCGATGATGGAGGCGCTGGCGCCACATCACCGTCTGCTGAACGAAGCGGCGCGAGCAGCCATTTCCGCAGAGGCACCCGCGGAACAGACATCGAATGAGGCGTCGTCGATTGTAGCGTTTGTCACGTGCGCGCGCCGGTTTCAGCAGGAGAACCGCCAGCGACGGCTGGATCGCTATGAAGTCGTGATGGAAAAGGCTCACCGAGGACTGTCGCAACGCGAGATCGGACGACAATGCGGGCTGAGCCGGAAGACCGTACGCCGTTGGCTCAGAGCCGGCGAGTTCCCCGAACGCAAACGAAGCCTTCGATGCTCGGCTGTTGATGCGCATCGTGAATATCTTGAGCAGCGCTGGCTGCAGGGATGCCACAATGCCGCACAGCTCTGGCGCGAATTGCAGGCACAAGGCTTCCCCGGACGTCCCCATACACTTCGCGACTGGCTGCAAAAGCAATACGGACGCAGAGGCGAGCGCAACAAACAGCGAAAGCTCCACTCCCGACAACCGCGCATCTCTCCCCGCCAAACTGCTTGGCGGATGCTGAAGCAACCCGAGCCCTTTCTGGACGAGCTCAACCGCCGTTCTCCGGAAATCGCAACGCTAGCAGCAACGGCGCGTGAGTTCTGCCGTATCGTGCAGCAACGCGATACGGCGGCATGGCCCCGATGGCTAAGTAGCGCTGCAAGGGGCCCGTTGGCCAGCTTCGCAAAACACCTGTGCCGCGATGAAGCAGCTTTTCTCGCTGCGCTTCAACCGCCGTGGAGCAATGGGCCAGTTGAAGGCCACGTCCATCGCCTCAAACTCATCAAGCGCTCGATGTACGGCCGTGCCAACTTCGATCTGCTGCGTCTGCGCGTCCTCCACATCGCATGAAAACATCGCCTACAAAGCACCACAAGACATCACGAGGGACTTCATCAAATGTGAGGAAGATCCCCTTTTACTTCGCCCTTGACAGTTCTCGGCGAAATCTTGGCAGGTGTGATTCTCGGTCCTTACGCTACCCGCTTTGTTTTGCCCGGCGACACCATCTACTCCATCGCCGAGGTTGGTGCTGTATTCCTGCTCTTCACGGTCGGTTTGGAAACTTCGCCCGGCGAACTGATCCGCGTGGGACGCCTGAGCCTCAGGGTCGCCGTTGCCGGTGTTGCTGTGCCTTTCGCAACATGCCTCCTTTTCCTCCGGTTGAATAAGGAACCCCGGCACGAAGCAGTCTTTATCGCCGCGGCCATGGTCGCAACCAGCGTCGGCATTACTGCGCGCGTGCTGCGCGACATGAACGTACATAAGTCGCGCGCGGCCCAGATCATTTTAGGAGCGGCGGTCTTCGATGACATTCTTGGCATGTTGCTGCTGGGTGTACTGGTCAGCACCATCTGAGTCTGGTCACCATCGAGGCTGTTGGTTTTGCGTTGTTCATGATCTTCGCAGCGCCAAAGTTAGTCGATCTCATATTTGACTAGAAGCTAAGCATCTGGATGTGGAGTCAGAAACGGTCATCACCGCACAAGGCGCGAGCGCGATTAAGCTCTGAGCCATTCCCCCGGCGAGGTGAGCGCCGATTCGCGCTCTTGTTGGTGAGGTGTGTCTCTGTCCCATCACGATGATATCGATCTTTCGATCTGAAGCGAACTCAACGATGCGCTCTGTGCGTGGCCCAAACTGAAGATTCATTCGGCCAAAGACTTCGCCGAAGCCGCGATTTCTGATTTCATCGCGAACAAACTCACGCAGCTTCCTGGCCGCTTCGTGGGGAGTCTCCCCGGTGTCCGGATCATTGACGTGCAGCAGGTCGAGCGCTGCTCCGCAATCTTCCGCAAACGAGACTGCGTAGGGTATCGCATGGGCGGACGCGTCGGAAAAATCGGTCAGGTATAGCACTCTTCTGAACTCTGGCGCTTTGAATACCTTCGGTCCGACGGTGAGAACAGGCACGGTGACCCGATGCGCCAACTCTCCGGCCACCGAGCCTTCGAGAAGTTTTTCTAGTCCAACCGGATCGCGGGTGCCCAGGACAATAATATCTGCATGGTGCTGGGCTGCATGCCCGAGTAAGTATCCCCCGGCAGAGCCGGGGGCTTTAGTTTGTGAGCCGCTCAAAGCGGCTGTGCGGGTCGCTAACGCGGCCCGGGTTTCTTGGGCCACCTAAAGGTGGCTCTTCAGCGTCACATGTTCATCTGGTCTAACCGCTTGTCTTCCGCTTCCTGATTGCGGATATACTCGCGGATCACGGCTTCGTCCCGGCCGACCGTGGACACAAAGTATCCGCGTGCCCAGAAGTTCTGCCCA
>Ga0181528_10001782_pt1 | contig 13279 bp, 13 predicted proteins | sample PEATcosm2014_Bin_47_FD_119742 | JGI IMG/M metagenome (GOLD analysis project Ga0181528, IMG submission 119742) | Peatland microbial communities from MTU Mesocosm Facility, Houghton, MI, USA - PEATcosm2014_Bin10_10_metaG | ecosystem: Environmental > Terrestrial > Soil > Wetlands > Peat | place...
AACCATCACACCTATTAATGATGTTGCTCCCCCGCGAAGGGAATGTGAGAAAGCTCCATCGAGCCAGTTGACAGCGTGGTTATAATTCCGAGATTTACTTTGGTCCACCTTTTGAGGGGGAGGCGGACGGGAGATAGGCGTGTTCCTTCACTCCTCAGTCTCAGAATATTCGACCGTCACTGCGTCTCGAGTTGCAACATGCCGGAGAAAGGTTCCGTTGGCGGCACGGCGCCGGAGCACATTTCGGCTTTCAGTTTTTTCTTTTCAGAAATTTCATGACGCTCGGAGAGCTCAAACGAGCGGAGTGAGGTCGCTCTATGGACCCGGTGCTGACGCGACGGAGTTGGTTCGTTGCGTCGACCGAATGCCCGGCGTCTCTATCTCTTCAGAAATCGAGGGCTGCTTCGATGCAACGTAACTGGCCCATCTTCGCGGAGGGGGTGACAGGACCATTCTCGTCTCAGAGCAGTCTGATAGACGTAGAGCAGATGATCGCCGCTTATTTCAACTCATCGACGATCGGGTTTTGCGTCCTTGATGCCGGTCTTCGCTTCCTTGCGATCAATGAAACTTTAGCAGGAATGAATGGCCGTCCCGCCAGCGATCATTTAGGAAAAACGGTTCGCGAGACCCTCGGCAGTTTCGCTGACATCTTCGAACCGAAGTTGAAGAGCGTTCTTTTGACCGGCGAGCCAACACAAGTTTTTGAAGTCGAGGCTCTCATCCCTCCGAGCAAGGAGCCCAGAAGAGCCATCAACCACTACTTCCCAGTTAAAGACGCGAAAGGAACCGTCCTGCGAATCGCAGCAGTGGTGATCGATGTGACCGAGCAGAGAGCTGGTCAACAAGAATTGCGGGACGCAAACGAAAAGCTGGGTACGGAGGCGAAACGCCTGCGCATGATGATCGACGTCAACCATCTAATTTCGTCGAACTGGGATTTGACACAAGTTTTTCCGCGGATCTCGGCGCGAATTCGGCGGGTACTGCGGCAGGAATATGCGGGCCTTGCGTTACAGGATGAGGGCTCTGGATTGCTGGTGCGACACTCGATCGACTTCCCTCTCGGGAAAGGGTTCACTCCCGACACACACATCGCATCGGACGGCCCCTCCGGCCACGTCTTTCAGGCTCGCGCAGCCACGATTTTTTCCCGTGAGGAGCTGATGGGCTTTGGCGATGAGGCCAAGAGTTTCATGGCAGAAGGGCTGCAATCCGTGTGCTGTGTTCCGATGCTGCGTCCGAGCGGTCCACTGGGAGTCTTCATTCTCGGCAGCACGAGAAAAGATGCCTTTCAGAGGGACGACTTGCAACTCCTCGAACAGGTTGCCGCACAATTGGCCCTCGCCATTGAAAATCGCCGAGTCGCCTCCGAGGTCGAAGCGCTGAAGCAACGTGTCGGCGAGGAGAAGAAATATCTGGAAGGGGAGCTTCGGGCAGCAGAGGACTTCGGAGAGATCGTCGGCGAGAGTCCTGCGCTAAAGCACTTGCTCGATCAAGCTTCCACCGTTGCGGGCAGCGATGCGACGGTTTTGATTCTTGGAGAAACCGGCACCGGCAAAGAACTGATCGCTCGTGCGATCAACCAGCAGAGCTCGCGGAAGAATGGACCGTTTATCAAAGTAAATTGCGCGGCGATCCCCACCGGCCTTCTGGAGAGCGAGTTGTTCGGCCACGAGAAAGGGGCGTTCACTGGCGCGGTCAGCCAAAAGATCGGGCGAATGGAACTGGCAGACGGGGGCACCTTGTTCCTGGACGAGGTGGGCGAGATTCCCCTCGAAATCCAGCCAAAGCTGCTGCGCGTTCTACAAGATCATGAGTTCGAGCGACTGGGGGGCACACGCACGATCCGCGTGTCGTTGCGGCTAGTGACGGCGACGAATCGGGACTTGGCCGAGAGCGTGAGACGACACGAATTTCGCAGCGACCTCTTTTACCGGCTGAGCGTCTTTCCGATTCGAATGCCTGCATTGCGCGAGCGGCGAGAAGATATCCCTCTGCTCGTCCGCCATTTCGTCCGCAAGTTTGCCCTGCGCATGGGTCGGCACTTGGAAACAATCCCGAAGGCGACAATGAGCAGTCTAGTTAATTGGTACTGGCCGGGGAATGTTCGGGAGCTTGAGAATTTGATGGAACGCTCGGTCATCCTTAGTGAGGGTAGAACGCTGCGGGTCCCCGTTTCGGAACTTCGCCGGCATGCCGACCTGGAAACCGAACCGGTCGACCACACTCTGGATACCGCAGAACGAGGGCACATCATCCAAGTGCTGCGCAAAACAGGAGGTGTGCTCTCCGGACCTCATGGCGCAGCGAAGCGGCTGGGGTTGAAACGTACTACCCTGCAATCCAAAATGCAGCGCTTGAAAATCAACCGCAAGGACTACTTGGATCCTCCGCATTGATGTGACGGCTAATCGGCGTTTGCCGACACAGCGGCAATTTCACCCTGAGTCCGAAGAAGGTTGCTGTTTCAGAACTAGTTCCAAACACGGAAGTTCTGATCCGCGGATGGGAATTCCTGTTTCGGCACGCTACCTGCAATAGGTTCCCGTTCATCGCCTCTGGCTGGCCCTCGCTGTACTCCGGCTCTCCAAGGCAGTCCCAGTTCTAGAGATGGATCCGCTTCCTCAGCCGAGCCGGCGGGTTGGAGTAAAACATTGTGTTGCTAGTGCATAAGCATCAGGCGCTTGCCCTGAGCGTTTCCAGCCTGGCGGTTGAAACCGCAGGAGCCGTCCCGATTCCCCGGCGTTGCCGCCATAACATCGATCATCTGGGTGGCACACCTCAATTCAATCCGGTGTCAACCGCAAACGCGACAGCCTTTATCGGCGAACACCGGGAATTTCCTTCCTTCGAGATGGAATCCATCTCGCCGGCCACCTGTGCAGGGATTGATCCCTTCTACCTCTTCGCCTGCCATGTTGCGTGGGAACAAGAGGAGGATCCAAGTGCGGGATGGGAATTGGTGGCGGCAGCACAAAGTGCGAACTCGGAAACACGAGCGCAGGCCCGATCGCTGCTTGCCGGTTCGCGACACCTGGGCGGAATGGGGCTGGGGACGAATTCGGAATCCTCGGGAATCGGAAAGCGTCAGGAAAGTGTGGACACAGAGATGAATGCGCCCTACGGGATGGAAATCCTTGAAAACTGCAGCGAATGCGCGGCCACGAATCCGATGTTCTTTTGTGGATTCCCGCGCTCCATCCTTAGCGCCTTGGATAACGTAAGCCAGAGAAGTATCTTGCCCGCGGGAGCGATTCTTTATGTTGAAGGGCAATCGCCGCGCGGAATGTTCATTATTTGCTCGGGCAAGGTCAATCTCTCTACCGCGTCGCGGGAAGGAAAAATACTGCTTCTGAAGACCGCGATGCCAGGAGAAACGGTGGGACTGAGCGCATCGGTTTCCGGCACGGGATATGAAACGACCGCCGAGACGGCGACGCCGTGTCAGTTGAACTTCGTCGAGCGGAAACATCTTCTGGAGTTGATGCAGTCGCACAGCGAGGTGGGCGTGCACGCGGCGCAGTGCTTAAGCCGCGACTTCCGGTCGGCCCATCGGGACATTCACGATCTGGTGCTTACCCGGTCGTCCAAGGGGAAACTGGCACGGCTGATATTGGCGCAATTTGCGACACAGGAAGAACAGAGGGAAACCCATATCCATCCTGTGATGACGCACGAAGAGATGGCACAGCGAATCGGCGCTTCGCGCGAAACTGTGACGCGCCTACTGAGCGCTCTGAGAAAGAAGCGCCTGATACGACTGGACGGCGCGAGTCTGACGATTCGGGACCGGCCAGGCCTGGAAACTCTCGCAACGTAGCCTTCCCCCAAAGGCAACCGGAGGACAGCTTTTTACCGCTGTCCTCCGGTTCAATTTTGAACGCTTCGCCGTCCGTTTGAGCGGAGATTGGCGGGAATGTATCTCAGGACTATATACGGGAACCTTAATCAACGACCTGTTCGCGCTGGTGGAGCATGTGCAGCGGACCAGCGGAGCGAGAGTGCGAGAGCCGGGAACACAGATGACAGCGAGGGACCGTGAGACCAATCCCGAAGATCACCGCGAATCAGAGCCCGAAGAGTTCCCGCAGGCGCTTGGTCTGCGCGCGGCTGACGGGAATCTCGGTCTGCTTCTTGTCGTCCATCCGCAATTGGTAGGAACTCTTGAACCAGGGGACGACCTCGCGGATACGGTTGATATTCACAAGGTAGGAGCGATGAGCACGCCAAAATAATTTCGGATCGAGGCTATCGAGCAACTCTTCGAGTGTCCGGCAATTCGATTGTCCTTCCATCCCGGCTGCGCCCGCGGTCACAACCGAAATGACGCCGTCTTCAATCCACGCGTAGCAGATATCTCTCTGGTCGATGAGGAACATGCGTCCGACCGCTTTGAGCAGAATCTTCGAGGCCGGCTGCTTTTGCGATTCCAGCATGCGGACCAATGTCTCGAGGCGATCCGCCGGGGCCGCTCCGGCATCCTGCTGCGCCCGAGCTTTCTGGATGGCTTGCGAGACCCGCTTCTTATCGAAGGGCTTGAGCAGGTAGTCGACCGCGTTCACTTCAAATGCTTTCACCGCGTATTGATCGAAGGCGGTCGCGAAGACGATCTTGGGCAGCGGAATTTTTCGGTCGAGCAGCTTCTTGATGACGCCAAAGCCGTCAAGGCCGGGCATCTGCACGTCGAGGAAGACCAGATCCGGATTGTGCTCCTTGATGAGGTTGACCGCTTCCAGACCATTCTTGCCCTGGGCGACAACATTGACGTCGTCGACATTTTTCAGCAGGTAGGCGAGTTCGTCGCGGGCCAGTTGCTCATCGTCGACGATGACTGCAGACAAGGACATCGTTGCTCCGGGAAAGCGCAACCGCTGTACGGAGTATAGTGGCGCGATTTTCCCGGTGCAATGAAGGACGAACAATCGAAATGCGTTTGCAGCAATTGGAGGAAGAGAAACCGTCACTGAACGGCGTGCGGTCGGCAGGTTCAATCAGATTGTGGCACCCGCCGACCCAAGACGATTTCGAAGAACGACAGCTATCCCTTCACTGCGGGCGCTGTTGCATCATGTTGCCCATATCGAATTTCGTGAAGCCCGCGGGAATCTCGAACAGGCTAGCCGGCTGCGATCCTTCCTGGATGTTGCGCAGTTCAAAACCGCCGCTCGTGTTATCGGCCTTAATAACACAGTGAAGTTTCGTGTCAACCCACACGTTTCCCTTTTCACCTTTGTCGGAGACGCCCTCGTATTTGATTGTGCTACGGCCGTTCACAGTGTCGCTGCCAACCTTGGTGCAGCTTCCCCAGTTCTTATCGGTCTTCACCTGTTCGGCCGCGCTCTTCCATTGCGGGCAGGCATTGTCGACGTCATCCACATGCCAGAAGAGTGCAACGGCCGGCGTCTTATTCATCCAGGGCATAGAATCCATATACACACGTCGCTGCGGGAGCAGGACGATCGACTTGCCTTGCCCTTGATCCACGATGAGCGCCGTCGGGCCCATTTGAGAATTACTCCGATCGCTGATCTCCCAGCGCGCCTTGTTCTTGGTGTAGAACAGCTTGCCCTGTCCAGTGGGACTGTTGCCCTTGGTGCTGATCACATCCGCCGAAAAATCCTGTGCCGTCGCGACCTGGGCGAAAAGAAACGCAACCACACAGAGAAAACGCATCATGAATCGTGACACGAGAACCTCCTTGGGCTGTGCCGGCATTCTCGACGCAGGTTCTGTCGAGGAAAAACGAAAAGAGAATATCAGAGAAAGACCCGACGACAAAGAAAACCAGACGAACTCGGCTAGCTCCGGCTTGCATTCGTCATGCGACGCTCTCCAGCGCGAGAGCCATCCCCATTCCACCGCTGACGCATAGAGTAGCGACTCCGCGCTTTGTGTTGCGCTTTTGCATTTCGTGAACGAGCGTAACCACGATGCGGGTTCCCGTGCAGCCGATGGGATGACCAAGGGCGATCGCTCCACCATTCACGTTGAGACGGTCGCGGTTGAAATTGAGAGCGCGATCGCAGGCGAGCACCTGGGCAGCAAAAGCCTCATTCAATTCGATTAAGCCGAACTCGTGCAGCCGCAGGTTGTGCTTGTCCTGCAACTTCTGCAGTGCGGGCACGGGGCCGATTCCCATGGTTCGCGGATCGACGCCAGCGGAGCTTACAGCCACGATGCGCGCCAGCGGCTTCAGATTGTTCTGCTTGACGAAATGCTCGCTGGCGACCACCACGGCGGCAGCGCCGTCCGTGATGCCGGAAGAATTCCCCGCCGAGATGGTTCCCGTCTTCGAAAATACGGGTGGAAGTTTCGCCAACTTTTCCAGACTTGCGTCGGCGAACGGATGCTCGTCGCGGGCGAAGACGGTAGTTCCCTTTTTGCCTTCGATTGTTACGGGCGCGATCTCGGCTTCGAATCGTCCAGCGGCGATGGCTCGAGCGGCGCGCGTCTGCGACATCAGCGCATATTCGTCTTGCTCGTCGCGGGTGATCTTGTATTGCTCGGCCAGAACTTCGGCAGTCTCGCCCATGAGCATTTTCGCGAGGGGACAGAAGAATCCATCGCGGTACATGCCGTCGACGAGTTCCTGATTGCCGAGGCGATATCCCCAGCGGGCGCCGTCGAGATAATAAGGAAGGCGCGACATCGACTCGGTACCGCCGGCCAAAATGCACGTGGCGTCGCCAAGAGTGATGGCTTGGTAAGCCAGCGCAATCGACTTCATGCCCGATGCGCAAGCTTTATTGACCGTGTAGGCGGGAACTTCCTGAGGCACGCCGCTGCGAACGGAAATCTGACGAGCGGGATTCGGTCCGCCGCCAGCCTGGCGGGCGTTGCCGAAAATCGTCTCCTCGATTTGGTCGGGACGCACGCCGGCGCGCTCGATCGCCGCTTTCGCGGCGACCACGCCCATGTCGGCCGCTGTCAGCGAAGCGAGGGATCCACCGAATTTGCCGATCGGCGTACGAACTGCCGAGAGAATATAGACGGGTTGCAAGGACTGCCTCCAAACCCTTTAGTTTAGCAGGATGAATGAGAATGCAGGCTTGCCATTCCGGCTAACCTTCGGCATAATAAGAGTTTGTCTTTACCCCGCCGGACTCTTCCGGAACAAGGAATACGTTTGTGTTAATGATTCGTCTGTCGCGCCTGGGTGCGCGCAAACAACCGATGTATCGCATTGTGGTCATTGAGAAGGCTCGCGCGCGCAACGGACGTCCGGTGGAAGTGGTCGGGACCTACAATCCGCGCACCAATCCCGCCAGCATTGAGATGAAGCGCGACCGCGTCGAGTATTGGGTGTCGAAGGGCGCGCAGATGTCCGAGCGCGTGAACAAGCTGTTCACCAAGACTCCGGCTCCGGCCACCGCCGGCTCCGCCGCCTAAGGTTCAGCAGCCATCTGATTCCGGCCTCCTCAGGGATAGCCTTCGTTTCCACAGCGAGAATTTATGACTGAGTCTTCTGGAGATGTTTGCGCGCTCGTCGAACTGATTGCGAAATCACTGGTCGACGCTCCGGATGAGGTCTTCGTCGAGAAGTTCGACGACGGCGTCATCGAGTTGGAAGTTGCCGAAAGCGACGTGGGCAAAGTAATCGGGCGCCAGGGGCGAACGGCGCGCGCACTGCGCGCTCTGCTGAACGCAGCTGGATACCGCGCCCGCAAGCGCTATACGCTCGAGATCATCGAGTAGTGAAGCGCAGATTCTGAGCCGTGACTCCTGATCCGAGCGGCGAGTTCATCACGCTGGCCCGCGTGGTCAAGACGCAGGGCCGCCACGGAGAGGTCGCTGTTGAAGTCCACAGCGATGTTCCGGACCGATTCGCGGAAGGTGTGAAGCTGCTGGCGCTGGAGAAGTCCGGCGAAGCGCGGCGCGATCTGGAAGTGGAAGGTTTTTGGCCGCACAAGGGCCTGCTGGTTTTGAAGTTTCGCGGCGTGGATTCGATGTCGGACGCCGAGGAACTGATCGGATGCGAACTGCAGGTTCCGGGCACCGATCGCGCATCGCTGGAGCATGGCTGGAATTACGTCAGCGATCTGGTGGGTTGCGTCGTTCTTGATCATGGGATGGAAATTGGCCGGATCGAAGACGTTCAGTTCGGTGCGGGTGAAGCACCGCTGCTGATTGTGGGTTCAGGCGGGAAAAGGTTTGATGTGCCGTTCGCCGAAGCATATCTGGAAGCGGTGGACATGGCGCTGCGGCAAGTGCGCATGAATCTTCCCGAGGGCATGCTGGAAATCAATGCCCCGATGACGGCGGAAGAGAAGCAAGAGCAGGCGGGTGGGAAAAAGAGGTCGTAGGATTCTGTTTGTCCCATCGCACTGGCGAAAATTTTCGAGTTCCGCAAATGAAGGCCGACATCGTCACTATTTTTCCGGACTTCTTTCGTGGGCCTCTGGATCACGGTATTACTCGGCGGGCCTGCGAGATGGGCCTGGCGAAAATCGAAGTCCACGATTTGCGGCAGTTCACGAACGACAGGCACCGCACCGTGGATGACCGCCCATTCGGCGGCGGCGAGGGCATGATCCTGAAGCCGGAACCGATCTTTGATTGTTTAGAAGCGCTGGGAGTTGCGTCTCGCGATCAGCGTTTGAATGGCAGCGCGAAGCAGAGCGTGATTGTGCTTTCGGCGCAAGGCCAGCCGTTCACGCAAAAGGTTGCGACGGAACTAGCCGCGCTGGACCGGATCGTTCTGATCTGCGGCCGCTATGAAGGCGTAGACGAACGAGTAACTGAATTTCTGGCCGACGGCGAGCTTTCGATTGGCGACTACATCATCAGCGGCGGAGAGTTAGCCGCGGCGGTGATCATTGAAGCGGTCACGCGACTGCTTCCGGGTGCGGTCGGTAACGAAGCTTCAACGCGGCAGGAATCATTCACCGCGCACGAAGAGGCGGAGGCGAGCGCGGCGGATTCGACTTGCGGCTCCGGCGGATTGCTTGACTATCCGCATTACACGCGTCCTGCAGAGTTTCGCGGGATGGTAGTGCCGGAAGTTCTGGTAAACGGCAATCACCTGGAGATCCGCAAGTGGCGGCGCGAACAAGCGCTGAGAAAAACGCTGAGGAACCGTCCGGACTTGCTGGAAGGCGCGGAACTCGGCAAGGAAGACACGAAAATTTTGGCCCGCATTCAGCCGGACCGTCACTAACGACCGGGCGGAATTAGGGCTTGGAAAGAATCAGAATCGAAGGAAGAAGGACTAACGATCATGTCAAACCTAATCATTGAAAAGCTGCTGGCCAAGACGAAACGCACCGATATTCCTCCATTCCGCCCCGGGGATACCGTTCGCGTCCACGTGAAGATCAAGGAAGGCGACAAGGAACGCGTGCAGGCCTTTGAGGGCGTGGTGATCAAGCGCGACAACGGCCCCCAGGCCAGCTTCACCGTCCGTAAGATCAGCTTCGGCCAGGGCGTGGAGCGCATCTTCCCCGTTCACTCCAAAGTGATCGACAAGGTCGACCTCGTCCGTTCATCGAAGGTTCGACGCGCGCGCCTGTTCTATCTCCGCGGACTCCGTGGCAAAGCCGCCCGCCTGCGCGACGTCGAAAGAACCGCGCAGTAATCGAATATCGGCTGGGTGATGCCTACGACCGCTCAGCCGAAACTCATCTGCAAGTGATTGGACTTTGATCGCGTGGCGCAGGACGGCGCGGCGATATCGTTGTTACGCACCCGTCAAGCCATAGTCGTTCAAGTCCATCGAAGTTCCGGAGTGGTTCTTCTTGTTCTCCTCGGCGTCGTAATCTTTGCGTGTGCCGACGAAGAATTCTATCTTCCCGCCCACGGCAATTCCGTCTCCCGTCGTGAATACCGACTGCGAATAGCCCCAAATGCTACCGTCGGTCGCATTTCTGAACTCGACCTTGGGCTTCTGAAGGATGGTTGAGGTCGCCACGTTTCCGTTGCGCGGAACCATCACGACGTAGGCATCTCCCTGTCTCAACAGCGGAGCGGCGGCTCGGTTCCCCATTTCGAGGACAAAGTTTCCACTGAACCCCGCAGGAATTTCGACCACCAGTTTCGGCCCGGGATCGTGTTTTGAGCAAGCACCGCCCGCCATCAAGAGAGCAAACACCATGATCGCTACAATTTTTCGCATTATCCTAGCCTCACCCTAGCCTCTTGAGGTGCAGTCGGAATCAGTTCCGGCGGCTGCGCGCGGAAGCGAACTGGAACCTTCGCCACGACCTCGCTTCCAGCCGCGTTCGAATTAATGTCCAAGCGACCGCCAATTTCACGAATTCGTTCGGTCATGCCGGCCAAGCCTACACCACGCCCGGTTCCCTCTTCACGCAAGTTTTGCAGGACCGTCTCGGGAAGGCCGCAACCGTAATCCTTGATTTTCAGGATCGCGTTATTCCCAACTACGTTGAGGCTGACGTCGGCCCGCTTGGCCCCGGAATGCCGATGGACGTTGGTCAGGCTCTCCTGCAATACGCGAAATAATACCAGCTCGATGGATTCGGAAAAGCGTTGCTCGCCATCCTGAATATCCAGGTTCACCACGATGCCGCTCCGATTCGCGAAACCTTCGACAAACCATCGGGCGGCTGAGTTGAGACCGGCCTCGTCCAATAACGGGGGATGCAAAAGATGCGAAATAGTTCGAGTTTCCGCGATGGAATCATCGAGCAGCTTCAGGCAATCCTGCACCAGGCCGTCCCCCGGGAGGCGCTGCTCGAGCAGGGAAATCGCCATCTTCATGGCTGCCAGTTGCTGACCCACCGAGTCATGTAACTCGCGCGCAAATCTGCGGCGCTCTTCGTCCTGCAGGGTCAAAAGCCTCGCGCTGAGAGCGCGCTGAGCGCCTTCTGCTCGCACCCGCTCGCGGACCTGATCGGTAAGCAACTGGTGATGGATCAAGAACAATATGAGGGCAAAGAAGAGGCTGGTAGCAAGGACACCCGCAGTCACGTCAAAAGAGCTTCGCTCGCGCTCCTGGCGCTCAGCGAGCAGGCCCTGCTCCTGCTCGTTCATCGACTGCAAAATATCGTCGGTCGCGTCCGCCAAGGCGGAGATTTGTCGTACGATCGGCGCCTGACTTTCCAGGGTTGACTTGCCTTCCCGCTTCAATTCGATCGCCTGATTCATCAGAGCAATCCGCTGCTCGGTGAGATCTAACAGCTGCTGAAAGTTGGCCTGGTGAGCGATATTGTCGGCGATCAGATGTTGGAGCGCGGCCAGCGAATTACGCACGTCGACCACGGTCTCCATCTGCCTTTGCAAGAGAGCGGAATCTCCGGAATCCACGTATTGCGCTCGAAGGCGGCCGGCACGGGTAGCGGTTGTCGAGAATTGGTGCAGAGCCAGCTGCACGTCGCGCGTGTGTTGCACCCAGGCTTGGCTCGTGCGTAGCCGTGCGAAGGCGAAATAAGCCGCAAAGCTGCTTAAGAATAAGAAGATGATCGCGGCGGCGAGAGCCGTATTGGCTTTTCCAGTAGAAGACATGCCTGACGGGGCAGAGCTGTGAAATCATTGTAATCCATTGGAGTTGATACACGATCTGCCCGATTCCCTAAAAATCAGAGTTCTGCTTGAGTTAAGAATATGGAACACCAGTTAAAAACTCCCCGACCAGCGAGCGCTGCGTCCGGCCTTGGCGGTTTGCGGGGACGCGGAGTCCGCCTCGCTATCGCATCGTTGGTTTTCTTTCTTGCGGCCGACTTGTCCGTCTGTGTGATTCAGGCTCAGCGAACTCGCAACACTTCCGCAAGAGCGGGCGCGGAGCGTACATCCTCGGATGTGGCTCGCGGTAAATACTTGGTGGAGAATGTCGCGATGTGCGGCCAGTGCCACACCCCACGCGACAGCAGCGGCGCTCTCGATCAGAGCCGCGCGCTCGAGGGAGCTCCCGTATTTATGAAACCAGCCGATGGGAACGCGGACTGGCCTTTAACCGCTCCAAGAATTGGAGGCACCCCTCCGGCCAGCGACGCAGACATGGTGAAATTGTTAACGACCGGGGTTTGGACCAACGGCCAGCCGTTGCGATTTCCAATGATGCCGTTCCGGATGAGTCAGGCGGACGCAGAGGCGGTGGTGGCTTATCTCCGATCCATGCAACCGCAGCCGAAGCCGTAGTCATCTTCCGGCTTGTGCGAATGTCTCAATGCAGGGTTTGCAGAATTTGCTGAGCGGCTCGATAACCGCTGGCAATGGCGCCGTGGACGGTTCCGTTATGCCCCGAGGTATCGATCGCCTCACCCGCCAGGAATAGTCTGTTGTCCACGGGTTCGGCGAGAATCTCCTGCGCTTCGTTTGCGCCCACTTTTCCATAGCTGTACGCCCCGAGCGAAAATGGATCCATCTGCCAGTCGTGGAAATAGGCCTCCCGTAACAAGCCCTGCAGTTCTTGAACGCTAGGTCCCAGCAGTCCGCTCAGGGTCAGGAGGCTTCGATCGACGACGAACGAGTGGCCTCGTCCCGAGAGCCTCTCAGCACAGCGGAACGGTGCCCAGCCAGTGATGATCGGCGTCTTCTGTGGGTTCGAGGTCCACCACGTGGGAAACCATTCATCTTGCGAGAAAAGAAAACTCAGGTCGGCCAAACTGGCGCCATCACCAGACGGCGGTTTGATCGCATCCCAGAAGCGTTCCCGAAAACAGAGGACGACCCGGATCACCTTTCCCATCTCCAGGTGATCGAGCGCGCGGATCTTATCTCGCGGCAAGGCGGGATTGAATTGGATGACGCTAGATTGCCCTGCCTCCGCCTTCAGTAGCGAGATGGGTAACGTGATCAACGCACGTGATGCTTCGAACACAGACGAGCCGTTTCGATCACGAACCGTTACTTCCACGTTTGCCGTTTTCCATTTCACGCGCTCGACGACGCGCCTAGTGGACACGGTCACGCCGTATTCGTTCAGTTCCCGCTGGAAAATATTCAGAAGATCCGTGTAGCCGTTCTGCGAGCGAAAAGCCCGGTGGCCTTCGATCTTCTCTTCCGCCCGGCTGCCCTTCACTAACCAATGGACACCCACCAAATCTGGATCTGCCGCATTGAACCCAGAGATATAGCTTGTTGCCCTCTGCTTCGCCTGCCGGACGGTGGCACTGCGCGGATTGGGGAAACAGCGCTCCAGAAACGCTGAAAAGGATTCATCTGGAGCGGAGTCGTTCATCTCTTCTAGAATTGAATCGACATCTGAAAAGAGATCGCAGTGCGAAAGTTCCAGGCCAGAGACACACCAGCTATCGCCATCCACTTCGGATATGCGTGCGTTCGCTTTCTTTAGGAGATCCAGAGTCTCGGGTGGACGGCC
>Ga0181528_10001784_pt1 | contig 13269 bp, 10 predicted proteins | sample PEATcosm2014_Bin_47_FD_119742 | JGI IMG/M metagenome (GOLD analysis project Ga0181528, IMG submission 119742) | Peatland microbial communities from MTU Mesocosm Facility, Houghton, MI, USA - PEATcosm2014_Bin10_10_metaG | ecosystem: Environmental > Terrestrial > Soil > Wetlands > Peat | place...
CCCGAACTTCCTGACGTTCCTCCCGTTCCTCCCGCCACGGCCATCGAACTGCGAATCAACGCTGAAGATCCGTACAACGATTTTCGACCTAGCCCAGGCACAATCAGCCAAGTGCGCTGGCCAACCGGGCCCGGTATTCGTGTCGACACCCAGATTGAGAGCGGTTATCAGTTCCCACCGTTCTACGACAGCCTGATGGCAAAACTCATCGTGCGCGCCCACAGCCGTGACGCCGCGGTCGCGGCGGCTCGATCAGCGGCTCGCACGGTCGTGATCGACGGGCTGACTACCACGCTCTCGGTGCACGACTTCGTGCTCTCGCACCCTGACTTCATTCGAGGAGGCGTCACCACCTCGTGGTTCGGTCCCACTTGGCAAGAGCGAAGCGAACGATGGATGGAGTCAGTCCCATGAGTGCTTCGCGCCCCCCGATCCGACTGGTCGACACCAGCTTGCGTGATGGCAACCAGAGTCTCTGGGGCGCCACCGGGCTCACCACCGGCATGGTGGAGGCCGTCGGCCCCCTGTTGGACCAAGTGGGCTACGAGGCGATCGACTTCACTAGCTCCACCAATCTCTTGGTCGGTTTAAAGGAGTACCGGGAAAATCCCTGGGAGCGAATTTCGCGGATGCGCGACGCCACGACGAACACGCCGCTTTCGGCCATCACGACCGGGATGCGGTTCATGTCCTGGGAGAGGGCCAGCGAGCCCGTGATGCGCATGGCGCTGCGGTTGATGGCAAAGCACGGGCTTCGTCGACTGCAGATCCTCGAACCGATGAACGACGTCGGCGCGCTGCTTCGCGTGGCCCAGTGGGCGAAGCAGGAGGGCGTCGAGATCGTCGTGGCCGCGGTCACCTTCACCGAAAGCCCCGTGCACACCGACGCGCGCTACCGCCACAACGTGGGCGCCTACGCCGCCAGCGACTACGTGGATAGCGTCTACATCAAGGACCCGGGCGGCCTTTTGACCGCCGAGCGCACCCGACAACTTATCCCGGGCGTTCGAGCGGCCGCCGGCACCAAGACCCTCGAACTGCACAGCCACACCACGACGGGCGCGGCGTCACACGTTTACCTGATCGCCGCCGAACTCGGCGTCGACGTACTGCATACCGGACTCGGTCCGCTGTCCAACGGCACGGCCCAACCCAGCCTCGAGAACCTTCTGACGAACTTGGACGCTCTGGGCATTCCCGTCCAGGCCGACCGCGACGCTGCCGCGGCCGCTGCGGACATGCTGTACGCGATCGCCAAGTCCCAGGGTCTTCCCGCCGGTTTGCCCAGCGAATACAACCTGAGTTCGCACGTGCATCAGGTGCCGGGCGGCATGATGGGCACCCTTAGACGCCAGCTCAGCGACCTTCGCATGCTGGACAAACTGCCCGCCGTGATCGAAGAGTCGGCGCTCGTGCGCGCCGACCTCGGCTATCCGATCATGGTCACACCGTTCAGCCAGTTCGTCGGGAGCCAAGCCCTGATGAACGTGCTCGCCGTCGCGAGCGGCCAGGAACGCTACAGCAGGATTCCCGACGAGGTCGTGCGCTTCGTCTTGGGTCACTTCGGTACGCCCGAGGGGGCGATCGCGCCCGAGGTCATGGACAAGATCTCGCGCTTGGCGCGCGCGAAGGAACTCGCCGAACCCGCGACCGAGAAGTCATTGGCGCAACTCCACGAGGAGTACTCCGCGCGACTGGGTCGAGCGCTGACCGAAGAAGAGCTGCTACTGCGCGTCGTGCTGGCCGAAGATCTCGTCGACGCCATGCTCGCCGCCGGATCGGCGCCGCGGTGGTCACCGTCCGGTGCGGCGCGAACTGGTCACGCGGTCGCCTCGAGTGCTGAGTTCATACTCGCGGCGCACGAACTTCCGAACTGGAAGTACCTAGCCGTGAACGTCGGGACCGAAAAAGTGGAGCTGCACCGGTCGCAGAACGAAGGTTCGTCGTGATCGCCGATGAGCTGGCGAGCAGACTCGCGAAAGTTCGCGGGGTCATGTTCGACATCGACGGCTGTCTGATCCTCTCTGACGGGCCGAGTGGTCAAGGTGGGAGAGTCCTGCCTGGTGCGCGCGAGGCGATCGATCTGGTGCGAAACAGTGGGCGCAGCTTGGCGGTCTTTACCAACGGCTCTGGACAGACTCCTCACCAGATTGCCGAGTCCTTGCGCGAACTGGGCCTGGACATCCGCGACCACGAAGTGCTCACCCCGGCCGTGGTCGCCGCTGAAACGATGCAGGCGCGGTATCAGCAGCAACCACTCCTAATTTTCGGCGGGACGGGTCTGCATCATGACTTCGAGGTGCGCGGGCTGAACGTAGTCGACCTGGAGCGTGCCCTCGCGGGCGAACCGACGAACGCCGTCGCGGTCGTCATTGGCTGGGATACCGAATTTGGTCGCGACAAGATCCAAGTCGCCGCTGAGGCGGTGCTCGCCGGCGCGGCGCTCTACTGCACCTCTGACGCGCCGTCGTTCGCCTCCGAGCACCACCTCAACGTGGGGGTTTCGGGATTCATCGCCGCCGGTCTCTCGCACGTCACGGGGCGCCCGTACCGGGTCCTGGGCAAACCGTCACCCGAAGCGATGGCGATCCTGGTCCAGAGGCTCGGGGTGCTGGCCGAGCAGGTGTTGGTCATTGGCGATGACCTGATACTGGAATGCTCGATGGCCCGCGCGAGTGGCGCGCTCGGATTCCTGGTAACGACCGGCACCAACTCAGCGCGCGACGCTCGTCTCGCGCCCCCTGACTGCAGGCCGGACGCGGTAGTCGACAGCATGAGCGAATTCGCCGAGATGCTCGCGCGAGCGTTCGAGTCCTCCGCGGTCCGCGGGGTCTAGACCCACTCACGCCATGTCGAATGAAACCGCAAAGGAAACGACACCGGGCCTCGATCGAGGCGCGCGTGATCGAACGCGCCAGGTGACGTGGCAGCCAACAGACGAGCAGCGTCGCCGGACCCGGATCTGGGACTTCATGGGCTGGCTCGAAGCGAGTCGCAACGTGCACGTGTCCGACTACGGCGAGCTCTGGCGCTGGTCGGTGGCTGATCTGTCGATGTTCTGGGGCGCGGTGCGCGAATACTTCGACGTGGTGGGTGAGGGTTTTGAGGGACCGGTGTTGGCCCAAGAACGAATGCCCGGCGCCGCCTGGTATCCCGGCGCGCGCCTCAACTTCGCCGAAAATGTTCTTCGCCACGCCGCGTCGACTGAACTCGCTGACAGCGTCGCCGTGCTGAGTATTCGCGAGGACGACTCGACGGCCACGTTGACCTGGCGCGAGCTGGAAGGCATGGTCGCTTCGCTCGCCGCACGTCTTCGAGGGCTCGGGGTCGAGCCGGGTGACCGGGTCGCGGCGGTCCTTCCCAATCTTCCCGAAGCCCTCATCGGTCTGCTGGCGACGGCCAGCATCGGTGCCACCTGGAGCATCAACTCACCGGATCTCTCGGTGCACGCGACGCTCGAACGGCTTCGTCAACTTGAACCCACCGTGCTCATTGGCGTGGAGGGCTATCGATACAACGGCGCCGACGTGGACCGCGTCGAGTACCTCGCCGAGATCGAAGCCGGACTGCCGTCGTTGGTGCACACCATCCTGGTTCGAAACCCCGATCGCGCGTACCAGGGAACGAACGCCGAACGTGATCGCGCCCGGCGACTGGATTTTGGTGCACTCGTCACCGACGTCGTTCAGCCACGCTACGAGCGCGTGCCCTTTGACCACCCGCTCTGGGTTCTGTTCTCCTCGGGCACCACCGGCGCGCCCAAGGGCATCGTGCACGGACACGGCGGAATGACCCTCGAGGCGCTCAAGGGCACGGCACTCAACCAGAACATGGGACCGGGAAGCCGGTACTACGTCGCCGCGAACACCTCCTGGATGGTTTGGAACACGCTGGTCAACAACCTGATGTCCGGCGCCTCGGTGGTGACCTACAGCGGCTCGCCGCTCGTGGGCGGCGCGGACCGCCAATTCGACATCATCGCCCGCACTCGAACCACGATGTTCGCCACGGGTGCGGCCTACCTCTCCCTGGTTGAAAAGTCGGGGCTCGAACCGGGCCGCGCCCGCGACCTCGCCGCGCTGACGTCGGTCATGTCCACCGGCTCGCCACTGGCGACGTCCACCTGGCGCTGGTTTCATGATCACGTCAAGCGCGACGTGCACTTGGGTTCGGACAGTGGTGGCACCGACGTCTGTAGTGGATTCGTTGGTTCCAATCCGTTGGAACCGGTGCACGTCGGCGAGATCCAGGGTCCACTGCTCGGCGTCGCGGTTGAAGCGTGGTCCGAAAGCGGTCGTCGGGTGATTGACGAGGTGGGAGAGATGGTGATCACTCGTCCCATGCCCTCGATGCCCGTGTTCTTTTGGGGCGACGACGGTTCGCGGTACCTCAGTTCCTACTTCGAGGCGTTCCCCGGCGTCTGGGCCCAAGGCGACTGGATTACCGAGACCGCGCAGGGGGCCTTCGTCGTGCACGGTCGCTCGGACGCGACCTTAAATCGCGCGGGGGTACGTCTTGGAAGCGCGGACATCTACGCCGCGATCCAGCGACTGCCCGAGGTTCGTGAGTCGCTGGTGATTGGGCTTGAAGAACCCGAGGGCGGCTACTACATGCCGTTGTTCGTCGTCTTGGCCGACGGCTGTCACTTCGACGAAGAACTCGAACAGAGAATCCGGGCCACGATCCGCGACTTCGCGTCGGCGCGTCACGTGCCCGACGAGATCATTGTCGCCCCGGCCATCCCCGTCACCCACGCCCAGAAGAAGATCGAGGTGCCACTGAAGCAACTCCTTGCCGGGCACCGGCCAGACACGACCATCAACCGAGGCTCACTGGCGAACCCCGAATCCATCGACTGGTTCGTCGAGTGGGCCGAACGCTATCGCACCGGACTGAAAGAACAACAATAGAACGCAGTGCATGATATCCTCGCGCGACTTGCGCGACATGCCCTCGGGCACTAGAGGAGGCCACATGACGAACGGCACGTTACCCGTGGAGACGCTGACCGCGATTGACGTGCACGTACACGTCGAACAAGACGCGCACGGACACTTCTCGCTCGATCAAGAACTAATGGACGCCTCGGCGAAGTACTTCAAGCAGGGTGAGGACCGAGCACCGAAACTGGAGGTGATCGCGGAACGGTACCGTTCGCTCAACATGGCGGCCGTGGTCTTCACGGTCGACGCGACAACCGCCACCGGTCACGCGGCGATCTCGAGCGAGGAGATAGCAGAAGCGGCGCGCGAATTCGCCGACGTCGTGATCCCGTTCGGTTCGGTCGATCCACACGACGGGGCGGCGGTTGACCGGGCGCGCCACTTGGTCCAGGACTGCGGCGTGCGGGGCTTCAAGTTTCATCCGAGCTTGCAAGACTTTCGTCCGAACGCCTCGCAGTACTTTCCCCTGTACGAGGCCCTCGAGGACCTTGGGGTACCGGTGATCTTTCACACCGGCCAAACGGGCATTGGGGCCAACCTCCCGGGGGGGCGCGGGATCAAGCTCGCCCTGTCAGACCCGTTGTTACTGGACGAGGTCGCGGCCGATTTTCCTGGTCTGACCATAGTTCTCGCGCACGCGGGCATGCCGTGGTACGAGAACGCCCTGGCGATGGCGACCCATAAATCCAACGTGTTCATCGACCTTTCTGGATGGTCGCCGAAGTACCTGCCCGCGCCCCTCGTTCGTGCGGTGGGTAGTTACCTGAGCCACAAGGTGCTGTTCGGTTCGGATTTCCCGCTCATCACGCCCGAGCGGTGGCTTCGCGATTTTGAAGGCCTCGACATCGCAGACGAGGCGCGACGACGGATCCTGAAGGACAACGCGAGAGGCGTGCTCGGCCTGTGAGCCGAGCGCGTCGCCGGCGCCCGCTCCTCGAAGAAGGTACGAACGTACCTAGAAGGGGTAGTCCGGCAGCACGCTTTGCGCGGTGACCCACTGGGTTTCGGTGAAGGCGTCGAGGTTGGCCTTGCCGCCGACCCGTGATCCATTGCCCGACGCACCGAAGCCGCCGAAGGGGATGACCGCCTCGTCGCCCACGGTCTGGTCGTTGACGTGAATCGCTCCCGAAGGGATCCGACTCGCCAGTTCGAGCGCGTGAAGTCCGTCGCGAGACAAGATGCCCAGGGAAAGTCCGTAGGGTGACGCACTGGCGAGGGCCACCGCTTCGTCGTCGGAGTGGAACGCGATCACGGGCGCCACCGGACCAAAGACCTCTTCGCGGTACGCAATCGACGACGTCTCCACGTCGGACAAGACCGTTGGTCGATAGAAGAGATTCTCAAAGGTGCCCCCGGCGAGCAGAGTCGCGCCGTCACTCACTGATTCGGTCACCATGGCGTGCACCCGGTCTCGCTGTCGTTCGTCAATGAGTGGCCCGAGCGCCACCTGACCGGTCGTCGGATCACCTACGGGTAGGTGGTTGGCGTGTTCGGCGAGCAGCGCGGCGTAGTCCTTCGCAATGGAGGCGTCGACGAGGTGTCGTCCCGTGGTCATGCATATCTGGCCCTGGTGCATGAACGAACCGAAGGCGCCCACCGACGCGGCCTTCTCCAAGTCAACGTCAGCCATGATTATCAGAGCCGAGTTGCCCCCCAACTCGAGGTGGACGCGCTTGAGGTGCTCGGCGCCGAGTGCGCCAACTCGTTTGCCCGCGTGGGTCGAACCCGTAAAGGAGATCACGCGTACGAGCGGGTCAGTGACGAGTGCCTCACCGACGTCCGACGCGCCGGGGAGCATGGAAAAGACGCCCGCCGGCACACCGGCTTCTTCGAACACGCGAGCAAGAATGACGCCACCAGATACCGCGGTGCGCGGATCGGGTTTCAAGATGACCGCGTTGCCCAGCGCGAGCGCCGGTGCAACGGAGCGGATTGACAGGATGAGGGGAAAGTTGAACGGTGCGATGACGCCCACCACGCCAGCCGGTACGCGACGCGAAAAGCTCAGTCGCGGCATCTCACTGCGAAGGATCTCGCCAGTGGGGTGCGAGGCGAGTGCGGCGGCCTCGAAGCACTCCTCTGCCGCGATGTGGAGCTCGAGGTCAGCTTTTGGTCCAATGCTGCCGGACTCTCGAATCAACCATTGCGCCAGTTCTTGTGCGTGTTCCACGAAGAGTTCGCCGGCCTTTCGTAAGATGGCGGCGCGTTGATTGAAGGGGAGTGTTGCCCAGTCGCGTTGGGCGTCGCGTGCGGCGCGCGAAGCCTCGGCGACGTCGGCGACGCTCGCTCGACCCGAGCGAGCGAGGTTGGATCCGGTCGCGGGTTCGAGCACCGGAGCGCTTTCGGCGCCGCCGGGGCGCCAGCCGCTCAAAAAGATATTGCCCTGCCAGTCAGAACCGTCAAGAAATGTCACATGTACCTCCGAGTACAAAGTTGTCCGATTTCTTAGCACGGGCCGAGGTGAAGTGCGCAGGAACCAGAGATTCCAAGGCAATTACTAACGAATCGAAGCGCGCCCGGACCGTGCTGCGCTGCGCCGGTCATGAGGGTGGCAAACGCCTGCGCGTGCGGTATTTCAGTGGCGGAATTAAAATCTCGCCAAAATGGCTCCCTATGTACGAAACAGTGTGTTAAGAATTCCACCAACACTATTGGTTGGGGGTCAATATGAGTGAAGAGAAAATCTTCGACAACGCTCTCGCGGGGCGTTCACTCGGAGAATACGAGTTCGGACGTCGACTGGGACTCCAGGCACTGGGGGTAATGGTCGCCAGTGGCGCCATCGCCACGCTCGCGGACGTCTCGGCAGCCCAGGCGGCGGCAAAGTCGGGCACCATCAAGATTGGTTTCGTCTCACCACGGACCGGGGCCTTAGCGGACTTCGCAGGTCCCGACTCGTTCGTGTTGGGGCTCATCAAGACGTCGAGCTACTTCGCCAAGGGCATCAAAATCGGTGGTACGACGTACCACATCCAGATCAGTGAGAAGGACACGCAGTCTCAGCCGAACGTCGCGGTGCAAGTGACCCAGGAGTTGATCAACTCGGGAGTTGACCTCGTCTTGACGAGTTCGGCGCCGGAGACGGTGATACCGGTCGCGACGACGTGCGAGCAGTACAAAGTTCCTTGTGTTTCGACCGTTGTGCCATGGGAAGCGTGGTGGGGCGGCTTCACGGGCGCCACGATTTCTCCCGAAGGCGGCGCCTCCGGAACCGGACCGACGTACAACTCGATGTTCTTTTACGGGGTACCGCATTTCGTCGGTTGCTTCGTGCCGATGTGGCAGAGGATTCAAAAGCAGGTCAGCTGCAACTCGAACGTCGCCGAGATGTTCCCGAACGACTCAGACGGCAACGCATTTCGTGCGGCGTTCGCGCCAACGGTTGGCGCCATCTACCCGAATGGGGGTTACAACTTCGTCGATGGCGGTGCCTACACGGACTTGTCGACCGACTACAGCGCGATGATTCAAACGTTCAAGACCGGAGGAAAGAACGGCGCGTCGTGTGACTTGTTCGTCAACGTTCCGTTGCCTCCCGACTTCCAGACGTTCTGGACCCAGGCGTCCCAGCAGGACTACAACCCGAAGCTGGCGACCGTTGCGAAGGTCATGCTGTTTCCCACCGACGCGTACGCGTTGGGTGACCTTTCTAACAACGTCGCGACGGACTCGTGGTTCACGCCCTATTCGCCCTACAAGTCGTCGCTGACCGGTCTCACGGCGTACAACTTCGCGGCGGCGTACCAGAGCGCGGGACACGGTCAATGGGTTCAGTCAATGGGTTCGACGTACTCGTTGTTCGAGATCGCGATCCAGGCCTTCAAGGCCGTGAGGAATCCACACGACCGACTCGAGCTCGCGTCTGCGCTGCAGGTGGTGAACTACGACGGCATGTGTGGTCCGGTGAACATGAACCGCAAGAGTAGTAATCCCTTCTTGGCCAGTCCCGCGAAGGGGATCGGGATGATCCAGCCCTTTGGCGTGCAGTGGAAGCCCGGATCGACCGATCTCGTTGGTCACCGCAAGTACGCCTGGTCCCAGTGGATCGTCGACAACTCACTTAACCCGCACATTCCGCTCAACGGCACCCTCGAGCCCACCAACGTCTAGTTTTTCTCTTTATGTCGTTGCTCCAACTGGAAGGTGTCTCTAGACGATTCGGCCAGGTGGTGGTCGCGGAGGAGATTTCCTTCCAGTTGGACAAGGGTGACGCAGTAGGAATGATCGGACCCAACGGAGCGGGCAAGACAACGTTGTTCGCGATGATCTCGGGCGACGTGCGCCCGAACTCGGGGCGAATACTGCTTGACGGCGACAACGTGGTCAAGATGGCGCCGAGTAAACGGGCCCGAGCTGGCATTGGTCGTACCTACCAGGTCCCCCGACCCTTTGAACATATGACGGTGTTCGAGAACGTGCTCGTGGCCGCGCAGCAGGGTAATCGAGCTCGAGGGCAGCGTAGTTACTCGGTGGCCTACGAATCACTCGAGCGCACGGGCCTCGCCAATTTTTCGAACCGTAGCGCCGGTTCGCTCAGCCTGTTGCACCGAAAACGGCTCGAGTTGGCGAGGGCCCTCTCGGTGGGACCACGGATACTGCTGCTTGATGAGATCGCGGGAGGTCTCACGGACCTAGAAGTGAACGAACTCACCGGCATCATTCGCGAGCTCAGGGTTGAAGGGATCGCGGTGCTGTGGATTGAGCACGTCGTGCGCGCACTGTTATCGACGGTCGATCGTTTGCTCTGTCTCGCGGGAGGGGCCATCGTCGCCGACGGCGAGCCCAAGAGTGTCCTCGCTTCGGACGCCGTGCGTGCGGTGTACCTGGGCGGAAAAACCATCCTCGAGGCGATGCCTCAATGAGCGAAGCGCTTCTCGAAGTAAAGGATCTCGTTGTTCACCACGGACAACTGAAGGCCGTCGACGAGGTGAGTTTCAGCCTGCACGTCGGCGAGGTGCTGGCGATGATCGGGGCCAACGGGGCGGGAAAGTCGACGTTGCTGGGCACCATCGCGGGTCTGCATCGCCAGACTTCGGGCTCGTTGTACTTTGATGGTGTCGACATATCCAACGTCGCACCTCATCGTCGAGTCTCGATGGGTGTCTCGCTCGTTCCCGAAGGTCGCCGACTGTTCTCGTCGATGACCCTTCAAGAGAATTTGCAGGTCGGCGCGTTTCATGCCCGCAAGGGTCCGTTCAACATTGAACGTATCTACGAGCTCTTCGATTGGATGCCATCACGGCGCCGTCAGCGGGTATGGCAGCTTTCGGGAGGCGAACAACAAGCCGTGGCCATCGGTCGCGCGTTGGTCGCCAATCCCAAATTGTTGCTGCTCGATGAACTGTCCCTCGGGCTGGCGCCCATCGTCATCGAACGAATCTACGGGTTGGTCCCGGAGATCGTTGCCCAAGGCGTGAGCATCCTAGTGGTGGAACAAGACGTGTCCCAGGGTCTAGCGGTCGCGGACCGCGTGCACTGTCTGCTCGAGGGCAAGACCTCGCTCACGGGCGTGCCCGCGGACTTCACGCCCGAACAGGTCGAGCGTGCGTACTTCGGGGCGGGACTCGCGGTGGCAACCACGCACGAAGGGGAGTCGTGATGGTCTGGTTGAACGTGTTGGTCCAGGGCGTTCTCATTGGCGGCTTCTACGCGCTGTTCGCCTGCGGACTGTCACTGATGTTTGGTGTCCTGAAGGTCATCAATCTCGCCCACGGGGACATGGCGGTGGTCGCGGGCTACGTCGCGGTCTTCTTGACGCCGCACCTGCACCTTCCAGAAGTGTGGTCCTTCCTCGTCGTGGTACCCATCTTTGCGCTGGTGGGCTACGTCCTTCAGCGCACGCTCATTCAAAAGAGCATCGACCGCGATCCCTTCACCACTTTGTTGGTGACGTTCGGTCTCTCGGTCGTAATTGAGAACCTCCTGCTCGAGATCTACTCCGCCAACGGTCAGACGGTGAACATCGGGGACCTGATTGCGAAGTCCTGGCACCCGGCGTCAATTATCTACGTGTCGTACGTTTCTCTCGCGGTGCTCGGAACCGCCGTACTGGTTCTGTTCTTGTTGCAGTTGTTCTTGTCGAAATCCGGCACCGGTCGCCTTATCCGCGCGGTGGCAGATGATCGTGAGGCCGCCCAACTCAGCGGGGCCAACTATCGTCATATCTTTGGTGTCGCCGCCTCCCTCGCGTTCGCGACCGTGGCGCTCGCCGGTATTGCCTATGGCATGATGACCCAATTCGCCCCTACGTCGGGAGGCGTCAATCTGCTGTTCGCGTTCGAGGCGGTGGTCATTGGCGGCATCGGGTCGCTGTGGGGCACGCTCGTGGGCGGCATCGCTCTGGGCATCGCCCAGCAGTTCGGAGCCCACATCAATCCGCAATATCAAATACTGGCGGGCAACATCCTGTTCTTAGCGGTGTTGGCAGTCCGACCGCAGGGATTGTTTGGCCGAAGGACGTCACTCGCGTGAGTGAGTCCCTCCTCAACCCGCGCGCGAGCGCATCGAACATCACGGTTCGACGTTCGACGCATTCGCCCCTCATCACGCTGGTCGGTGCTTCGGTCGTCGTGGTCTTGTTGACGATCGCGCCATGGATTTTTCCCGCCCAATTTTCGACGACGTTGATGAACTTCTTCATCCTGGTCATCATGGCGACCATGTGGAACCTTCTCGCGGGTTACGCGGGGATGGTATCCATTGGCCAGCAGGCCTTCGTGGGTCTGGGCGCGTACGCCACGCTGTACTTCGCCCTCAAGGGAATGAACCCGTTCGTGACCATTCCCTTTGCCGCGTTGGTCTGTGCGGTCCTCGCGGTGCCGGTGACGTACCTCTTGTTTCGCTTGCGCGGTGGGTACTTCGCCATCGCGACCTGGGTGGTCGCGGATACCGTCATGCTCTACATCGGCACGATCGCCTTTCTCGGCGGTGGGACGGGTCGCTTGATGCCGGGACTGCAGAACTTGACCCCGAGCGAGACCGCGCACTACTCGTATCTGGCGACCTGGATAGTCGCCCTGATCGTCGTCACGGGCACGTACTTGCTGTTACGAAGTCGTGTGGGGCTCGTCTTGGCATCGATACGGGACGATGAGGTGGCCGCACGAAGCGCGGGCGCGCACGTGCGCTCGGCGCGTCGGCTGGTCTTCGTCATCGCCGCGGCCGGCTGTGGTGCGGCGGGTGCCGTGCTGGCGATCAGTCAGCCCTTCGTGCAACCAACGAGTGTCTTCAGTCTCCAGTGGGCGGCGGAGATGCTCTTCGTCTCAATGATTGGTGGACTCGGGACAATCGAAGGTCCAATCGTGGGTAGCATCATTTTCTTCGCGCTCCAGCAGACGCTCCAGCAGCAGGGCGCCTGGTATCTGGTCATCTTCGGCACGGTGGCAGTCCTGGTGGCGCTGTGGCAGCCCCAAGGTATATGGGGAGCGATTCGAGACCGATTCCATACCGAACTGCTCCCGGTGGGCCATTGGGTGAGTGAGGGTCCGCCAAAAGAGTGAGGATCGGTCTGACGCGGCGTGAACCACGAGCCGTGTTTCGGATCACTCCGTCGGCGCGTTGCTCAGTGCGCCTCGAGCGATCGGCTTCGCGCTCAGTAGGATTGGGTCATGCCTTCTCCTCGACCCGCACCCCGTCGCGCCTCGAGCACGGGTCGCGCGGCGTCTCGAGGAGGTCCTCGAACGGCGCCGGTGCGCGGCGCGGGATCGGGTCGCGACACTCGTTCCGGCGGGTCAAAGTCGAGCTATAGAGACCGGCCCGCCCGAGAGGGTGTCGAAAGGCGCCCCGACCGCAACGAAGTCAATCGGTCAGGTCGTTCCTCGGATCGCCGCGAGCGCGACGAGCGAGCCACGAGGCGCACCGACACCGGGCGCGGTGCTCGAAACGACGAAGACCCACGTCGTGGCCGACCGCGTCCCTCGGCGAGTGCGCGCGGTGCAACGCCAACGGCGCGACCTCGGGACCGTGATGATCGAACGCGGGAACGCGACGATCGGTCCCGGGACCTGGCGTCGCCACGAGGACGTAACGCGTCGCGCTACCAGCGCGCGGACTCTCGCGACGGTGGTCAAGGCGAGCGGGCGAGTCGTTCGTCGGTCCCGGGTCGAGACCCCGAGCGCCGAGACGCCAGGGTTCGCGCGTATCCCACTCGCGGGGGCACCGCCGGACGCGAGCGATCCGAGGAATCCCTCGACGCCCGATCCGGACCTCGCCGTTCAAGGCCAGCGCCTAATGAACGTCGTCCTAGAACGGGGCGTCAGTTTTCGCGGACGGAGCGTGCACCCACGCCCGAAGAGATCGAGCGCAAGAAGGTCGACCAGCATTCGCG
>Ga0181528_10001786_pt1 | contig 13261 bp, 15 predicted proteins | sample PEATcosm2014_Bin_47_FD_119742 | JGI IMG/M metagenome (GOLD analysis project Ga0181528, IMG submission 119742) | Peatland microbial communities from MTU Mesocosm Facility, Houghton, MI, USA - PEATcosm2014_Bin10_10_metaG | ecosystem: Environmental > Terrestrial > Soil > Wetlands > Peat | place...
GACGCTGGTTGATTGGCTGGACAATTATTTGCACGGTGGCTTTGCTAAATTGCTTGAGAGAGTCCCTGTGCATCGGAAACAGCTTTTGTCTGAACAACGACAACGTATCGTGCAGTATATCCTGTTGCATAAAACGCCTATTGATTATGGTATTGATAGCTATCAATGGACCGCAACTCGCATGAGTGCCGTGATTGAGCAAAAGTGGCAGATCAAGATCAGCATTGCGCGCTTGTATCAATTGTTTGATCAATGGGGGATCTCGATTCAAAAAGCCCATCGCGATTATGGACCCACCAACCCAGGTGAACAGGCTCAATTTATCGCCGACTTAAAAAAAAACGGCGCAACTTAGTGAAACCGGTGCCTTGATTGCTTTGGATGAATTTGCTTTGCAGAGCATGCCTTATGCGCACTACGCCTGGGCTAAAAAAACACCAAGCCCAGAATACCGAGCGATGAACTGCACCGGCAAAGACTCAACGGTTTTCTAACTGTCGATGTACAACGCGGCACCACTCGCGTTGACTTTAACCGGCATAGCACTACCGAAGAAGCGGTCATGATCGTCGTACTGACGGTGTTGGTTTACCTGCAAAAAGGATTCAGCCAGTTAACGTTATTGCTTGATAATGCCAAAATTCACGGCAAGCGAATGGAAACCAGAGCTCAGGAATTGCTGAACGAAATCGCACAATCTGTGACACTTCCAGAGTTTAGTCTTAGTTTTTGGCACACGCCCAGCTATTCGCCCCAACTCAATCCCGCCGAATACCTGATTCACGAAGTACGGCGAAATGGTTTATATAACGTGCCTTGTACATTATCAGTACACGAAAAGGCTAAGCGCATTCAGAATCAACTGGCACGAGGATCGCCCATGACCGATTCGCAAATGCGAAATTTACTTGGCTTCATAGCCTGCTTTAAAATTAAACGTTTTTAGAGTAGGAAGGGAGTAGTGTAAAAGCAGCGTTAAATTGTTGTGCGCTCAATTTCTCGGAATTGGCCCATAACATCGAAGGTGCTGAACGAGAAATCTATGCAAATCTCGCAAACCGACCATTACTCAAACCTAAGGAATTCCGGCATGACTGTCCTAGCCAGCATCGTAAGGTCGTTGCTACCATAAATGAAACTTGGTCCGACGTATTGGCGGTAAGTGCCATGTTGAGCCTGACTTTGGATACAGTGTTTATGCAATCAGCCTTAACATTGTTTCCTCTTCGCCCTCCGCTGATATGTTGACCACTCTGGCTCCAGACTAAGTTATGCGCAATGCTCATCGCCAGTTGGAGAGCGCATATTGCTCTTAATCTGATCAAGGCTGAAAAAACATCTAAGGTTGGCGTTAAGATTAAGCGATTAAAGGCCGGATGGGATAATGATTATTTGCTTCGCATCCTTGGGGTAATTTAAGCGCGATTGCCCTGTGTCCATCTACTGTATTCAGATGCGGAACTGCATATTTGTACAGATCATTTCTATTTATCGTCCGCTAATTTTCTACAAATTTGAATTTTGACGCTTGAGAGATAACGAATTTCGTGAAACTAGCCTTCCAGACTCCAAGTACAATAGAATAAGCATCCATACTAAAATTCCAAGGACTTTAAACTATGAAACACTCCCGTATCGTCGCTCTTCTCTTAGCGATTGCGGCCTTGCCGCCCCTCACAGCCAGCGCCCAAAACCGAACCAAAGGCTTGGAAAAGATTGAACATATCGTGGTTATATATCTTGAAAACCGTAGCTATGATAGTTTGTTCGGCCAATTTCCAGGTGCTAACGGCTTAACCAAGGCTAAAAATGCGCCACTGCAAGTCGATCAATATGGCTGGCCTTATAAAACCCTACCGCCGGTATTGAACGGGAAAGAGGCCGATAAGCGTTTTCCCAGCGATCTGCCGAACAGGCCTTTTGATATTGCCGCGTCTGTAAAACCCGACCAAGAACATCCAGACCTGACTCATCGTTTTTTTATCCACCAGATGCAGATTAATGGCGGACGCAATGACCGTTTTGCCCAATTATCCTCGGCGGGCGGCTTGGTTATGGGCCACTATGACTTGACCGGCACGGCGCTTTGGAAATACGCCAAGGAATTTACACTGGCCGATAATTTTTTTCAGGCGGCCTTCGGTGGCTCCTTTCTAAACCATCAATGGTTGATCTGCGCTTGCATGCCTGAATTTGCAAATGCGCCGACCGACTTGAAACTATGGCGGAACGATCCCGCCACCGGCTTGCCTACGGGCGACCCCAGTGTCACTGAAGAGGGTTTTGCAGTCGGCACCATACAACCCTTTCATCCGCCATTTGATGAGCCCCGCGCCGACCACAGACTGCCGCCGCAAACTCAAGTCACCATCGGCGATCGTTTATCTGACAAAGGGATTTCCTGGGCCTGGTACTCAGGTGGTTGGGACGACGCCGTTGCCGGACGTAAAACCGAGGGCGATTTCCAATACCATCATCAGCCGTTTGCTTTTTATGCCAATTATGCGCCGGATACTCAAGCCCGGACCGACCATCTAAAGGATAAAAGCCAGTTGTTCAGCGATTTGCAGGGTGTATTTCCGCAAGTGGCGTTCTTTAAACCGGTTGGTGAAAAAAATCAGCATCCGGGTTATTCCACGATTTCCGCTGGCGACGCGGAGGTTAAAGAGGTCGTCGATGCAATTCGCAATAGCCCGATTTGGAGCAGCACCGCGATAATTATCACTTACGACGAATTCGGCGGCCTTTGGGATCATGTCGCCCCGCCACGCATAGACCGCTGGGGTCCGGGTACGCGTATTCCGGCGATTATCGTCTCACCGTTTGCCAAGAAAGGCTATGTGGACCATACTGTTTACGATACCACGTCAATTCTGAAACTGATCGAAACTCGATTCGCTTTGCAACCCTTAACTGAGCGTGATGCCAAGGCTAATGGTTTGCTAGGGGCATTTGAATTTAAAAAATAGAAGCCAAACTAAGGAAGCGCATCGTTCGCGATTGATGCGCTTCCTAATTGCGTAGCACCTACCTAAGATTGATAATCAAATTACCCCTCGGCTAGCAAATCCCCGCCATCATGACTAAAACGTTTACGCTCCTCGGCAGTTTTGCCTAAAACTTTTGCCATCCAGGGCGGCGGCGCCAGGAAAACTTTTTGAAATTCCCGTAACTGCTCGTCAGCAGAAATTACATCCGGAACTTTGATCGGATAAATATCAGCTCGGATCACTTTAGCCGCCGCCGGGCCGCCGATGGATTGCACAAACAGCACTTGGCAATCCTTGATTAGGTTGGCGCGAAACAAATTTCTATCATCCGCGCTATCAGCCTCAACCGTGGAACGAATATCGATCAGCCGCACATCGTCTTTACTCAACTGGTAAACCAAAAACCGAATACAGGAACCGAAATGACCATTTAGCATTGCGCCGCTATTCGAGGCGATGGCTATGCGGATAGATTCCGGAAGATCGCCATCCTTGTAGGGTTGAACTTGCGGCAAACCATCATCGCCCTCTTCTTCGCCCCACAAAAAACGGACCGCCAGCTTAATATTTTCCAGACCGATACCAATGTCTTCGCCATCTTCCTCGCCATCCAGGCTGCCGATGCCGGTTTTTAGATTAGTGACAGTAATCGATTTCAGTTTTTCGTCATCCAGGGGAGAGCCGACTTTCTCGTGCAAAACTCCCAACAATTTTTGAACATCAACACCGGGAAGCACCCGTGAAGCTAAAGCGACACGCAAAGCCAGTTCTCTAGTCAATTGTTGCATAACGCTACCTCTAAGCTGTGTGATGTTGTTTCCAATCGGCGAAACCGCCGGCTAGGCTAAAGACCTGTTGAAAGCCAAAGTCGCCGAACATTTCCGCCACATGTTCGCTGGCGTGTCCAAAGTAGCAATAAATCAATAAGGGCCGCTGTTTATCGGCCTTCACCAACAAGCTATCGCGCAACTGTTCATGCATATGCATAGCGTTTTCGATGTGACCGGTTTTATAGTCCTTAAGCTCTCGGCAATCTAGGATCAAAGGCTGGTGTTCGGCAATCAGCTGTTCGGAATCCGACACGGAAATGGATTTGAATTTTTTCATAAAAGTTCTACCTTTGCAGCTAGAGAATGCCCGCTTTAGACCGGACCGCCGCTAGCGGATTTTTTAACTTCTATGGTTTTAGTCAGCGCCTCATCGTAAGAAATTGGATCGCTCTTAATCTTATAGCTCTTAGCCGCTTCGTACATGGTAATCACCTTATCTTCGGCGGATTGACCTTTCAAATCGGCTTTTTCTATGTACAGGGCGTCTAGCGATTCATTCCAAACCATACCCTCCTTATAAGGCAATAGCTTAAAAGTAATATCTTCATACACAAGCTGCATGGGCGTTGCGATATTTTCCACGAAAAGCACCGCTACAGTATCCGCGCTCAAAGCATCTTTGTATTTTTCCACAAAGATTGGCAGATGCTCCAGGCGAAAAAATAAACCATTGATAAATAGAATTTTATCGCTATCCGCTAAAATAGCGGTCTGATTAATCACTAGTTCCGGCGTTTTACGATCTCGAATATTGGTCGAGCCCTCGCGGATGGCGCCTTCGATTAAAACCAAATCACCCCGAAATGCTGAAAGACCCGGAGTAGTGGTTTTGCCCACTAACGTTGTAATCCATAAAAGAGCTTGGCTATCGAATTTTTCAAGTAACATCTGGCGTATTCCCCTATTAATCGTAATGAATGAAAGTATTGAAGGTTATAAAGCAAAACGCTTGCCAAAATGTTGGCAAGCATAGCTAAGCCTTATCAACCAAGGCTTCCAGGGTATAACAACTCTGGGTAGGCGCGGAGAAGAAACCTGGTTTGGCATTGTTGATACTCGACAATGTAGTAAATGCGACAATTGCCGATTTTTGAAGTTGGCTGGTTTGTAGGGTTTAGGACTATGAGGGAGTCCAAGCATTTTTGGAGGCAAGTGGCGCCAAGCGGAATTTTACTGTGGATTTTTTCGAATACCTTTAGAATGCCTGCATGACCGCCCCCATAACTTAGGCTTTACCATTTGTACTTCAACAACAGCAGTCGCCATTTCAAACTTCAACCTTAGAAACCCAAACCACGTCATGAATACTATTTATATCAAAGAAATGATGACCGAAAGCGGCGTTGCCTTCGGCACCAGCGGCGCGCGAGGATTGGTCAGTCAAATGACCGATCCGGTTTGTATCGCCTATACTCTGGCCTTTCTGCAGGCTCTAGACTTGGCGAAACCGGGACAAAAAGTCGCGCTCGGCATGGATTTGCGCCCCTCCAGTCCGGCTATCGCCCGCGCTTGCGCCGCCGGTATTCGGCAGGCAGGTTGCGCGGTGGATTTCTGCGGAGTATTGCCCACTCCGGCGCTGGCCTTATATGCGCTCTCGCAGGCCATGCCAGCCATCATGATCACCGGCAGCCATATTCCATTCGACCGCAATGGCATTAAGTTTTATCGGGCGGATGGGGAGATCAGTAAGGCGGATGAAACGGCTATCGGCAGCGCCATCGTGGTTTTGCAAGATATACATGGGCAGGAAGCTTTGCCCGACATTAACTCCGCCGCCTTGCAGCAATATGTGCAACGTTATACCAGCCTGTTTAGCAAGGACTTGCTCAGCGCCTGGCGTATTGGTATTTATGAACATTCCAGCGCGGCGCGCGATTGCCTGCGTGAAGTGCTAAGCACCCTGGGCGCCGAGGTTATCGGCCTGGAGCGCACCGATACCTTTGTACCCATTGATACCGAGGCGGTAAGCGCGGAGGATCGCCGCCGCGGGCAAACCTGGGCGGTTGAGCACCGATTACAGGCTATTATCTCCACCGATGGCGACGGCGACCGACCCTTGATTGCCGATGAAACCGGCAATTGGCTGCGCGGCGATATAGTCGGGTTATTGTGCGCCAAATTTCTCGGCGCGCGCACTGTTGTCACCCCGGTAAGTTGCAATACCGCTATAGAGGCGTCCGGCTTGTTTCAGCATGTTATTCGCACCCGGATCGGTTCGCCTTATGTGATCGCCGGCATGGAGCAGGCAAGCGCCGACGGAAGTTCCAGCGTCGCCGGTTTTGAAGCAAACGGCGGCTTTCTGGCCGGCCAGGGGTTAAGCGTCAATCAGCATGATTTGCCGGCTCTGCCAACCCGCGATGCGGTCCTGCCAGCCTTGGCGGTATTGGCGATGGCGAGCCAACAAGGTACTAAGGTCTCGGCTTTACTCGCCGACTTGCCGCAACGCTTTACGGCCAGCGACCGTATTCAGGATTTTCCAGTCGCCAACAGCCGGGCATTGTTGGACAGATTGCAAAACGATGCAACCGCCTACCGCGGACTGTGGGGTGAGGAACTGGGCGAACTGGCAGGCAGGGATTTAACAGATGGTCTGCGCTTGAGTTTTGAAAACGGCGAAATCGTTCATTTGCGGCCCTCCGGCAACGCGCCGGAATTGCGTTGTTATGCCGAAGCCTCTAGCATGCGGCGCGCCGAAAATCTGGTAAAATTCAGCCTGCAACGCATTGCCGACGCTTAAAGCTTAATGAATTTTTAAGATAATTTATATATATTAAAGACGTTGATTGAAATTTTACTTGAGGTAACACTATGCGAAATAAAACTATAATTTTAAGCTGCTCATTATTGCTGGTTGCCGGCGCCGCCATGGCTCAGCAATCACTATTGAATGCGGCTCAAGCTTTACAGGGCGCTCAAAGCGTAGGTCAAGCCGTAACCGCCCCCGTACCTTCATTGACCGATCAAGTTGAAAATGCAGCTGAACAAAAACTATTGCAAGCAGCGCCAGCGCCGATTCAGCAAGGGGTGCAAACTTACCAGCAAGCTCAGCAATTAAATAATGCGGTCGGCGCCGTGACCGGCAATTCAGGCGGCTCAGCTTTAAATGCATTGGGCGGCGCGGCTGTTGGCGCGGATACATCCTTGAGCAACCCCTTGGGCGCTGCCGCTGTCGGCGCTAGCCCAGCCTTAACTCCCGCAGGGGCAACGCCTCCCGCTTCGGGCTCATTGGTTGATACTATAGAAGGCGATGTTAAACAAAAAGCCGCGCAAAAAGCCTTGGATTTATTGAAATAAGACTACAACACTAGTCGAAAAGGCCGGTTCACCCGGCCTTTTTTGTTCCAATTAAATAGAGCGATGTTCCAGCATGAGTTTACGCCAAGTGTTAAAACGATTTTGACAGATGCTTTGTGCTTGCAGCCAAATTCGTGACAAACATTCGCAGTTAAGCCAAAACGTAGTCTTAGCGTATAAGTAAGCCCAAGTGTCTCGGATTTTTTCCATCAGTACGCGTCTAAATTTTATTGACCGCCCTTTAGAAAACAATTGCCTACTAAACTGAGCGAAACGTGTTTCCAACCCAGCTAAAAACGTCTGATAATAAGAGATAGGCAGCCACATTTGGTACAGACTCATTAATACTTGAAAATTCAGGGACAAACCCATCAGCGCTCCGCTCAGAACTAACAAATAAGCAAAAGCCGGCGCTTCCCGCGTCAAGTACCAAGCAAAAATATCGACCAATAGACTTAAAAACGGCAAGCCTATTGTCAGCCGTTTTAACCAGGTCGGCATTTCGCAGAATACGAATAATTTGCCGACAAAAAACAGGATGAAAGCGATTCCAAACAAATGAATGTGCGAGACTCGCACTAAAGATGGCAGAGAAGCGCCGCCATCGGCTTCAGTCAGTTTTACTACTTGCTCGTAGTTGGTCAAGGGTGGAATATTCATGCCGCTGGTTGGAGAATGGCAGCCTAGGCAATCGCGTTGCAATATTGGCGCTACGCGTTTCTCATAGATTTCCCGGTGAGCCCCGTCAGTTACCCAGTCGAGGATAATTTCCCGGTCGGCTGATGATTTTAGATTTCCCGCCATAGGGCCTTTTATGGCTGCCGCCAGCCGGGTTTGATCAGGAACGCCGTGATATGCGATGGCTACATCGGCTATTGATAGCCCCGGTTGACCATCACGTCCCTGATGAGTGAAGTAAATTTGTCCGAGCGAAAATAAATAACCTAATAAGATAGTCAACAGAAACAGGCTGTTGAGTATCCGTTCCGAAATAGAAATATCGCTAAAGCGTTGGCAATAACGCGGATAATCTTGCATGATGCACCCCCAATTTCTTGAATGCCAAGGAAGACCAAGCAAAAAACATGCCCATATAAAATACCAATATAATCAAAGATTGGTGAACAAGGTATTTGTTTTCGAGCAGATTTAAAGGCTACAATGGCGCAGTTTCGCACTGAGATGAACCGCGCCAGACGTACTCAGGGCCTTAGATACGCGGTCATCCGCCAGGATTTATTAACCATGCAACAATATTTGGATCTGCTTAATAAAATCCTTGTGGAGGGGGCGCAAAAAGGCGATCGTACCGGTAGCGGGACGCTGTCTATTTTCGGGCATCAGCTCCGCTTCGATCTTGCTCAGGGTTTTCCGCTCGTCACCACTAAAAAAGTCCATTTCAAATCTATTATTCATGAATTATTATGGTTCTTGCAGGGCGATACCAATCTAGGCTATCTGCGCAAACATGGGGTTTCGATCTGGGACGAATGGGCGGACGCCAGTGGTGAGTTGGGGCCGATATACGGCAGGCAATGGCGCAATTGGCCGATCGGCAACGGTGTGGCCGTCGATCAGATTGCCCAAGTCATTCAGCAAATTAAACAGACGCCGAATAGTCGGCGCATGCTGGTTTCGGCCTGGAATGTGGCGGATTTACCCGATGAATCGCTCTCGCCGCAAGCCAATGTCGCCACAGGTAAAATGGCGCTGGCCGCCTGTCACGCACTATTTCAGTTTTATGTCGCCAACGGCAAATTATCCTGCCAGCTTTACCAGCGCAGTTGCGATACCTTTCTGGGTCTGCCTTTTAATATCGCCAGTTATGCGCTATTAACCTATATGGTCGCCCAGCAATGCGATTTGCTGCCCGGCGATTTCGTTTGGACGGGTGGCGACGTGCATCTGTATTTGAATCACCTTGAACAGGCGCAATTGCAATTGACCCGTCAGCCGCTGGCTTTGCCCGTGCTTAATCTAAAGCGGAAGCCGGCTTCGATTTTCGATTTCGGCTATGCAGATTTCGAAATGATCAATTATCAAGCCCACCCGGCGATAAAAGCGCCGATTTCCATTTAAGCCTGTGAACAACGAAAAGCGGCAAAAAATTTTCGAGATTCTGGCAGAGGCCATTCCTAACCCAGTGACGGAGCTTAATTACAGTAATCCGTTCGAATTATTGATTGCCGTGGTGTTATCCGCGCAAGCTACCGACAAGGGCGTCAATAAAGCCACCGCCAAGTTATTTCCAGTCTCTAACACGCCGCAAGCGATTTTAGCCCTAGGTGAAACCGGTTTGAAGGAATACATCAAGACCATCGGTTTATTTAACGCCAAAGCAGCCAATATTATCAAGCTGTGCGAAACATTGCTAATCAAGCATCAAGGCGAAGTGCCCAGCGACCGCGAGGCGCTGGAAGCTCTGGCTGGCGTAGGCCGCAAAACCGCAAACGTGATTTTAAACACCGCCTTTGCGCAACCGACCATCGCCGTTGACACGCATATTTTCCGGGTCGCCAACCGCACCGGCTTGGCAACCGGCAAGAATGTGCTGGAAGTCGAGAAAAAACTCGATAAAACCGTGCCTAAACAGCATAAACAAGCCGCGCATCATTTGCTAATTTTGCATGGCCGGTATACTTGTATTGCCAGAAAACCACGCTGTGAAAGTTGCTGTATTGCCGATTTGTGTGAATTTAAGGAAAAGAATCTAAGCTGAATATGTAATAATCAGCATGGTAAAGATTTTAACCTGAATGTGCAATAATCAGAGCCAAGCTCCAGGCAGGACCTGACCGCGATGCTTCACTGACTGGTAGCCGGCTTTCCATAACTATAAATACTTCAGAGGATAACTCCATGAAAAAATTGAATAAAACCCCGCTTGCCACTGCCATGGGCGCTATGTTGCTTTCCGGTTTTGTCGGCGAGGTTAGTGCGGACGCCAATCCTTTTGCGCTCAGCGAAATGTCCAGCGGCTATATGCAAACTCAAACTGTAGCGGATGCCAAAGCTGACGCTGCCGAGGCCAACAGCAAGGTCAGCCAAGGCGGATGTGCGTCCAATGTCAAACCAGCGCCGCACCCACATAAAGCCACGGGCGAAACCACTAAAAAAACCGAAGGCTCATGCGGCGAAGGCAAATGCGGCGGCATGATGAATGACGGCAAAATGAAGCAAGGCATGGAAAGCACCTGCGGCGCAATGATGAAAGGCAAGGAAGGTTCTTGCGGCATGATGGGCGGTATGAATCATGATGCAGACGCCGGCAAAGCCGCTAAAGCAGCCGAAACAGCCGGCGGCAAAGATGCCGAGCATAGCTGTGGCGCGATGATGAATGGCGGTAAAGGCGGCGAAATGTCCTGCGGCGCAATGATGAAAGACCAAGCGGGCAGCGGCGAAACCAAAGTCGATGCTGACAAAGCAGCCGGCAAATAATCCTTTTACATTTCAATAATCGTCCCGGATATGGATTTACAGCAAATTATTTCTGATTACGGCTACCTAGCGCTGTTCATTCTCACTTTTCTTGAGGGTGAAACGGTGCTGGTGATAGCCGGCTTTCTGGCTTTTCAAGGCAAACTGGACTTGCAGTGGGTCATCATTGTCGCATTTCTGGGTACTTTTGCCGGCGATCAGACGTTTTTCTATCTGGGACGCTTTAAGGGCATTGCATTTCTGGAAAAACGGCCGCTTTGGCATAAAAAGACCGACAAAGTCTTTGACATGCTCAGCCGCCACCAGATAAAAGTCGTACTAGGATTCCGTTTCCTGTACGGCATCCGCAACGTAACGCCGTTTGTAATCGGCGCGAGCCGCATGAATCCGTTTAGGTTTTTTGTGCTGAATTTTTTGGGCGCCTTGGTTTGGGCGGCGGCGGTCGGCTATTTGGGCTTTCAATTCGGCCATTTAGCCGAAGCGATGATGGGCAGAATCCAAAAATACGAAATGTATATTTTAGCTTTCATTGTTGCGGTCGGCTTATTTCTGTTCTGGCGCACAACGCTTAACGGCAAAAAAAAGTAGGTTTGCCATGCGAAGCGCGCTCAATCTTGTGCAAGGCGCCGGACTGGGTTTAAGGCGCGCGTTTTTGAGCGAGATCATTGCCCAGCCACCGGCGCAAGTCGGTTTCTATGAAGTCGCGCCGGAAAACTGGATGACTCTTGGCGGCAAACTCGGCAAGCAGTTTCGGGCCATGACAGAACGTTTCGATTTTGTCGGTCATGGCTTATCGCTGTCCATAGGCAGCAGCGATGCGCTGGACGAGAAGTTTGTGCAAGACCTGAAGCGGTTTATGACCACGCACGGTATCAAGTTCTACAGCGAGCATCTAAGCTATTGCAGTCAGGAAGGGCATCTATACGATTTGATGCCGATGCCGTTTACCGCGGAAGCGGTCAAACATGTTGCGCAACGTATCCGTCGCGTGCAAGACATCTTGGAGCAACAGATTGCGATTGAAAACATTTCCTATTATGCCGCCCCGGGCCAGGAAATGACTGAAATCGATTTTTTCAACGCCGTGGTTGCCGAGGCCGATTGCGATGTGTTAATCGATATCAACAATATTTATGTCAATAGCGTCAATCATGTCTATGACGCCGAAGCTTTCCTGAAGGCCATCCCTGCCCAGCGCATTGCCTATGCACACATGGCGGGACATTTTGTTCAAGCCGATGACTTCTTAATCGATACCCATGGCGCGCCGATTATCGACCCGGTATGGGACTTATTGGACAAAGCTTACCGGCTGTATGGGGTATTTCCCACGCTGTTGGAGCGGGATTTCAATATACCCGCTATGCCGGAGTTATTGGCGGAAGTAGATAACATCATCGGCTTGCAGCAGGCGCATACGCAAAAACAGGTGCGGAATGGCTGTGGACTTTAGGCGCAAACAAGCGGAATTCGCCGCCTATATTCGCGACCCGCTACGCAATCCGCCACCGGACGATGTCGCGCCGGAACGCATGGCGATGTACCATGAATTGTTCTTTAATAATATGGATAGCTTTATTAGCAGCAATTTTCCGGTATTGCGCAAGATTTTGCCCGATCGGCAATGGTACGCGCTGGTGCATGATTTTTTTGCCGAACATCGCTGCAATACGCCACACTTTTCCGAGATCGCCGAAGAGTTTTTAGACTATCTGCAAACCCGAAACCATGCCGAGGATTTCCCGTTTCTATTGGAACTGGCGCATTACGAATGGGTAGAAATGGCGGTGGCGATAGCGCCGACAGAACCGCCCGTAGTTGACCCAAGCTTTGCAGACGAACTACTGGATCAGGAAATAGCCTTGTCGCCACTGGCTTGGTTATTAGCTTACCAATATCCAGTGCAACAAATTTCCCCGGATTTTTTGCCGACTTCTCCGCCTGCGCAGCCGACTTTTCTGATTGTGTACCGTGACGATGATTATGCCGTCCATTTTGTGCAGCCTAGCCCGTTGACCTTTAGATTGTTGCAACTACTGGAGCAGCATCCAAATCAAACCGGTACAGCTTGTTTACAGGCTTTGATTACCGAGGCGCAGCACATTGATCCCCAGTTGCTGCGGGCGGAAGGCGTAAAAATTCTTAAGGAAATGGCCGGCAAAGGCATTATTATCCCTGGTCGCGACGCTTAAAGCCGTGCACCCAAACCAAGCCGTCTTCATTCCAGGTCATATTGGCGTGCATGCTCAAAATGATATCCTTGTACACTGCCAAATTCGGATAGCCTTCGGCTTGCGCATCCTGTTCGGTCATTTCACCGAGTTTGCGGCGTTCAACCGAGCTTACTACAAATTCAACTCCTTCCAAGGTAAAGGTTTCACCAGGATAAGCATATAAACCATCCCGCCGCTGTTGGGTTTTACGGCCGGCGATAGCCGCTGCTATCAATTTGGGTTGTCGCACCAGACGATCAATTTCGCAGGTTTTTTCGGGGTAAGCGTCCACTTTATTCCAGATTTTATTGAATCAAAGTGTTCAGACTAGTGTAAACAGCTAAAACGTACAAGCAAAAAAGTTAGTAATTTATCGTCTGTATTAATTAATCAGTTATCCGGTAAAATTAGTCTAGCTATGCATCCATTACAAACTCATTTAAATAGGAGGCTTCATGCGTTATTTACATACTATGATCCGGGTTAAAAATCTGGA
>Ga0181528_10001787_pt1 | contig 13259 bp, 11 predicted proteins | sample PEATcosm2014_Bin_47_FD_119742 | JGI IMG/M metagenome (GOLD analysis project Ga0181528, IMG submission 119742) | Peatland microbial communities from MTU Mesocosm Facility, Houghton, MI, USA - PEATcosm2014_Bin10_10_metaG | ecosystem: Environmental > Terrestrial > Soil > Wetlands > Peat | place...
AGCAGCGCAGCCATGTTGTTCATCCGGCCTCCCCGGAAGAAGCGTCCAGGGCCTCCGATTGATTCCCCATCGGTGCCCGGATCGTCTCGGTCAGCCGCAGGATTGCGATTGCCGCGTGCGTGGAGGCCGGCGATCTCGGCATCGAGTTCATTCTTGCGTTTTTGCGATGCCCACAAGCGCTTCTGAAGGTCCGCCCTCGCAGCTTCGCCTGAAAGGACGGAAGCGCGGAGACGGCTGGCTTCCCGGTAAACGCTCCAAGCGACAAAAGCGCTGGCCAGATTTGTGGCGGCGAGAAGAACGATCAACGAATACCGGAATCTTGGATTCACCTTTTCGATGCAGGAGGCACGCCAGGACGAGAGCTATCCAATGATCCAATCCTACCGGGGAGGGAACTCAAATTCCGCCTTGGACTTGTTCTTTGCGAGCACCAGGAACGCTTTGAACGGCGTCATGCGCTTGGATATGAAGCCCTCGATGAGATTGGTGCGCCCGGTGGACAGAAGCTGGCAGACTTCCTCGACGGGAACCTCCTTCTGGCAAATGTGGCGCTTCATCGTGAATGCGACGCGTCCGGTGTAATCGCCCGCCTTCCGAACGTAATAGGAGTCGCCAGCCTCCAGGATGTCGCCGCCAAGAAGTTTGCTTTCCCCTACTTTGACGGCGTTGGACAAATCCGGCGGCGCCTTTGTCTTGCGCGCTATCGGCTTTCCGTCCTTGTCGAACTTCGGCGCGCGTGGAGGAAACTCCCATGAGATCCGCCCGTCTTCGCGTTTCAGGAAGGCGTCAAACGGGCGGCCCTTCTTTGAGATGAAACCCTTGATCAACTCCGTCTTGCCTGCCTCGATCAGCTGCATGGCGTGCTCTCGGGTGAGCGGTTTCTGGCACAGGATGCGCCCGACCCTGAACGTCTGTTTCCAAGCGTCTCCATCGCGCTCGCGAAGGACGAAATTGTTTCCTGCTTCGCAGAGTTCAGCCCCGGTGCGCGGATCGGTCCAGAAGGGTGTCAATGTGCCGAGATCAGCCTTGTCGCCGAAGTCCAGCGCGGCTTTCCATTTGCCGGTCTCGGGATCCTTGACCAGCTTGAGCGAGGCGGCGAAGCGATTGCGGGTCTTGACGGACACGAAGCCGTCGAGGGGGCCAACGACACCCTTTGTGACGAGTTCGCGAACTTCAGCTTCCTCGATTTTCCGGCTGGAGATGATCTTGTAAATGATGAACTCGCCATCCTGGGATTTGTATCCCCGCAGCGTTTCTCGAAGCGGCAAACCGTCCGTTGGCGACAGGATATCCGTTACGCGGGCGGCAGAGTCGTCCTCCTCGAATCCCTTGACCCGCTCGATGATCCCCCGGGTTTCGGCAACGATTTCCTGCATGAACTTTTCGCGGGAGAACTTGCCGTGCTCGATCTGGCGCAACTTGTATTCCCACTCGCCGGTCATGTCGGGTTTCGTGAGGCCCTCGGCCTTCACAGCGGAAAGGAATTGCAGCAACGACTCCGCCTTCGCCGTCGGCACAAGCTCGCGCTGCTGGCGCTCAATGTACTTCTGATTTACAAGGCCGTCGATCGTGTCGGCGCGGGTGGCAGGAGTGCCGAGGCCGCGCTCCTTCATCGCCTCGGCGAGCCCTTCGTCGTCGACCAGCTTGCCTGCGCCTTCCATGGCCGACAGTAGCGTGGCTTCCGTGTAGCGTGGCGGCGGCTTGGTGGATTCGCTGTGAAGCTCGGTTGAAACGGTTCTGGCCGTGGGCGGCTGTCCGTCCGCAGGATCGATTGCCGGAAGGGCTTTTGAATCCGGTGAATCTTCGTCGACGGTGGCCCGCCCGTAGACGGTCAGCCAGCCCGGAAACGTGAGGACTTTGCCCTCGGTCTTGAAATCGTGTCCCGCCACCGTGCTCGTGCGGGTGGTGACGTCGAATTCCGCCGCCGGGAAAAAGGTCGCCACAAACCGCCGGGCGATCATGTCGAAGATCTTCGCCTCCATCTCATCGAGATGCTTGGTCTCGTGCGCCGTCGGAATGATGGCGAAGTGATCGGAAACCTGGGCGTTGTTGAAGATCCGCTTGTTCGGTTGGACCCATCCTTCGTGCAAAACGGTTTGCGCATGGGGCGCCAGATTGCCGGGCAGATTTGCGAGGGTCTCGCGAACGGTCGGGATATAGTCCTCCGGAAGGGCTCTCGAGTCGGTTCGCGGATAGGTGATCATTTTGTGCCGCTCGTAGAGTGCCTGTGCAATCTGGAGCGTGCGGCGAGCCGACAGCCCGTAGCGGTTGTTGGCCTCCCTTTGCAGGGTGGTCAGATCGTACAGGCGCGGAGCTATCTGTGAGGAGGACTTCTTGATCTCCGTCACCCTGGCCAGGGGTTGCCCCTGGCACGCAGCCACCACCGCATCGGCCAGCGCCTGGTCCCAAATGCGGTCGGCGCGGTCATGTTCATCGTTGTCGGCCTTTCTGAAATTTGGGCGCTGGTAAACGCCCTCGTATGTTCCCCGCTTGACCTGGAAGACGGCGGTGACGCGCCAGTAGCCACGCGGCTGGAAATTCCGGATCTCCATTTCGCGACCGAAGATGATGGCAAGCGTGGGCGTCTGGACACGCCCGACCGAGGCCACGTTCCCCGCCCGCGAACCGAACATGCGTTTGGTGAGCGCACGCGTGCCGTTGATTCCAATGAGCCAGTCGCTCTCGCTGCGGCAGCGTGCGGCCTCGGCCAGCGGCGCCATGCGCTTGCCGTCGCGAAGGCTCTTGAACGCTTCAATGATGCCGCCGTTGGTCATCGTCTGCATCCACGCCCGCTTGACCGGGAGCTTGCACTTCGCGAGCTGGTAAATGTAGGTGAAGATCAACTCGCCCTCCCGGCCGGCGTCACAGGCATTGATGACTTCCGAGACATCCTTTCGGGCCAGCAGCTTTTTGAGCTGGTTAAAGCGGTCCTTGGACTCATCGATCACTTTCAGTCCAAATTCCTTCGGTATGATGGGCAGCGTCTCGAGCCGCCAGAAGCCGTAGAGCTTCTTGTCAATGTCTTCCGGCATCTCGAGCTCCACAAGGTGCCCCACTGCAGACGAAATCACGTATTCGTCATTCTCGAAATGCTCGCCCTGCTTCGGGATTTTGCCGAGGGCGCGGGCGAGGTCGGCGGCCACGCTGGGCTTTTCGGCGATGATCAGGGACTTCATATGAAGGGCGGAAGGCGTTACCGACCGCGGCGCGGATTTCAAGCTCTAGTTTTAATTATCCTGTTTTGTCGAGCCGCGCGCGGGCGCGCGCACGCGCGTGTGCGCGAAGCCGCCAGTCGCACCGCGGCGTCTCATTCGGCAGCGAGAAACCAGGCAACCGCTATCGCTTGGCCTGCGCGAGCACCGGCGTCTCCGCGAGGGCGCTGTCGAGCGCGCGGAGCAGCACGCCCATGGTCTCGTCGGTTTCGTCGCCCATATTGGAGATCCGAAACGTGTTGCCCTTGAGTTTGCCGTAGCCTCCGTCGATCACGAAACCGTGCTTTGATTTGAGCACCTTGAGAAGTGCCGGCAGGTCGACTTCGAGCGTGTTTGAAAAGCAATTGAGCGACACCGAGCCATAACCCTCCTTTGGAAACAGCTTGAAACCCTTCGCAAAAGCCCATTCGCGGACCAGCCTGTTCAGGCGCAAGTGGCGGGCGTAGCGTTTGTCGACGCCCTCGGCCTTGATGTCGTCGATTTTTGACTTGAGCCCGTAGATGTGAGGAATCGATGGCGTGCTCGGCGTCATGCCCTTCTCGTGGTTGGCCTGGAACTCGACCAGATCGAGATAGTAGCCTCGCTCGGTCACGGTGGCTGCGCGGTCGAGCGCCCGCTTCGACACCGAGCAGAGGGACAGGCCCGGCGGCAGGGCCAGCGCCTTCTGGGTGCCTGTGATCATGATGTCGATCCCGAGTTCGTCCTTCTTAATCGGCATCGCGCTGAACGAGCTGACCGTGTCGACAATCGAAATGACCTCGGGAAACGTGCGCACCACCTCCATGACGGCGGCGATGTCGGTCATGCAGCCGCACGAAGTCTCATTGTGGATGATTGTGATCGCGTCGTACAGGCCGGTCGCGAGCTCGCGCCGGACCGCCTCCGGATCGACGGGCTGGCCCCAGTCGAACTTGAGCGCACCGGCGGGTTTCCCGCAACGCAGGGAGACGTCGTTCCACTTGTCCGAGAAGGCGCCATTCATGCAGTTAAGCACCTTCTTTTTGACGACATTGCGCACGGCTGCCTCCATCATGCCCCAGGCGCTTGAAGTGCTCAGATAAACGGGATCCTTCGTATAGAACAGTGCCTGAAGATCCGGCTGCATGGACTGGTACAGCGCCACGAAGTCCGAGCTGCGGTGCCCGATCATGGGCTGGGTCATCGCGCGCAGCGTCTTTTCCGAAACGGCCACCGGGCCTGGGATGAAGAGTTTGTAACTCATGGGAAGGCGAGAAAAGTGATGGACAAGGGTTGCGGAAGACGTGGGCCGGAGCTACCCGGTCTGCTTGACAATCCGGCGGTTGGCGTCGGCCAGCACGATCACCTTCGGGTGCCAGTCCTCGGCCTCCTGCTCGTCGACGATGCCGAAGCACATGATTGTGACTAGGTCGCCAGGTTTGCCCAGATAAGCGGTGGCTCCGTTCAGGCAGATCGACTTTGAGCCTGCCGGCGCAGCGATCGCGTAGGTTTCGAATCGTTCACCGTTGTTCAGGTTGCCGATCAGTATCCGTTCGTACTGCCGGAGTCCGACGGCGGCCATGAATTCGGCATCAATGGCAAGGCTGCCTTCGTAATTGAGGCTGCTGTCGGTAATCTCGGCCCGGTGGATCTTTGACTTGAGCAGATTGAGTTGCATGACGCGGCGTGGACGGTAGGAAACTATAACGAAGCGATTCGCGGCCCTGTTCGTCAATCATCAATCATCCACGCCCTGCGCATGTCGTTCCTTTGGCTGAAGAGAAAGTCCTACGCTTTTGAGCAATACACCATCGATGTAATCCTGGGGCGGCGGGAGGATACGGGAGCGGCTGTCTACGGGGCGTTTCTGCAGTGCCTCTCGGTATTGTTCAACGGGCTGATACAGCTTCGTTTCTGGCTTTACCGCCAGCGCATCCTGCATGACGAGCCGCTGGGCTGTCTCGTCGTCGTGGTCGGGAATCTCACCGTGGGGGGTACCGGCAAGACTCCGGTGGTCGAGAAATTTGCCCGGGCTCTCGCCGAGCGGGGGCGGAAGGTTGCCATTCTCAGCCGCGGCTACAAAAGCAAGTGCCCGCCTTTCTGGCGCCGGGCGTGGAATGCGCTGACGCACGCCGAGGAGCCTCCCCCGCGGGTTGTGAGCGACGGCAACCAGGTGCTCCTCGATTCCGAGGAGGCCGGGGACGAGCCCTTCATGCTGGCCCACAACCTGCCCGGGGTCGTTGTGCTGGTTGACAAGAACCGCGTAAAATCAGGCACGTACGCGATCCGCCGGTTTGGCTGCGACACGCTGGTCCTGGACGACGGGTTCCAGTACCTGCACCTGAAGGGCCGGCTCAATCTGCTGCTGGTCGACACGACCAATCCGTTTGGAAACGGTCACCTGCTGCCGCGCGGCATCCTGCGCGAGCCGGTCAAACACCTGCGGCGCGCCTCGTATGTTTTTCTCACGAAATCCTCCGGAAGGCGCGATTCCGAACTGGAGGAGCTGATCCAAAAACATAACCCGGGCGTTGACATCATCGAGTGCGCGCATCGCCCGCAGCACCTTCAACGCGTCGGGCAGGAAGAGCGGCGCCCGCTCGATTTTCTTAAGAACCGGCGCATCGGCGCGTTCAGCGGAATCGCGACGCCGGAAAGCTTCGAGCATTTCCTCCGGGAGCTCGGGGCGAATCTCATCTACACCAAGCGATTTCTCGATCACTATCGGTTCACCCCGGAGGATTTGAATCTGGTGTTCGCGCAGGCGCAGCAGGCAGGGCTCGAATTTCTGGTCACAACCGAAAAGGACTCGGTGCGTTTGAACGGGAATCCGCACTTCCCGCTTCCGTTGTATTTTCTGCGACTGGAGATTGAGATCATTCGCGGTGCTTCGGATTTCCAGGAAGCCGTGTCCCGCATCTGTTTCCCCGAGCAGGGCCAGCCGGCCGCAATAGCCTCGGCGGTCACTCCCGCGGCAGTCAGGCCGGATAATACCGTCGGCGCGCCTTGACCTGGACGAACCGTTTCTCCGGCAGGATGTAGGCCGTCAAATAGCCGCCCATCACGCAGGCAGTGTCGATGCCCACGGACCATTTCAGCCGGTAGACTTCGGTGCGCGGCGTGTGACCATAGACGACGATGGGAGGCCCGTTCCAGAGATCGGCCCAGAAGGGGGCGTCCGGGTAGTCGGCGCGCTTGCGCGGCCGGCCGTCCTTGTCGATCACCTGCACCTGGGTGACGACAGAAGCCGTCTGCTTCTGCCACGGCTCGTTGGGAAGAAAACCGGCGTGCACGAAAACGGTGTTCAATTCGGAGACTTCATGGGTGAGAAGCATCGAATCGAGGTAAGCCCAGTCTTCTTGGCGCAGCTGGGCAAAGGTCTCATGGTCGTTTTCCTTCAGGGAACTCCCGTCCCTGGTGCGCCGGTAGTTCAACAAACGCAGCTCATGGTTGCCCAGAAGTGCGATGGCATTGGTTGATCGTGCCAGATCTATCACCCGCGTGCTGTCGGGTCCCCGGTTGATCAAATCGCCCAGCAGGACGATCCGGTCTTCGCTGACGGGGGAAATGCGATCAAGCAATTCCGCGAATTCAGCATAACAGCCGTGGATGTCGCCGATGGCGATGAGGCGTCCAGTCATTTCAGGTTGGCAGCAGGATTGGACATCGGTGAGCCGGGTTTGGAAACCCGGAAATGGCGCTGAAGTGGGGATTTGAGGTGTTTCCGCGTCATCCAGGGTGGGAAATGCTTGGAGTGTGCCAGGACATTGAATTTGCTAGCGTCACATCTGGAGCCAAGTAAACACAAAACCATGGAACTGAGTCTACAACCTTTGGCGGCGATCTCGCGGGTTTCCCAACGCCCGTTTGCCGAGGGCGACCGGGTGGTGAGCTATCTCGTCCGCTCCGTCACAAACGAAATCGAACGGCACGATGTGCTGGCAGCTGAGGACGTGGACTACCGCCCCGCGGGTTTTGTGTTTTGCCGATGGGCGCAGATCTTCCGGCCGCGAATGGTCGAGCAAAACTCCGAACGGACGCTGAAGCTGACAGCGGAGAACCTCTTTCTTACGCTGGCCGATCCGGCGAACGAACCGAATTCTGCGAACCGTCCCTTGCTGCAATTCCTCGCGCTCATGCTGGAGCGAAAACGTGTGATCAAGCTGCGCGGAGTGACCGCGGACGGGGAGTTCAACCGGTTTGAGCACATGAAAACCCACCAGATGTACGAAATCTCGACCGGCGAACTTACGCCGGAATTTTTCGTCAAAATCCAGGAGCAGCTCGGCTTGCTTGTGGGTTCGCCGGGAAAATCCGCGGCGAGCCCTCCTGCGGAACCGGCATCACAGCCGCAGGCTGGTCCGTGAGCCAGCAGGGATCCGGCGACTCGGCCCCCGTCTCCAGCCCGAGGATTCGCGGAGCGTGGAATCCCTTATTGCGTCCTCACGGGGATACCCTGGGCCGCAAGAAACGTCTTCACTTCCGCAATCGTGAACGTGCCGAAATGGAACAGGCTCGCAGCGAGCACGGCGCTGGCATGGGCTTGATCCAGGACGTCCGCAAAATGCTGCAGGCTGCCCGCGCCTCCCGAGGCGATCACTGGAACCTCGACTGCGTCGGACACGCTGCGGGTGAGTTCCAGGTCATAACCGGCCTGTGTGCCGTCGCGATCCATCGAGGTGAGCAGAATCTCGCCCGCGCCGCGGGAGACCACGGTTTTCGCCCATTCGACCGCGTCGAGCGCCGTGGCGTTTCTTCCTCCGTGGGTGTAGACCCGCCAGCGCGGCTCCGGTCCTGGGTCGCGCTTGGCGTCGATAGCAACGACGATGCACTGGTTGCCGAACCTCCGCGCGGATTGCAGCACGAGATCAGGGTTGTTGATTGCCGCGGTGTTCAGGCTGACCTTGTCGGCGCCTGCGTTGAGCATCGCACGGATGTCCTCCACGGAGCGCAATCCACCCCCGACTGTCAGGGGCATGAAGCACTGGTCGGCGGTGGCTGCCACGACCTCGTGCATGATGGAGCGGTTGTCGCTTGAGGCGGTGATGTCGAGAAACGTCAGCTCGTCCGCACCCTGGTCATCGTAAGCTTTCGCGCATGCGACGGGATCGCCCGCGTCGCGAAGCTCCTTAAACTTCACGCCTTTGACGACCCGGCCCGCGGTGACGTCCAGACAAGGGATTATCCTTCGACTGAGCACAGCAACCAGACTGACGGCGGAGAGGGCTACGCCTCCACCATGGTGATCTCCGGGTCGAAATCGACGGCGAGCCGGTAGACGTTGCCCGGTCGCATGACAAGCGGATGATCGCGACGGAGCACCTGGAGGTAATGGATACGGCCGTAATTTGTTCGATAGGCTGGATCGCTGCTTACGACTTCGGTCTCCTGCCAGGTCGCCTGGAAATCATTCTTGTGCACCGAGCAGCGTTGACCCAACGGACCGAGCACGGGCGAATTGCCGAGGCGATACCGCGAATGAGGGGCGCCGATGCAGAGGACGTAACGGAAATTGTCGAGGGTCACCTGCTGCTTGACGGTGTAGGCGAACTCACAGCTGACCTTGCTGCCGGTGAAGGTCCATTGCACCTTCACATTTCCGAGGCCTCGCACGAATTCCTCCTTGATGTTGATCAATTCCGGCTGCTCGTAGCGAAAATAGAAACTGTTGCGCAAGCCGAGCCCGGTCACGCATCTCGTTCCATAGAATGCCGGCACGGTCACATTTTCGCCAAACGTCAGCTCGGGCACCATGACCGGCAAATAATGGTTGTTCGGCCAGTCAAAGACGCCCGGAGAATGGGGGAACGGCAGCGAATCGGCGACGGCAGTGGCGCCGGAGCTTACCAAGGGCAGCTGAACGTGCAGTCCCGTGTCGGCGTCGCGATAAAGAAAGAGCCCCTGCTCCTTGCGGTTGGACTTGTCGTAGATGACGAACCGGCCGCTTGTGCGCGGCGGGTCGAGCCGGGGCTGCCCCTCCGGGATAAGCACCGTCTTCCCGAGGCGCGCCCACTGGCAGAGGTAGCGCGCGCCGTCGAAATTTGCCATGCGCGTGGTGTGCGTGGTGTAGGCCGTCCTCTCCTCGTCGCGGACCACCAGATAGCCCTGTTCCTGGTCGAGGTAGGTCTGATAGAAGAAATAAAAGAGCCGGCGCAGGATGTCGAAGTAACGCGGCTTCAGGTCGTCGGCGATCCACCCGTCGCGCAGACCCTGGAGGATGAGACTGATGCAATGCATCTGACCGTACGCGCCGGCGGCACGACCATAGGCCCAGCCGAGGCCGTCAGTCCTCACAAGATCAGGCATCGTCCGGATGTATTTCTCCGCGTAGGTGCGCAGGGTCGGGAGTTTGCGTTCCCGCACGCCCGGATTCGAGTGCAGCTGCAGGGCCGAGCGGATGAACACGAAGGCCATCACACCGTAAAGGTTGAAATTACCCCCGATGCCCTTGGAAGCATCGTCGAAGAATCCGGTCGAACTTGTCTGGTTGATACGATCCACCATGCGTTCAATCAGGCGGCTGGTCTCGTCTTTCTTCGACAGTCCGAAGCTGAAGCGGCACACGGCCTTGGCAATGTTGAAGGCCTGCCAGTGATTGTCGTAATCGCTCCGGTGGAGCAGCATCTTGTCGAGCCGCAGGCGGGTTTCCTCGACCAGCCGTTCCCAGACCGGATTGCGCTCCTTGGAGGGACCGAAACAAAGCAGACCCAACGAGGCGTAGGCCAGGCCGTTTTCTGAGGGCGGCTCAGTGAAGACTTGTGCGGTCACGCAACGCGCCACCAAGTCGATGATGTCATGACCCTTCAGCGTCGTCTCACCCGTGGCGCGGAAAAACTCTCCGAGCGCGAAGGCGACGTGACCAGGTTCATCCTGGCGGGGGTGCTCGCCGGCAACGGGAATGATCGTGCCGTCGGGGCTGATGGAATCAAGGTTGTGGCCCAGCATGGAGCGGGCCATATCGAGACATTGCTCGGAGAAACTGTGCATGCAGACAGAGTTGACGTGACTTGCGTAGATTCCGCGGCGCTTCTGCGCGTGAAGAGAAGAGTTAAGTTTTTCCGGTTTTCTTGGGGAGGCGCAAGGAGGAAATGGTTCATAGTGCCAACGAAATACGTCCACGAGCGAGAAAATGCCCCCATCGGACAACTATTAGCGGAAAATTCACCTTATTATCCGAGCCTTTTTGGCTGATGCCTCCCGGGTAGCCCGTAAATTTCACGGTTTTGCTGCCGCTTCGGCCACCCATCAGCATGCAACACATCTGCTGGCAGTTCTCACAGGATTTGCGGGCTAGTGCAAATGGCGACGGGCTGTCGGGACGATGATTCTTTGACAGTGACCTTTGTATTCACTGCATTGACCGGCTGAAATTCAGCCTGGTCTCCGCTGCCCGTTCGTCTGCAAAACCCATTTTATGTCCCAAGTTCGCGTCCGATTCGCCCCAAGTCCCACAGGCTTCTTCCATATCGGAAGTGCCCGGACTGCATTGTTCAACTGGCTTTATGCCCGCCATACCGGGGGCGTCTTCATCCTGCGCATTGAGGACACCGACAAGGAGCGGAACACCGATGCGTTTCTAAAGGTGATCTATGACAGCCTTACCTGGCTCGGCCTCAACTGGGATGAGGGTCCGATGGTGGGCGGGGCATTCGGGCCTTATCGACAGAGCGAACGGGCTTCCATCTACCGGGAGTACCTGGAACGGTTGAAGGCCGCCGGTCGCACCTACGAAAAGGACGGCGCAACCTACTTCAAGATCTCGGGCGAGCCCCAGGTCATTGATGATGCAATCCGCGGCCGGGTGGAGCGCTCGGAGGAGAAGGACTTCGTCATCGTCCGCTCCGACGGCAGTCCGGTGTTCCATCTCGTGAATGTCGTCGACGACATCACCATGGAAATCACCCATGTGATCCGCGGAGAGGATCACCTGTCGAATACCAGCAAGCACACTGAACTCTTCAAGGCCTTTGGCGCGCCGTTGCCGGTTTATGCCCACATCCCGCTCATCCTGAAACAGAACGGGCCGGGCAAAATGTCGAAGCGCGACCAGGGAGCGCTGATTGAGGAATACCAGCGACGCGGGTATTTGCCCGAAGCGTTGGTCAATTTTCTCTGCCTGCTCGGCTGGTCCCCCAAGGACGACACCGAAAAGATGCCGATTGCAGACGTCATCCGGCGGTTTGATCTGCCAGGAGTCAACCAGACGAATGCGCGTTTTGACGAAAAGAAGCTCGCTCATATGAACATGAGCTACCTGCTGGAGCAGCCGGCCGACCGGTTCGTAGCGCTTGCGCGGAATTATTTCGAGAGGCAAGGCACGTTCGCAGCCGGATGGCCCGAGGAGTCCTATTTCCGCGAGGTCATGCTGCTGAGCCAACCGAAGGTGAAATCGGTCGAGGAACTTCCGGCCTACACCGCATACTTTTTCTCCGAGGATTTCGCAATCGACGCAAAGGCGCGCGACAAGGTCATGAGCAAAGGCGATCCCATGACGCGGATGCTAGAGCTCGCCGAAACGCTGAGGTCCGCCGATTTCTCCAGCGACGCGACTCTGGAGCAGGCTGTTCTCGCGCTGGTGGCAAAGCATGGCGTCGGTCTTGGCGACTATATTCATCCCGGTCGTCTAGCCGTCTCGGGAAGCGGTGTCGGCCCGAGCTTTTACGGGCTGCTGCGGGTTCTGGGGCGTGCGCGGATTTTGGAGCGGATCGAGCGAATGCAGGGGTTGCTCAAGGGACAGGCGGGCTGAGCCGCACCTCTGCTGTCGGTTGCGCGAGCCGGGCTTGAGTGCCCGCCAGCTTTTCATCCGCTTGAACGTAGCCGTTGACCACCCATTCAAGCTGGCCTGAGTTCACATCGATCAGCAGTCCATGCACCGTGACCTTGGCTCCGATGAGGGGGCTGTTGCGGACCAGGTCGACGCCGCGGATCACGTTGTCCCGCTCGGTTCCGAAGAGCCCGAAATACTCGACAATGTTCTCAGGCAGGCGCTCCCGATTTACGCCCAGCGCCGTCATTTGATCGAGCAGCTTCAGAATCGTGGTCTTGGCCACGAGACAATCGCTGTGGCCGATAATCGCGATCTCCCGGGCGCCTTTGACTGCACAGGCCAGCGCAAGCGATCTCATCGTGCTTGTCAGCGGACCGGTGATGATGTTGCCGGCGTTGCGCAACCAGATGAATTGATCGGCAGGAAGGCCGAGCAGGTCCGGCAGCAGGCGGTTCAGTCGCGGATCGATGCAGGTCAACGCTGCGAGGGGCAGCTCCGCAGCGAACGTATCAACCGGCACGGACGCCGTCCGGTCGCCGCCGACCCGTTGCCTGTTTACGTCGATGATTGCTTCAAAAAGGCGCGGCACGGGCTAAGGTCGAGTTGGAGTGGAAAGTGTTTTTCGCAGCCGGTCGTCAGGGCGCCGGGTGCGGCGCCTGGTTCCCGGCTGACGATGGAGATCCCCCGTATTTTTGCAAACAGCCGACCGATTTTGTCGGCCACTTCTGGCTGCTCCGAGATTGCCTTATCCAGGCTCCCCATCAGTTTCGGACTATGGAATCGCACGAGTTGCTCAAGGAGGTCCTCCAGAAGGTCGGTGCCAAGCAAGTGACCTCCGAAATGGGGCTTTCGCTATCGCTTATCTACAAATGGGCGGAGCCGGTTTCGGAGGGAAGCGGCGCCGCCAACCCGCTGGACCGGGTTGAGCAATTGCTGAAACTCTCGGGCGACCGGCGCCTGGCCCAGTGGGTCTGCGAGCGGGCGGGTGGTTTTTTCATCGCCAATCCAAAGACCAACCCCGAGGCTGTTCATTTGATCCCGGCGACCAACATGATTGTTCAGGAGTTTGCCGACATGCTTGCGGTGATCGCACGTGCCGCAGCGGACAACACGATTACCAAGGGCGAGTCGGAGGATATCCGCGGCCGGTGGGAGGAGCTGAAATCCGTTACGGAAGGCTTTGTGCGGTGCTGCGAGGCGGGAAATTTCGGCCCGATTCACCAGCATGTTGCCGCACGGAAGCGGTCAGCTTGAGCGCTAGCCCGCAAATTTCACAGGTTTTGCCACCGCCGCAGTCACTTATCAGCATGCAACACATCTGC
>Ga0181528_10001788_pt1 | contig 13258 bp, 10 predicted proteins | sample PEATcosm2014_Bin_47_FD_119742 | JGI IMG/M metagenome (GOLD analysis project Ga0181528, IMG submission 119742) | Peatland microbial communities from MTU Mesocosm Facility, Houghton, MI, USA - PEATcosm2014_Bin10_10_metaG | ecosystem: Environmental > Terrestrial > Soil > Wetlands > Peat | place...
CGGCGCGAACTCGCCGAAGAAGGCGAGGCGGCCTGCGGCGTGAAGCGCCGCGAGCCCTTCCAGAAACAGCCGACGGAACAGACGCGAGAGTACGCGCACGGGCAGGAAGAAGCCGGGCCGGCAGGCGACCCAGCGCGAGCCGTCGGGCGACAGGCCGCCGCCTGGAACGATGACGTGGACATGGGGATGATGCGTCAGCGCCGAGCCCCAGGTGTGCAGGACGGCGGTGAGCCCGATGCGCACGCCCAGATGCTTGGGGTCGGCGGCGATCTTTGTCAGCGTCTCGGCGGCGGCCTTGAACAGCAAGTCGTAGACGGCGGCCTTGTTGTGGAACGCGATCTCGGCGACCGCCGCCGGCAAGGTGAACACGACGTGGTAATAGGCGACCGGCAGCAGATCGGCCTCGCGCTCGGCGAGCCACTGCCGCGCCGCCGCGCCTTGACACTTCGGGCAATGCCGGTTGCGGCAGGAGTTGTAGGCGACGCGCTCATGCGCGCAGTCTTCGCAGCGCTCGACGTGACCGCCGAGCGCGGCTGTGCGACAGGCTTCGATCGCCGACATGACCGTCAGCTGCGCGAGGCTCACATGGCCGGCGTTGGCCTTGCGCCACGCGGCTCCGTGGACGCGAAAGACGTCGGCGACCTCCAGGAGAGGCCGCCCCACGCGGCGCTCGTCAGGCGGGGGGCGACTGTCGCGACAGGGTGAGCCCGAGCCGCTCCAACGGACTGGTGACGTCGCGGATCGTGTTGACGGCGACGCGGGTGTAGAGCGCCGTCGTCTCCAGCTTCGCGTGGCCGAGCAGCACCTGGATGACCCTGATATCCACGCCCTGTTCGAGCAGATGGGTGGCGAAGCTGTGGCGCAGGGTGTGCGGCGACACGCGTTTGGCGAGGCCGGCGTCCCGCGCCGCTGCGCGCACGGCGCGCCCAAGTTGGCGCGAGGTCATCGGATTGACCGGGTTCTGGCCCGGAAACAGCCAGGCCCACGGCTTTGCCGCCTCGCGCCAGTCGCGCAGCACGCCAAGCAGTTGCGGCGAGAGCATCACGTAGCGGTCGCGCTGGCCCTTTCCCTGCTCGACCCGTAAGGTCATGCGTTCGCCGTCGATGTCGGACACTTTCAGTGCGACGACCTCGGACACCCGCAGGGCCGCCCCGTAAGCGACGCAGAACGCGGCCTTGTACTTCAGGCCCGGCGCGGCTTCGAGAAGACGGACCATCTCCTCCGGGCTCAGTACGACCGGCGCTTTACGCGGCTCATGTACGGTCTTGAGGTGGCGAACGAGGTCGGGGCGTTCGATCGTCACGTTGAAGAAGAACCGCAGCGCGGCAATGGCGGCATTGACGGTCGAAGCGCCAATCTCCTGCTGGGAGAGATGCACCTGAAAAAGCCGAACATCCTCGCTCGTCGCGGTGTCTGGCGATCGCCGCAGGAAGGCGGCGAAGCTCCTGACGTGGCGGACATAATCCCTCTGTGTCGCTTCCTTGTACCGGCGCGCGGTCATATCGTCGATCATGCGCTGACGCAGCGGGATGATCGGCTTGCCGTAACTGTCGAGCATGGCGTACTCCTGTCTCCATGGAGGTTGACCCCACGATCTTGAGACAGGTTCGAAACTTCCCCGCGCCCGGCGTCGCACCGCCGCTGGCCGCCCCTACCGCGCGAGCGGTTTAGTCCAAGGGCGGGAAGGGTGCATTCCTTAGCGTAGGCTGGCCTAACGCCGGTAGGCGACACTGACTCACTGTCGCGTTTGCTGGGGACTCCGCAAAATCTCGTTGGTCGCCGTGTCGCTGCTCATGTCTCGCGCGGACCAGGGAGAGCGGCGGGAATGCAGCGCGGCAAGCCAACGCCAGTGTCAGCTTTCTTGCCGCGCTCTGTCAGCCGTAGGCTGGGCCGCGCCACGCAATCCCGGGATTGCGGGCCCACCTCCGACTTGCATTCCGTATCCAATGCGCGGTTTCAGGGAACGCAAACATTCGCTGAACCCGGGCCCTGCGCCATAAGCGGACCTTTCAGGAAACGATGGGCAACCAGGCAAGGCGTACGACGCTGAACTTAATGGGCTGAACCGCGGGTCGCACGTCGGACGCTGTAGCCGCAGAAGCGCTCCGGCCTGTTGAAAATGCTCCGGCGACCCAGTAAGGGCAAGCGCGGACCGGAGATTTCGTTGGACAGATCTCATGCCGACGGGTGACGTTCTCTCACGCGCGTCGCTCATCCTTCGGGCAAGTAGCCGCACTAGCGAGTCAGAGTGGAAATTGTCGTTACGGCAGCAACCAAACGGACATCCCCGGCTCTAGGTCGTCATCCGCGTCGGAGGTTGGCTCCAGGCGGACATAGAAGCTATTAAGGTCGTGATCTCCAACCGCGCGTGCGGCTTGCCATGTCGCGAAATCGCCAAGTGGGCGAAGCTCCGTCACCAGCGCCGCCGCCTTTTTCTTGTCGCTACGTAGCACGGGCAAGCTTGCGCCGACGGCGACGCCTCCGAGCCTGTCTTCTCGCACGGTAAATGTGAACCAGGGCCGCTCGTCGGGGACGACTGTGAGAACTGTCTCGCCCGCGCGGACGATCTCGCCGGGCTCGCCGACCAGCGTCTTGACCACGCCCGCGACGGGAGAGCTAAGCCGGGTCTTCGCGAGATGGGCGGCGATCGTCCTCGCGCTCGCCTGCGCTTGGGCCAAGCGGGAATCTGCAATCTCGCGCTGCTCAGCCGTGGGCCCAGCGGCGGCCTCGGCGTAGGCCGCCTTCTTCAGCGCCAGGGTCGCCCTGTCGGACTCGAAGTTTGCGTTGGCTTGGTCGAGCCGCTCTCCCGAGGCGAATCCTTTGGCGGCCAGGGCGCTGGCGCGATTGCGTTCGTCTTCGGCGAACGCTAGGTTGGCGGCGGCGACCTCAATCGCCTTGTTGGCGATCTCCTGTTCCTCGGGGCGCACGCCGGCGTAAATATCGGCGCGGTCGGCGGCCGTGCTAGCGGTCGACGCCTGAGCCTGGCCGAGGCTCGCCACGAGGTCGGGCGCCTCCAGTTCGGCGAGCGCTTCGCCCTCGACGACGTGGGCGCCGGGCTTGACGAGAATCTTGCCGAGACGCCCGCTAAGTTCCGGCGCGATGCGGATCTCGGTGCGGCGAACCATCCCGATCAGCGGCGCTGGGTTGCGCGCGGCTCTGCGCGCGTCGTTGACCGCGTAAATCGAACCGCCGGCCACCAGAATCAACACGGCGAGGGCGCCGAGGCGAAAGCCGACGCTCATGCGATCCTCCTGCGGGCAAGGGCGGTCACGGCGACGGTGATAACGCCATAGATAGCGACCAGTGACCATAGCGTTTTGAGTTCACCCGCGATGTCGGCGAGCGATGCGCTCATCTGGTTGGCGCGCAACAACGCCTCGATCCCGGAAGTGCTGGGAACGAAGCGGGCCGCCGCGGCCAGCAGCCTCGGAATTTGTTCCGGCGGCCAGGCGACGCCGACGAGGAAGAACAGAGGCAGGCTGATTCCGATCAGCACGAGCACCGCCGCCTCGCGCCGTATGACGAGCACGCCGAGACACTGGCCGAGGAAGCTGATCGCCAACGCATAGGGAAACGCGATGAGCGCAAGCGTCAAAGGCGTCGCCGAAGCGGTGAAACCATAGACGCGCGGCAGCACGTAGAGGTAGAGCACGAAGCCGGGCGCGCTGAACGCCACATGCGCGAGTGCGCGTCCCAGCGGGGCCGAGAGCGCGAACCGAAGCCGGGGCGCGGCGCCGGGAAGGCGCCACGCCGAGCCGCCGCCGAGCGTCGTTACCGCCATCATCAGCGTCTGTTGCAGGATCAGCGCGAAGGCCGCGGGCACGACATAGCTCGCATAGCCGCCGGTCGGATTGAACAGGGGCTGCGACAGCACGGTCACGGGCTCCGCGGCCGCGAGCGCATGGAACGCAAGGCTTCCGTCGAGGCGGGCGCCTTGGGTTTGCAGAGCGGCGCCGACGTTGCCGACCGCCTCGCTCATGCCGGCCAACACCTTGCTGTAGATCATGAGATAGGTCGAATCAACGTAGGCCGGCAGATGCGCATCGTCGCCCTTGAGGACATCCCGATCGGCGCCGGGCGGGATTTCCAGCACGCCGAACACGCGCCGCTCCGCCAGCAGTCGCTTGGCGTCGCCGAGCGTCGCCGGCTCGGCTGCGACCTCCAGCGCCTGATCCGCGCCGAGGGTCTGGACGATGTCGCGCGACATCTGCGTGCGATCCAAATCCACGACGGCGATGGGAATTTTGCGAACGAGTTGGCCAAGGTAAGGCTGCGGGTAAAGCGCCCCATAGATCATCGGCGCGAGCACGATCAGGCCAAAGGCGGTCGGCGTCTTCAGGATGCGGATGGCCTCTACCGCGAAGGCGGCGGCAGGCCGACCGCTCGGCATCGGCGGCAGCGCGAACTCCGGTTTCGGGCGGGGAGGGGCGTGCAGGAGCGCGATAAGGCGCCAAAGCGCAAGCGCGAAATAGCCGACGGCCAGGCCCGAGACCCAGACGAAGGCCCCGGCCGAGTCGGCCGAGGGAGAGCCGCGCGCGGCCTGGTCGAACAGGATCTGCAGGTACCAGCGTAGCGGCAGTATCGCGCCCCACGCTTTCGCGAAACCGCTCATTCCGATGACGGGAAAGCCGACCCCGGCGAAGCCGAAGGCGGGCGAGCAGACGATTCCGGTCAGCGAGAGACCGGACGCCAGGTCCTTCATCACGACCTGGAACAGAGCGCCGAGGGAGAGATAGCCGGCGATCATGAGAACCGTCGAGCCCGCCGTCAGCCCAGGAGCGCCCCGGAATTGCAGATGGAACGCGAGATGCAGGATCGCGACGCCGACGGCGAATTGTGCAAGGAAGAGAGCCAGATACGGAGCGAGCTTGCCCGCAAGCGCAGTCGCGGGGCGCCCACCCGCCGCTGCGAGCCATTCCGACAGGCTGCGGTAACGGAACTCCGAACCGACGCAATAGCCGCCAGAGATCGCGATCAGCACATGCATCACGGTCGGCAGCAGCGCGCGCAACAGGAACTGCGCATAATTGATTTGCGGATTGACGAGCGCATATCGCTCAACGACGAGCCGTCCCGGCCGAAATTCGCCGCCGCCGCCTGCGAGCCGCGCCGTCACAGCCGAGAGCGCCGAGCGCAGCGACGAAGACGCGAGATTGCCCGCCGTGTAGAGCTGCTCGTTGTAGAAGGTGACGATCTGTGGCCGCTTGCCCGACAACGCGTCTCGTTCGAGATGCTCAGGAAGGAAAACGACGGCGAGGGCGCGCCCCGACCGGACGGCGTGCATGGCGGACGACAGGTCGCCGAACCTCTCCGCGACCGCCACGCCCGGCGAAGCGTCCACAGCCTGAGCATAGGCGAGCGAAGTCTGCGTGCGATCCTCGTCCACCACCGCGACCCGTAGCCGACGGATCACGGGCTCGCTGAAGGTGGAGGCGAGCAGTACGGAGGCCATCAGCGGCAGGACCAGCACGACCAGGAAGGCGATGCGGTCGCGCCAGATGAATCTCAGTTCGCGGCCCGCGACGGCGAGGAAGCCTGGCGTCATCGCTCAGTCGCCTTCCAGTCGACGTAGGCGCTCATGCCGGGGCGCAAAGCGGGCAGCGCGTCGGTCGGGTAGGCCCGAACCTCGAAGGTGCGCAGATCGAAGTCGCCGGTCGCGCGAGTCGACCGCCATCCCGCATATTCCCCTTTCGGCGCGACCGTCCTGACGCGCACCCGCACGGGACGGTCGCCGAGCGCGGGAACTTTAACCGTGAACTCGTCGCCGACCTTGAGATTGCGGGCGAGGTCCTCGCGCAAGTCAAAGCGGAGCCAAACGTCCCTGAGGTTGACCAGCGAGAGCAATGCCGCACCGGGCGCAACATACTCGCCGAGTTCGGCGCCGATCTGGTACACTTGGGCCGCGATCGGCGCCTGAACGGTCAGCTCGGCGACCTGCGCCTCCAGCGTCTTAATGCTGGCCTCGGCGGTCGTTACGCCGGCATGCGCCACGGCGCGTTGTTCGGGCGTAGCGCCGGCTTTGGCTTCGGCCAGCGCCGATTTCGCCTGCGCGAGCGTACTTGCGGCGACGTCCTGAGCGGCGGTCGCTTGTTGCAGCTTTTGCTGCGAGGCGAAATCGTGTTCGTTGAGCTGTTTGGTGCGGTTGTATTCCTGGCTGGCCAGTTTCAGATTGGCTTCCGCGGAGGCGACCGTCGCCGCGCGCTCAGCAACTTCCTCGGGCCTCACTCCCGCCAGCACATTCGCGAGATTGGCTTCGGCGCTCTCTCTTGCGGCGCGGGCTTCGTCGAGCTTGGCGATAAGTTCGGGATTGTCGATGGTCAGCAGCAACTGTCCGGTTGCAACATCTTGCCCTCGCTCGACAGGGCGTGAGCGAACGCGTCCGTCGACCCGCGCGGCGATGTCAATGCGGGTCGCGTCCGCTTCCCCTTGCACGACGAGCGGCTGCGGCTGGTAGAGATACCAGACCGATGCGCCCGCTACGCCGGCGACGATGAGGAACAGAACGATCGCCGTCGCGCCCCAGGCCGCCGAAAGTTTTATCGGCGGGGGCGGCGGCGCGCGCAATGGATTTAGATCGGGCGCGCGAACCGATGCTGGCGCTTCGGCGGGTTCGCTTGGATCGAGAGACGACATGGCGGAGGTCTCCGGGCTTCAAGTCAGCGGGATGGCGCGACGCGGCGGGCTCTGCGCATCTTTCATCGACCTGCATTCTCCCCGTGTTGAGCCAGAAGGTTGCGGAAATAGGCTGTCAGTCGGCCATAGAAATCGTCGGTGGCGGCGGCGCTCGCCGCAATCTGTCGGTCGAGACGTTTGAGGCCCCGGCGAGCGGAGCGTTCGAACGCCGCCGTCAGAGCCTCGTCTTCCAGCATGAACGGCGCGAGGTCGTCCCGGGAGATCACGATGACGCTTGCAGATGTAAGAGCTGTGGCGCTAACGACGTGCGCCGAGCCGCTGACGACGGCGGCCTCGCCGACATAGTCGCCGGCGCCAAGCCGGCCGACGATTTCTCTGCCCTGACCCGAGCCGCGCGCAATCTCCAGCACGCCCGAGGCGATGGCGTAGAGTGAGGCGTCGGTCGCCCCCTCGTCAAACAGTCGCTCGCCGCTTTCGAGCGTCACGACTTTCGTGCGCCCGGCGAGATCTGCAAGATGATCGGCGCTGAGAGACTCGAGCACCTCCAGAGAGCGCAGGAGGCGCAGGCGCAGTTGCTGCGGCCCCCGGTCACTGGCGTCGAGCAGCCCCGATATCAGCATTTGACGCCGCGCATGGCGCATGAGGGCGTCCTTGCAGACGCCGACGCGCGCGGAATCCGGAGCGGAGAAGCTGACGGTGTAGGTGGTGCGCAGAACTCCGATTCGTGCGACCATGGCGCTTGGCGGCGGCTCCGCCAAGATGTCGGAGCAGAGCATGGCGGCTTCGAGCAGAGTGAGAATAACCCGCTCAGGCGCGGAGGCGGCGGGAGCGACGACCTCTATCGAGACCACGCGCCGCCGACTGGGGAAGCTGAGATTGTAGATTATCGCCTTGGCGACGACGCTGTTCGGAATAGCTGCGACATCGTCGGTGTCGGTATGAATTCGGATGGAGCGCCAGTTCGCCCCTGTGACGATCCCTTCGGCGAGATCGCCGATGCGGACGCGATCGCTGAGATGAAACGGCGCGTCGACACCTACGGCGATGCCGGCGAACACGTCCGCCAACGTGCTTTGCAACGCCAGTCCGAGCACGATGGCGAGAACGCCGGACGTTGCGAGCGCGCCCGTTACAGGCAGTCCGAGCACCGATCCGAGCACGATTGCGAGCGTCGCTGCATAGATGGTCGCCGCGAGAAGGTCGGAGCCCAGGCGGGGCCGCAACCTGCCGGCGGGCCCCCGCAGTATGACGTCGAGCCCGGCCGACAGCAACCTGGCGCCGAACAGCCACCAAGCAACAGTGACTCCCTTCAGCCAAAGCGTTTGCGAGTAGCTGGCGTCGAAGAACCCGTTCAGCAGAACTCCCTGGGCGCGCGACATAAGGATCAGCGTCGCGGCCAGAAAGCAGACCCCGTCAAGCGCCAATCGCGGCCGCGGCGGGATCGCGCGCAGGCCAGTGATGATGAACAACGCTAGGGCGCCGAGTCCGGCCGCTGGCGCGATATCGGGTGTCATGGATGCATATTCGGCAAGCGATACGAACCAAGCGCAATGAACGCGCGAAAAGGTGAAGACCAAAATCGGCGCTCAAAGTCATCGATGAATTTTCTTCAGTCGGCTACTGCGCTAGCTTCATCCTACGCGGGGGCGGCGGTTCGTCCTTGCCCGCGAAGCGCCGGCGAGGAGCGCGCGAATGCCGATCAAAAGCGTGGACCTCAACCTGTTTCGCGTCTTCGAAACCATGATGCGTCAGCGCAGCGTGGCCGCTTCAGCGCGCGAACTGAATGTAACGGCCTCGGCGGTCAGCCACGCTTTAGCGCGCCTACGCCAGGCGCTTCACGATCCTTTGTTCGTCTCGAGCTCCGAAGGAATGGCGCCGACCCCGCGCGCGCTCGAACTGGCGCCGACGGTGAGCGAAGGCCTTGGCCGGCTCGCCGAAGCGCTCAGCACGAGTTCCTTCGAACCCGCGACTTCGGGCAGAAGCTTCGCGCTCGGCATGTCGGATTACGCGGCCACGATAATCTTGCCCGCGATCGTTGAGCGCATCGGCCGAACCGGCCCGAACGTCGACCTGCGGATTTTTCCGCTAAATCGCAAGGATTTGATCGAGCAACTCGACGCCGGTCGCCTGGACATGGCGTTCGGCTGGTTTGCGAGCGTTCCACCGCGCATGGGCCGCATGCCTGCGGTGCTCGAACGCGAGGCCCTAGTGGTGCGCGAGGGCCATCCCTTGACACAAGAAATAGTTACGTTGGAGAGACTATTCGCCTTCCGGCATATCGTCGTCGAGCTTCTGGGAGCCGGCGAGCGAGCCGTGGACGGTTTCATTGACGAGCAGGGCGTTGAGCGTCGTGTTTGGATCGAAAGGCTTATACTGGAACGGGAGAACCCGGCGGCAGGACTGGTAGGGAGGGTCGCGGTGTCGATGCCGCACTACACTTCTGTCGCAACGCTTGTCTCGAGAAGCGATATGGTCGCGACGCTGCCGCGCCGGCTAGCCGAGCGCGAGGCGGCCAGAGACGCCATCGTGTTGCTGAAGCCGCCTCATGAGTCCACGCCCGTGAAAATCGAAGCGATATGGTCGCAGCGAGCCGAGCGAGATATGGCGTTTCGCTGGTTCGTCGACGAAGTGCGGACTGCAATCAGTCTGCTGCCGCCGCTTACTCCGCTTCGAAGCGAGAGCGGCGCCTGACGCCGTCGCCTCGGAACGTCGCGAAGGCGTACGGGCGTTCACGGTTAAGCTGAGCAAACTTCATCGTTTACGGCACGCACGCTTTCTCTATGAAGGCGCTGCTCGACCCGTCGCGCCGCAACTCGTTTTTAGCTCTCTGCCTATGCCAAAGCGGAAATCTGATTGGGCTGTCCGCCTCTTGAAAGACGCAAGGCGCTGCGGGTCTTTGCCTGAAAGCTGACGACGGAGACCATCGATGACGAGAACGGCAGCCGCCTACATGGCCGACACGCTCCACAAGGCCGGCGTGCGGCGCGTCTACGGCATTGTCGGCGACTCGCTGAACGGTTTCACGGACGCCTTACGCAAGATGAAGGACATCGAGTGGGTGCATGTCCGTCATGAGGAAGGCGCCGCTTTCGCGGCGGGCGCAGAGGCGCATTTGACCGGCGAACTCGCCGTCTGCGCCGGAAGTTGCGGACCCGGCAACTTGCACTTGATCAACGGTCTGTTCGACTGCCAACGCAGCGGCGTTCCCGTGCTCGCCATCGCCGCCCACATCCCGAGTACGGAGATCGGGATTGATTTCTTCCAGGCGACCCACCCGGAGTCGCTCTTTCGGGAATGCAGTCATTATGTCGAACTCGTCTCCGATCCGCGCCAGCTCCCGCAGATTCTGACCCGCGCGATCCGCGTCGCCGTCGCCAAGCGAGGCGTCGCCGTCGTAGTAATTCCCGGCGACGTGGCGCTGAAGCCGCTCGACGCGAAGACACCGGAGTGGCTGATCCCTACGCGGCCGGTGACGCGGCCCGCATCCGACGACATGGCGCGCCTGGCTACGCTTCTGAACGAAGGGTCGCGTGTGACGCTGTTTTGCGGCGCGGGATGCAGGGGCGCGCATGACGACGTTGTCGCTCTGGCGGAGCGGTTGAAGGCGCCTGTCGTCCACGCCTTCCGGGGCAAGGAGTATTTGGAGTACGACAATCCTTACGACGTTGGCATGACGGGACTTGTGGGTTTCTCGTCCGGTTACGCCGCCATGAAGAGCTGCGACACGCTGCTGCTGCTCGGAACCGACTTCCCCTACCGACCCTTCTTCCCCGACCACGCGCGGATAGCCCAGGTCGACCTTCGGCCGGAGGCGCTTGGAAACCGCTGCGCCGTCGAACTGGGGCTTCTCGGCGACGTAAAGAACACGATCGAGGCGCTCCTTCCGTTGATCAGCGAGAAATCCTCTCGCGCGCATCTCGACGACGCCCTCGCCGACTATAAGCGCGCCCGCGCCGATCTCGATGCGCTCGCCGAGAGCCGACAAAGCGGAAGCCCTATGCACCCGCAGTATGTCGCGCGCCTGGTCAGCGAGTTCGCCGCGGAGGACGCCGTCATCACCTGCGACGTCGGCACACCCATCATCTGGACGGCCCGGTACGTCAAGCCGAACGGCAAGCGTCGCATCATCGGCTCCTTCAACCACGGCTCCATGGCCAACAGCATGCTTCAGGCGATAGGCGCGCAGGCCACCGACCGCTCGCGTCAGGTCGTCTCGCTTTCCGGCGACGGCGGGTTCAGCATGATGATGGGCGAGTTCCTGACCCTCGTCCAGGCCAAGCTGCCAGTTAAGGTCATCGTGTTCAACAACGGAACGCTCGGCTTCGTCGAATTGGAGATGAAGGCGAATGGGTTTCTGGACACCAATTGCGACCTGCAAAATCCCAATTTCGCCGCGATGGCGGAGGCCGCGGGCGTCAAAGGTCTGCGGGTCGAACGGCCCGGGGACTTGGCAGACGCGCTAAAGCAGGCCTTCGCCCACGACGGCCCCGCGTTGGTGGATGTCGTGACTGCGCGCCAGGAACTCGCGATGCCACCGAAGACAACTGCTGACGAGGTCTATCATTTCGGGATGTTCATGATGAAGGCTGTGCTCGACGGCCGCGCGCGCGAACTCATCGATCTCGCCCACGTCAACCTGAGGCGCTGACGCCTTGCGCCGACGCCGTATCGACTTGAAGCGAAAGCCGCGATGCAGTGAACCGCCTTGTTCCATTCGAGATTGCATTTGCTTTTACAGGCTCGTTCCACATCATCTATCCTTCGTTCACCATCGGGCTTGCCGCCTGGCTGACGGTGCACGAAGGGGGTTTCCAGTGGAGCGGCAAGCCGGTCTACCGGCGCCTGTTCGAATTCTGGCTGGCGATCTTTGCATTTGCGTTCGGTTTGGACGTCGTCTCCGGCATTGTTATGGCGTTCGAGTTCGGTACCAACTGGAGCAGCTTGTCGGAAGCCACGGGTCCGATCCGGGGGCCGCTGCTGGCCTACGAAAGCTTCACCGCCTTTGCGCTCGAGGCCTCGTCCTTCGGCGTGTTGATTTTCGGCAGGCTCCGCGTACCGCCGTTGCTGCATTTTTTCTCAACCGCGATGGTGGCGCTTGGAACAATGCTCAGCGCATTCTGGATTGTGGTCAACAATAGCTGGATGCAGGCGCCGGTCGGCTACGCTATTGAGAATGGCGTCTATGTGCCGACCGATTGGAAGTCGATCATTTTCAGCCCCGTCGTCTGGGTGCGCTTTCCACACATGCTGCTCGCCGCATAGCTCACGGGGGCCTTCTGTGTCGCGGAGACCGGCGCTTGGTATCGGCTTCGCAACAGCTACACGGCGGAGTCTCGCGTGATGCTGCGCATGGGGCTGGGCCTGGCGTCCTTGATTCTGCCAATCCAACTATTCATGAACCACCTCAACGGCGACTACGTGCATGATCTCCTGGCGACGAAAATCGCCCCCATCGAGGCGCGGTGGCGGGACGCCGGAGAATATTGACGCGCTTGCAGCGTGTCCCACGCGTGCAGAGGGAGCCGGCCTCGCGCATAGTCCCTGGCGTAGCTCGCCGGCGTCTGCATGACGTGATATTTGAAACGGCGGGTGAAGTGGCTTTGATCGGAAATGCCGACCGCGGCGCGATCTGGACCATCGACAACTCGGCTTGGCAGATCAACCACTGCGCCCGTTCGATCCTTGATCTCTCCAAATGTTGCACGCGCGAGACGCCGACATCCTTCTGAAATACGCGGACGAGATGGAAGCGACTAAGGCCGGAAACGGCGGCCAGGTCCGAAAAGCGTGGCGACCTCATGCAGGTGCTGTTCGATGTAATCGACGGCGCGTTGAATCGCAGGCGGCTTCGCATCGGGCTCGCGCTCCAGAAGTTGCACACCGGGCGTATAGCTGCGCAGCACATGCGTCTTCAAGGCGACCGCGAGGGACTCCACGAGCGTGCGCTGCGCCGGATGAGTCGAAACGTTTTCGGTGCGCCGGACCACCGGCGCGGGCGACCTCTGAGTCACGGTATTCGTCCTCAGTTATGACCGGCGGCTGTCTTATACAGTGAGCATCATGGAGTTCGTGGATGGCACGGTGGCCCGCGAAACCCTGTACTTTGCCGACCCATTCGAACCCGGACCTTCGCGCGCACAGTGGGTTGAAAGACAGGACTGAAATCGGAAGAACGGCAGGGCCCTTGCTCGTGTTGGATCGGACGGAAATGCCGATTGAAACCGCCCAACTCGCTCGCTTTCTCATCGGGAAAATGCTCGTGCGGTCGCTGCCCGAAAGCGCAGTTGTCGGGCGCATCGTCGAGACAGACCTATGGGATTGGCGATCCCGTTGGCCACGCCTATCGCGGCGTCACTCCGCGCAATGGGGCGCTTTTCTTGGAGTGGGGGCACGCTTACGTCTACCTCGCCTATGGCGTATCATTCATGCTGAACGTGCAAGCGAGGCGCTCGGCGTGGGCGCTGGCGTCTTGATTAGGGCGATCGAGCCAATTGATGGCGTCCGGCCTTATGTAGCAGCCACCGCCGAGCTTGACAGGGCTCTCGCGACGACCCAGAATATTCATGGTTTGTTCTGGGCGACGAGGACCTCGTGTCTCAACATTTTCTCCTGTCGGCGGCAGCGC
>Ga0181528_10001789_pt1 | contig 13254 bp, 8 predicted proteins | sample PEATcosm2014_Bin_47_FD_119742 | JGI IMG/M metagenome (GOLD analysis project Ga0181528, IMG submission 119742) | Peatland microbial communities from MTU Mesocosm Facility, Houghton, MI, USA - PEATcosm2014_Bin10_10_metaG | ecosystem: Environmental > Terrestrial > Soil > Wetlands > Peat | place...
AAAGCCGCCCGGGCTCTGGTGATTCCTGCCGTGGGTGGAAAAATTCCCCCGCCGTGGTTTGAAGGAACGCATCTGCAACTGGTGCAGGTAACCGGCGCAGGCTTGGACCGGCTGGATCAAACTGAGTTGAAGAGACTAGGAATTCCAGTCGCGAATGTTCCCGCCGGCAGCAACAGCGCCGTCGCGGAATACGCAGTCGCATCTGCTGTCATTCTTCTGCGGCGCCTGGCGTGGGCCGATCAGGAGATTCGCAGGGGCAATTACAAATCGTTCCGCGCCCGCATGGTCTCCGATAATTTAATGGGGCTGGAGGGGATTTGGGTTGGAATCGTGGGCCTTGGCGTGATTGGCTTGGCCGTCGCGCAGGCATTCCATAAGCTGGGATGCCGCATCTGCTATCACGATCCCGCCCCGCGCGACGCCTCCGCTGCCGCTTCGATAAGCGCGAAGTCTCTCGCCCTGGACGACTTGCTGAAAACGGCCGACGTGGTATCGCTCCATGTTCCGCTCTTGCCCGTGACCCGCGGACTGATCGGAGAGGGGCAATTGGCCGGCATGAAGCCAGGAGCGGTTTTGATTCATGCATCGCGCGGAGCAGTAGTGGATGAGCTGGCGCTGTCTCAGAGCCTCAGCTCGGGCCATTTGGGCGGCGCAGCCGTGGATGTTTATTCGGACGAACCTCCCGCCGCGGAAAATCCACTTCTGCAACTCAAGGGAGAAGCTGGAGCGCGGCTGTTGCTTACTCCTCACATCGCCGGCGTCACCCGGCAATCCGCCGCCTTTTTGTGCCAGTCCGCCTGGAGCAACGTCGAACGCGTCCTCATTCATGGGCAACCTCCCTTGAATCGGGCCTACTAAACGATCAGTTATCGAAGAAATCGAGAACGATTGATGCCTCAGCCCCGACCGTGGTATCGCATCCTCTATCTGCAGGTCGTGATTGCGATCGCGCTGGGCGCGGCTGTGGGCCATTTCTTCCCCGCCGCCGGAATCGCGCTGAAACCGCTGGGCGATGCCTACGTCGCACTCATCAAGATGATGATTGCGCCCGTGATCTTCTGCATCGTCGTGCAAGGCATCGCCTCCATGACCGATTTGAGAAAGGTCGGTCGCGTCGGAGTAAAAACGCTGGTTTACTTTGAACTTGCGTCGACCTTTGCGCTGCTCCTCGGTCTGATCGTCGGCAATGTCATACAGCCGGGCCGCGGCCTCAATATCAATCCCAGTGCGCTCGACCCAAAAGCCATTTCCAGCTACGTGGGCCATGCCCGGGACATCGGATTCATTCCCTGGCTGGTCGCGATTGTTCCAGATACCTTCGTGGGGGCCTTCGCCCGCGGCGATGTGCTCCAAGTCCTGCTGATTTCCATTCTCTCCGGCCTCGCCATCGCCCGGCTCGGCGCTTTGGGGCAGCGCGTGAACGCGGGCATCGGCATGGTGGGCAAGGCGCTCTTCGCCGTCATCCGCATTATCGTGCAAGCCGCACCCATTGGGGCTTTCGGAGCAATCGCCTTTACCGTAGGGCGATTCAACCTCGCTTCCCTCGCCAACCTGGCCAAACTTGTCGGCACGTTTTATTTGACCAGCGTTCTTTTCATTGTGCTCGTGCTCGGAACCGTCGCCTACTTCACCGGATTTTCGATTTTCCGTTTTATCCTGTACATCAAAGACGAATTGCTGATCGTTCTCGGCACCAGTTCTTCGGAAACAGTTCTTCCCGACATGATGCAGAAGCTGGAAGGCCTCGGCGCCTCTCGATCGGTCGTCGGCCTGGTGTTCCCTACCGGATATAGCTTCAACACGGATGGGACGAATATTTACATGACCCTGGCTGTGCTCTTTCTGGCGCAGGCGACGAATATTCACCTCACGCTGGGCCAGGAACTGCGCGTTCTCCTCTTCGCCATGATCGCCTCCAAAGGCGGCTCTGGCGTCACAGGCACGGGGTTTGTGACGCTGGCCGCAACGCTCGCCGTGGTGCCGGCGGTGCCGGTGCAAAGTTTGGCGCTGCTTCTTGGCATCGACAAATTCATGAGCGAGTGCCGCGCTTTGACCAACGTGGTGGGCAACGGCGTGGCCACCCTGGTGGTGAGCCGATGGGAAAACGAATTGGATGTTCCCAGAATGTGTGAGATCATGGCGCGCCCCACTCTGGAAGACCCTCCACCCTCCACGGCAGCCGAAATTCCGTCCTCCAAGGCGAACGCCTAGCCTCGAATGGTTGAATGCCGAATTGCCCCCGGCGACAGATCCGCGCCACGGAAGCTGCCGGGGTCGCAAGCCCGAAAGGCGGAACGAAAAATCAGGAACATTTTTCATGTCGTCAGCCTGTCAACTTATGGCTGACAGTTGCTACCGCGCCTGGTGCGTCGACCATGAGCCTGCCGACCCTTGCCTGGTTTGCAGCTCAGCCTATTCTTTGCGCTGGAACTTAATTCTCCCGTACATCACATCAAGTGGTTTAAGGGCGTAGAATCTTTTGGTTGAAAGCGGCTCATTCGCGCGAGCCGTTGATGCGGGGATTGATGTTTGGCCGTTCGCATAGGCTAGCTATATGCCAGCGAATCTTACTCTCGAATAAGCGCGATGACTTGGATGAATACAGCATCAACCTTGGAAGTGAAAGAAGCTTCGGACAGGGTGGAAGTTTTGCCTGGCTCTCAGTTTCGTGCTGCACTTGCAATCGGCCGTCAGTTCCTTTCCATCCTGCCTCTCTTGCTGATTTTCCCTCAGCCTGCATTCCAGGCTCAGGCGCAAGCCAGCCCAGCAGCTCCGAACGCGCGGAAGTGGCGGCTCAGTTGGAGCGACGAGTTCAATGGCGTGAACGGTTCTGGTGTCGATCCGGCGAAATGGACGGCGGAGGTGGGCGGGAACGGGTGGGGAAATCATGAGCTGGAGTACTACACCAGCCGACGCGAGAATGCCCGCCTGCAAGACGGAAATCTGGAGATTGTGGCGCGAAGGGAACGGTATGACGGCGCGGATGGGGTGAGCCGGAACTACACTTCGGCGCGGCTAAAAACTGCGGGCAAGTTCTCCCAGAAATATGGCCGCTTTGAAGCGCGCATCAAACTGCCCGCCGGACAAGGCATTTGGCCGGCTTTCTGGATGCTCGGGGATGACATTGACAAAGTCGGCTGGCCCGCGTGCGGGGAGATCGACATCATGGAAAACATCGGCAAAGAACCATCCATCAACCATGGTTCCATTCACGGGCCGGGTTTTACGGGGGATGTGGGGTTGGAGGCGCATTATGAGTTGCCCAATCACGAGCGCTTTTCCGATGCCTTCCATCTGTTCGCCGTGGAGTGGGAGCCGGACGCGATACGTTTCTATGTGGACGACAAACTTTATGTGACGCGCACCCGGGCCGATCTCAGACCGGGGTGGAAGTGGGTGTTCGATCATCCGTTTTTTATTTTGCTGAATGTGGCCGTAGGCGGGGACTGGCCGGGTGCTCCCGACAAGGCGACGGTTTTCCCGCAGAGCATGCTGGTGGATTATGTTCGCGTCTACGAACGCATCGATCGCTAATCGTCGATCACTGAACGAGGCGCATCCGGCAATTCGAATTCTCACCTCCAGGTGAGCGTGGTCAACGAATCGCCGGGCAGGTCCAGATGGGCTGACAGCGCGCCCATCTCCAGGCGCACAGCACGCGCCCCGGCTTTGTTGCTAATCACCATAACCTTTTCGCCGTCTGGATTTTCGCAGGCGACGTGATCCAGACCAGCCAAGTCGCCCTGCGAATCGAAGCGCTTCGCACCCCGGCGAATCTGGCGCGAGAAATGCGCGAACGCCCAGTACTGCCCGCTGCGGGTAATTTCCTTCGTCTGGGAATTGATGGTAACCATGCCGCCGCAAGGGAACGGGCCAATGTTGGGGCGGCCTTTTTCGTCGAGCGCAAGATTCCATCCTGTGATCGATTGGCACCAGTGGCGCAGCGCTCCAGCGAAGGTGCGTCCCCAGTTCGCCCAGTCGGTGGCATAGTCGGGGCTGGTGTAGTCGGGACCTCCCTCGGTCCAGTGCATGTTGGCCTCAGGGTGGGCGTCGTGAACCTTGGAGACCATGCTGACGTTGCCCACATAACCGTGCCAGGCGACGGAATCGGCGAACTTGCGAAGCCCCGGATCATCGAGCGAACAGATGACTCGGCCCCAGAGATTGTAATTGTGATCGAGGATCCAGATCTTCGTGGGCAGCGAGCTGGCAGCCAGCGCGGGGCCAAGGTGATTTTTTATGAAGTCGATTTCGTACTCCTGCCCCCAAAGGCACGCCGGCATGCGCCCATCCTGATCGGTATCGACTTCGTTTTGCGAAGTGACGGCCTGGATGGGAACTCCTTCGGCGGCGTAGCCCTGCAAAAACTTCACGAAGTACTGCGCGTAATTTGGAAAGTAGCTTCTGTGAATGCAACCCCCGAGCATGGAGCCGTTGGCTTTCATCCAGCCGGGAGGACTCCAGGGCGTGGAAAACAAAAACAACTCTGGATTAACGGCACGGGCCTGGCGGAGCGAAGGCAGAATGTAAGCGCGATCATGCTCAATCGAGAACCGCTTCAACTCGGGATCGGGAGCGCCTTCGTCGAAGCTGTAGACCTCGGTGGAGTAATCGCTGGCGCCGATGCAGGTCCGGCAAACGTTCAGTCCAAGTTCGGAGGGATGGAATAGCTCATGAAACAAATGCTCGCGAGACTCCGCAGAAAGTTGGTTGAACATGTAACAGGAAGCGTCGGTGAAGGCGGCGCCGAAACCAAGAATTTTTTGGAATTCAGTTGCAGGGTTCAGCACGATGGTGTCTGCCAGCTGGTTCCCGGAATCCGCATGCCAGGAAACCGGCGGGGCGCTCGCAAAACGGCGATTGGCATCGGTCACGCGAACCGCGATCGGGCCGGGAGCGGCATCATTCAAAGCGATCGAGGGGAAGGCTTTTGCGTTTCCGACGGCTGTGCCCGCTAAGCTGGCGGTGGAGATTTTCAGAAAATCGCGTCTTGTAGTGTGGCTGGACATTTCGCCTCTGGAGAATTTCGGATACTCCGCGAAATAGAATCTCATGCCTGTCAAATTCTGCCTTGGTCGCGGCGATGCCGAGGGTTCAAAATCTGGGAGCAGACCCTCGAACCAAGCGGTCGCGAAGAAACGGTTTCCGAGGCCAGAAACTCAACAACAGCGCCGGTTCCCGGGAAAGGTGCGTGACCGAGCCGATGATCAAAGTGTAAAGTGCTCTCATGTTGCAGCGTGCAGGTGGGCGATCTCGAACGTACCCGGCTCGGGTGGAGCGTTGCCTGGTACTGGCGGCTTGCGCAGGACTGGTTCTCACTGCCACGGCGTCCGCCCAGTCGCCGGAGAAACCCTTGCCTCTGCTCACGCACAACGAGCAGGTGCGCCGGTTAAGCCCGGAGCAGGCGGCGATGGGCTATCCAGTGCGCGTGCGCGGCGTGATTACGATGGACGCTCCTTCGCCGGATTTCTTTGTGCAGGATGGAACCGCGGGCATTTATGTGGAGGGAAGCAACTCCGAGAAATATCCCCACAGACTCGGCGAGTTGGTGTAACTCGAGGGAGTGACCGGGCCGGGCAAATTTGCTCCAGTCATTCGAGAAGCAAAATTGCGGGTTGTGAGTCCGGGGTCTCTGCCCAAAGCGCGGGTTTTTACCTTCTCCGAATTGGCCGACGGACAGCAGGATAGCCAGTGGGTAAAAATTCGCGGCATAGTGCGCTCGGTGGCGATCGATCTTAAGTCCTGGCCGGAACCTGCGCTGGCCATGCGGATTGCGGGCGGGGGCGGCGAGTTCAACGTGCGCGTCCCGATTAGCCGCGAGCAGGATTTTTCATCCTGGATCGACAGCAATGTTTTGATCGAGGGCGTGTGCGGCAGCCTCTACAACCATAACCGGCAACTCACGGGGATTTTGCTTTACGTCCCGCGCCTGAGTTTTATAAAAATCGAGGCGCCGGCGCGCGAAGCTTCGCTTACGGACCTGCTGCGCTTTTCGCCAGGAGAGGGGATTCGGCATCGCGTGCGGGTACGAGGCACCGTGGGATATCAACAGCTGGGGAACGCGCTTTTTGTGCAGAGCCAGGGCAAGGGACTGCGGGTGCTCACGCAGCAGTTGACGCCGTTGGCGGTCGGGGATGTGGTGGAGGTTTCCGGCTTTCCCACGATGGGCGATTCCGCTCCGATTTTGCAGGACGCCGTTTTTCAAAGACTGGGGCATGAAAGTCCGCCGCAGCCGGTGCCATTGAATCTGGCGAAACCATGGGATCAGTTTGACGGCTCACTCGTGATCACCGAGGCGAGGATGCTGGACCGGCAGTCGCAAACGGATGGGCTGCGGCTCTTGCTGCAAAGCGGAAATGTGTATTTCGATGCCGCTCTGCCGCCCAACATGTCCGCCAAGGACGTACTCTCCATACCGTTGGACAGCGAGGTGAGAATCACTGGCATCTGCCTGGTGCGCAGCGGAGGCTTGTGGCGCATTCCGCAATCGTTCCGTCTCCTGTTGCGCTCGCCGCAGGATTTGACCGTGCTGAGCACGCCCTCGTGGTGGAATTTGCGGCACACGCTTTGGGTGCTGGCGGTGACGGCTTTCATTCTCTTGACCGCGGTGGCCTGGGTGTTTGTGCTGGGCCGTCGCTTGCAGGAGCAGATGGCGTTGACCCGGCAGAAGTTGAAGACCAGTGCCGTGCTGGAGGAGCGCAACCGGATTGCGCGCGAGTTGCATGACAGCCTGGAACAGGAACTCGCCGGCATTACCATGCAACTCGATCTGGCGGTGGATTGCTTTGAGCAGGCGCCGCACATCGCCGAGCAGGCGCTGGCAACGGCGCGGAACATGAGCCGCCACAGCATGGTGGAGGCCCGCCGCTCGGTGTGGGATTTGCGCTGCCAGTTGCTGGAGGATGGAGATCTCGTTTCCGCCTTAGGATCGATTGTGGCTCCGCTTTCGCAGCGCGAGCGGGTAGAGATCGTTACCAAGTTTGAAGGCAACGCCGTGCGGTTGCCGCGCCCGGTGGAGATGAACCTGCTTCGCATTGGCCAGGAGGCCGTGGCCAATGGCGTGAAGCACGGACGCGCCCGGCAGGTTGTGGTCGAGCTGCGCTATGCTGTCGGCTCGGTTCGCTTGACCGTGAGTGACGACGGAAAGGGTTTTGTCGCCGATCAAGCTGCGCCCAGCGGACACTTTGGCCTGCTCGATATGCGGGAGCGGGCGCAATCGATGGGGTGCCACTTGCAAGTGGAGAGCAAGCCCGGCCAGGGTACCCGAATCACGGTGGAAGTACCGGTAGGTGGGAGTTTGGCATTTCATGATGAGCTCAAAGCCGATACGTATTCTGGTCGTGGATGACCACTTCATGGTGCGAATGGGGCTCTCCGCCTCGCTGAACGTGGAGCCGGACATGGAAGTTGTGGCCGAGGCGGGCACCGGCGCGGCGGCGCTGGAGGCGTTCCGTCAGCACCAACCGAGCCTGGTGCTGATGGACTTGCGCCTGCCGGGGATGAGCGGGACCGATTGCACGGCGGCGTTGACGAAAGAATTTCCTGACGCGCGAGTTCTTATGCTTTCCACCCACTCCGGTGAGGAGGAAATTTATCGCGCGCTGCAAGCGGGAGCGCAGGGTTACATCGTGAAAAGCATCCTGCGGGAAGAATTGCTGCGCGCCGTGCGCGAAGTGCATCAGGGTCGGCAGTATGTGGACCCAGTTGTCGCCGCCCACCTGGCGGAGCGCCAACTGCATCGTCCCCTGAGCGTCCGGGAAGTGGAAGTCCTCCGCCTGGTGGCCCAGGGACTGGGAAATAAGGAAATTGCGAAGGAACTGAACATCGCGGAAATAACCGTAAAGCTGCACGTCAGTCACACCCTGGAAAAGCTCAACGTAAAGGATAGAACGCAAGCGGCCACGGTGGCCTTGCAGCGTGGAATCATCGCTTTAGATGCGTAAGAGGTTTTTCGCCATGCGAAAGCAACGCTCCGCGCCCACACTCCCCTCAGCTATACGGAAGTATGATTGACATCCCTCCGTAGTTGTTTTCTATTAACATGTTTGGATTATGTAGATTTTTAGGAACGGCAAAGGGGCGAACCGAGGCAGGTTCGACTGACCGACAAAACTTCTTCACCAAGTTGAGAGGGAGCGAAATGAAACGTAACTGGGGGATGCGGCTCGCGGGTGCGGTATTGCCCGTGCTGATGATGGTGGGTGGTGCGCTGGCGCAATCGGATCGCGGCACGATTGCCGGGAATGTGACCGATAGTTCGGGTGCGGTCGTGGGCGGGGCCGCAATCACGATCACCGGCGTGGACACGGGCAACGTTTACAAAACAGTCTCCAGTTCCTATGGCGTGTACCGCGTGGGCGACGTGCAGATCGGGCGCTACAACGTCAAGGTCGAAGCTCCCGGCTTCAAGGTTTCGCAGCAACAGGGAGTCGAGGTTCAGATCAACACCACCGCAGCCCTGAACATTACGCTGCAGCCCGGCGACGTGAAGGAGTCGGTGACGGTAGAGGCGGATTCCCCCACGCTGCAAACCGAAAGTTCTGACATTGGAACCGTAGTGGGCAACAAGCAGATTGAAGATTTGCCCCTGGCCCTGAATGCGACCGGGCAAAGCTTTGTGCGTTCGCCGGAGTCGTTTGTCTTCCTGACTCCCGGAACTGCCGGGCCGGGAACCAACAGCGACCACGCCTCCGCCGGCATCTATGAATCGAAGCTATCCGGCGGCCAGAACTTTGGAACCGAGATTTTGCTGGACGGCATTAGCACGCAGCGCTCCGACTCCGGCGCGGCCTTCGACCAAACCGCACCGACAGTGGAGGCGCTGACCGAGTTCAAGGTTACGACTTCTAATCCTCCGGCGGAGTTTGGCCGGACCTCGGGCGGTATCGAGAGCTTCACCACCAAAACCGGGACCAATCGGTACCACGGATCGGCGTTTGAATTGTTCCGTAACGAAGCGTTGGATGCCTTCCCCTGGAGCACGGATTTCGCCAATGCGCAAATCAAGGAAGCCAACGTGGGCTGCACAGGAACCGGCTGTACGCCGCTGAATCCGAAACCCCGTGACCGGCAGAACGATTTCGGCGGATCGTTGGGTGGTCCGGTGCGCATCCCTCACCTCTACGATGGCCGCGACAAGACTTTCTTTTTCTTTGCGTGGGAGCAGTATCGCAACCGCCGCGGGTTAAACAATGACATCCTTACGCTGCCTACGGCGGCCGAGCGTAGCGGCGACTTTTCGGCGCTGCTCGGCCCTCCGGCCACGGTTACAACCAATGGCGTGACGACGCCGGTGATCAACCCCTGTACCGGCCAGCAGGTGCTCGAGGGACAAATCTTCGACCCTTCCACGACTCAGGTCGTGAACGGCCAGACCTGCCGCCTGCCATTCGCCGGCAACAAGATTACTGGCGGGTTAAGCACCGTGGCGGGCAAAGTGCTGGGGTACTTGCCGCTACCCAATCTGAACGGCACGCCAGCGAACGGTGTTCCGGGATTGATCAACAACTATCAGAATCCAACCTCGCTCGACCATGTGATCACGACGGAGACCAGTTTCCGCATAGACGAGGATTTAACCAACCGCAATAAGATGTTCTTTTCCTACAGCAGCCGGGAACAGAGTCAGTTGAACGGCAACAACTTCGATCTGCCAGCGCCTTTGACGCCGGGAGATTACTACAACTACTACTTCACGCACTATTTGCGCTATGGTTGGGATTTTCTGGCCAGCTCGTCTTTGCTGAACCACTTCACGGCCGGGTTGAATCGTGTCTACACGGCTTCCAAGGCACCCAGCGTTACGGGCGTAGACTGGGACCAGACCCTCGGCATTTCTGGCGCGAGCGGTCAGGTATTCCCGCAATTCCAGTTTGCCGGCTCGCCTTACAGCATCGGCTATTCACAGTTGAGCGACGCCAATTTCAGCTTGCAGGTTCCGAATGCCCTGATCCTGGCGGATAGCGTATCCCTGACCAAGGGCCGTCATGCGCTGCGCTTCGGTTTTGAGTGGAGGAGCTATCAGTATTCACTGGAAAGCGAATCGAACACTTCGCCCCAATACAACTTTTCCGCCAACGAAACTTCGTTTGCTCCGGCGACCGAACAAACCGGGGCGACGTTGACGGGCGATCCCTTCGCCAGTTTCCTTATCGGCGCACCCGATCAGGAGCAGTTGACGGTGAATTCGCACTATCCCCGCTGGGATCAGAGGTACTATGCAACCTACGTGCAGGATGATTTTAAGGCGACGCACAGCCTGAACCTGAACCTGGGCCTGCGCTGGGATGTCGACACGCCACGGCACGAAGCCACCGGAGCGCAATCAGTCTTCTCCACCACTGCCACCAACCCGCTCACGCCGGGGCAGCCGGGCGCGTTCCTTTATGGCAAGAGCAAAACCGGCGCGGACACCTATTTCAAGGATTTCGGACCGCGCATCGGATTCGCCTATTCGCCCACCTTCATGCCGCAAACCGTGATTCGCGGCGGGTACAGCATTTACTACGCTGCGCTGGTTTATTCCGACTTCGGGAGTTCGCTCACCAGCGGAAGCACGGCCAATCCCAACTTCAAGAACACCGACAACTTCACCCCGGTGCAGTCTCTAGATTCTGGATTCCCCTCTTACACGCCACCCACCAACATCCAAGATCCATCGTTAAACACTTTCACGCAGAACAGCGTCGATTATGTCGCCCCGCAATACGGCAAGCCGGGCATGATTCAAAACTGGGAACTCGAAGTCCAGCACCAGATTGCACAGGATCTTATCTTTAGCCTTGGATATGTAGGCCAGCATTCGACACGCCTGCTCTCCAACCTCGCGCAAACCAATACTCCGAACCCAGAATATAACTATCTTGGCGCGGGTCTGTCAGACTTGGTTACAAGCGCCGACGGTCAAGCCATTCTGGCGAGCCTGGGCAAAACGGTTCCTTCCTGGTTCGTGCCGGGGTGGGGAAACAACGCCACCGTGGGCCAGTTGCTGCGGCCGTTCCCGCAGTACGGCAATATCACGACCAGTTGCTGCCTGGAGAATCTTGGCCAGTCGACGTATAACGCCTTGGAAGCCAAGCTGGAGCGGCGTTTCCACAATGGCCTGAACCTACTGGCTGCCTACACTTTCTCGAAGACGATTACCGATGCGGACTCGGCTTTCTCCACCGAGACCGGCTTCAACTCGAACGTTTTCGGCGCACAGAACCCTTACAACCTGAAGGGCGAGAAAGCGGTGAGCTATCAAGACATTCCGCAGACGGTGGTGCTGAGCTATTTGTATGAACTGCCGGTTGGGCCGGGGAAGCGGTATCTGACGCACGGAGTCGCCAGCAAGATTGCGGGCGGATGGCAGATAAGCGGCGTGCAGCGCTACCAGAGCGGATCGCCGACGGTCATCAACGAATATGCAACAGCCAACCCATTCAGCACCGGGAACTACCGCTATAGCCTGATCGGCAATCCATTTCCGGGGAATCCGCGGCATTGGAGTCCGGCGGCGAACAGCACGTGGAACAGCGGTTGCACGGATGAAGCCAACGGAATTTTTGCCCCGCAGCAAACCACCACGGCTCCGACCGTGAATTGCGCGGCTTTTGAAGACCCAAGCAAGGCATCGCTGGCGGCGGGAGGCGGCTACGTCTTTGGAAATATTCCGACCGTGGTGGGATATTGGAGAAGCCCCGGGTACAAGAACGAAGACTTCTCCATCATCAAACGCACTACCATACGCGAGGGCCAGGTGATTATGTTTAAGCTCGACATCCCCAATGCCTTCAACCGCCATATCTTTGGCGCGATTGACGGCAACCCGGGTGACTCATTCTTTGGGGTGCCCGGCGGGGGTGGACATAGCGTGATCAACGCGCCAAGAACTTTGCAGGCTACTCTGCGCTACGAATTTTGAGGGGCAAGCACCGCGGGCACGACCCAAAGGCCGGACGAATTCAGTCCGGCCTTTGGCATTTCCAGCGCAATTTGGTTCTGATGAGCCGGTATAAAATGTTGTGGTGGGCGGGATGAAAAAACTTTGTTCAAGGCGTAGGACCGGCAATTCTCGCACCGTCTGGCCGTTTCGAGGGTTCCCTAAGTTTCTGTTTCCCCTTGTTTTAGTTTTTGGCAGCCTTGCCTCAGCCCAATCCCCTGAAGTTGCCGCTGCATTCAAGCAGGCCACGCAAGCCATGCGGGAGGGCAAGCTGGACGAAGCCGGCAACGGCTTCGCTGCCGTCACCAAGCTGGCACCCAATTTTGCCGAAGCCTACTTCGATCTCGGCCTGGTTCGTCAGGAGCAGGGCCGCTACGACGATGCCATCCCCATCTTCCAGAAAGCTCTCGCACTCCAGCCCAAGCTTCACGGCGCGAACTTATTTCTCGGCATGACAGAATTTCGGGTGAATGATCTGGAGAAGGCCGCGGCCGCAGTTCAGAAAGAGACAGCCCTTTATCCCAAGGACGCGAACGCCTGGATGTGGCTGGGCGTGGTGCGGCTGGCGCAGGATCGCGCCGAAGAGGCCGCCGACGCGCTGGATCGCGCCGACAAGCTCAAGCCCGGCGATCAGGATATTCTTTACCATCGCGGGCGGGCGCATCTTTTGGTTTCAAAAGACAGTTACGCGGAGATGTTCAAGATCGATCCCCACTCGTGGCGCGTGCACCGCGTGCTGGCGCAGGCCAATGCCGAAGCGGACCGGCATGTGGACGCGATCGCGGAATATGAGGCCGCCATTAAGCTCGCGCCCACGCAGCCGGGATTGCATGAGGAATTAGGGTCGGAATACCGCAACGCCAATAAAATCCCCGAGGCCGAGGCCGCATTCCAGCGCGAGCTGGAAATCGATCCAGAAAATATTTTGGCGAGATACAAGCTGGGCGCAATCGCCGTGGAGCAGGGCGATGGGGCCAAGGGCAAAGAACTCATGGAAGCGGCGCAGCGCGCAAAGCCCAATCTGGTGCATATCGATTACAACCTGGGCCGCGCCGAGATGTTGCTGGGCAACGATGCCGCCGCCGCCAGCCACTTTGAGCAGACCGTGAAAACGGATGCGACGCCCGAAGTCGTCGAGCAGGCCTGGTATCAGCTGGGGACGATTTACCGGCGGCAGCACCGCATGGAGGAAGCGCGCGTCGCCATGGCTACCTTCCAGAAGCTGAAAGATGAAGATGCGGATAAATCGCGGGAGCGCATGAAAAAATCCGTGCTGCCGGGAGACTCGGAGCCGGTGGCTTCGCCCGCATCTTCGCAGGACCCGCAGTAGC
>Ga0181528_10001791_pt1 | contig 13251 bp, 10 predicted proteins | sample PEATcosm2014_Bin_47_FD_119742 | JGI IMG/M metagenome (GOLD analysis project Ga0181528, IMG submission 119742) | Peatland microbial communities from MTU Mesocosm Facility, Houghton, MI, USA - PEATcosm2014_Bin10_10_metaG | ecosystem: Environmental > Terrestrial > Soil > Wetlands > Peat | place...
GATGCACTGCTCGGTGCGGCGGAAGTCGTAGTTGAACAAATCCTGGAACCACATTCCAGCGATAAACAGGAAGTTCCAGCGATCCTGGCGGCGCTTCTGAATGTCCTCAAGAGTGCGGTCGCCCTTGACGCTGCCGTAGTCATGGCCTGTGGCGTTGAAGGTCTTGTCCATCTTCTTGAGCATATCGCTGATTTTGAAATGCGTGGGCGACATGAAGGGATCGTAATTGCGCAGTAGCGCCAGGCCGAAACCGATCACCGACATCCACTTGCCGCGCGCCGCATCGTTGACCTTAGCCAGATCTTTGGCCACCTTGTTCATGTTAAGGAAGGCAGTAACCGGCGCGGCTTCCTTGGTTTCTTTGTCGATCATCATCGCCATGCCGATACCGCAGTTGGGATGGCATCCGCAGGAGAGCTGGCCCCACTCGGCGCTAGGTCCGTGAATCAGATCGGCCCAGTCTGAGAAGGTACTCATAAAGCTGATGGGGAACCAATCGCGCTCCGGCTCTCCGAATCCGACCTGCTTCTTGATGTCGTGCGCCATATGCGAGAGCGTGTAGCGCTGCGCGAAACGGCGCTCGTCGCTGATCTCCTCGTCGCGGCCTGTAAAGCTGACCGGCTGGAAGCTGAGGAAGCTGATCTTCCTGGGGTTATCGAGTGCGAACTGAATGATGCGGCCCACTTGCTCGTTGTTGATGCCATTGATAATGGTCGTCACCGGAACGATCTCAACACCTGCTTCATGAAGATTGTTGATCGCTTGCAGCTTCACATCAAAAAGATTGCCCACCTTGCGATGGGAGTTGGCTGCGTTGCCGATGCCGTCGAATTGGAGATAGACATAACGAAGTCCAGCTTCGGCGGCGGCGCGGCAGAGTTCCTTGCTCTTGGCGAATTCGATGCCATTGGAGGCAGCCTGCACGCTGTTGTAGCCGACCTTGCGGCAGTAGGCGACCGCATCGAGGAAGTAAGGGGAGAGCGTTGGCTCGCCGCCAGAGAACTGCACGCTCATCTGCCGACGAGGCTTGACGGTGATGGCATTGTCAAGCATGGTTTTAATCTCGTCCCAGGTGAGTTCGTGGACGAAGCCGACCTGATTGGCGTCCATGAAGCAGGGATCGCACATCATATTGCAGCGGTTGGTCAGATCGATGGTAAGCACCGCGCCGCGCCCGTGGGTGACAGTTGACGTGCCGTGGTTGCGCAGGCGAATGTCGTTGTGGGAGCGAATGTCACGTCCCGGGAAGCTCTCTTCGAGATGCTTGAAGAAGGCCGCATCCATCGACATGATGTCTTCAAAGTGGCCGTGCTTGGGGCAGTCCTTGACCATCCATATTTGGCCGTCGCGCTCGATAATTTGCGCCTTGATCTCGCCGACCTTTTCGTTGAGGAGAACTTCATAAGGGAGCTTTCCGTCGAGAATCTGTTTACGTATCTCAGGCACGCACTTGGGACAAAGCGAGTCTGTGGTGCGCGGCCAGCCCAGAGGCGGCTTTTCCTTCTCATAGCTCTTCTGTAAAGGCTTGTCTGACCACTTGGGGGTAAAGGAGGGGTTGGGGCTGATGCGATTCAGCCGCTCATATACAACCCAGGCTCCCTTGGCCGCGTAGACGACGGCTTTCTCGGCGTACTTGACTGCTTTGGACATAAATGCAATCTCCTCGAAGAATTAATCACACGAACTAGACCTGCGTCAGCCTATTCCTTGCGATTGAAGGTGTACGGCACGCAGGGATAAAGCTCCAATAATAGGGTAAATGCGGGGTACAGCCAACGCAAAGGCTGAGCAGTGAATGGCAAAAAATGCTGTTGAATGGTGGTGAATAAGGGGCGAATGGGGCGCTCAGCTTCGATCGGGGCATTCAGGGGCGCAACATTCGGATTTGAGGTCAAGGGTTGATCTGCATCCAGAAAACTCCCTGAAAAAACAGCGCAGGCAATCATCGCATGATTCTGCAATGATATCCTGCGCTGTTTTCAGATTCAACCGTAAGAAGCACAGCCAAAAGTTGGGCTATGAATTGAAGGACGGAATGTCTTTCAATCGAACTCCCAATGTGCGATGGCAGATCGCATCCAGTTGCTCTTCAGTCCCCTCAAAATGCAATGTGCGATGGGTGTGCTGGATCGACTCATTCGAACCAAGTTCTCTTGCCGGAGAAGAGGATTCCAGTTCATAGAATTGTCCAAGCTGGCCGCCGCCTGGCGCCGCGGGGCCATCGTTATAGGTGTTGGCGACATCTCCGTGATAAGGGTCTTCCTGAATCTTCCATGCAGAGTTGACATACATCTCCGGTCCGGATGGCTGATTGTATTGTGCAACTGTTAGTACGCGATTCTTTCCGTCATAACTGCCAAGTATTCCCTTGGCGCGCTGTGGGCTCAAACCAAGCTTGCTGCGGCAATTGGAATCGGCCTTAAAAAAGACAACATCCTCTCGAACAGAAATTCGATCTTCGGGGACAACGCCGAAATAATCCGTGGTTACAGGAATACCCAGCTCAGCACGCGGGCCGGACCGGATCGGAAGTATGACAGTAGTCTGAGGGGTCGATTGAAACTGTCCTAAAACCCACAAAGAAAGCAAGCCAGATTGTTTTGTCCAGTTCTTTGCCGACTGATTGGTAAGCTTGTTTTCTGACTCGTAACCCACAGTCTTGACGCCGTCAATTGCATCGAGATGAATGCCGTTCCAAATTTGGGCGGATGAGAGCAGACGAATCTCTCTGTCAATCTGCACGTCAAACTTTGTTCCAGAATAGTTAATGAGAGAAAAAGCACGGCGAAACGAGACAGAGTTCTTGCTTTGTCCAACAATCTCGAATGCCTCGGTGTCGATCGGCGCAGGTGTGAACCAGTGTTCAAAATCAAAGGGTGCATTCGGCGCAAAGAAAATGGAGAATTGGCCGCCTTCAGGACCCAGCCATATACGGTCCTCACCGCCTACGGCGTTCATGTGTTCCTGTAACTTCCCGGAGGCAATCAACTCGCGGTTAACCCATCCGAATCCGAATCCTTCCGACCCTGCCACGGAGCTGGTAAGCACCCGGCCTTGCATGGCGGGCCATACTGCGATCGAGGCTCCGCTCTGCCCATCAGACAAAACAACCAGCTTGCTATGCCTATTTACAAATGCGACAACTTCACCGAAACGATTTTCAGATGCAATTTCATGACTCATCGATCATCCCCTTCTCTGTTGGAAAAACATTCAAAGCAAAATCATGTCATCGCCAGTTGCAATCCGGCACAGTCTACATCAAGAATCGTCTCTTCGCGTGTGCTACTCCGGAACGATTCGATAGACAAACGCAAACTTTCCTGTCACAGATGCGGGTAAGTGAATGTGAAGGCCGTCGGGCAGTTGCTGAATGGGAAGCGTGCCCTCGACTCCAACTAAAGTTACCGACCCGATTTTAGTTGTCATCACAGTGCTGCCCAGCGAGTAAATCACAATATCGCTTTTCGAGGGAGCTGCCAGTTCTATGGCGTAGAGAATGTTCCCTTTGGTCGTAAACCGGAAATCATTCTCCGTGTAGGTTGCGGTGCTTGTGTCTTGAAAAGAGCCAGACGCTACTTTTGTTGGGCCTTCGCCGTATAACCTCCAGGGGCGAGTCCCATAAATCGCTTCGCCATTGATCTTCAGCCATGCGCCAACATCTAGCAAAACCTTTTGAACCTCTTCTGGAATGGTTCCATCCGACCGCGGACCGATATTCAACAGAAGATTGCCGTTCTTGCTGACAATGTCAGACAACTGGTCAATTACAAATGCAGGCGACTTGAAGGAATCGTGCTCGATGTACCCCCACGACCTGTTGCTGATGGAAGTGTCGGTTTGCCAGGGAAGAGCGTGAATGTCACCCAGTTGTCCACGTTCCAAATCAAGCACAGCGGAGTGTTCCATCATGGCGTAGTCCTTGTAGTTGATAACCCCAACGTGGTCGCCATACTTTAACGAAGTGTTGTAGTAGAACGCGGCAAAACGAGTAAGTGCGGAACGTACCGAAGACTGTCCGATCCACCAATCGAAGTACATGACATCAGGGTGGTATTTCTCGACGATTTCCGCTGAGCGAGCGAGCCAATCGTCTGTCCATGCATTGGAAACGTAGGTAAAGTCATTCGACAATGGCGTTGGAGAGGGATTCTGCAGCGAGATATGCGCTGGACCATAGAAAGCGGCATACTTTGGATCGTTCACATCGGAGGGTATCTCGCGCCCGGGTCCGAGAAAGAAATTGTGTTCAACACGGTGAGAAGAAGCCCCAAAGTGCATTCCTTCCGCACGCACGGCCTTGGCTAATTCGCCAATCAAATCGCGGTGTGGGCCCATCTTTGCCGCCGTCCAGTCGCTCAAGCCGCAGTCGTACATGGCAAAGCCGTCATGATGTTCTGCTACCGGAACGACATATTGAGCGCCGGCCTCTTTGAAAAGACGCGCCCATGCTTGAGGATCATAGTTCGCAGCTTTGAAGATGGGAATAAAGTCCTTATAGCCAAACTTATCCTGCGTTCCATAGGTGGCAATGTGATACGCATATTCGGGTGATCCAGGGATATACATATTTCGCGGATACCACTCATTCCCAAAAGCAGGAACAGAATAAACGCCCCAGTGAATAAAGATGCCAAACTTGGCATCCCTATACCATTCAGGCACTTCATACTTTTGCAGGGATTGCCAGTCGGCGCGGTAAGGACCATCATTATCCGCTTGATCGACAGTGTTAAGTAGTTCCTGGCGGTGGGTATCGTACTTTGCGCTGGCCTGCTGCCAGACTTGATCGATTGCTTCCGGAGTTTGCGATGCAGTGGGAGAAACCGGAGTTGCGTCCACCTGCGAGTGCAATGCAGGAGAAAAGAGTGCAAGTACGGCAAGAGCAAAGATCGCCCCAGCCAATCTACGGTTTTGAGTCAGTGTGAATGACTTAACCATGGGGTCCAATCCTCTTCCATTCGTTTTCATCAGTCAAAACTCTCCGCTGGCAAAGCCGTGGTGATATGCGAACCAAAAAATCCATAAAGACCAACCACTACATATCCCGCGAGTGGAACCAAGTAAGCCAGCGCAACACTATGTGTCCGATCGTTAATCAGCCCCATCAATGGTGTCAGCACTGCACCGCCAATGATGGCCATGACGATAAGCGACCCTCCAATCTTCGTGTTGGGACCCAGTCCCTTGAGACCCAAGGCAAAGATGGTGGGAAACATGAGCGACATGAAAAAGCTGGTGAGCACCATCGCCCAGACACCGATCCAGCCCGGATGCAGTACACCTACAAAAACAAGCAGTATGTTGATGGCGGCGTAAGAACCCATCAACAGGTTAGGCCGCACCAGTCGCATCAGTGCAGTAGAGGCAAAGCGTCCCACGCCGAAGGCTACGAGAGAATAAATCAGATAATTCGCCGCAGCCTTTTCTCCCAAGCGGGTATTGTCTTGTACATATTGAATCAGGTAACTCCAGGTTCCAACCTGCGCGCCGACATAAGCAAACTGCGCCAAAACTGCAAGCCGGAAATGGCGAAATTTGAGCAGATCTCTGAAGTGGCCGTGATTGCCTCCATCTTCGTGTTCACTGTGAATCGCGGGAAATTTCTTTATCAGAATCAGTACGGCCCACACAAGCACTACCGCGCCGAGAATAAGATATGGTTTGACGACGCGCATCGTCTCAAAGGCAAGATAGGCCTTATAAGTTCCAGCAGCTTGTTTGGCGGCGATCTCGTCCGGCCGCAACTCAATGCCGGAGAAGATAAAAACCTTGCCGATGATGACACCGGTAATGGAGCCGAGAGGATTGAATGCCTGCGAGAAATTCAAGCGCTGCTCTGAACTCTGCGGCGAGCCCATTTGCGCAATGAATGGATTGGACGCCGTCTCAAGGAAGGACAGGCCCGTGGCGATGACAAAGAGCGCCATCAAGAAAAACCAGTACTGACCGACGATTGCCGCCGGCCAGAAGAGCATCGTGCCCATGCCGTAGAGCAGGAGTCCGGTCAGGAAGCCAAATTTATAGCCCAGTTTGCGCATCACCAATGCCGCAGGGATGGCGAGCAAAAAGTAGCCCATATAAAAAGCTGACTGGAGCAATCCCGCACGAAAGCGAGTAATCTCAAACGACTTCATGAACTGGCGGATCAAAACATCGTTGAGATTGTTGGGAATGGCCCACAAAAAAAAGAGCGCAGTAATAAGAATGAAAAGGGTCATCTGGCCGGCAGGAAAGATTCGTCCATTGCCAGGCTCATTCGCTGAAGAACTCGTATTCATAGCAAACATGATTTATCCTTGGGCCAGCCAAAATACTGCCAGCCATCGCATGGCATTTCGATACAACCGAGTTCAACTACACGATGCAACGTTCGATTCTACGGCTTGTGGTTTTCACTACGAAATGTGGCGCGCAAGCGAGCCTCCGATTCCGGATTCCAGTAGCCGCAATCCAGCTCGAAAAAGACCGAGGTATATGGGATTGTCATCGTTGATTTGACGATCAAGATGGAGAACATCTCTGCGGCACGATCCAGTCTGGCAATAATGTCTTCGTGTGGAGTTGAGTTTACGGCAAGCCCTTTCAGTGCTACCTTCAAATAATCGCGATACGCACTGACACCGGGCGCGTCCTTTTCTTCGACAAACTCCAACTCCTGGTCCAAGTAGATTATGGGCCGGATGTGCTGGCTGGTGCGCAAAGGCTTCAGTACGGCCTCTAAAGTGGCTTGCTGACTTTGGGTGGAGACAAGTGTTTCGATCCCCGGCGCAGAATGGAGTGGATACGCAGCATCGGCAACGACCAGCCAATTGCGGTGCCCAAACAATGGCAGCCGCTCGTTGAAAGTCTTTTCCCAATTCTGTTGAGGATTCACCGGTTTTTCTCCAGAAATACAATGCGGTGCGGCGGGTTTATCTGGCTGTGACGGCCAACTCTTCATCCGCGCAGACAGAGACTTTGCCGCACTTTCCCGAAGCCATCAGCGAATAAGCATCCGCCGCCTGAGTCAGCGAAAAGCGATGCGTAATGATGCTGGCAGGATGCAGATTCCAGCGCACCAGGCGCTCGACCAACTCCTCCATCAGCCACGTAGAAGTGACCCAGGAACCATAGAGAGTCTTCTGATCGTGAATCATATCAGGCGAAGGATTCATCTGGAAGCCGCCGCCTTCTCCGATAAGCACCATCTTTCCCCATTTGCGCGTGGCGCGGATCGCTGTGTTGCGCGCGGTCGCATTGGCCGAGCATTCAACAGCGCGCTCAACGCCGAAACCGCCAGTCAAAGCCTTTACCTGTGCGACGTTATCCTCACCAGAGACGAGCGTTGCGTCGCAAAGTCCGAGTTCTTTAGCCAGCTTCAAGCGCTCATCCACAACGTCAATGCCGATGATCTTCTCCGCACCCAATTTTCGGCAGAGAGCCGCCGCGGCAAGTCCGACAGGCCCCAAGCCGGTAATCAATACCGCGTGGTTTCCGCTGATTCCGATCTTCTCCAGGCCCTCATACACGGTTCCAAATCCGCAGGCCACCTGTGCGCCATCGGCATAGGTCAGTTGATTGGGCAACGCGATCAAATCCTTCTCTTCGGCGATCATGTAATCCGCCATCCCGCCATCGCGCTGCCAACCATATGCGCGCCGGAATCTTTCACTGGTGCATGAGATCATGTATCCACGCCGGCAATCGTTGCAGACGCCGCAACCGGAGATGTGATAGACAATCACACGGTCTCCCGCCTTGAAATGCCGGCATCCGGGACCAGCTTCAACAATTTGGCCGCAGGGTTCATGACCTGCGATCACCCCTTGATACCCCTCCGGCCCTTTGCCCAGATGTTCGTGATAGATGCAGCGTATATCCGAACCGCAGATGGTCGATGCCTTGACACGGATCAAAACTTCGCCGTGACTTGGGACGGGCACTGGAACAGTTCGCATCTCAACCGTGCTGTTTCCCGGCAGATATGCCGCTTGCATCGTCTTTTCCATTTACATTCCTCCCCTGCTTTACCGCAATCAATTTCAAATTGCCACCGGCTCCGCATTGCGCCCCGCAGCTTAGGGCGGTGTGATTTCACCATTCATATCCCATAAATCTTGCCAATCTTGATCTTCTTTCCAGAGAAAAACCTGTCCTTTGATCAGACGGCAATTCCTGTCAAGAGCCTTGATCTGTTGCATCTCCTCCTCCGTCAGCGGATCGCCTGTTACGGCGAGAAGGTTGTTGAAGATATTCTTGGGATTCGCAGAAAAAGGAATCGGTGTTTGTCCGCGCTGCACAGCCCATTTGAGGCAGACAGCGGCAGGATGAATCCCGTGGCGCGCGGCAATCTTCAAAATCGCCGGATCCTCTGTCGGAGCGCTGTCTTCCGGCGTGCGGTCACGCTCCGGCCGGTGAGGCGAGCCGAGCGGGGAATAGCCAACCGGTTCAATTCCATTTGCGCGCACAAATTCGAATAGCGCTGGCTGCTGAAAATGCGGGTGGATCTCCATCTCGTTGACTGCCGGACGAATCTTCGCATCCTGAAGAACGAGTTTGAGCTTTGGAATCGTCATGTTCGAAGTGCCGATGTGGCGAACCCATCCCCGTTGCAGAAGTTCTTCCATCGCTTCCCAGGTTTTCATGAAGCTGGCGTGGAGATAAGGTTTGGAGTCTTTGCTGCGTGCGGTCACGTCGCAGCCGGGAGCGTGAAAGTTGGGGAAAGGCCAGTGAACGAGGTACAAATCCAGATAATCGAGACGCAGGTCTGAAAGCGATTTTTTGCAGGATGCAATGACATCATCGGGTGCATGCTTATCGTTCCAGAGTTTCGATGTAATCCACAACTGCTCACGCTTCATGCCTGCGGCAAAGATCTCAGCCAGGGCGCCACCGATTTCGGCTTCATTTCCGTAGACGGACGCGCAATCGAAGTGCCGGTAGCCGATTCGCGCCGCGATCTTTACGGCATCAGCGATTTGCCCAGCGGAAACGTGATCGGAGCCGAAAGTCCCCAGGCCGATGGCGGGCATCCGCGCGCCCGTATAAAGTGTTCTTTGCGGAATCCGCGCTGGATCGATGCGGCTCTCAGATGTATCATCCGTTCCATGATTGACTTGCATTTGAACTCCTGATTCCCTTCACTGACCGGTGAAAAGCGCCCGTCTTGAAGTGTAGCGCCCGGCAGCGCCGCGGCCAGCAGACAAAGATTACCGACCATTTTTCATGCGTTACAGTAAACGATACCGTAGTTGCTTACTAGAGTATCGCGAGAGCGGTATGGCTGGCAAAAAATGAAAGTCAGGGAAGGCTGTAAATGCCCGGAAGCAGCGCAGGACGCAACAAGAGCGGGCGTTCCAACCAACTGAATCCAATGCGTAAAGTTGTTCTCCCTTGCCATTCCGCCAATGGCTCGAATTCAGAATTCATTTGGGAAATCTCGCTTCGAGTGGGAGCTTGACAGACGATAGAAGCAGATTATAACTTCAAACTTTTGGATTGCGATATGGTTTGCCGCGCCGCCATCAGAGTCAATGCCGGTAAATGAAATGAGCTGTTGGAATCAGAGAGCAGTGCTGCAATTGAGAGCACGCGTTCTGGAGCGAATGAATGGAGTTGTTGCGTCTGCGAGCTGAGGTTTTGGAAGCTAATCTCGAACTCGTCCGCCGCGGACTGGTGCTCTACACCTTTGGCAACGCCAGCGGAATCGACCGGGAGGCTGGTTTGGTGGCCATCAAGCCGAGCGGCGTTCCTTATGAGAAGATGACGGCCGAGGATATGGTCGTCTGCGATCTGAACGGCAAGATTATTGAAGGACGGTTGAGGCCGTCTTCCGATCTCGATACGCACCTGGAACTCTACCGGGAGTTTTCCGCCATCGGCGGTGTCGTTCACACTCACTCCAAAGCAGCCACGGCATGGGCTCAGGCCGGTCAAGAGATTCCCGCATTTGGCACCACTCATGCGGACTATTTTTACGGTCCAGTGCCAGCTACGGACGAACTCCGCGATGCGGAGATTCAAGGCGCATACGAGTTGAATACAGGCAGGGCGATCGTACGCCGCTTTCACGGCCTCGATCCCATGGCGACACCAGCCGTGCTGGTTGCGGGGCACGCTCCTTTTAGTTGGGGAAAGACAGCGGCTGAGGCCGCGCATAACGCGGTGATTTTGGAGTATGTGGCAGAAATGGCATTTCATACGGCAGTTTTGCGCCCGGATTACGCAGGCGTATCCCAGGCGCTGCTCGACCGGCATTACTTCCGCAAGCATGGGCCTGATGCAACGTATGGGCAGCGATAAAGAATTACGCTGGCCAGCAGAGCAGGCCGGCGGCCACAAACAATCTGCGAGGAAAGAGTCGCTGCAGTTTGCGATTGAGGTTTAATGCCGTGGTAGTGAGCAGTATGAACCATCTTGCGGCGCCTTCGCTGCTGGCTTTCAGCACTGCGCCAATCGCGCATCTGCGTCTATTGGACATCGTCGTCATTGCCATCTACTTCGGCATGGTGATCTGGATCGGCTTCTACCTCAAAGGCCGCTCCAACACCAGCGAAGAGTTCTTCATGGCGGGGCGCGAGATGACTGCGTGGATTGCCGGTTTGAGTTTTGTTTCGGCCAATCTCGGTTCGTTGGAACTGATGGGATGGGCCGGATCGGCATACCAATACGGCATCCTGGCTACACACTGGTACTGGATCGGCGCCATTCCCGCCATGCTCTTCCTGGGCTTGGTGATGATGCCCTTCTATTACGTCTCGAAGACGCACTCGGTCCCCGGCTATCTTTTCCTGCGTTACGGCGAGCACGCCCGCGTTTTGGCCGCTATCTCTTTTGCCATGGAGATGATCTTGATGAGCGGCGTGAATATGTTCGCAATGGCCGTGGTAATGAAGATCGTGCTGGGTTGGAGTCTGACGTTCAGCATTGTGGTTTCGGCCTGCGCGGTTACGCTGTATGTGGCTCTGGGCGGGTTGCGTTCGGCGATCTTCAATGAGGTTTTGCAGTTCGTGCTGATATGGGGCGGCGCGCTGCTCGTGCCGGTCCTGGGCCTGGTGCAGACTGGGGGATGGAGCGGCCTGAAGACCCAGATTATCGCCAATATGCATTCGACCAGCTACTTCCATCTGTGGCGCGACACCGGCCACTTTGTCTCCAACCCCATGGGCACACACTGGTCAGGCATCGTGCTGGGCCTGGGCTTCGTAATCAGCTTCGGTTACTGGACGACTGATTTTCTGGTTGTTCAGCGTGTACTGGCGGCCCACAACCTGCGCGCCGCGCGCATGGCGCCAGTTATCGGATCATTCTTCAAGATGGCGGTTCCGTTCATCGTCATTCTGCCGGGCCTGCTGAGCCTGGTGCTGCTACAGAACTCGGATGGCAGCCGGCGCCAACTGGTTCCGGAAGATACCGTGAAAGCCTGCTCGCCGATGTCGTCCGATTGCGCAGCGCTGCTGAAAAAGACATCGCTCTCTGCCTCGGTGCAGCAGGATGTGCTGAATCAGAAAGTGACTCCGCAGTCTGAGTTGCACAGCTATAACGAAGTGCTGCCGTTGATGATGGTACGCTACCTCGGTCCTGGCCTGCTTGGCCTCGGCATTACTGCGCTGATCGCTGGCTTCATGAGCGGCATGGCCGGTAACATCAGCGCCTTCTCGACGGTCTGGACATACGACATCTACAAGCCGCTCATCAACAAGAAGGGTTCGGACAGTCACTATGTGCTGGTCGGAAGGCTGTCGATTCTAATCGGCGTTGCAGTCTCCATCGGCGCGGGCTATCTGGTGCAGCACGCACATGGCATTATGGATTATGTCCAGGCTCTGTTCAGCTTCTTCATCGCGCCTCTGCTGGGCGCCATTCTTATGGGAATGTTCTGGAAGCGGGCCACTGCGCCGGCCGGATTTCTGGGATTACTGATCGGTATCGTCTCCTCGGTCGCTATGTTTGTGTGGGTCAAATTTGATCACGCGGCGCTGGGGATTGTGGCGCTTTATCCCGATGCCACCGACATGGCCGCTAACCTGTACCGCGCATGGTGGGCCTTCTCGATTACGGTGATCATTATCTTTTTGGTGAGTCTGGTCACCAAGCCCAAGCCCGTCGCCGAACTGGACGGCCTGGTCTATGGCGCAACCGTTCTGCCCAAGGAAGAGTGGGTTCCGTTCTACAAGCGGGTCTGGGTATGGGCCTTTCTGGCGGTATGCATCTTTGCCGCACTGAACATTCTCTTCTGGTAACAACTGTTTCGATCTCTCAGCAGAGGGGAGATGAAAGGAATTAGAATGATGCACAGTACCGGGATTCAAATCTGGTTTTTTATTGGTGTGCTGCTGCTGATCTATGGGACGCTGATTCTTGGCTACGGGATCTTCGAGTTGGCGACCGGCTGCTATCCAGCAGGCGTCGAGTTAACCAATCTGCACACACCCATCTGGTGGGGCGGTCTACTGACGGCGATAGGCGCGCTGTACTGCATTAAATTCCGTCCCGGCCGCGCTTAGTATTAACTTTGCAGATCGGAGATTCCGGAGAGAGCAGAAGAGGTTAGCACCTTGTGAGAGTGCAATGAGGACGAACCCATAGTCTTTGGTTGTGCCCATCTTTCCAATCCGGCGGTTTTGAACAGTCTCAATCACCATTTCAGTTGCCGCGCTTGCGGCAAAGATCAAGGGAGCGAAGAACATGGCAGCACAGCGTAAAGTGACTTTTGGCGTAGTAGTAGGCAACCGCGGCTTTTTCCCGGACCATTTGGCGAAAAGCGGCCGCGAAGAGATCATCAAGGTTCTGGAGGCGGCTGGCGCGAATGTTGTCGTACTCGGGCCAGAGCAATCCAAGTATGGCGCGGTCGAGACCTATGCGGAGGCGCAGCGGTGCGCCGAACTCTTCAAGAAGCACGCGGAAGCGATTGACGGCATCATCGTCACACTGCCCAACTTCGGCGACGAACGCGGCATTGCCGACGCCATTCGCCTCTCCGGACTGAGGGTTCCGGTGCTGGTGCAGGCCACGCCCGACCGCTCCGAAGATATGACCATCGCCGTCCGCCGCGACAGCTTTTGCGGTAAGATGAGCGCATGCAACAACCTGATGCAGTACAAGATTCCTTATTCACTGACCACGCTGCACACCGAGAGTCTGACCTCGCCGGAGTTCACCGCAGATCTGGAGTGGTTTACCGCGGTCTGCCGCATCGTCAAGGGGCTGAAGAATCTGCGTATCGGCGCCATTGGCGCGCGTCCCGCGGCCTTCAACACGGTCCGCTAC